>Ga0078972_1002847_pt1 | contig 54959 bp, 41 predicted proteins | sample YelNatPaOPGAMG01_FD_67568 | JGI IMG/M metagenome (GOLD analysis project Ga0078972, IMG submission 67568) | Hot spring thermophilic microbial communities from Obsidian Pool, Yellowstone National Park, USA - OP-RAMG-01 (SPADES assembly) (version 2) | ecosystem: Environmental > Aquatic > Thermal... | reverse complement strand
GCCAGAAATGACAAATTCGCCTACAAAATTTTGAAGGGTGGCAAGGTTTTATATAAAGGGATTTAATTAGAGAAGTGAAATCACCTACTGGCGGCAATATAATAGACCCCTTTTTCTAAAACCTGTGTTTTTTGATTAGTCAATAGAAAAGAATTACTCTAAATACTAATTCCGAATAGCAGAAACAATCTTTTTAATTTGGAATGAGATAAAGACAGCACTAAATACCCCTACATTGTATCTGAACTCCGCATGATATGCTACTAACCACAAGAGTTGTCCAATCCAAAATTGTTGGAGCGAATTCTTCAATTGCAATATTTCCTGACTTTACATCAGGCCAACCTTGACCTGGGTTATTATCTGCTGAGGTAGTCATGCTAGGCTGAAAGCAATCCACAGCTAATCTTCCATTATTTGTTAGCTTAAGCACCCACCAATCCTTATCACCCTCTCCAAAAGAATATGAATAGCCGCCTACAATGTAACCCCCGGTATTAGTAACTTTTATAGCGTTTGCTTCATCTATGCTTTCTCCACCAAATGTGTATTGCCATTGAGGTATCCCTTCCGATGAAAGTTTGATAACCCAATAATCACGATTCTCTAATCCAAATCCTTCGGTACTTCCTGCTACAGCACAACCACCATCAGAAGTAGTAACCATATCTTCAAAGGAGCTATTACCCCCTCCTAACTTGCTCTCTCCAAAGGCATAAGACCATATTATGTCACCATCCTGCGTTAATTTCATAACCCACATTTTATAACAATTGCATCTTAAAGAATCGACAATTCCACCTGTTAGAAGTGCTCCATCAGTAGATTCGGCAATAACCTCAAAATCAGAAACAAAAGTATATGCTTTCGCCCATATAAGGTCCCCATTTGATGTTATTTTGAGAATCATAGGTGCACGTCTCCAATCATCAAAAAATGAACTAGACCCACCAGCAAGAAATATAGTTCCATATGAAGTTAATATAATACTATTAACCATATCTTGACCAGTACCACTGTAAATCTTTCCCCATTCGATATTTCCTGTTGAGTCAAGGAGTGCCAACCAGGGCTCAGGACCTTTTCCAACAAGAAAATATTTTCCGGTTGCTGGTTCCTGTAGGATGCGTTTCCCTCCTATATTGTTGCCTGTTCTATAAACTTTTTTCCATTCAACATTTCCCATTGAATCCAGTTTTACCACCCATGCGGATTCATGTTGGTCTGCACTAAGGGATTTGGTAGTACCTGTCAATATATAACCACCATCAGATGTAGGATTTGCATCCCCAATGATATCGTAATTGGTTTCTCCAAAAACTATTTGCCATTGAATGTCTCCTGATGCAGTGAGTTTGAGGACCATTACATCAAAATCACCAGTGCCGTATGATTTAGTGTCCCCCACGGCCAAAAATCCACCATCCTGCGTTAAAAAAATAGATTCTAAAAAGTCTTCATTATTTCCTCCATAACTTTTTGGAAAATCGTTGATAATATTAATATTTTCATATTCAGTTGCGTCTAGCAAATTACTATCTTCATTTTCAGGATAAGGGTCGGTGATGATATCAGGTTGAATTTCAGAGTTTTTTGATTCATTACACGCCAAAAAAATACAGGCAAAGATGTAGAAATTTTTGAAGTTTTTATAAATTTGCATGACAAGTTTTTACTCCTTCTTTATCATAGGACAAGTAAACATTTCCTACTTTTTATATTATAGAAATATTTCTCTTTTTTCAATATAAAAAAATAAAAAAGAAAAAATATAACATTATTCTGAATCCGTGAAGTTCAAATAAGATTTCTCGGGATTCCGAGAACCTATCTTACTTTGCCCTTCGAAATAGGCAAATTAAGAACTCCACTATACCTGCCATACCTGCCACCCCCAGCTTTTAAAAAATAACGCATAATGATATAAGGTAAATATTCAGTTAACCCTGCATCAGATTTAAATAAATTCATTTTTTATTTACTCCAAAAATCTAAAGAAGACAAGTAGAATTTCAAAAAAACTTCAAAAATTTAAGTTTTGTAATTGGGATATGGTAGAAGGTAATTCTTGATAAAGGAAAAGAATCCAGATAGAAATAAGAAGGGAATGAGGAGAGATGGAAGTAATTGAAGTTGATAGGAAAATGCAAATAGAACATGGGATTAGTGGAGTTGCCCCATGGGTGGGGGCTGAGCGTTGTGCTGGAATAAAGGAGGTTTTAAGGCAAAATGCCCAGCTACATGAACAAATCAAGCAGTTCAAGAAAATAATTGACATAGCCACAGAGGAATTTAAGAAGAAAGGGAAGAAAATAGAGGAACTTGAGAAGGAGGTTATGAGGCTTCGGGACGAGAACAAGCAGTTGCCCAGGAAGCTTGAGGAATCTGAAGGGAAGGTGAGGTTTTTTGGAAAGATGCTATTTGGGAAAAGAAGTGAGAAGATAGAGGAAATGGAGAAAGTGGAGGAGGTGGAAGAAGATGAAGATGGAGAAGGATTTATATAATTAATGAAGAGAAGAGAAGGGGTGCCAGGAATGGGCATAAAGGTTGTGGGAGGAAGATACCGGGACAGCTGCCTGTGGAAGAGGAGATATTGGATCTGTCTGAGGAGAATAAGGTTTGCCCGAAGTGTGGTAAGCCCTACACAGAAATGTCCGGTGGGGAATTATCATATGAAGTTTGCATCAGAAGAAGAAGGTATTACCTAAAAAAGGTCATACGAAGAGTTTACATGTGCAATTGCGGTTGTGGCAAGAAATTCATCACAGCGAAGGCTCCTGCGAAGTTGATACCCAAGAGAAAATTTTCTACTGAGGTATGGGTAGAGTTACTTGTAAACAAATACCAGATGGCACTACCGGTACACAGGCAGATTTTGCAAATGAGGGAGGAGGGATTGGAAGTTGCTGCTGGAACAATTTTTGGTGGATTTGAGAAGATATACTTTTCCTACATACAACCTCTCTACCAGGCATTAGAGAAGCATTTGAGAAAAGGGGATAGGTGGCAAGCAGATGAGACAGGTTGGAGAATATTTGTTGATGTAGAAGGGAAGAAAGGGCAGAGGTGGTTTTTATGGTGCTATATATGTAAGGATGTGGTGCTATTTGTAGTCGATCCCAGTAGTTCATCTAAGGTTCCCTTCAAAGTACTGTTTGGTGTGGAAGGGGAGCAGATAAAAGGTTTAAAAGAGGGAATAGTTCAGCAAGGAGATGAATCCAGGATACTCAATGCCGACCGCTACAGCGCTTACAAAGTATTGCAGGAATGCGGAGTTGTGCGAATTGCTTACTGCTGGAGCCATGTTAGAAGGGATTTTACGGACATTATAACCAAATATTCTCACGATAAGGAGCTGCTTCAATGGGCAACTCAATGGACTGAACGAATTGCTCTGCTTTACACAACAAATGACAAAAGAATATCAAGCAAACAAGGAAGCGAGGAGTTTAAGAAATATCGCCAGCAGTTAAAAGAGATATCGGACGAAATCTACAAGGAAGCCTGTCAGGACTATGGTCATCCCATTAAGAATCGTGTAATGAAGAGTATAAGGGAACATTGGCATGGTCTGGTGTTATTTTTCAAGGATCCTAAAATACCCATTGATAATAATCTTTATGAAAGGACGATTCGTCTATCGGTATTGGGAAGGAATAATTACTGGGGAAACCATTCAATCTGGAGTAGGCACTTTTCTGCAGACATGGTCTCAATAATCCTGACCTGCCTCATAAACGGCATTTCATCTAAGGCTTATTTGAATTATTATTTATCGGAGTTTGCTAAGCGTGCGTCAGCCACTTCGGAAGATGAAATAGATAATTTCTTACTGCACAATTTGAAAAATAGCCTGGAAGATCGAATGAACAGTCCTGATGGTTGACTTTATCTCTTCACCCAGTCTAAATAAAACCTAATCAACCCTCGTAACGGGGTTCACTGAATTTTTACCAAAAAGGTCTGATGGTTTCTGGGGTTTTGCAATTCGTGGAACAATTGCAGGTGGATTAAAACCTGTCCCCGCCCGCACCGGCCCAAATGGGATTTAGTTCTTAAAGCAACGTTACTGAGCTGGCTGGACTGTAATATTGATGCTATTTTGTAGTGATGGATTATCTTTTAAAGATGCGGTAATAATTCCATTGCCAGGTGCTTTAAACTGATTTTTTTCTTGACTATCAGTTTCTTTGTATCCATCAAACTTACACAATACACAAGTAGATTTAAATATTTTTTTTGTTAGGGGGTAATAGGGAGAGAAATATATCTACAGGGGTGATGAATATTTCTCCTTTTCCGCCTGCATCTTCTTTACTTAAAATAATATATTTTTTACCTGTGGAATAACTGTGATATCTTTTTCGCTAACTTCTGCTCTGTATTTGACCTCAATTCCTAAATATTCGTCACCCTCCTTTATTATAGCATCAATTTCCTTCGCGCTTTTGTCATAAAAATTCCACAGAAATGTTTCATGTTCTTTCAGGTATGAAGCTATTCCTGTCTCCGTTTACACGAGGAGAAACCCTGTTCCTGCCATGGCTTTCGCAGGAGTAAGATGAATCAATGGAAATGTATGACTTTCCATGAAAAGGCTTTCACTTTTTCTGTAGAAAACTTTTTATCCTGAACAAGAATTGTGAGTATTTGAAAATATTTTTTAAGGTATTCTCTATATTTTTTATGCATTTTACTCTCACCGTCGGTAATAATAATTGCTCTTCTGAATCTTGTTTTAATAATATGCTTTGCTATGCAATTGAAATCTGTTCCTCCTGTTGTTGTGTATTTGCCCCTTAGCAAATCCCTTCTTGAAATTGGGAATACCCGTGTGCTGAATCCGTAAACTGGAAAAATAATCCAGTTTTTTATTGATTCAAGGGCATAAAAAATGTGGGGAAGGTAATCAACCACGGAACCTGAAACATCCACATAGAGTCTGATTCCTTTGCTTTCCTCAGGAGATGGATTACCATGATAAAGTAATGTTGGGGTTTCTATGGATATAAAAAGAAAATCCTTCCTTGCATAAAATGGTAATACTCCCCCACCTCTTGACATTTCCTCAATTCCTCCTTCTTCATCCTCTCCCATTTCTCTGATTGCTGATAGGAGTTCGGTTTTCAACTGGATTCGTTTCTTTTTTATCTCTTCATCTTTAAGTTCTTCACTTAAACCAAAAGATTTTTTTAACAATTCTTTTATATAGCGAGGGAATTCTTTTGAATCCTTTCTTTTATATTCTTCAGATATGACCACTTCTTCAAATTCAAACCGTTGCGTGTGAACATTCTTTATATGTTCCGCAAGAGACTGGGTGTGATGGATTATTTCAATCAGGCTATTTTCTGGTGAATGGAAATATGAAGTTATTACATCATACCACTTTTTGCATTCTTTTCCTTCAAAATTTTCAGGTCTCATTATATATGGAGGAATAAGAAGTGCATTCGGGCAGATAAGCTTTTTATAGAATTTTATTATTTCAAGTTTTTCTTCATTTAATTCCTTGTAAATCATCTGATTTATAACTATATCCATTGCAACATTGGCAATAATCTGACCATATTTCCTTTTAAGTCTTTGCCCTTCAGGATGGATGTGTCCGAGAATATGATGTAAAGTTTCGTGAGAAAGGATAAAGAGAAGGTCCTGTGGTGTTTTCACATATGTTGAGAAAAAATTCGGAGATATCTTAATTCTTATTGAATTTAATGAAGTTCTTTCAATTTGTGCAGTAGGAATGTTTTCCTCAAATATTATTTCAATATGTTTTAACATTGAAATAATATCAGAGAAGAAAATACCCCTGCTGAATTTTAATTTTAATTCTTTCAATAATTCTTTAAATCTTTTCTCTAAAATGGCCATTTTGGCTGACACAAAAGGATATATTCGTGTGAAATTTCAAAGACTGCTCTATATTCTTTCTCTGGAAACTCAGTAATTGAGTCAGGGTCAAATATATCTCCCTGAATGTGAGATGCAAATTCCTTCAATTTATCCTCTGATAGGCTTATAACCGCAGCAGGTTCATCAAAAAGGAGAATTGGTTTTAATATATATATGTCGCTAAGAACTTTTGGAAGTTTATTTTCCTTTTTATTCATTATTCTTTCCCATGGGAGTAATTTAACTGCTCCAATGATATGGTAAGGAGGAAATGGTAATGGGTCACAAGTAAAAATATTTTTCTCTTTCCAATGAAATCTACTATATCTGTAGTCTCTGTCTTTATATCCCATATATCCATAATTTGTTGCAAAGGTCTTTGCGATAGGAGGAATGTCATTATCAAACTTTAAGAATTTTTCTTCTCTTGAATAACCCGAATAATAAAAGTAGTTTTTCCCTTCATCTGTGTAGTATTCTTCACTTGCTTTCCCGCATAGTTGAGGAAGTATTTTCCCATCCTTTTCAATCCATTTCCAGAGAAGAATGAATTCAATTCCCTTTGCCACAATATAGATTTCTCCATTATATTTATATTCATAATAACTGAATTCACTAATATAATTGTGGTAAGAAGAGGTTCTAAATCGCTTCCCTCTTTTCATATTTCTCATCTTTCGATAAAATTTAATTTCGTCTACCTCATGTTTTCTTTGAAATTCTTCTGCATATTCTTCATTTTCACCTAACAGTATTCCTTCTATTATTTCTCCTTTCACATTAAACTTCTTTACATGTTCATCCGTACATGATAATGGACCAATACCATATTGCAAAACTACCTCCGCTGGAACGGGAACATCGCATGGCTTACCAAGGTATATACCTTCTTCTTTATAAAGAAGTTTTACTGCTTTCATCTTTTCTTCCTGCTGTATCTTTTTGTGACTATTTCCTTTAAACTATTGAATGTGGTAAATAAAGTTTCACCATATTTTCTATCTTCTTCTGGTAGCATATAACGAGTAAGTCTCATACAATTTGCATCAATAGAAGAAATAGTAATCTGGTTTTTATGCAATTTTTCTATTTTAAGAATATCTTTAATTGCTGTTGGTGAGAAAACCTCTTCAAAAAATTCAAAGACCCTTCTTTTTACCGCTCTATTACTAATTTCTTTCATCAGTATCGGAGAAATCCTTTCAAGTAGAATGAATTTTCTTTCAATATTAGCTTCTTTTTCTGCGGCACTTTGAATTTTTGTAAGCATAGTCATGGTTTCAATAACACTTTTTTGCTGTTTCGATTCACCCGAGCAGTCACCAACTACTTTTACGAGAAAAGTTTCAAAATCTTCCTTATTATAATCTTCCCTTTCTACAGAATAGGGAAGAAGGAATGGAACTATCGAAAGTAGATATTCAGAAAAGTTTTTTTCTGAGAAATTTCCTTTTTTTTCCATAACTGAAAGGACAGAGACAATCCCCCTTTTCATCATTCCAGCTCTCCTTCCATCAATTACCCATTCTGCTTCTTCTTCCTTTTGTATTGTTACAAAAGTATTCAGAAATTTATTTACGGATTCCCTTAACCTTTTATCCATTGACGGATATATAGAATTTCTCACATCATTGAGAAAATCTGAAAGTTCTTCCCCAATTTTTTCGTAATCTATTGTCTCCTCTTTTTTCCTTTGAATAAGTGGAGCATCATCTTCTGATACATTTGAAATGACAAGCTTTTTATCATCTTCATTTAAATCAGCAAAATGGGGAAACCAGATAATAAAGCAAAATCTACCTGAAAGTGCTGGATCAAGAGTTTTTGCACCAGGGTAATATGGAGGATTCATTGCTCCAAATACATAACGAAGTGAAGAAAGGGGCTTGCCCATTATTTTCCTTGACCTTATTACCTCAAGCCATTTGTTTTGCATTTGATAATTGGCTCTTGATATTTCATCAATAAGCACGAATTCCTTATCATGCAGGGAGATGGGAGTAGAAACATAATTAATCTCACCTTCCTTTATACTGTATGGGTCTGGAAATCCGAGTATATCTTCAAATAGAGCCTTTGATGCATCGTATGCTATGAATTTAAGCCCCATCGCTTTAGAGAGTCTTTCGCATAGCATTGTTTTTGCTGTTCCGTGTGAACCTACAAGCAGAATAGGGTCCCCAAGAATGAGGCTAGCGAGGATAAAGTCCTCAATTTCATCACATCCATAAATTCCAAGTTTTCTTAAAAATCCTTCCATATTGTGTATTATAAAATTAAATTTTTATATCATTGTCAATTTGCTTTTGTTATCTTTAACGATAAACATTCATCCCCAAAGTTTTTACCCATCCCCAGGGATGAAAATTTAAATCAATAGATTCCTGCTTTCGCAGGAATGACAATTCCGTTATACAGAGGTGGCTGAATGGAGTCGAAGCCACCGAATAATAATGTCATTTTCATAGTAAATTAAAGTAGTTATAGGGCGGGTTTTACTTGAATGGTAAGGGTTGCTTTCACTGATGGGTTGTCCTTCAGTTCAGCAAGCATCACGACAAAATTGCCGTAGTGTGCGAAATGAACCTTTTAATATATGAAGTCTGTAAATTTCAAGGACGCATATTAATCTTAAAAATGAAAAAATGTAGGCAAATTCTCTTGGACCTTCACAGAGGTTTTTATAAAAAACGAGAAAGATGAGCATAGTTAGAAGAGGAATGAGTAAGGATAAAACAATAGTTCTAATCATTCTATGTTTTGGCATCATAAAAGCGGTTACTGGTAGTAACGGCGTAACCCATATCATAAATTGAGGAGATAGTACTTTATTCGAAAGAATGAAACCTGTTATCATTGCTACTGCTGTAAAAATTTTTTCATTTTGGTTTATTCTCCCTTTCTTTAATATGATTGTGAGAAGGGGGAGGGATAGTAAAAGGACAAGTGCTATATTTGAAAAATGGATAATGTAATCTGAAAATTCACTGACTGCATTGTTCGAGCCGAAAGACCAGTCACAGCGTGCTTTTGCAATTCCGAGAGAATCGAGGATTAAAACGGGTAATGCCCAGAAAGATTCAATTTGAATACCTCTTTGTGCGTGATATTTTAAAAAACTCAAAACTTCCCCCCCTGCATTTGTAATGAAAGGAATAAAAGGAAGAATTAAGCCTATGCAAAATAATATTATTCCTGAAATTGCTCGTTTTATGTTCTTAAGGAACAAATCAATCAGGACGATAGGGAAAAGAATTGCAGGCCAGAGTTTAATTGATGCAGCGACACCAAGGATTAAAGAAGCAAATGCTGGTGAGAGGAGGAATGATAATGCTGTGAGTGTAGCAGGGGCAATGTCAAACCTCCTGTGAACAATTTGTGACATGATTGCAATCATGGCAAAAAACAATGCTAATTGGAGAGTTTTCTTTAAAATGGAGTTTTGCCATCTCTTTCTTGCGAAGGTTAAAACAATAATAGATGCAAGTGTTACAAAAATTCCCATTTCGACTGCAAATGCAATTCTGTATTTTTGAATATTTTCATTTGCGAAATAATAGGGTGCAATGAATAGGAACATCGCTCCTGGTGGGTATTCAACCTGATAATCGAGATATGGTACTTTTCCTTCAATCCATTTTTTCGAGTAATTAAAGTAGATTTTGCAGTCATTATCCCGTCCAAGCCCTGCTATTTTAATTTGTATTATTTGCAGTAATATTGAAAAAACAATTACTGTTATATATTCGAAAAAAATTGTTTTTTTATTATCTGATAGCATTAAGTAAATTAACAATTGATTTATACTACGAAATTATTAGAGTGTCATTTAAAAATGTTTAAACATTTAAGGAGGTGATTGATTTGGAATCATTATTTGAAGGTTTAAAGAAAGCATTTTTGCTTATTTGTTCTTTTGATTCTGAAGTAGTCTCAATAACCTTTCTTTCATTAAAAGTTTCAGGACTTGCAACTATTATCAGTCTTTTCCTTGGAGTTCCAACTGCAATAGTGCTCAATCGCTCAAAATTTTTTGGTCGAACTATCATTATTGCTCTTGTTAATACAAGTATGGGACTTCCACCTGTAGTTGTTGGGCTTTTTGTTGCAATTATGCTATGGCGAAGCGGTCCATTCGGTTTCCTTGGTGTTTTGTATACCCCTCTATCAATGATAATAGCGCAGGCTATTCTTTCTTATCCTGTTGTAACAGGTATAACTCTTGCAGGGTTACAGCAACTTCCTCGGACATTGGAGCTGAGGATTCTTTCACTTGGTGCAACCCGTTTTCAGATGTTCCGGACACTCCTCAGACAAATCAGAGTTTCACTCCTCATGGCAGTGATAGCAGGTTTTGGGTGTGCTATATCTGAAGTCGGAGCATCGATGATGGTCGGTGGAAATATCAGGGGTTATACAAGAGTATTAACCACCAGTATAATGACAGAAACATCAATGGGTAATTTCGACAATGCAATTGCCCTTGCAATAATTTTATTCATTCTCGCTTTCTCAATTTCAGTAATCCTCACAAAAATTCAACAGAAAGGTAAAGTGGCATGAGTTCTGAAGAGATTGAGATAGAAATAAAGGATTTCGTTGTAAGAAAGGGGGGTAAGGATATTCTGGTTATTGATTTTTTTTCACTTAAAAAGGGAGAGATTCTTGTTTTGCTCGGTCCGAATGGAGCAGGCAAAACTACCTTGATTAATTCCCTTGCCCTCCTTGAAAAGCCAGTTAAGGGTAAATATTTTTTCAGGGGTAATGCGGTTGATTATAAAAGAGATTTGACTTATTTGAGGAGAAAAATGGGAGTGGTAATGCAGGAGGCAGTGTTTTTGGACGGGACAGTTTATGGAAATGTTGAGGAAGGGCTTAAATATCGAGGAATTGAGCGCAGGAAGAGGAAGAAAATTGTCGAAGACTCTCTTGAATTTTTTGGTATTTCCCATTTAGCATCAAGGCCTGCTGGCTCCCTGTCAGGAGGAGAATCTGCAAAGGTGAATCTTGCAATGATATTTGCACTTTCTCCTGAAATACTGTTTTTCGACGAGCCTTTTTCTTCTCTGGACCCGTCAGTAAGAGAAGAAATTATCTCTGATATAGAGAAACTGATAAAAAAAAGCGGAAAAACGGTAGTTTTTTCTACTCATGACATATCTGAAGCAATTCGCCTTTCTACAAGGGTAATTTTTCTTGAGTGGGGGAGGATAGTTCAGGAAGGGACTATAGAAGAGCTGGCGAGTTTCCCGTCGAATCAGAGTATTGCAAATTTTTTTGGTTCACAGGTGATTTTAAACTGCACCGTTACGGAGAAAAAGGGGGAAACTTTCATTGCGCAGAAAGGGAATGTAAAAATAGAAGCAGTTGGTGATGTCGAAACAGGACAGAGAGTTGCATTGTGTTTTAGACCGGACGATGTAACAATTGGGATTTTTCAAATTGACCCAATAAAAACGAGTGCGAGAAATATTTTTGCAGGGACAATAAAGAAAATCACACCTTTTAGTGGATATTTAAAAGTTGACATTGATTGTGGTTTTTTAGTTTCGTCATTTGTCACGAAAAATTCTGTAGAAAACCTTGGACTCTGTGAGGGAAAAGAGGTTACTGTTACTTTCAAAGCTACCGCGGTAAAAGTTTTACAAAAAATTAGGTGATTGACTTGTTTTGTAGAAAATAAACAATAAGTATGAAAAATAAAGCAAAAAAACTTGGTTTTCTTCTCGAATATCTTTATGAAAAATATAACAGGCGGGAATATGTTCATCCTGACCCCCTTGAATTTCTTTATGATTACAAAGACATTTGTGACAGGGAAATAATTGGGCTTATTGCCTCATCACTTGCTTATGGAAAAGTTGATATGATTTTAAGGAGTGTCGAAACTGTGCTAACTGCAATTGAAAAGCCTAAAACTTTCGTGATTGAAACAGACTTTAAAGAAATGAAAAAAAAATTAAGAAAATTTAAACACAGATTTACTGGAGGCGAGGAAATTGCGGGACTTCTTTCAAGTGCGGGAAGAATAATTAAAAAATATGGTTCACTTGAGAAATGTTTTTTTGAGATTTTTATTTCCACAAATTCGATGCAGGATTCTTTGAAACTATTTGCAGAAAGAATAAGAAAGAATGCTCCGGTTACTATTTCGACGCTCATTCCAGACCCTGCTGGGGGGAGTGCTTTTAAAAGATTAAATTTGATGTTAAGGTGGGTGATTAGAAAAGACGATGTTGACCCGGGTGGATGGAGTTGTCTGTCACCCAAATTTTTAATAATTCCTTGCGATGTTCATATGCACAGAATTGGGTTACTTTTAGGGTTTACAGGACGCAAACAGGTGGGTATGAAAACAGCAGTAGAAATAACAGAGTCTTTTCGTAAATTTGCTCCAGATGACCCCTGCAAGTATGATTTTTGTCTTACTCGTTTTGGAATAAGAGATGATATGGGATTGAAAGAAATGGAAAAACTGTTACCCATGAAGGTGTTTTTTTAACTTCCTTGATTTTACCCGATTTAATGCTATCTAAAATTCATTAGTGATGAAAGTAAGCAAAGAAATAGGGTTATTTTTTCCCCAATTTTTATTTTTTAATTTCATGGCGGGAACTATCGCTTTTTGTTTTTTAATTTTCGGAGGTCTTAAAAATGCATTTGCCAATCCGGTGAGGTGGTTTGGTTTTGGAGGTGATTCTTCTTCTCTTGGGGGAATGCAGGTGATCTTTCCTTCTACAGGAGCATTGATTTCAAATCCTGCACTTCTTCCAGTGATGGAATCGGGAATATGGGGAGGGATTTTGTTTGTTCAAACGAACTTGAAGATAAATCTTGAGCCTCGTTCGCCTGAAAACGACATTCAACCATCGATTTATCAATCGAGTGTAGCTGCATCCTCAACTGATGAGCCATTATCGAGACCTCTTGCAACGAATGACTTAATAAATAAAAGGAGTGATACAATAAATGATGAAAAAAACTATCTGTTTCATTTGAGTGGAATAACATCGCTTGGCATGAAGGATTTTAGAGTAGCTTTTGGTATTGTTACACCAGTTCTGCCACTTCAATCTTTCGAGACATGGTATTCAGATGAAAGGGAGCAGTTTTTTTCGAACCGATTGCATTTTGCTCGCTTTGCTCAAATGCCCGGGCTTCAACTCATGGTTTTATCTTTAGCCCAGAAAGTTTCAATAATATCTTTTGGATTGACTCTTACGGTGGATTTAACCTCCTTGAGTAAATCAATGCTTTATATTCCTGAAGGTTCTGTCCAGACATATTCTCATGTAAATGCTAAAGTTGAATCTTCGAGCAGAATTCGTTTTATTACAGGCGCAGTGATTGAGCCAGTTAAAGGACTTATTTTTAGTGTTGTTTTAAGGGAGAAATCTTATCTCGAAGTAAAAGGAGAGGGGAGGCTTCAGTTGTGGAACTTTGACAATTACCCTGAAGGAGAAAGAGAAATAATTCAACCTTATAGGTTCGTAATAGGGTATATGCCCCTTGAAGTTGCTGGAGGTGTTTCTTATTCGAGAAAGAGGTGGGGGCTGGGAGTGACTGCCATCTGGCAGAAGTGGTCAGATTATCTTGATTGTCATGCTGAAAAACCACAACCTCCATTTGAAGATGTTTTTTCATTTATAATATCAGGAAAATTTAAATACATAAAAGAGAATACATTAATGGCTGGTTTTGGCTTTTATCCTTCTCCTGTTCCTGCACAAACAGGTATAAGTAATTATGTAGATTCTCACCTTTTATTCCTATCAATAGGTAATAAATCTATTTTTAATTTTTGGGGAAGAAAAATTGAGGTGGCATTTTCTTTTATGGCGTGGAATTCGCTGACAAGGGAAGTTACAAAAGACCCAATGAAAGTGCGGGATGAGTTTCCGGATGGTTCAACGGATTTGAGAACAGGGGCTGTTTTGACAGAATCTTTTGGACTTCAAACGAATAATCCAGGTTTCCCAGGCTTTAGCTCGGGTGGATGGGCTTTTTCTGAAAACTTAACTGTCGGATTTTTGCTATAAGATGAAATTCTTTATTATAAAATGTTAAATTTTTTGAGAGCGCTTTCAATTTTTATGTCTTCTTTTGCAAGTTCTTTCATTACATCAACAATTCTGCGAATTAATCCCTCCTTTTCAATATATTCAATAACTTCCCTTCTTGCTTCTTTTATTGCTGTTCTTCTATCCCAGTAACCAAATCCGAGGGTTGCAATAACAAGGGAGGTAAAAATTCCTGCCAAAATATACATAAAATGTATGATTTCTTCGAATCTTTTATCGACCTGTTCGAATCTTTTATCAACCTGTTCGAGTCTTTTATCAACCTGTTCGAATCTTTTATCAATCTGTTCGAATCTTTTATCGATTTGTTCGAATCTTTTATCAATTTCAGTCATCCTGACTTTTAGTTCTATTAGAAGTTCACGGTCTTTCTGGGTAAACCCTTCATCAAAAGAAACTGCCTCACTGGGGAATCCTGCAATGAAAATAATCAGGAAAAAAATAATACTATTTTTCATATAATTTCTTTCTCCTCAATTATTATATTAATCTTTATAATAATATTTGCAACAAATAAAATTTTCGGCATGGTTCAAAAAATGGTGCTTCATGACCTCTCCCCCTCGACCACCCGCACGACTACGCCCACCACCTCCTCCTTTCAGTTTGGGCTTGATAAATCAAGCCCCTACAAAAAATTATGAATTTTTACAACCTTTTTACCAATTTTTGTGATAATTAATCTCGTGTTTTTTAAATTTTGAACCATGCCAAATTTTTTAAATATTAGGTGCATTTAATAAAACATCATTACAGTTTGAATTTTCTTGCAGACGGAAGAGATGGAAGAAGGAATTATTCGAGTCGGGGTCTGGCCATGAGCCAAGTTCTGGAGGGTCAGGGTCTGGTCCATCGAGAACGGGATTTGTCGAATCAAGAATCTGCTGCTCGCTTGTTGAAAAAACAAATCCATTTATATTCCCGGAACCATCAAAGGTGCCCTGATAGAATTTTGATGTCCATCTCTGTGTAACATAAACTGCTGCATTAACCGCTCCAGTAAAATTTAAAGTAATTCCCGGATGACCATCTTCGTCCTGGTCTATTACGCGGGGGTCATCAGGGCTGTAACAGAGTTCGTCTGTAAAAGGATTTTGCAATATGCAACCTCTTACTTCTACCATTGTATCTGATTCGAAATGACTTCCGGAACCTGTTCCGTCAACCACTGCATGTCTTGTGGTTTTATTAAGGTGTGCTACAAGATTGTCGGGGACAATCGTTTGAACAGGCATCTGGGGTGTTTCTACTTCGAGTTTGCACATTGTTTCTTCAACATCAACTATGCCATTTTCGTTTGCTTTCATTGTTACAAGTTGCCACATCCTGGAAATAGTAGCAACAGCATTGTAACCCGGAAAATTTGAAATGTGACTTACGACCTGAATTTGTCCCCATGTTCCGTTAAGTTTTGATGCCGAATCGGGGTCAGGTGTGATTTCGAATATATCGCCATCATTTGATATTTCTAAAATATTTTCTTCGATTTTTAAGTCTTCTGTTTCCATGATTGTGTCAGAAGGGGAATCTTTGATACTGCATGAACAGGGTAAAGCAAAGGAAATCACAAAAAAAATTAGAGTTTTTTTTCTTTCTTTTAAAGTCATGATATAAATATTAGGAGCTTTTTTATGTTGTTTCAAGGACTTAATAATCAAGATGAATCTCAGGATGAAAATAACTATGATTTTTGCTGGATACCTTGCAGGTTTATTAAACATTTCCAGCGTTTATATTCAATCCTCTCCTTATGCTGTTTTGATTTCACCTGAACATATAAAGGTAGGGGAAGAGTTTAGAATTCTTGTAGTATCAGAAAAACCAATTGAAAAATCAGTTATTGAAGTCACAATTGATGGGAATAATCTTATACCTTCACGAGAAAAAAGTAGCATCGCAGGGGCACCATACTGGTGGGCAGGTTATTATAAAGCCTTCCATAGCGGGACTTTAAAAGTTTTTTTGAAGGAGGGAGAGAAAATCGTTTTAAATACATCAATATCAATACGAAATGAATGGAAAAAGGGAAATGACTACGAAAAAGGGGATGGGACCTGGATAACGAGGAGGAAATGGTCGAGGGAAATGGAAAATCTTTATTCTGCATGGCTCGAAATTCTGTTCTATGATGAACCTGAAGGTGCTTCCTGGAATTCCCTTCATGCTGTTACACGCAACCCCGAAAGGAATTTTCTCTATAACCATTTAAATCTTGGTGAAGATGACCAAAAGGGTTTGAGACTCGAACCTGATTGTGCAGATAATCCATTTTTTCTTCGTGCCTATTTTTCATGGAAGTTAGGTTTACCCTTTGGTTTTCATTCCTGCTCAAGAGGAAGTATTAAGAACCCCCCTTCTTGCTCTGAATTTTTTACAAATGAAACTACCAATGATGCAGGAGGAAAATTAGAAGCCTTTTCAAGATTTCTTTCATGGGTTTCATCAAAAGTTCATTCCTCAACGGCAAGGACCCCCCTTCCTGACCAGGAAACAGACCTCTATCCAGTTTCACTTACAAGAGAAAGCTTAAAGCCCGGGACAGTTTTTGCAGACCCTTATGGTCATACACTGACGCTTATTCGCTGGATACCACAAACTAAAGAAAAACCGGGGGTTCTTCTTGCCGTGGATGCCCAGCCTGATGGAACTGTTGGGATAAAGAGATTCTGGCGAGGCAACTTTCTTTTTTCAACAGAAAAAGTTGCCGGTAGTCCAGGTTTTAAAGCCTTCAGACCTCTGGTTCGTTTTTCTGGTAGTCTGCGTTTTCTACGGAATGAAGAAATTAAGAATAACCCTGATTATGGGAATTTTTCACTTATTCAGGAGAATATGGATTCGGAAAGTTTTTACGATGCGATGGAAAAGTTAATAAATCCAGCACCTCTTGACCCATTTTCTGCCTATTTAGAACTTCACAAGTCCCTTTATGAGCAACTCCTTGTTCGTGTTACTTCTGTTCAAAACGGTGAGGATTTTCTCAGTAATCACCCATCCTTAATCATACCAATGCCAGACTGTCCAAATATTTTTCAGTCTAAAGGATACTGGGAAGATTATTCGACTCCGAGCAGGGACATGAGACTTTTAATAGCGATGGATGTTGTTTTAATCTTTCCTGATAAAGTAGAAAAGAAAAAAGACCTCTTTAAAGTACCCTCAACGGAAACTATAGAATCAATAAAAGATAAACTTAAGAAATTGCACGAAAAATTGTCGAATGAGATGAAGATTACCTACAGAGGTTCTGATGGGAAAGAGAAAGAATTAACTCTGAAAGAGATATTTGAAAGAATCAGTGCTTTTGAAGTTGCCTATAATCCAAACGATTGCATTGAAATAAGGTGGGGAGCAAAAGAAGGGAGTGAAGAGATTGCATCCTGCAAAAGGCATGCTCCACCAGACCAGAGTGAAAAAATGAAGTTATGCAGAAAATATTTTCAGGAAAGAAAATATCCTGTTCGTGAGTAATTTTAACCCTGTGTTTTTGAAACATATTATTCCGCTTCTTTGAAGCCACCTTTGATTTTTACATACAGAGAAAGAATTATCATTCCTGCAACAAGATGAACCCCGAGGATGTACCATACAATATCGGGATGTCCCGACTTTGTAAAATAACCATATAAAGGGGTGTAAATTGGTCCTGAAAAAGCCCCAATTGCAACAGAGGTTGTTACAAGCCCCATATACATTCCAGCCTTTTCTTTTGGAGCAAGATAGGTTATGTATTCATCGAATCGAGGAGAAGATATCATTTCTCCCACTGCAAATGTAAATATCCCAAGGAAGAGAATTGCAGGATTTCCTCTGAATGCAAATCCTATTAAAATCACACCTGCTGCCTGAACTAAAAGCCCAAAAATTATGGATGGAAGGGGTGAAAATTTTTCGGAGATTCTTGAAACGATAAGTTGAAACAGGAGGATTATGTAACCAGTATGAGAAATACTTTCCCCTGCAATCCTTCTTTTTCCATCCACTACATGGGATACGAAATCGATTGGGGTACCAAAAATCGAATGGAGCTGGGTGTATAGCCTTGCTGTGTCGAGATTGCTATCCACATAAAGGGCAAGAATATTATAAAAAGCCCAGAATGGTATCCAGAACATAACTCCGAACAAAAATAAGAAGAAAGAAAATCTGAGGTCCTTAAGAACTGAAAATGATTCTTTTATATGTTTTGAAAATTCTGAACTCTGCTTTTCTTTTTCGGGTTCTTTGTAAAATAGAAGGGTTAGAAGTGCCATTACTCCAATTGCGCATGCCCCTGCAAGGAATGCATATTTCCATGCTATCAATCTCAAAGCACCCATTATGAGTGGACCGAGCGTTCCACCAATATTAACCATTGCATAAAAAATTCCAAATCCAATTGTTTTGTTTGTTTTGTCAGTAGCAAGTCTTACAGTTCCTGCAGGAAGAGGTTTGAATGTGGCTGCTGCAATACTCAAAAGAATTAAAATTGCTGCTATTCCTGCAAAGTTTTTTACGAACATGAGGAGTAAAAAAGGTGGAAAATAAAGTAGATAGGAGATGATAAGCATCTTTTTAAAACCGTATCGGTCACCTAAAAAGCCTGTAAAGAGTGTAAGTCCATAAGTGAAAAGGAGAAGTATAAATTGTAGTGAACCTAACAGACTTTCAGAATATTTAAGGCTTGTTAGATAGATTCCAAAGCCGAAATAAAAACCGTAATAGGCAAGCCTTTCGAAAACTTCAACTCCATTGGCAACCCAAAAAACAATTGGAAATGGAGATCTTTTTTTCATGACATTTTCCCTTCATTTTATTATTTGTATTTTGCTTTTTATTAAATTTTGTTACTATTGTGAATATGAATTAAAAAAGAGGTTGAATTTTGGAAATTCTCTTTTCTCTTTTAAATGCTCTTTGCTTTTCCGCTTATGTTTTTATAGGTTTCTTTGTTCTTCACCTCAATTCAAAGAGTAGTTCCAATCGTTCCTTTTTCCTTTTATGTATGCTTCTTGCCTGGTATGCACTGAGTTACACCATTCTTCCTCTGTCTTCTTCAACTCATGAATATATGCACAGGTTTCCTATGAGTTATCCAGGCTGGATGTTTGTCCCTTCAGCAGTTTTGTGCTTTTTTAGAACAATAATAGGAGAGGATAAACCCGGTTCATTGAAAAAACCATATGTATGCCTTGCAATAGCACTTCCTCCAGTAATTTTTCTCACTAAAGGTTTAATTAGCGGAACATGGATTACCGGTGTTGTGAAGGGACCTCTTGGATGGGGAGAGATTATAAATCCTTCTTCTCCATGGTTCATTGCTTTTTTTACTTACATGATAGGGTACTGTGCTATTGGATTGTGGTTATTTTACCGGAAATACATGAAATCTGGTTCCAAGACAAAATATAGAAAGGGGGTGTGGGTTTTATCTGGTGGATTTGTTTCTCTTTCTGGTGTTGTAATGTGGGAACTCGGTCTTCCAGCAATAGGTATTAAATTTGTCCCAACGATGTCTCCCTGTATAGCAATGGTCTGGATTCTGTGTATCTACTTTGCTGTAGTTAGAAGAAATTTGATGGCTCTCACACCATTTGCAGCGGCACATGAAATTATTGATACAATGAATGAAGGGTTTTTGATAATTGATATAAATGGGAAAATTAAAATAGCAAATAAAAATCTTGGTTTACTATTTAAAGTAAAAAGAAAGGAATTTTTAGATAGTAGTATCGAGAAATTCTTTGAGGGAGGGGAGAAAATTGCAGGGGAAATTATATCGTCAGTTAAGTTATCAGGCAGGGCTATTTTTAATGAAGTTACATGTTTAAGGAATGATGGGACTCATTTCCCTGCCCAGATTTCCGCTTCTTCACTTCCCCCTGGTTCTTCCGGCGAAGATGTAGAAGGGGCTATTTTACTATTTCAGGATATTACTGAGAGGAAATTAACAGAGGAGCAACTCCGTTACATGGCTTATCATGACCAGGTTACGGAATTGCCAAACCGGTTTCTATTTTTTGATCGACTCGAACATGAAATAGAAAGAGCAAAAAGGTATAAAGCATTTTTAGGTTTAATGATTATAGACATCGACCTTTTTAAGGAAATAAATGACACATACGGGCACGAAGCAGGGGACCAGTTGCTGAGGGTTGCAGGACAGAGGTTAAAAAGGAGTGTAAGAAAGAGTGATACAACAGCAAGAATTGGGGGAGATGAGTTCGCATTAATTTTACCTGACCTCAAAAAACCTGAGGATGTAAGGGTAGTGGAGAAGAGAATTTTTGAAAGATTCAAAGAACCTGTTCGCATAGGTTCGAAGGAGTTAAAAATCACAATCAGCGCAGGAATTGCCATCTATCCCCTGCACTGCGAAACATCCGACCTTCTTTTTAAGTGTGCAGATTCTGCGCTTTATTCGGCGAAGGAATCGGGAAGAAACACTGCCTGCATTTTTGAACCCCAGATGCGTCCTTCACTTATTGACCGCTTCCAGATGGTGGAAAGGATAAGGGAGGGGATTGAAAAAAGGGAGTTTGTTCTCTTTTACCAGCCACAGGTAGAATTGAACACAAGAGTTGTTGTGGGTGCGGAGGCTCTTGTGAGATGGAACGACCCTCAAAGAGGTATAATTTCACCTTATGAATTTATTTCAGTAGCAGAAGAAAGTGGACTTATTATCCCTCTCGGGCAATACATTCTTGAAGAGGCATGCAAGGAAGCAGTTTCGTGGAAGGAGATAGGTAGAGGGTATGTAAAGGTTGCTGTAAATGTTTCTGCCCGCCAGTTGCAGAAAAGTGATTTTTCGCAAACAGTTCGTAATATTTTGAAAAAGACAGGGCTTGAACCATCGCGACTTGAAATTGAGGTGACTGAAACTGCAACGATGCAAAACATGGAGATTTCAGTAAAAACCCTGAAGGAACTTCGTGAAATTGGTGTAAGGATTGCGGTTGATGATTTTGGAACAGGTTATTCTTCACTACTTTATCTAAAACGCTTCCCTGTTTCAACTCTTAAAATAGGGCAGACATTTATAAAGGATTTGAAAGAAAATTCAACTGAAGAGGAAATAGTTTCAGCAATTATTGCACTTGCGGAAAGATTGAAACTTGACCTTGTTATAGCAGAAGGGGTGGAATTAAACGGGCAGGTAAAACTTTTGCAGTCCCTCAATTGCAGGGTAATTCAGGGATATTATTTTGCAAAACCCATGGCTGCGGATAAATTCCGTGAATTTCTCCTTTCTTCACCAGAACCGCCGCAGGATAAGAAATGAATGTTGCCTCCTACGAATTTCAATCATCATTTTAATTTTTTCTTTGACCTTGATTGTCTTTAGAAATCATGTTTTTATAATCATTTGATAAAAAGGAGTTAAAAAATGGAGCAAAAGAGAGAGGATTTGTTACTTGACCTCGATAGTGTAATACATGGTCTTCAATCAAAAATAACCCTCAATATTTCGCCTGTGTCCCAATCACTTGCTTTTATTGACTGGCTCGCGAGCCTTGCGGATTCCCCGTCGAAAAGACTCGAACTCTTTGTGGAATATTTGAAAGGGGTTTCAAAATTCTATGATGAGTTCTGGAGTATTGTTTTTTCGTTTGCAGGTGGTCTTAGCAAGGAAGGGAAAGAGAATGAAGGTAAAAGTTCGGTTAATGACCCGAGATTTTCGGCAAAAGAATGGGAAATTTTCCCTTTTAATATTTTTTATCGCTCTTTTCTTCTTGCTGAAGACTGGTGGATGAAAGCAACAAAGGGTGTACCCGGGGTTTCTAAACATCACGAAAATGTTGTTTCATTTATGGTAAAGCAGATTCTCGATGTATTTTCTCCAACTAACTACATTTTTACAAATCCGGAAGTTTTTAAACTCACAGTTGAAGAATGGGGAGCAAATTTGGTAAGAGGATGGGTGAATTTCCTTGAAGACTGGAGAAGAAATGCAGCGGGGGAAAAACCGGTTGGGACTGAAAAGTTTGTTATAGGAAAGAATATAGCCTGCACACCTGGGAAAGTGGTTTATCGTAACAGGTTAATTGAACTGATTCAATATTCACCAACCACCCAGGAAGTTTACAATGAACCGATTTTAATAGTTCCAGCATGGATTATGAAATATTATATTTTGGATTTATCACCTCAAAATTCGATGGTAAAATTCCTTGTTGATAAAGGGCACACTGTTTTTATGATTTCGTGGAAAAATCCTACTTCGGAGGATAGAGATATTTCAATGGAAGATTACAGGAAATTGGGGGTTATGTCGGCAATTGATGCAATAAGTGCAATAATTCCGGATAGGAAATTGCACGCTGTTGGTTACTGTCTTGGTGGAACGATTCTTGCTATATCCGCAGCAGCCATGGCAAGGGATGGTGATGAGAGATTGAAAACGATGACTCTTCTTGCTGCCCAAACTGATTTTACCGAGGCAGGAGAAATAATGGTTTTCATTGATGAAGCGGAGGTGCGCTATCTCGAGGATATTATGGCGAGCAAGGGCTACCTTGATACGAAGGAGATGGTGGGAGCTTTTCAAATGCTTCGAAGTTACGACCAGTTCTGGTCTCGTATAATTCATGATTATCTCATGGGTGAAAGGTCGGAGATGATTGATTTGATGGCATGGAATGCGGATGCCACAAGAATGCCTTACAAAATGCATAGTGAATATCTTAGGAAACTTTTCCTAAATAATGATTTGTTCGAGGGCAGGTATAAAGTAGATGGAAGGTCAATAGTTTTGAGTGATATTCATGTTCCTGTTTTTATGGTTGGAACTGAAAAAGACCATGTTGCACCGTGGAAATCGGTTTATAAATTCAATCTAACTTCTGATGCCGAGACTGTTACATTTGTTTTGACAAGTGGTGGTCATAATGCAGGAATAGTAAGTGAACCAAATCATCCAAGAAGGACATACAGAATTGCTACGAGAAAGGAGGGGGAAAAGTATGTTGACCCTGATTCGTGGGTTAAGCAGACTCCTGTCAGTAAGGGTTCATGGTGGATACCATGGGAAAAGTGGCTATGTGAACATTCATCAGGAAAGACTAACCCTCCACCTATGGGAGCTCCTGAAAAGGGGTATGTTGTTTTAGGAGATGCACCAGGGACATATGTTTTTGAAAAATAAGATTTAGCATAGTTCAAAAGTTAAAAATATAGAATGAATTATCCAAAAAAGGAAAATAATTAGTTGTTTTTTGTAGGGGCGTGTTTTATCACGCCCAGTTTTTTGAAGCATGTCAATTTTTTAGGTTTTGATTGAGGTTATAAAAGATGAGAATCTATTTTATTGGAAGTCACTCGACAGGAAAAACAACAATGGCGAGGTTTGTGAGTAAAAAATACGGACTTCCTATGATATCAGAAGTTGCTCGAGGGGTTCTTGCTGAACTTGAGACGCCTTTTGAAAAACTGCGTGCGGATATTGATATGGTTAACCTCTATCAGAGAAGAGTATTCGAGAGGCAGATTCAGGTGGAGAAGAATTTTACCTCAGGTTTTGTTTCTGATAGGGCTTTCGATAACCTTGCTTATACAGCTGAACATGCGACAATTCTTGCGGATTTGATGAATACAAAGGAATTTCGTGAGTATATGGAATGGGTTAAAGGAGGGGTTGTTTTTTACTTAAGACCTCACATAAGACTGATGGCTAATGATGGAGTGAGGGAAACTGCTGACTGGGAAGGGATAATAAGAATTGATGGAATGATAAAACTCCTTCTTGAGCAGTTTAGAATAAAGTATCTTCCAATTCAGTCATTAAGCATGCAGGAGAGGGTCAAAGCTGTAGAATTTGTCCTTGGTCCACCTGAAAGTTTAAAAAAGAACATAGGTAAGGGCAGGTAATTTTTTATCAATAAGGAACACACCAGCCACCATCACAATATTCGTCATAGTTGCAGGCATATCCGCAATAACCGCAATTCTCAGGGTCCGAGTAGAGGTCAGCGCAATATCCACCGCAATCAGTTTCTCCCCACGGGCAATTTAGCTGGCACCAGCCTGATTCGCATGTTTCGTCATAGTTGCAGGCATATCCGCAGTAACCACAATTATTGGGGTCTGAGTTTAAATCGGCGCAATATCCACCGCAATCAGTTTCTCCCCACGAGCAATTTAGCTGGCACCAGCCTGATTCGCATGTTTCATCGTAGTTGCAGGCATTTCCGCAGTAACCACAATTATTGGGGTCTGAGTTTAAATCGGCGCAGTATCCACCGCAATCAGTTTCTCCTGAAGGGCATTCGCTGGTTGGTTCGCAGGTTCCTTCAATGCAGTCTTCACCCCAGTCGCACCAGTTATCACACGAGCCGCAATACCATGGGTCGCTTTGAAGGTCCACACATGTTCCGTAGCATTCAGTTTCACCTTCGGGGCAGCCCGAACCGGAACAGGTTCCGTTATCGCAGATTTCGTCAAAGTCGCACCAGTTATCGCAGGAACCGCAGTAGAGGGGGTCGGTCTGGAGGTTGACACATGAGCCATAACACTCGGTTTCTCCAGAAGGGCATGCAGAAACACAGGAACCTCGCTCGCAATTTTGTTCAGGAGGGCATGAAGTTGCACAATCCCCGCAGTGATTCGGGTCTGTCCTTGTATCCACACAAGTCCCGTAACAATTCTGCTGTCCCGAAGGACATGAAAGTGTGCAGGTTCCACGACTGCAAACCTGTCCTGATGGACATGCGTGGCCACAAGACCCACAGTTATTCTGGTCACTTTGAAGGTTTACACACCTTCCTCCGCAGTCGGTCATGCCGGAAGGGCAACTGCCACTTGTCTGGCATCTACCACGATAACATGGTTGACCGGAAGGGCATGCATTTCCACATGAGCCGCAGTTTTGTGGGTCATATCTTGTATCGGTGCATGTTGAGCCACACCTCGTTTGACCGGGTGGACATTCAGAACCGTAATTTTTGCATCTCCCTCCATCACAAAATTCTTCTGAGGTGCATGCGTGTGAACAGGAACCACAATTTGATGGGTCATAGCGGGTATCAACACATGTGCCAGCACATAGAGTTTGACCAGAAGGACACCCTCCTGAAGAGCAGTTTCCACCAGAACAACGATTACCAGAAGGACACCTGTTTCCGCACCTTCCACAATTTAAAGCATCCGAATCAAGGTTAACGCATGCTCCACTGCAATTTGTGTAACCAGGGGGACATTCACCACCACTGCAGTTTCCTTCTATGCAATTTTGTCCGACTGCACAACTTTTTCCACATGCTCCACAGTTATTTGTATTTGTTTTTAGATTTACACATTCTCCACCACAATCTGTAAAACCCGAGCCACATGTATTTGGTTGTGAGTTTGTGCATACACCAGATATGCATGTTTGCCCGTTCTGGCATATTACACCACAGGAGCCACAATTGGAAGGGTCAATTTTAGTATCAACGCACTCATTGCCACATAATGTTTTTCCTGATGGACAAAGACCAGGGGAATTGTCTGTAGAGGCGCATCCAGAAAAAAATAAAATTAATAAAAAAGAAATTGAATAAATAAATTTACTACCCATATTTAATTTCCTTTATAATCTAATCTTAATATACTATAAAGCAAAATTTTTGCCAGTAGAAAAATTTAGAAAAATTTTAAAAAATTGAATATTAGATTATTTAACTCTGCACATTATTTGTGCATTTTGTGCATAGTAAACACTCCTGACAGATTTTGCTCATTCACAGAGTTGAGAATTTAAATTAATCGTTTTCTTCTTGAGGCATGGATTGCTTTTTTTGCGATAGGTTCATGCTTTGGTTTACCCTTGGGATTTTAGGGACAAGAACAGGATTTACCCTCATGAAAATGAAAGAGGGGATGTCACACTCACCTGAAAAATTTTGAAGGGTGACAGGATAAGCATAAATATTGAAATTTTGCTTAATTAATGTTTTATTGGCATGATTACAATGTCTGATAATAAAAATGAGAGAGAATTGTTTGAGCCCGCAAGTTTAGGTCCAATAAAAATCAGAAATAGAACTATTCGTTCGGCAGCATTTGAAGGAATGTGCCCTGATGGAAAGCCTTCGGACAGTCTGATTGAGTATCATACAAGACTTGCTCGTGGTGGTATAGGAATGACAACAGTTGCATACGCTTCTGTCACAAGGGATGGCCTTGCATTTGAACATCAACTGTGGATGAGGAAGGAAATAATTCCTCTGCTCAAAGATTTAACCGAATCTGTTCACAGGGAAGGGGCTGCTGTTTCAATACAACTTGGTCATTGTGGTAATATGGCTGATAGCACGGTGACAGGAACAAAGGTGCTGGCACCTTCAAGGGTGTTCAATTTATTTGGACTTACTCTGCCAGAAGCAATGAGCGATGCACAAATTGAAGGGATTGCTGATGCTTTTCGTGATTCTGCTTTAATAGCTAAGGAATCGGGTTTCGATGCAGTAGAGATTCAGGCTGGACATGGATATTTAATAAGTCAATTTCTATCACCTTATACAAATCGCAGAAAAGATAAATGGGGAGGAAACTTGAATAATAGAGCAAGGTTTCTTTTACTTGTGGTGGATAAAGTTAAAACTGCTATAGGAAATTCCCTTGCTCTTGTAGTAAAAATGAACCTGCATGACGGTTTTGAAGGTGGTATGGAAATAGAAGATGCTCTTGAAATTGCAAAAATGCTTGAAGAGCGTGGAGTAGATGGTCTGGTGTTGAGTGGTGGTTTTGTAAGTAAGTGCCCTATGTATATTATGAGGGGAGAAACTCCCCTTAAAGAATTCATTTCTGGTTCGCAGAGTCTGATTCAAAAGATTGGACTTGCTCTATTCGGTAAATTTTTTGTAAAAAGTTACCCTTTTTCCGAAGCATATTTTCTTGAAGATGCTATGAAGGTAAGAAGAGTTGTCAAAATTCCTCTTATTCTTGTTGGAGGGATGAGGTCTTTAAAAAAGATGGAAGAGGTTTTAGAAAGTGGAATTGATTTTATAGGAATGGCTCGACCTTTGATAATTGAACCGGATTTTGTAAACCTTCTTCGCACGGGTAAATCAGTCATGTCAAGGTGTGAACCATGCAATAAATGCGTTGCTTCAATGTATCACGGAAAAGTCCTTTGCCCTCTAAGTGAAGAGAAGGAAAACTAAAATGCAAATATTATGGGAGTATCACATCAGTTCAGCCTTCTCTGAATTCATAAATTCCAGTTTTTATAATAGATTACTGTCCAATTGTATAGTAAATATCTAATGGGGTTTACCCCACGAATGTAGGGACAAGAAAAAATTTTTATGAGTGGCAAACGAAGTAAAGAGTTTGACAAGTTATTTATTTTATGGTAGAAAAAAAGAGTAAAGATGAAAAAGCGAGTCATTTTATTTATATTATTTTTTACATTAATTTTAGAAGGAGCAGTATTCAAATCCTATGCAGAGGAAGTGCCATTTACCTTAGAAGATAGGGACAGACTTATAAGAGTTGAGGAAGGATTAAAATCTACTAATCAGCGAATTGATGACTTGAACCGACGATTGGATGAAGGACTTAAGTCCGTTAATCAGCGCATAGACGATTTAAGAGCGCTTATACTATGGGGTTTTGGGATACTTTTTGGGGGTATGGGACTCCTCATGGGATTTGTTATATGGGATAGGCGCACTGCTCTTGCTCCTGCTATAAAGAAAACAAGGGAGCTCGATGAGAGCAAAGAGAAGATTGAGAGAGTTTTAAAAGAACTTGCCTCAAAGGACCCAAAAGTTGCTGAAGCATTGAAAATTGCAGGTCTCCTATAAAAAATCCTGATAAAATAATTTAGTTGACAACTATGTTTATGTGCTTCATTATATTTTAAAAATAATTTTTGGGTATAGTTCAAAACGTAGGGGCGAACGGCCGTTCGCCCCTACAAAAATATTAAAAAGCGGGCAATAATCCACCATTTTTGTAGGGGCTTGATTTATCAAGCCCAATTTTTTGAACCATGCCAATTTTTGATTTGATTGTGTAAGAAATAGGAAAATTTATGAAGTTGGAAAATTTATTGATTTTGGTTTTTATTACGATTGTTATATGGGGTTGTGAATTGTTTTTTAGTTTTTCTCCGTTGCCGAAGGATGTGAAAGTAGAAACTGATGAAGTTGAGGATATCTTTTCAGATGAGATGGTGCAGGAATGTGGAAATGGTTATGATATTCAAAAAGTAAGTGCAGGTGGTGGTCACACCTGTGCGTTAACGAGTGGAGGGGGAGTGAAGTGCTGGGGAAATGACCGGTATGGTCAGGTGAGCGGATTTTTCTCAGGTTATCCCCACCATGTTTTGTGTCAATAAAGATTGATTTTTTTAGAAGTTGATATATTATAATTTTAGAGGAATTGAATTATGTTAAAAACAAATAAAAGTATTTACTTATCATTTTTTGTTTTGTTTTCAGTGATTTTTTCAAGTTGCTCTTCTAACGATGGAGGTGCCATAGATAGTGGCACAGATAGATTACCTGATACCGGGGATACTCAAGTTGAGGAATTGTGCCCTTCTCTTTCCCCTTATTGTTCCAGAGATGGAAAGCAGGTTCTGAGTTGCGACCCTGCTACTGGTTCGGTTACTAAAATTTCTGAGTGTAGTGGAGGGCAATTCTGTGTTGATGGGAGTTGCAGGGATGTATTATGCACCCCGCTTTCTACACAATGCATGAACGAAGAAGTAGCTCTTGTTTGCAGAAGTGATGGTTCAGGATGGGACCCAATAGAATGTGGAGAATATCGAAAGTGTAATAGTGAAACAGGGAAATGCGAGATACCATGCAAATTGAGACTTTTTGTTCTTCTTGACAGGTCTGGTAGTATGTCGGAATCAACTCCTCCTAAATGGGACCAAGCAAGAGAAGCAATGAGACAGGTGATTTCAAGCACCGCATCTTCTGAAATAGAATTTGGTCTTGGGGCCTTTCCCACTGATGGAAACTGTGGAGTTTCCGGATTTGTTGTTTATCCTGTTCCAATGACATCAGTTGATTTAATTGATGAATTTTTTACATCGAATAGTCCAAATGGAAATACTCCTCTTCTCGATGTGATGAAAGCGATGCTTGTGGATACCTCCGCTAATTTAAATGACCCTGCATACTATAACTTCATTCTTGTAATTTCAGATGGCGCAGACACATGTTATGGTGATTGCTTAACGAGATGTGGTCCTTTTGATATTCAATGTATTACTGATTGTGAAAACATGGTTTCACAGCAATTGCAGATTGAACTTGCTGATACGACAACAGCCCTTCTTGAACAACTTTCCATCAGAACATTTGTAATAGGTTTTGGCTCGGATGTTGCGCCGGAACAACTTGATGCAATTGCAAAGCATGGAGGAACGGTTCTTAATAAATGGCTCAACGCAAATAATGTAACAGAACTTAATGAAGCGCTTCAGCAAATTATTGATGAAATGAGAGAATGCATTCCGCCAGTTCAGTGATAATTTCGGAAGTATTTGGCACCCAAAGGGAGGAATAATATGTGTGAATATTCAGGAATCAGCCATCAGCAGGCAGAGAAAATAAAAAATGGCAATATAAATCAAAATCTGAATGCTTATCCCCGATGGCTGAATGCTTACAATTTTTTTGAAAAGGAGTTTTGAAATGAAAACAGCTGTAAATTTTTTAAGCACTATTATTTCAATTTTTATTTTGTCTTTTATGCCTTGTTTAGTATCGTGTAGTTCAGGTGATGGTAACAATAATGCACAGAACCGGGATGGTATGCCCGATTATTCCACAATTGACAATTCAAATATTGACAACGGGTGGCAGGATGTTATTGGTGACATTCCTGTTGATGGAAATAATAATAATTGTGACGAAAGGGCTCTCTGGATTTATGTTGTGGATACAAACAATGCGCTTTTGCGATTCAAACCTGACGACCTTTCACTAACCCTCATTGGTTATCTCAATTGTCCCGCACCAGCAGGTCAGAACCCATTTTCCATGTCAGTAGATAGAAATGCAACTGCATGGGTTCTTTATGCCGACCTTTTAGGTTTTGGAGGTGGGACACTTCATAAAGCAAGCACAATTGATGCGAGTTGTGTTTCAACGAGTTTCGTTCCAAGTCAGTTAGGAATGGATGTTTTTGGAATGGGTTTTGTTTCAAATTCTCCCGGAAGCGAGGATGAAACACTGTTTGTTGCGGGAGGTTCTATTTTAAGCATTGCTCAGGGACCTGCAACCCTTGCAATTCTTGATACTTCTACTTTAACCCTTACCAGAGTTGGTACTGTTCCACAGTGGCCGGAACTAACTGGAACAGGGCTTGCTGAACTATGGGGATTTTTCCCTGAAAGCAATCCACCTGCAGTTCAGATGATTGATAAACTTACAGGTAGCGTCAGCAATACCTTTAGTCTTCCATCACTCGATACAGGGCAAACCGAAGCATGGGCATTTGCTTTCTGGGGGGGTGATTTTTATCTTTTCCTCAAAACTGAAGTTGATGCTTCTACGAACATATGGAAACTTGAGACAGATGATGGCACCCTTGTAAATGTTAAACCAGATACTGGATACAGAATAGTTGGTGCTGGAGTATCTACCTGTGCACCAGTTACAGTAATTTGATTTTTCTTTCCAGAAAACTATGAAGATTTCTTTGAAAATCAATATAAATTTGTGCCTCTGGTTATTGTTTGTTTTATTTGCAAGTTGTGAAGGATTTTATTCAATTTCTGTAAGAGAAGATACAGGAGATAACTCTGGTTTTGACGATAATACAGATTCTATTGTCGAGTATGAAAGTTTTGAAAAAGATTCTTTTGATTTTCAAGAACAATTTGAGGATGAAATATTAGATATTCAATTAGAAAATTCATCTGATATTTTCGACATTATTTCAGAACCTGATTCGTCAGACCCTTGCTCGGGAATTGTATGCTGGGAGCATTCTCATTGCGTTTCGGGCAGGTGTTATTGCGATGATGGCTATGTGGATGTAGGAGGTGCATGCAGGCTTCCTGACCCTACCGACCCAGAAGCAAGGACAGAGGAACAGGTTTGTGATAGGTGGAGGTCCGACTATCCAGAGTTAGCCACATGGATATGGCACGAAGGTGCTTCGGAATGCGACCCTGGAGAGGTTAGTGAAGAAGCAAGGAACGATGGAGTTAGAAGAATAAATCTTTTCAGGTGGCTTGTTGGGCTGGAACCAGTTACAAGAGGGGCACCGGAAATCGAATCTTCAGAGCAATCCTGTGCTATCATGATGCTCCGTAATGGAACTATTAACCATAATCCACCTTCTTCATGGAATTGTTATACATCGGAAGGGGCACGAGGTGCTTCGAGCAGTAATCTTGCAATGGGAACGCCAACACCAGCGAATGCTATCGACCTTTATATTTCTGATTGGGGAAATGAAACAACAATGGGTCACAGAAGATGGATTCTTTATCCACCTTATTCGAGTGCAGCTATCGGTCATGCAGGGTCTTTCAATTGTTTACATGTTTTCAGCTGGGGAGGTACCTCATCAAGGAGATGGGTAGCATTTCCATCGCCCGGTCCGTATCCGGTGCAGGGAGTGCTTGGTTCATGGACATTTTCAAGTGATGGAGTGGGCTCATCCACATCTGTGTCGATAATAAAGGAGTCAAATGGAGCAACCATACCGGTTCAGACGACTTTACTCGCTGGCGGTTATGGACTTCCTACGGTTTCATTTGATCCGCATGAAGCAGTTGTTGGAGAAACCTATGCAGTAACGGTTACAGGTCTTTCTGGAGGTGATGTCACTTACAGGATAAAAATTGTAGATTGCGGAATTTAGCAGAACATGCAAAATCTTCTTTTAATTTTGATTTAAATTATAATTTTTAGTAAAATGTTAAATTATATATGAAAGAACTCTCAGTTGAATCCGTTTTCGAAATTTTGACAAGCAGGTCGGTATCAGACCTTACAAAAGTTACTCATAATGTTATCTCACGCTACATTCCTTTGAAACAGACCAGTATAGGGATATTTTCTCCTGCCGGAGATAGGCTTTTGATAGCTGGAAGCACCGACGAAAAAGTAGAAACAGCATCACTTGTAAGTATTTCTAATAATTTCGATATTTTAAAGGTATTGCACCAGAGGGAACCGGTTTTACTGAAGCCTTTTAATCCTTCAAGTAGCTTAGAGAACTTGAATGAGTTTGATAGAGAACTCCCCTCTGGTAATATGATGTTTCCAATGGAAATAGAAAGTACGGTACTTGGTACTTTGATTTTATATGCAAGTGCCCAATCTAACGAAGTTGATGAAGAAAAAATTGAGTTGATAGGTGATGTGGCAATTACTGCATCACACGCTCTCGTAGGAATACATGAAAGGGATTCTTATAAAGTAGAGCATGACCGTTTAAAAATAGAACTGGAAAGCATGGGGGATGATTATATTGAAAGCAAATTTTATTTTGACCTTTTCATGAATAATCCCGATGGGATGCTGGTTCTGGATTTCGATGGAAAAATTACCAGTGCAAATCCTGCAGCGGAAGCTTTGCTTTGCAAGGATGGTAATCCTTTGCCTGAATATTTTTCTGAATTAATAGAAGAAGATGAAAAAGAAAAATATCTTGAATTGATGGATGGCTTTAAAAGAGGAATTTATCCTCGAGAATATGAGATTGGAGTTTTACTTCCAACCGGAAAGAGGTCTATTTTGTCGGTTTCCATTTCACTTGTGCCCCGATTGCGAAGTTGCATCCTTCTTACTCTTCGTGATGTAACCGAACAGAGAATTATGGAAAGGCAACTTGCAGAATCCAAAAATTTCCTCGAGAAAATAGTCAATTCAAGTGTTGATGCTATAATGGCAGCAGATTTAAATGGCACAATAATTCTTTTTAATGAAGCAGCGTCCAGGCTTACAGGCTGGGATATAGAGGAAGTGGTTGGGGTGAAGAATGTGAGGGATTTTTATCCGCACGGGCAGGCAAGAGAAATAATGAAGAAACTTCGTAGCGAAGAATATGGTGGAAAGGGAAGGCTTGAACCACAAAAAATATACCTTATTAGTAAAAGAGGGGAAAATATTCCTGCACTTCTTTCTGCTGCGATAATTTATGATGAAGATAGGGAACTTTACACCTGTGGGATTTTTTCTGATTTACGAGAGAAAATTCGCAGTGAAGAGAAAATCAGTTTCATCCTGGAAAAACTTGAACAATCAGAAAGGCAGGCTGAACTTGCGGAACTTGCCGGCGCAATGTCTCATGAGCTCAATCAGCCTCTTACATCTATATTTGGATGTGCGGAATTATTGATGCGAAGACTCAGCGGTGATAAGTCATACGAAAGGTATGCAAAGATAATTTTAGATGAAGCATTGAGGATGAGTGATATAATCAAAAAGATAGGAAAAATAACAAAATTTGAAACCCAGACTTACATGGGTAAGTCGAGAATTGTTGATATAGAAAAATCAGCCAAACAGGATGCTAACGAATCGGATAGAAAGGAGCCTCAAAAGTAAATGAAATCCATAAGTGGTGATCCTAAGTTGTGGCTGGAAAGAATTTCAAAGGTTGCTTCTGCAGTTCTGGATGTGGAAAGGGAAGATGAAATATTGCGTATAAGTACGGAGATAATTTCAGAAATTTTTATGAACCAGAGATGCTGTATAAGACTGGTAGATTTTGAAACGGGAACTGTGACTGATGCGTATGCAATAGGGCAACTTATTCCTGAAAGGCGAGAAAAACTCTCCTTAAGTCCTGACTTTTTTGAAGAGGGAGTGATACCTGACTGGTTACTGAATTCAACGCCACCAAACACAGTTATTGTTAAAGAACCAGAGTGCATATTTGCTGATACTAAAAGCTGTATAGGAGTAGTGCTTTGTGGGGGGAGAAAGATTTTAGGAGTCTTGAATATAGAAAGCCAGAATCTTGAGTTTTTCGACGATGTTGATAGGATATTTACAATTTCGGCAGGGAAAATTATTACGAATGCCATTTTGCGAATACGAATAAGTAAAAAACTTCGCTATGCGAATGATTATCTTGAAAAACTTATATATCACGCGAATGTTCCTATAGCAGTTCTGGACAGGAATAATAGAATAAAATCGTTCAACAGGGCAATGGAGAGAGCAACTAATTATCTAAAAGAAGATGTTTTAGGAAGTGATTTTTTAAACCTTTTAAAAGAACAGGACAGGGGAAGATTTGCTTCATTGCTGATGAATGCTTTACAGGGCAGGGAAGTTCAGGGTTTCGAAGTCCACATCCCAAGAAAAGGTGGTAAGGAAAGTGTTCCAATGTTTTTAAGTGCTACAAGTATAGAGGATATTCATGGCATTTCAGAAGATTCTGTAGTAATAGGACAGGATCTCAGTGAAATAAGAAGACTTCAAAATCAAATGCTTCATTCTGAAAGGTTGGCGACGATTGGTCAACTTTCAGCAGGTGTGGTACATGAAATAAATAACCCCCTTACCTCGATATCAGTTTATTCAGAATACCTTCTGAAAAAATATGAAAAATCGGGAATGGAAGAAAGTGATTTGACGAGATTAAGAAGGATGATGAGTGCTTCAGAAAGAATATTAAAATTTACAAAGGAACTGATGAGTTTTGCCCGTCCAGCACAGGAAGAACCGACTTCGCTTGATTTGAGGGAGGTTTTGAAACATTCGATAGGGTTTTGCGAACATGTGATTTCGAAAAATTCTGTTAAAGTAGTTAAGGATTTTCCCGAAAACCTGCCACCAGTTTACGGTATTGAGAGTCAACTTCAACAGGTTTTCGTAAATCTTATAACTAATGCGTGTCATGCAATGAAGGATACAGGGGGGAATCTTACATTACGGGTAATGGACATGCATGATGGTACTGTTAAAGTTGAAGTAGAAGATACAGGAACTGGTATGCCGGCTAATGTTCTTGAAAGAGCATTTGAACCTTTTTTTACTACCAAAGCAGAAGGAGAGGGAACAGGTCTTGGACTGAGTATAGTCCGTAATATAATTCAGAATCATCAGGGTGAGATTCATATTCAAAGTGAGGTTGGTAAAGGAACAAAAGTATCTGTTATTCTCTATACTCTCTAATGTTTCCTTCTCGCTGTCCCTGCATTATTTTTTATTATTCGAATCGCATATAATTAGTTTTGTCTGGTGATACTTTGATATTTGTTTGTTAATGGGTACGGGATATTGCCCTGAAAAGCAGGCATGGCAGAAACCTTCGTATGAACCGAGTGCTTTAAAGCACCCTTCAAGTGAAAGATAACCGATGGAATCTACCATGAGAAAGTTTTCGATTTCACTTTTTTCCTTAAATGATGCTATTAATTCTGTTCTGGTAGGAGTATCGATACCATAGTAGCATGGAAATCTTGTTGGGGGAGAAGATATGCGAAGATGTATTTTTTTTGCTCCTGCCTGCCTGAGCATTCTTACTATTTTATGTGAGGTGGTTCCCCTTACTATTGAATCATCAATAACAATAACCCTTTTTCCTTTTATAACATCTTTTACAGCTGCGAGTTTAAGTTTAACTCCAAAGTCCCTGATGGATTGACTTGGTTCTATGAATGTTCTTCCGATATAATGGCTTCTTATTAATCCCATTTCAAAAGGAATTGATGATTCCTGCGAAAAACCCAAAGCTGAAATGGTACCGGAATCAGGTACTGGAACAACCACATCAGCATCAACATAATGTTCTCTTGCAAGTTGGATTCCAAGTTTTTTTCGTGCATGATAAACACTGATTCCGTCAATTACACTGTCTGGTCTTGCAAAGTAAATAAATTCAAAAATGCAAAGATGTTTTTCCTTTTTGTCAAAAGGGAAGATACTTTTATATAAGAGGGGATTAGAGTTTCTGTCGAAAACAACTACTTCTCCTGGAAGAATATCTTTAATTTCTTTTCCACCGAGGAGTTTAAAAGATGTTGATTCAGAAGATAACAAGAATGATTTTCCGAGTTTACCTAAGATGAGTGGTCTTATACCATGAGGGTCACGAGCAGCCACAAGCAGGTTTTTTGTAAGAAAAAGGAGTGAATAAGCTCCTTCTACTTCTCCAAGAGATTCGAGTATTCTATCTATAACAAGACCGCGCTTACTTTTTGCTATCAAATGAATGAAACTTTCGGTATCGCTTGTACTTGCGAAAATTGCACCTTCATTTTCGAGTTTTTCTCTGATTTCATCAAAATTTGTAAGTGTTCCATTGTGGCATACTGCTATAGCTCCAAGGGAATATTCGGCTGTAAATGGCTGGGCATTTCTTATTGTTGTTTCACCTGTTGTAGAATAGCGAACATGACCTATTGCCATGTCCCCCTTGAGCATTTCTAAGGTGTTATGATCAAAAATTTCGACTACCAGTCCCATTTGTTTGTGAGTTCTCAAGATTTTCCCATCCGAGACAACCATGCCTGCTGATTCCTGTCCTCTGTGCTGGAGTGCGTGCAACCCTAAGTATGTAATTTTTGCTGATTCACGGTGGTTAAAGACGCCAAAAATGCCACACTTTTCATGAAATGCTTTCATTTAGATTTTTTAGAGTATCATTTAAAATCCATTATTGGCAAGTACCTTTAAATTTATCACTTAATGATGAAAGGATATGATACACTAAAGGAGGGATTCTTAAATTTAGGAACTGATGCTCCTTTTACCGCACTTGCAATGCAACTTGCAGCAGGTGTTCCTTTAAATTCACCACCCACCACACTGGCAGATGTGACTTTCCCTGTTGAGCCAGAAAAAACGATAGCTATAACTGCGTTACCTGTCTGTCCTTTGGCGCATGCTTTAACCTTGTCTGATACAGATTTCATTGCTGCAAGGACATCTGCCTTCGATGGTGTTGCTGGAAGGTCAGAAGATGCAGAACTCTGTGATGAACCTTTTGCACTGGTAGGTGCTTCCTCTTTTTCCTGCTTTGTTGCTGCTTTTTTCTCTTTTTTTGCTGTAGCAGCATCAATCAAATCCAGCAAACTATCACCAGATTTCGAACCTGTTTTAGTTCCTTTTTCTCCCCCTGTAGAGAGAATATCTTCGGATTTACTTTCATTAGCCTCTGTTGCAGAAGTATCTTTTTTCTTTCCTCCTCCACCGCCTTTCTTCTTTTTACTTTCTTCTGAGGAAGATTCATCCTGTCCACCAGTAGAAGCGGTGGTTTCATCTCCTTTATTGGAAGCAAGGACCTGTTCCTTCTGCGATGTAGCCGGATTTGGGATTGTTTTCTGCAATTCTGCAAGTAGCTTAGCCTTGATTTCTTCCTCGTTCAATGCGGGTTTTGTTTGTGGTTGTTCTTGAGTTTTTGATTTTCCCCAGCCAAGTCCAAAAAATCCTATTACAAGCACTACAAGAGCTAAAAGAGCAAAACCACCAACCCCTCCGAGAACATAAACCAGAACATTTGTTTTCTTTTCCTGTGGCTGAAGGAGGCTGGGTATTCCAATAGGACCTCCAAATGCGGAGCCGCCTATATTAAAAATGTCTTCTGCTTTTGTGGTTCCTGCACCGGAAGTTCCCACATTACCTGCAAGTGATTTTATGTCTATTAGTCCAGAACCTCCCTCAGATGCAGTGGTTGATCCAAGTTTTGCAGGTGCTTTGGAACTCGAGGCAAGGGATTGTAAACTTGCAAGAGAAAAAAGAACTGAATCTTCGTGTCGTGCCCCCTTCAAACTGCTGGCATCAACTCTTGGTGAAGAGGGTATCACTGGAGATGATGTCACATAATCCTGCTGCTCACTTTCAAAAGGAGGAGCTTCAGGTTCTTCTGTTTGCTTACTAAAAAGGTCGGGCTTTTTTTGAGGTTCCTGTTTTTGTAATCCCCCTCCCATTTGTGACATAAATGGTGACATTCCACGGGATGCATCTGATAAACCCGGGGATTTTTCTGCACCTGGTTTTGCCTGAACATCGGTCATGGGGAAGTTAGCTGGTGAAGGGGCTTGCGTTTGTTGCGGAGATCTGAAGTCAGGAATATCTTTAAGCGGAATCCAATCGTCAAATCCGTCTTTCCATAGATATGTCTCCATATCTATTTGTCCTGCTCCAAGCATTTCCATTACCTGGCTTTTAGAATAAGGACCCATCTGTTCGCCATCTATGGCGACATGCCATTCGGGTTGTTCGCTGTAAACAGGAGCAGGAATGCCATCTGATATTGCAGGTTGCAGGGAATCCATCTGTGGAATTCCTCCTCCTTCCATTTTTGAATAATCGAATACTCTCGTAGGTTCTTCATCAAGAGGTTTACCCTCGGGAGCCTGGAATGAAAAAGGTGACAAATTACCAGGTCCGCCTGGAAACTGAGGGGCAACTGGAGCACCATGAAGTATAATTACTTCACCGCACTTTTTGCATTTGACTTTAAAATCTTTACCTGCGGGGACTTTCTCATCGGGCAACGAATACTTCTTTCCGCATTTTTGGCATTCGAACTTCATTTTTTCTCCTTTTAAGTTCGATTAATTAAACTTAACTTATAATATAAAAGCAACATAAAAAATGCAACAAATTTAAATTTATTTTTTATAAACGAATTAAAACTCCTTTATAATACAACCCCCCCTTTTTTTCAATCTTTTCATATCATTAGACTACTATTTTTCTACCAGATTTGGCTATAAACAAAATTATAACTTAAAAATATTTTTCGTTTTTTTATTGTTGTTTATTGAACTGGCTCAAGTTTTGTGCCATCTTTTCCACAAAAGAGTTCTTTTTCTTCATATTTTTCTCCACAGACAGGACAAACTTTAGTTTGTTTTTTTGCACGGTTGTCATCAGTAACCATTTCTTTGAAAACCGAATAAGGTACGAGGTGCACTTTATCAAAAGGGCATACAGTAATGCTGCCACGGAAACCTCTTCTGCATACAGGGCAAACGAGTCCTCCTCTGGATACTTTGTAATCCGCTTCTCCAATTCGTTTCAATTCACTACCATCGTATGGACACCTTAAATAACCGGGTTCGAATTCTCTGTTGCAAATTTCGCATCTCATCCATCCAGAATCTTCTGCTGCTGTTTGTTTCCTATCATTTACCTTTTCCTTCGCAGGTGTTATATTGGTATCTAACTCTTCTTTTGTTGATTTTGCTTTCTGAATTTCCTGAATGTTTTTTTGATAAGTTAAGGTTTCTTTATCTAAAGTTTCTTTGATTTTCTGCCTGACTTTACGAACTTTTATTAATGTAACTGATATTGCAATTACGCAACCAATAACGAATATTGCAAAAAGCAAAATCAAAAACCTGACGAGATTCTTGTATTTTTCTCCTTTTTCTTTCTGTATTACTACGAATCCAGGTGGTGGATTTGCTCGTAACACCGAGGTGTTCCCGGAATCTTTGGCAGATTCATTGGAAGAACCTAAATTTACCGCAATGAGGTCTTCTACCCCGCCAAAATTAACTCTAACCCTTGATGTAGCAGTCATTCCATTTTCTGTTTTTGCAATTATCCTGAAAGTTCCCTCGCTCAAAGCGGCATTTTTACCAGCAACAAAACAATTACCAGACAGAAAAGGTTCTGTTAAACCAGGAGGGCTGGAAAGTGTTAAGTTAGCATTTATGGGAACTCTACATCCGTGTTCGTCAACGCCATGGATATCAAAACAGATTTTTTCTCCAGGTCCTACATTTGCAACTGATGGAGATATAGAAATTTTTACAGGTGCCCCCTGGGTTTTGCATGCTCCTTCTTTTTCTTCAGGTAAATTTTTCAAGTCATTGATAAGAATATTTTCTCCAGGCTGGTTTATTTCTTTTTTTTCTTCCTCCTTTGGCTCTATTCGTGTATAGACTTTCCTGATAGTTATTGTGGCACTGCATACGCTTTCTTTTAGTTGCCAGTTGTAGGTGGACTTATTCACGAATACAAGTCCTTCCTCAGTATAGGTTATAGTGTACTCTCCATGTTCATACCTCGAATCGTTTTCTGGAGTTTCGCAGATTAAAACCCATTTATTACCCTTTTTGGAAGCACTCAGCCTCTTTATTCTTGGATTGGCACTCCAGCAGGATTTGGTTGAGTTGCCGTCGGAAAAAATGAGATTATCTCCGTCAACTTTAACCGTTACTTTTTTTCCTCCTGCTGAAGAATAGGATTTTGGCTTTGGTCCGCAATCCTCACCCCATGTTTTAATGTCTACATCCACTTTTTGTGGTCCTTCAACATAGGTGCCACTTAAATCAGGCTGAGCCGATGCATTGTTTGAGTGGTAAAGGGTAAAATTAATAAGCAAGAATAAAGTTGCAAGATTTTTTATCATTACTAACTAAAATAATTTACCATGAAAGTAATACTAAGTCCACATTACCATGAAAATAACATAAACTTTGAAAAGTAGAAAACACTCATGGGCAAATTTTGCCCGCTCCCATGAATGAAAATTTGAATTAATGGATTCCTGCTTCCGGGGGTAGTGACTGCCAATGTTGCGGTCGTTTCGACTCCGCTGGTATATGACTAACATCCACCCTTAACTCTGAGCAAAGGTGGCTGAGCCGAATCAAAGCCACCGAATAACCATATCATTTTGTAGTAAAAGAATGATGGACTTGACCATAATGTAACATAAGGTTAATTATATATGAATTGTTATTGCGGAGGAAAAAGTGACGGAAACTCTGAAAAGAATCGATGATACAACCATTATGATTGAAATAGGCATTGATAAAGAGGAATTTGAAAAGAAATATTTTGATAATTTAAGAAAGTTAGCTCAGAATGTAAGGATAAGAGGATTCAGACCGGGTAAAGCTCCAATCCCGCTGGTGGAGAAACTTGTTGGTCCGGAAGTTAAAACGGAAATTATAATTCGGGATGTTACTGAAAAGATTAAAGAGATATTGAACCGTGAAAAGATTTTTCCAGTCAATGAAAATTACATTAGCCCCGAAAATATTATTATGGATGAACAAAATCAGGTAAAGTATAAATGCGAAATTGAAGTTTTTCCGGTTTTTAATGAAATAAATTTTTCAGAATTACCTCTTGAGGAAAAAAAGGTAGTAAGCGATTCTACTGTTGAAGAGGTAATGACGAATCTCGCGTATCGCAAAGCTCCTCTTGTAATGAAATCTAAGGATGAACCTGCATCGGACAGGGATGTTGTAGTGGCTCAGGGCAGTATAGAATTTGATGACCCATCTGTAGAACCGGAAGAATTTACCGGAAGAAGAATAGACCTTGGACCATGGGCTGAGCACGGAAAATTTTTTAGAGATATTTTTGCTGGAAAGAAAGCAGGTGATGTAGTGGAAGCAAAAGGATTTTTTGCTCTTTCCAGAGCTTCTCAAAATGATGAATCAAACCTTATGCCTGGAAAAATGAAATGCACGATTCAGGAAATTTTAGCGAGAAAGCTTCCTTTGCTTGATGATGAATTTGCTAAGGACTATCATTGTGAAAATATCGATGAATTGCGAAAAAAAATAAGACAGGAACTTGAGGATGATTTGGAGGAGGAATGGATTAACTCAAATGGCATAAAAATAATAGATTTGCTTATTGAAAAGTTGAATGTTCCTTTACCCAAGACATTTAGAAAAATTATCGAAGAAAAAATATCATATTTTGAAGGGGAGAAAAAAGATAAGATAAAAAATGACATGGAATTAGAAATAAGAAGGTATGTTTTTGCAAGAAGCATTGCTTATCAAAACAACCTTATTATTGACGATGAGAATTTAGCAAAAAATTTAAAGGCTTTGACAGAAATGCTTGAGCGGGCGAAAATGAAATCAGATGAAAAAGAAAAATTTATTAACTCATGGTTAAAAGAGTACCAGTATAATCGCCTTTTTAGAATGGTTAGTAAATTTCTTGTTGATAAAGTCTTAGAATCTAATAAACCCGGATCGCAGATTCCATTTGACTTTAATGATAAAAGCCAGCAGAATGAAATAAAAAAAGAGGATGAAAATGGACAAAGAAAAGAGTAAAAAAGAAAAAATAGAATGCAGAATTCCTTTTCCGGTTGTTGTCGAATCAACTCACCGAGGGGAAAGAAGCTGGGACATTTATTCAAGGTTACTAAAGGATAGAATCATTTTTCTGGGTACACCTATTGACGATGATGTGGCAAACCTTGTTATAGCCCAGATGTTATTTCTTGAAAGCGAGGACCCGGATAAAGAAATTCAGTTGTACATTAATTCACCTGGAGGAGTTGTTACCTCAGGCCTCGCAATATATGACACAATGCAATATGTGAAGACACCCATATCAACGATATGTGTGGGACAGGCTGCATCTATGGGAGCGCTTCTTCTTTCTGCAGGCACTAAAGGTCGAAGATATGCTCTACCAAATTCAAGAATTTTGATACATCAGCCTATGGGCGGCTATCAAGGACAGGCAACGGATATTGAGATTCAAGCTAAAGAAATTCTCTCTCTCAGGGAAAAGTTGAATGAAATTTTACATTTGCATACAGGTCAGGATATAGAAAAAATAAGGAAGGATACTGAAAGAGATTATTACATGAGTGCTCAGGCAGCGAAGGAATACGGATTAATAGATGAAGTTATAATAAGAAAAAAATAAAGTTATGACAGTTTTTTGGTCTGACTTACCGCTGCATTATTAGATACACATTTTTTGTGTGGTTTGGATTCTGCTCAGATACCAGTCGGTGGTTATTGAGGGGAACGGAGTTGAAACCAGGAAAATTGAAATATAAATAACATTGATATATAATATAATTTGCAATGAAAATGATAAAGAAACAATCATGGATTCCCGCGGAGTTTATCCCTGTGAAAACAGGGACGGGAATGACAGAGGAAGGTCATTTAGATTTTTACTTCCATGAGGACAATAAGTCATTCCTGCGGAAGCAGGAATCTATTGGTTTAAATTTTTATTCGTGGGGGTGGGCAAAATTTGTCCATGAGCGTTTATAGTGCAATTGCCTTAAAGGATTACAGGGGTTATATTTTTTGGTGAAAAAAATAGAAATAAGTTATAATATCCATATTGAGTTAATGAGGTAGAAATTTGCCAAGAAGAAATGAAATTGGTCCAGCGCTGCTTACCTGCAGTTTTTGCGGGAAGAGCCAGCGTGAAGTAAAAAAATTGATTGCAGGTCCCTCAGTTTATATTTGCGATGAATGTGTTGCACTTTGCAGCAGCATCATTGAAGAAGATATGGTGGTTGGAAAACATGTTCACGCACACGAGGGGTTACCAAAACCATCAGAGATAAAGAGAATGCTCGATGAATATGTAGTTGGTCAGGAGCATGCAAAAAAGATTTTAAGTGTGGCTGTTTATAACCATTACAAAAGGATAAACTGCAAACACAGAAAAGATGATGTTGAAATTCAAAAATCCAATATTCTTATGATTGGTCCAACAGGATGCGGAAAAACACTTCTTGCCCAGACTCTTGCTAAAATTTTAGATGTTCCTTTTGCAATGGCGGATGCAACAACACTTACTGAAGCAGGATATGTTGGCGAGGATGTGGAAAATGTTCTTGTGACACTTTTACAGAATGCTGATTACGATCTCGAAAGAACCCAGCGGGGAATTGTTTATATTGATGAAATAGATAAAATAAGTAGAAAGAGTGAAAATCCATCGATAACGAGGGATGTTTCTGGAGAAGGGGTTCAGCAGGCACTTTTGAAAATAATAGAAGGAACAGTAGCAAATGTGCCACCAAAGGGTGGGAGAAAACACCCTCAACAGGATTTCATTCATGTAGATACTACAAACATACTTTTTATATGTGGTGGGGCATTTGTGGGGATAGAAAAAATAATTCAAGAAAGAACAAGGGAGAAAAATATAGGTTTTGGCGCCAATGTACAGTCTAAAAAAGAATTGAAAATAGGAGAGCTTTTAAAAGAAATTCAACCAGAGGATTTGATCAAGTATGGGTTGATACCAGAATTTGTCGGGCGCCTTCCAGTTGTAGCAACAATACACGAACTTGACCTTAATGCTCTCATAGACATATTAATTAAACCCCGTAACTCTCTTATCAAACAGTATCAGAGATTACTTGAGATGGATGGAGTAGAACTTAAATTTACCGATGGAGCGGTGAAAAAGATTGCCGATTACGCAATTAAACGAAACACTGGAGCAAGAGGGCTTAGAGCGATTCTTGAAGAGATAATGCTGGACATTATGTTTAATGTTCCTGATTTGCAAAATCCGAAGGAAATCGTTGTGGATGAAGATGTAGTAGAGGGGGGGAAGGCCCCGGTTGTGGTTTTTAAAAGGAAAGTTGTATGAATTCTTCCGGCGATAATCCTTACTTGAAATTAAAAAATAAGATTAAAACTCCTCTTCTGTGCCTAAGGGATATTGTTATATTTCCAAATCAGATTACAACCGTTTTCATCGGAAGACCAAAATCAATAAAAGCAATAGAGGAAGCATCGCTAAAAAATCGGCTTCTTGTGACTGCTGTGCAAAAGAATCCTGATGTGGATGACCCTGGTGAAGATGATGTATTCAGAACTGGTACTCTTTGTACGATATTAAATATTCAGAGGTTTCCTAACGATACTCTTAAGATACAGATTCAAGGTATAGGAAGGGTGAAGATTTTGAATTTTAAAAAGGGCAGTGAATTTATCTGGGTAGAATGTGAATTAGTACGCTCACCAGTAATGGTAGATGATATTAAAGAAGAAGCAGCGAAGAGAGTGGTTATTTCGTCTTTTGAAAATTATATTAAAGTCCAGAGACAACTCTCTCCTGATATTTTAATGGAGATTTCCAGTTTGAAAAAATTGGGGGATGTTGTTGATGCTATTGCGGCAAACATTTCGATAAAGAAAGTTATAGATAAACAATTTCTTCTTGAGGAAAATGACCCAATTGTAAGAGGAGAGCGACTCACCCAGTTAATAAATTCAGAAATAGAAGTGATAAATATTCAAAGGAGGATTCAATCAAGGGTCAGACGCCAGATGGATAGGGACCAAAAAGAGTATTACCTTAATTTACAAAAGCAGGCGATTTCAAAGGAACTGGGTGAAGGTGATGAGTTCAATGTAGAGTTCAAAGAGTTAGAAGAGAAAATTGCCTCCAAACAATTGAGCAAGGAAGCTAAACTTAAAGCTGAAAGGGAACTAAAGAAACTCAAGATGATGTCTCCAATGAGTAGTGAGGCAGCCGTTATTCGAAATTATCTTGATTGGATTGTATCAATTCCGTGGGGGGAAACTTCGAATGAGGAAATAGATATTGAGAAAGCAAGAAAAATTCTCGATGAGGACCATTATGGACTGGAAAAAGTAAAGGAAAGGATTATAGAGTATATTGCAGTAGGCAAACTTGCGGGACATCAAAAAGGTCCAATACTTTGCCTTGTAGGACCACCAGGGGTCGGGAAGACATCTCTTGGCAGTTCGATAGCAAGAGCCTGTGGTAGGAAATTCGTAAGAGTATCTCTTGGTGGAGTCAGGGATGAGGCTGAGATAAGAGGGCATCGAAGAACCTATATTGGAGCATATCCCGGAAAGATAATCTATGGGATGAAGCGTGCAGGGGTAATAAATCCTGTTTTTTTACTTGATGAAGTTGACAAAATGACAGTTGATTATAGAGGAGACCCTGCCGCAGCATTGCTTGAGGTGCTTGACCCCGAGCAAAATTCTACTTTTGTCGACCATTTCCTTGATGTTGATTACGATTTGTCTCATGTGATGTTTATAACTACTGCAAATACTGTAGAGGGGATTCCACTACCTTTACTTGACAGGATGGAAGTTCTGGAACTCAATGGATATACTGAAATAGAGAAATTAGAAATTGCAAGCAAATTTCTTATTCCGAAGCAAAAGAAGTTATGCGGAATAGAAAATGTTGACCTGGAAATTTCAAGTGGGGCAATAAAGAGTATAATTCAACATTACACCAGAGAGGCAGGTGTCCGTAACCTTGAAAGAGAGATAGCATCTATTTGCAGAAAAATAGCGTGTCAGATTCTCGATGACAAAGGTTTGAAAACAGGGTCCTTTAAAGTGAACCAGAGTGTTTTATTTAAAATGCTGGGACCAATGAGATACAGAGTTGGAGTGAGAGAAAAAACCAATGAGGTTGGTGTTTGCAACGGGTTAGCTTTCACATCTTACGGAGGGGATATTCTGCAGGTTGAAGTAAGCATTGTTCAGGGTAAGGGGAAGCTCCTTTTGACTGGTAAGTTAGGAGATGTTATGAAGGAATCAGCTCAGGCAGCTGTGTCTTATTTGAGGAAGAGGGCTTCACTTTTAGGTATTGATGCTGATTTTTATATGAAGAATGATATTCATGTTCATTTTCCGGAGGGGGGAGTACCAAAAGATGGTCCAAGTGCAGGTATTTCGATTGCAACAGCTCTTGCTTCTGCTTTATTGAATGTTCCGATAGACCGGAAAGTTGCCCTTACTGGAGAAATAACTCTGAGGGGGAAAGTCCTGCCAGTTGGAGGGATTAAGGAAAAATTAGTTGCGGCGGCAAGAGGGAAAATTCGCAAGGTTATAATTCCTGCAGAAAACAGGAAGGACCTTGTAAATCTTCCTGTGCAGGTGCGAAGAAAACTTACGGTTGTTTTAGTTAATCATATGGATGAGGTATTAAGGGAAGCACTTGTAATGGAAGGAATAGAAAAGATTTTCCCATCGCAAGGGGTTATTCTTGACCCTATTAGGGACGAACCGTTAAAGAAAAAATCAGAACTTGATGACGACGATATGCCAGTAGTTGAAATTACCAATGAGGGTGATGAATTGAGGTTTGATTAATTAATAACAGTGCTCAATTATTTAAGTCCATTAAAAACTTTTTGCTCTGGAAAGGCACAGCTTTATTCCTGCTAAAGTAGGAATCTAATGCGAAAGCAAGAATCCACTATTCATGGTTGGTGAGCGGAGTGGAAAAATTCTGGATTTTTAACGGAGTTTGCAATTGTAGAAACAGGAGTGGGAATGATAGGAGGATAAACTATTTTGAATGATATAGGAAAAGTCGTTTATGAATTTAGATTATTATTATCCCGGATAAAAGTATTTAAAAGTATACTTTTATTTTTTTGTTGACTGGAATAATAATAATATTATTATAGTTAAAAATGTATGATTTTTGTTTTTTCATAGATTTGAATGACCCCTAAATTTATGAGATAATTGCTGATTGGATGAGTATGAATAAAGGTGACTTCAAAAAAGATAAAGTTTCATGTCCATCCTGTGGTACCGGACTCGGGTACTTGATGAAAAAATGCTTGAGTTGTGGAAAGCAATTCTCTGCGTACGAAATATTAAAACTTGCAGGTGGTATTCTTGAATCTGGTGTTGGGTTAAGAAGCATAAGACGTCAGATTTCAGAAGCAGGAAGGGGTATGGGGAGCGAAATACTTGAAACAGCTGGTAAGATTTTTATGGAGAATGAGGAAGCATCCAGCATAATTGCTCTCGTTGCTGCAAGAGACTTTGGTGATCCAAGAGTTGTTAAAGAGAGTTTGCTCGAATCAAGGTACCCCTTTGCATCACAGGCACTTAGAGTGGAAATTGCTCAGACGCTACTTGCAATCCAGACTTTCGAATCAGAGGAAATAATTAAAAGATTGAAATCTATAGAAAACGACCCTGTGGTTAAAAAATCATTTGAGGAACCCCTTGTTACGAGCGATGGATTATCGAGAGAAATAAAGACCAACCTCAGAGGTGGGTTGCTATGGAATAAGGAGACGAGAGGGGAAAGTATAAAAGAAAGTGTGAATATTTCTGGTGGCAGTGAAGAAAAAGCAGGTGTGGGTGAAGACATTAGTTCAAAGGAGGGTAAGAAGGAAGAGGAAAAGGTAAAGGAATTAAAACCACTCAGGCAAGAGGAAGTTTTAAAAGAGGAAAAGAAAGTAAATGATGATAAAAAATTGGAAGAAAAGGGGGATAGTGTTATGGAAAAACAAACAAATGCTGAAATGGATAGTGTAGTCGTTCAAACGAACACGGAGGATCTTTCGCACAAAGAGCCACCAATTGAGACTGCTTCTTGTGAAAGAGGGGAATTGGGTGAGATTTCTAAGGGTGGAGCTGATAATGTATCGGTTCCGCAGTTGCCACTTCTTGATGCAAAGTCCATGGAAGATGTTGAGGTAATCGAAGAGGGGGAGGGGAAAGGGGCTTTAGCAATTACTGATAGGGGAGATGAATTGACAGAGGAGGATAAGCGAAGTTTGTCAGATAGCGAGGATAAAGGTAAAGAAGAGGTATCTCACGAACGAATAACAAAACCCCCTCCTTTACCTGTTGAAAAGGAGCCAGAAAGGGTTATTTTTGATGTGAAATCAGGTTCATCTGCCCTTGCAGATGGTGGGAAGGTAGCAGAAAAAAAAGGGTACTGGGGAATACTCATAATGGCGATGATTATTGCTTTAATAGGAGCAATAATTGGTTATGGTGTCAGCGAATTTATGAATAAAAAAGATACTGAGACAGAGGAAAATTCTTCGAAAAAAAACGATAAGAAATCTTCAACAGAAGGAAGTTTTATAACTAAAATTGAGGAGAGGGAAAAGCCTGAGACACAGAATTTTGCCAGTAATGGTAAAAAGATACAACCAGTATCTCATATACTTGCTTCAAAGGTATCTGCATCATCCTTTCACCCTCGCTATCCACCAGGTAATGTTGTAGATGGTAATCCTGCTACAGTTTGGCAGGAAGAGAAAACAAGAAAACCAATAGGGGAGTGGCTAAAATTTGAGTTTTCTAATAATATGGTGATTACTCGTGTGGGAATTGTAGCAGGATATGATTTTATTGATGAAAAAGGGAAAGATTATTATCCTTTAAACTGTAGATTAAAAGAAGGTGAATTTTTATTTTCGCATGATAAGTCTATGAAGTTTACATTAAATGATGTGAGAGCAATTCAATATATAGATATAAATCCCCCTGTGGTTACTACAGAAATTAGATTGGTAGTATATGATGTCTTTAAAGGTTCATGGTTTTTTGATAATGCAATAGGAGAAGTAGAAATATGGGGATATGAAGAGAATGAAGAAGGTACTCAAGAATGAACGCAAAAACAGTACAGTTTTTTAAATGTCCCTTTTGCAATGGTTCTCATCCGTTTAATACTGATGAGTGCCCGGTAGAATCTAAACCGATTCCGGCACATTACAAACTTATTGGTAATACGCTCGAAGGGAAGTACGAAATTGTAAAAATCATTGGTGAAGGTGGAATGGGAGTGGTTTATGAGGCAAAGCATCTTCTTGTTGGAAGGAGATATGCAATAAAAATTCTTTTTCCCGAGATGGCAACAAATCGGGAAATAGTGGAGAGATTTTACAATGAAGCACGAACTGCTGCAAGTATCGGTCACGACCATATAATCGAAGTAACCGACATGGGTATGATAGGAGCAAGCCCGTTTTTAGTGATGGAATATCTTGAGGGGCAGAGTCTGACAAAATTCATTGAAGGAAAGATTCTACCTGTAGAACAGGCAGCAGGAATAATGATTCAGGTTCTTGATGCTTTGAATGCGGTTCATGCAAAGGGGGTTATTCACAGAGACCTTAAACCAGACAATATTTTTCTTATCAGAAAAGGTAACAGGAACGATTATGTAAAAATTCTGGATTTCGGAATTTCAAAATTGAAGACTGTTGGTTCTCAGAATATGGCACTAACTAGAACAGGAACCATAATGGGAACACCATATTATATGTCACCGGAACAGGCAGCCGGGAAAAAAGAACAGGATCACAGAGTTGATATATATTCTGCGGGTGTGATTCTTTATGAAATGCTTACTTCTAATTTGCCATTCAATGCTGATAATTATAATGCTCTGATTGCTGCAGTTTTAACCGAGGAGCCACCTAAACCTACGAGTTTCAATCCACAAATTCCTGTTGAACTTGAAAATATCATAATGAAAGCAATTTCGAAAAATCCTCATCAACGTTATTCTAACGCGATGGAATTTCTTTCTGCTCTTCTTCCTTTTGCTCCCTCGTGGGTTAGTAGACCTTCTAAAATACCAGCTTTTTCTTCCACTGCCCTACTCAGTACAGGAATTGGAGGAAGTGCTGAAAAGGCTCCTGATACTGGAGACAAGGAAATTCCCTTCATGGAGACTCAGCTTGCTCAAAGTGAGGTGGGAACTCGGGACCTCAGTTCAGGAAAGGATACCCTTTTTGAAGAATCTCAAAAGAGAAGGAAGAGGATTTGGGTTTCATTAGGTATTGTAGCAATTGTAATAGTAGTTGCTATTGGTGCATTTTTTATGTATATATTCCCTAAATTTTCAGGTAAAAATAAAGAAAACTTAAGTGTTGATAATAAAGCTGGTAAAATAGAATTGCTAAATAATCTTCAAAATTTGAACGAAAAAGGCAAAAGTAGTGAAAGGATTAGTTCTGCAGAAAACCAATCGTCAGATTCTAAAATTTCTGCCTCAAAGAAGGTAAAACTTGAGATTATGGAAGTCCCTGAAGGTGGAGTTGTTTTTCTCGATGGGAAAAAATTAGAGGAAAACCCTTCTTTTATAGAATCCAGTGATAATCCAAGAGAAATAAAGGTTCAATCACCTGGCTATGAGGATTGGGTTTTAAGCAAAGTATTAAATTCTGATACTGTTATTCATGTGTCAATGGTTAAAAAGTTTACGGAAGAAAAAGAAATAGTTAGAGGGAAAAAGAAGAAAGAAGAAAAAGCTGGTAAAGGTGAGTCTGGTGAAACAGTGCAGGGTGAAGGGACACAGGGGGGGTATAAAGGAAAAGTAAAAAAAGTTGATATAGAATATCCAGAATAAATCAGGAGGAAAAATGAAAACAAAATATACCTATTTTAGTGGCATTATTGTTACTGTGTTTATTATCTTCCATTTTATGGCTAACTCTCAGACTCCCGATGAAGAGGCTAAGCTCCATTACAAACAGGCAGTGACTCTTTTTCAGGAAGGGAATTATAATGCAGCACTTGCAGAATTTAAAAAATCATACGAATTGAAACCCAACTGGAAGATTAAAATTTCAATAGGTATTTGTTATTTTAACCTGAATAAATTTGTTGATGCCCAGAAAACTCTTCTTGAATACCTTGAAGAGGGAGGGGAGCAGGTTCCTCAAGACAAAAAAGCACAGGCAAATGACTTGCTTTCTCAAATATCTAAACTTGTTGCGGAAATGAAGATTGAAGCAAATATTGATGGTGCCAGAGTTCTGCTTAATGGAAAGGATATAGGAAAAACGCCAATTAAACCGTTTGTTGTAGAGGCGGGTCTCTATAAAATTTCAATAATTGCAGATGGTTATCAAACATACGAGAAAGAAGTAACTGTGGCAGGAGGTGAAAGCAAAAGTCTGGATGTTACGCTTATTCCGATTGAAGTGAAGAAAGTTGAGGAAAAGAAAGTTGAGGAAAAAACTACTTTAGAGCCTTCCGTGAAAGTTGGGGAAGGGGAGAAGGTTGAAGTAAAAAGCGAATCAGGGGAGAAAACTTCCAGTAAAGAAGGTGAAAAAGTTAAAGGTAAGAAATTAAGCGGGTTAGCTATTGGAGCAATAGTATCAGGTGTTCTTGCTGCAGGGGCATGGGGTGGAGCAGTCGGACTTGGAATGAAGGTAAAAAACATGGAGGATGAATATAATAAGTGTCCTGCAGGTCCTGGTGGAGATAATTGTAGAGAAAAAAATGATGGTTCAACTTATGTTAATATTCTTAATTTTGCCATGATTCCATTAGCCAGTGTTTTATCTGTAGTAAGTATTTCACTTGGTGTAGTTGCAGGGGTAAAGGGGAAGAAGGCAAAGGAAAAGGAAAAAAATTCTAAGATTTCTTCTGTTAATTTCTCCCTTGCTCCAATTTTTTCAGACCATTCTTCTGCTTTACTTACAGTTTCAGGACAATTCTGACGGGAAAGTTATTATCTAAGATTTCAAACCGGGCGCAAGTAGATAATGACCATTTCACGATTTAAATTTCTATTTTATTCACATTTTTCCAGAATAAATCTTATTCCTGTTCCTGCCTTCGTATGGGTAAGCCATGTTCCTGCGAAAGCAGGAATCCATTGCGAAAGCAAGAATCCATTACCCATGCCTTCTCAGGGGTAAACTACAGCAGGAATTCAGGTGGAATTTATGAATTTAGGTCATTTGGGGCAGAATTGTATTTTATTGTATATCCAGTTAATAACACCTTTGTAGAAATTAACAAAGTCATCAAAATCGAATTTTTTAAGTATTTTTGGAAATATTTCTTGGTGATTTTTTAAAAAATTAATTCCTTCTTCTATTTGAAATGCTACTGTCGGAGGGTCATCAAAAATAGCATCCTTTTTTCTGGCGTTGTCGTATAATTTTGAGATGTCTATATACGGAAATGAATTATTTATGAAATAAAAATCAACAAAATCTTTTGGCTCAGTTCTGCTAACAATTGTGCAAAACTTGTTTGATGCAATATTGTTTATTGTATCAATAGTAAGATAATGCCCATTTTCAAGCATAACTTTTTTTCTGCTTTCTTTATTTGAGAGTAAATCTATCACTATATCCACCTTAACTTCTCTAATTAAGTATGAGATAAAATTTGGACTTGCCTTAATCGTTTTTATGTCGTTCTGAAATATCTTTTTTATGGAGAAATCTACTTCTCCAAGTTCCAGCTGATTGAGAGTAAAGAGGTCAAGATCCATGGATTGACGATGAAATAAATAAAATACAGAAAGTGCAGTACCACCTGTTAAGAAAAAAGATTCTTCTATGATTTGAATTTCGAATAGAGAAAGTAATATATCTCTCTGAGAAGTGGTTGAATAAAAATTTTTATTTTCTATCAGTTTTTCCATAAACTTCTATCATCCTCTTCCATTTTTTTTGAGTATAGGGGCGGAGTTTCAATTTTGTGATATTTTTTGATATCTCATCTATGCTAAAATAATTCAGGGTATCAACAACCCTTCCGTATTCAAGAAATCTGCTGAGTATCCATAAATATAGAGTGTCGTCTTTACTCTCCTGAATAATATTTTTTAAATAATTTTCATTGGTAAATTGGGGATAATCCCAGAATACTGCATTTAAATAGTTCATTATTACTATTTTTGGATTAAAATTTAATATAACAATGAACTTATATAGTCAACAATAAGTTTGAATTCATTGAAGATTATTCATTAACCTTTCTTCCATAATTGTGTTTCTTTGAAGGCGCATGGGGGGATTAAATGGTGTAACGAAGAATTTCCATAAAAATCCTGATTTGTAGGGTGTGAGCATGAAAACTTTTAAAGAACCTTGGTTTTTACCATAGTCAAGAAAGAAATTAGAATCTACAATATAGAAAGGATGTTTCTTCGATTCCTGCAAAACCAGTGTTTTATCAATTTTTTCGAAGTCACCAATTATCGCCACTTTACCTCCAAGGGATAGCATAGATTTTTTAGTTTCTTCAATGTAACTTACACTACCTGTTTTAATAATTCTATCCTTCAATCTGAAGTCAAATTCTATTCTGTGTTGAAATGATGGGTGAATTAAAATATTGTAATCCGGGGATGTCCACGAGATAACCTTTTCTGCAAAAAGAATTTTACGATACAATGCGTTTTGGTCTTCTGAATCAAAAGAGCCTCCAGTGCGTCTCCCAGTTATGAATTTTTTAGATGATTGTGGAATGTAAGTTATGAATAAAATAATTATTAGGAAATAAAAAATTGTTGCTTTTACAACGGGATGCGCAGAAGGGAATTTGAATAGTTTTAAAATTGCATTTATTGATTCCGGAATTGAATTGATGATACAGGCTGATGCAATTGAGACGAAAGGTGCAAATTCCTGATTCCAGAAAAAAAGGTATCTTGACTGAGACGGAAAAATGAAAAACTTTATTATTCCTGCAATAAAAAAACTTAAGGGAACTAAATGCTCCTCTTTCCACTTTTTTAGTGCATGGTTCAAAATAATAGTAGCAAGCCATAGCAATGAAAGTATTTTCAGACTGGCAGGAAAAACAGTTTTGATTACTTTTCCGTTTAGTTCTTTTAAAGTGCTTATTATGTCTGTGTTAGTAGAGCCTCCAGCAGTAATTATTTGAAGTACATTTGAACTACCCGAAACCTTACCTATTATAATCCAGTAAATTTTTAGAGTGATTGCGATAAAAATTAGAACTGAAAGGGAGAGGAAAAGTTCTTTTCGAACTCTGTTTTCTCCATTGCGGCATGGTTCAAACCCCTTGTAGAAAGCACTTATAGCCATGCAGGTGGCTAAAACATATCCTGACCAGTCGAATAATATACAGCAAGTGGTTCCAATCAAACATTCAATTAACCTGTTTGTTTTCCCATTTTTTACCCATGATAGGTAACCGTCAAACATTAAAAGAGAAAAGAAAATGCATGCGGAAAAACGGTTAGGCATGTTACAGAAAACAGTGTTTATCGGCAGGAAAAGGTAAATTGCAGAGGCTAAAATGGATATTTTTTTTGAAAAATGTTTTGCTGTTAAAATGAGAAGCATTAACATTGATAAAATCGAAAAGAATGCCGAAGGGATTCTCACAGCTATTTCATTATCGCCGAAAATCAGGACTGAAAGGGTGTTAAGTAGATGCATGGCTGGTGGGCTATCGGTTTTAATTTCATGTTTTGGAGGCTTTGATTCACCAGAATAGTAAGGTGCAGGAAAGAGAATGCGATGTTTTATTGTATTTCTTATTGCTATCTGCTCTCCTGCTCCAACGATTCCATGTTGACCTGATTGAAAAAATGAACAAATCTGAAAAAGGCAGAACCCAATTTGAAGTAGCATGATAATAATAGCAATTACTATGAAAACGATTTTTTCTGCTGGATTATTTCTTTGTGTGACTGAACTATTCGACATTTATCCTTCTTATTACCTGAAACCCCGAGTAATTTTCAATATGAACAGTGATTTTTGGCATGGTTGTGCTTCATGACCCAGCCACCACCACCACCCGCACGATCACGCCAGCCTCAACCTCCTTTCGATTTGTGCTTCATGACCCAGCCA
>Ga0078972_1002845_pt1 | contig 54968 bp, 46 predicted proteins | sample YelNatPaOPGAMG01_FD_67568 | JGI IMG/M metagenome (GOLD analysis project Ga0078972, IMG submission 67568) | Hot spring thermophilic microbial communities from Obsidian Pool, Yellowstone National Park, USA - OP-RAMG-01 (SPADES assembly) (version 2) | ecosystem: Environmental > Aquatic > Thermal... | reverse complement strand
CCAGATCTTCTTCAGAAAGATCCTTTGAAAAATAGGCGAAGTTCGCGCACGGTATACCATTTCTCTGCGGGTCATCACTGTATCTGCCATTCGAGAATGCCGTTTTTCCCTCTTTATGGGCGGCATATACTATATCTCCAGAAATGTGATATGCCAACGTTTTCTGGAAAATCCCACGATAATTCACCTCTAGTCTTATTAAATGCGGTTTTTGAGTTTGCATCATGCTTACTCCTCTATATATACAATTAACTACGTCTTAACTACTTTTGTTTGAACTTGTTCAAGTTCATAATTATCAAAAATTGCAGTATCATTTCTAAATTTCATGCGACAATTTTACTCTGCTGTTATCTCTTATTTAATCCCTAACTCCGTCCATTTTACATAACAGGTCGTAAAATTTTTTGTATTATTTCTGTAACTGTGTATATTATATGAAAAATATTCCAGACTGGGCAAGGAAGTATGAGACAAATAGTTTCTATATGTGAAGCGTGTGGAACAATAATTATGCCTACATAATAAGGTGAAAGTAGGATAAGGAAAATATAGGAACAAAAACACTTCTACCTGAGTATATTGGTATTGTTTCACACCGTAGCATAATCAGGAAGGATCAGATTACAGGCATTAGAAGTGATTATGAATATGAAAACATGTCGCTGATTTACGGCATTACTGAGAAGACCGTATAGCACGTGCTGAAAGAGATATTTCCCTACCTCTACGGTAGAATAATCAATTATATGATCCTGAGGAACCTGCATCAACTGCCATGAAATCCATGAGATATCTCTATGAGAAAGAAAACATATTATTTTTAAAGAATTCTGTCAAAACTTTGCCTGCTGTTTCATATCAGCCTTCTCCACATTATCTTTCCATTCTCGTTCTGTATTTCATGATCTGGATCTGGTAAAATATTTTCATTTCTAAAAATCTGAATTGTGCGTGATCTTTTCAATTTTGCAGCATATCTAATAGATTATCCTAATGGTTTGTATTTAAGCTATACTTGAACAAGGACAATAAATTTACTAATATAGCTATCAGAATATGATTTTTAAACAACGCACAAGGAAGGTGTTCGTAAAGATGACCGTAGGAACTGAAAGGCAAAAACAGATGGGGACTAGAATTCCCCTTTGGTTGATTGTATTTAGCATGATTATCGCGATGGTGTTTGTGAGCCCGTATGAGTATTCATGGTCGTTGTTTACGGCGCCAATTGGGAAGTTACTTGGAATTAGTCCTACAGCGGCAGTGGTCTCTACCACATTCTCCATATATATCGTTGTTCAGGCACTTACGATGTTTTTCTCTGGTCGTTACTTGGATAAGAGAAGACACCTGACACCTTATTTTGTAGTTATTGCTGGATTTCTCACGAGTATTGGTTGGATCCTGAGTTCCTTTACTTCAAAATCAACTGGAATATACTACCTTTACGCCACGTATGGTATTGGAAGCCTTGGACCAGGAATAGTTTATGGAGTTGGAATATCAACTGCTTTGAAGTGGTTTCACGGAAAGACAAGGGGACTCGCTGTTGGACTGATTGATCTTGGCTTTGGGGCCGGTTCTTTTGCAGTATCTCCGCTGGTGGAGTATATAATTAAAAATTACAATTTCCATGCAGCTTTTCTCTATGTTGGTCTCCTGATGCTAGTAATTATACCCTTCGGTTTTCTGGTAAGATATCCCCCCGCGGATTACGTACCGCCAGGAAAGACAGCGGCCGAAGCAGAAGTTGTGAGAAAGAGAGTTAAGAAGAGCGGGCTTGAGGACAATCCAAGACAAATGGTATCAAGATGGCAGTTTTGGTCCATTTATATCGGATTCTTTTTCGTAGCAGGAGCCTATCTAGGAATAATCGGAAAATTAACTTCGATAGGTACGACTGTAACCGGGATAGCTATTTCAGGGTTCATTGCAGTATACGTATTCCCCTTATCTAACGGTATCGGGAGATTTGTATCAGGAGTGGTGTCTGATTTCATTGGAAGAAGAGAAGCTATGCTGCTATTCTTTGGTATAGCCGGAATTGGTCTTCTAGTTCTCTTTTCTATGAAATCTGAACTTGCTTTTGTTGTAGTGATCATGATTATAGCGTTCTGTTCAGGCCCACTGTTTACACTTTGGCCCTCGATGGTCGGAGACTACTTCGGTGAACAGAAATCTGGAGGAAACTACGGGTTGGTTTATACTGCCAAAGCTGTAGCTGGATTGTTTGCGGGATATGGGTTTGCTGTTTATTACACAGCCTACGGAGTTCATAGCTCTCTGCTACTGACGGGTGTAATGATGATAATAGCTGCAATAATAGGATACTCTACTGTAGTCCCTAAGGTCAAACAACACTTACAAGCCTCTAAGGCAGTACCCCCCAGCAACCAATAACGGCAATTTTATTAACCAACCCACTTTTTATTTTTTTCTATTTTTGATAACACTTATCAAATCTAACTTTCAGAATAAGATTACTGGCATCCATTCCCAGGGCTCTGATTAGGTTTTTTTAAAATCTTTACATGAGGCTCAAGTAATCTCCGCTTTCGATCTTGTCCTTTCTTAATAGAAAGACCATGATTGCATAAGGCTTCTTAGAAAATGAGAAGCACTCATATTTAATGCGGTCGATGAACGAACTGCCAGCACAACAAGGCTTCAGATAATTTAATTTGTAGGGCATTCTTAAATTTCAACAATGCATGTTAGACGTGAGAATTTCAGAGATGCCTTGGGAAAGGAAATGTACTGATTCCTCAATAAGGGCCAAAATATTCTGCTTTATCTATGTCTTCCTTTGTCTTTAATCTTATCAGTCTCAAGATAATTTAATCCTCAATGATGCCGTTTTCAAATACATTAGCTGCCGTGAGTCAGGATTATTTGCTATGGCAGCCGCAGATGTCACGAATGAGCTATTTGAAAGAGCATGAGGCATGGCTATAGAAGTGAATATAAAAATATGAAATGATTTTCAGGTTTGAATATAGGATGAAAGTTAATTAATTAGACAGGAACTGATAGTATCACAATGTGCATGAACCCGATGTACATGCAGGATCATAGGTTGAGTCGACTTTGAGCAGTTTCTCGGGAGCAGAGATAATAAGTTCCTGATTTACCTGTTTAGCATCTTCTGGCTTCTTCTCCTTTGTACCCATATATAGAACCTGCTGTGACTTTGAACCATCCCGGTAAACTGTTATCCCCTTGCAATGGAGGTCTCTGGCAAGCCTGTATGCCATTGCGATGTCATCCCTTGTCGCAGCGTTCGGAAGGTTTATGGTCTTGGAAACACCAGAATCACAATAATTCTGGAATGCTGCCTGCATGAGTACATGCCATTTGTAATCTATCTCCTGAGCAGTCAGATACAGCTTCTTGAGATCATCTGGAAGTGCCGTGTCAGATAAATTGCCAGTCTGTGCAATCTTAAGCATGAGCTTCTCAGAGTACAGTCCTAGGTTTTTTAGATTCTTTTCAAGATACGGGTTGACCTCTAGCAGTTCCTGGCCGTCTAACACATGCCTTACGAATGCCAGAGCAAAGAGAGGTTCGATAGATGAGGAGCATCCGGCTATAATTGAAATAGTTCCGGTTGGCGCTATTGTCGTGGTGGTCGAGTTGCGCATATCTTTCCTTATTGACTCCCAGTAGGATCCTTTCCATCCAGGGAATACCCCTCTCTCTTTAGCTAGTGCTTCAGATGCAGCATGTGACTCATCCTGAAGGAATGACATTATATCTTCGGCGGTTTTGAGAGCCTGAGTACTGGCATACGGGATGCCCATTTGGACCAATGCATCGGCAAATCCCATCACACCTAGACCTATCTTCCTTGTAGTTCTGGATACCTTTTCAATCTGCTCAACAGGGAATAGATTAGCATCAATAACATCGTCCAAGAACCTCACTGAGAGCCAGATTACTTCCTTCAGGCGTTCATGATCAATCTTGCCTTCCTTAACAAATCTTGCAAGGTTAATAGACCCAAGATTGCATGATTCATACGGTAGAAGGGGCTGTTCGCCGCATGGATTGGTTGACTCGATGTCACCAAGATTCTTAACAGTATTATGTGCATTTATCTCGTCGAGGAAAATTAGGCCCGGATCCCCCGTCTTCCAGGCGTGATCAATGATCATGTTCCAGAGATCTGCTGCTTTCATCTTTTTTTCTACTGCACCTGTTCTGGGGTTTTTCAGTTCGACATAATCATCGCGATCTAGTCTTTCAAAGAAGTCGCTGTCCATTCCCACAGAAATATTGAAGTTGCTCAGTATTGTGTTGGCTGAGTCTTTAGAGGATATGAAATCCACAATCTCAGGATGGTCATATCTGAGGATGCCCATATTCGCACCACGCCTCTTACCGCCCTGTTTTATGACATTCGTGGTCGTGTCAAATATTGACATAAAGGAAAGTGCTCCTGAAGCAACGCCTTTGGTGGAACCGACAAGATCATCTCTTGGCCTCAACTTGCTGAATGAAAACCCGGTTCCCCCGCCTGACTTGTGGATCTTGGCAGTGTCTGCAAGCGTCTGGAAAATACCATCTATTGAATCCTCAACTGGAAGTACAAAGCAGGCAGAGAGCTGACCCAGGCGAGTGCCGGCATTCATCAGAGTTGGGGAGTTGGGAACAAAGTCAAGATCTGTCATTATTCTTTCAAATTTCTCAACGTACTTGTTAACATCAGGAGTGTAAGCTCCTGCACGTTCTATGAAAGATTCGAAGGTACCGTTCACAAATTCCTCTTTCATAAGATTCACAAACGCCCTCTTGAGCGTATTAGTTTGCAGCTCCCCGAGTGCAAGTTTGATCCCGCTCTGTGAATTGCTCTTGAGAGATGCGTAAATATATTCGATTATACCTACATTATAAGCAACACGGTGGAAAAGTTCCCTTGGTGTTTCGATAACATTGCCTATTTCGTCTTTTAGAAGATACCTGGATTCCAGCACCTTAATGGCATTAATGGATAGTTTCAGATCGTCAGTTACCCCAATACGCATCTTTTCTTCCCTGACTATCCTGCGGCGTTCCCTGTAGAGAATGTAGGATTTGGCTACATCCGCAAAACTTATCCCATCCCGTGTGTATGACATTAACTCGTTTTCAACCATATCCTGTACTTCTTCAACGGTTGGAATATGATCCAAAGCGTCGATCCTAGAGACTACAAGGTCTGTAATACGCTCGGCATCAACCATTGTGCCCTTCTTTACAGATAGCATTGCCTTGTATACTGCCATTGTAATTTTTTCCTTATTGAAAGGGGCCTGGGTTTTGTTCCTCTTAATTATATAATCCTGCATGTTTTACACCATTTGTCGGTATCCTGCTGATCTTCTATCTTGAATAAAGCCTTTCTATTACTAGTTTTTGTGCTAATTAATAACCATTTAAGTGACCAGTTAGATGATCATATCCGTTATCAGAGATAGTATTTATTAATATGAACTGAGGATTAATGACCTTATTCAAATGATTGACTTTAGCTGTGGCAACAGGTTCTGACCTGTAAAAATGACGGCTTTTGATATTGCGCGAGTTGCTTCTAAAGTAGCCTAAATAAAGATGTTTGGAGTCCGGGCTAAGCTGTCACTTTTCTCAAACTCCAAATATTATACCTTTTGGTGAAATGCACTATCTCCACCTGAAACCTTTCTCTGGATAATGTCTTCTTTTACAGTGCCTGCGAACAGGGAAGCAATGTCCATTGTTGCCAGTGAATTTCATTTTTACCTAAAACTTAACGTTTTTCTTGAGATATTGCAAATTACCTGATTCAACTTACCTATGGAGACTTCATATAGTCTTTTCATCATCTACAGCAACAGAAAGCCACAAAAACTGCTAATCAAGTAATGAAGTTTGTAAAATTCAGCCAAAAGTGACAAAAGCTTAGTTATATCAGATATTATCCAATTGTGGACAATTCAGTGGAAAGACAACCATCAAGAGAAAGGAACATAAACAATATCTATCTTTTGAGAAGAAAGGTACTTCTTTACTATGTTATAGTTGCAACATTACTTGCAACAATTGGCACAATAATGGGTTTGATAGAATTATTTGTCTTTTCCGGTTATATTAGTCAGTTCCAGTTTGGTTTCTTTGATCATCCATTTCTTCAGATTTACGGGTTCCTTATCATCTTTGTAAGCGGAGTCGCTGTTGTACTCGTGCCGACATTCAGGGGACATACACCTGATACAGGATATTTGGATTATCTATTTCTGATAGTGATGGTCCTATTCCAGGTATTCGTCGTTGCTGCCATGCTTATCTCTAACTCTGAGCACATATTTATGTATGCAGCCTTTGCCTGTGTTCTTGTATATAGTATAAGATACAATTTTCTTGTTTGGGAGGGGACAAATGTTGGCGCTCGTAAAATCGATCTGGGAGACTTCTTCCTGGTTCTCTCTGGCGCGGCACTTTTGCTTTCATCCATCATTTTCCTGAACAATTTTCTTGTTTCCCCTCATATTTTCACGCTGCCAATGATCTATATTTTGCTGATTGGATTTGCTGGATCCGTGATCATTGGGGTTATGATTAAGACCTCTCCTTCGTCTCCATCAAAACTTAGGCGATCTTTGATCAGAATATCCATGCTTTTTGCTTTAGTGTCGGTTCTTGTCGATTTTTTCATTGCTGTTTTTGGCCTAGCTTCCTTCGATTTCATGGTCGGTATTCTTTTCCTGATTGAGATTGGATGTTTTGCACTTGCGCAACTCGTTCTTGCCATTAAGTCCGTTGGAAGTGAGGAAAAAATCAAACTTCGATCAGCGTTTTCCATGAAGATAATCAGTTTCAGCAGAATGAGTGCTGCGATTTCATACTTTTGGATAACCGCCGGCATAATATTTGGAATATCATACAGTCTTGATCACAGTCTTTACTACCTCAAAATTGCCTCTATTCATTCGATTGGGCTGGGCTTCATCGGGTCCACCATAATGGGGTATGCCCCCCTCCTCCTTCCCGGCATTATCTCGGAAAGGACACCTAGACTACGGATAAATCCAACATCATTTTACTTCTTTAATATTGGCACCGTGCTTATGGTTTCCGCCTTTGCAATGGCTGCCTATGCAATTCAGCTTTCTGCGCTGTTCATATCAAGTGGCATTCTGATCGTTATAGGCATAATTTGGTATATTGTAGATATCCACCTGTATATATTTCACAAAACCGAAGAAGAGAGCGTAAGCTTTTCAGATAACTGGTGATAGTTCTCAGGCTCTCATTTTTCATGTTGCATTGTCGTTGCGATGACATGATTTCAGCAAAAAATGGAGAAGTACGGTAAATAATTAAAAAAGCTTAAAAAACCGATTTGCATTTCAAATCGTCCACAATTAGTATGTGTGATTCATGAACACATATGACGACGTGAGACGTAAATTGGTTCTGCTATGGGCTCCGGAAAGAGCTGACGGCGGGTCACCGTACTGTGAGGTTCCGATCAGCAGCGAACCAAAAAATTCCCAGCGGGTCAGGGATTATGAGGGGTGATTAATCGCCGTTAACCTGGGGAAAATTTTCAAGAGGTATTTGCGTGGAATTCAAGGAGGGAAAAATTCAGAACCAGGACCTTGCCGAGGTGGTCGAAACAGTCAAGCGCTGCATTAAAACATATGATATAGTGGTCACCCCGCTCGATCTGTACTTTTATTACTTCCCTGATGACAATCCAGACCTGCATGAGTGTTTTGAATCTATCCGCAAGGAGCTTGTACCGAAAGGCTACATTCCATTTCTGTCAGAGGAGACGGAGAGATTTATCGTAATCAGACACAGGCCCGAAGAGAAGTACAGGAGCAGCAAGGTCAACATTATTCTTTTCATTTTGACGCTCGCCTCGACTATATATGTTGGGTCTCAGTTCTCGCTGAGCTTCATTGAACCTGGACCTATGCGAGACCTCGACGCCGTCATATATGGTTTTGTCTTCTTTTCTGGTCCGCTGCTTCTGATACTTGGCATACATGAGATTGGTCATTATGTTGTTGCCCGTAGGTATAGCGTGAAGGCATCTTTTCCTTTTTTCATACCAGTGCCGATATCCATAGGAACTTTTGGCGCTTTTATATCCCTGAGGGATCCGATTCCAAATAGAAAAGCTATGGTCGAAATAGGCGCCGCAGGCCCAATATTCGGGTTCCTTGTTGCTCTTCCACTGCTATTTGTTGCGAATTACTTTCAGAGAGTTTTCATTCCAATAACAATGCCTGTGAATCCGCTTGTGGTTCAGTTTCCGCTCATCTATCATCTATTTGGAATAATTCCAAGATCTCTGATTCCACCTGTCAGCGCCCCGATTTTCCCAATGGAGCTTGCAGTCTGGGTGGGCATGTTCGCAACCGCGCTCAACCTCATACCAATAAGCCAGCTGGACGGAGGGCATGTATCCAGGGGTATGCTTGGCAGGAGATCGTATATAGTAAGTTACATTTTTTTGGGTGCCATGCTGTATTTTGCTTTACAGTATACAGGATGGATCATAATAGTCCTGCTTGCTATCCTGATGGGTATATCGCATCCGCCGCCGTTGAATGATTACCAGAAGCTTTCCGTTCGCGACTACGCAATAGGGGCATGTGTTCTTGCCATGTTTATACTTACATTTACAATCACACCAATTATTTCAGGTTGATTCAATTCCGGAGGATTTCTTTTATATCTATGTTGCCATAGCAACAGGCTGAGCGTCCATGGGAGATCTGACATTTCAAAATTTTGTGGAGTTCCTCACTAAAAGAAAGGACGAAATAGTATCCTCAATGGTCATAGACCGGAGATCTGAAGCGTACGGCTTCTTCTCTAAATATTTCAAGAAATATTATAGCGAAACCAGCGGAGGGAATAAATACACCAGATCGGTTGCTGCTGCTGACAGCAGTGAATTTGTAAGGGAACTGTATAACGGAAGAAAGATAATACTATCAAGAGGATATTCAATATTTGAAGCATCCACATACAGCAGCTTTTTTTCAGAGGTAACGTGGGTCGCAAGAGACGATCTGAGGCCACTGACTACAATGATTATGGAAGACTGTGAGCACAGGTCGATGCTTGACCTTCTCGATCATGAAAAACCGGAAATTATACTGATAGATGGATCACTAACCGGGCGCCTGATGCATGGGAACATGGAATTCAGGGCGGATCGCCTGGAAGGTTTCAAACAGACATATTATTCAAACCTTAAGGCTCTTTTGGAAAAGGCACGCGAATCTGAAGCCATTTTAGTGTTTCTAAGCAAGAGTTCCGAGTCACATTCACTTGTATCTAAAATAATAAGAGATTCTGATCAGCGTAATGAGGCAGGTTCAAACATGAAGAGAGTGGTTGACCACGTGCTGATTAAATCTTTAGCTCATGCGCCTGGTTATTCTATCCCGGTGGATTTTCCCTCGAGTAACCTGGAGATTAATGGTTCAATTTGGACCTTTCACCTGCTTCCTGCATTGAATGATCTTCCGCTTAAGATCGATTTTATTTCATCATCTATGAAGAGTTACGACAATGCTGTACTTGAAAGAATTGTGGATACAATTTTCTGGGCATATTCAGGACAGAAAGTTTACAATATATGGCTTTCTAAGGTCGACAGCATGGTCAAGTTTCGTTCAGAAGAGGTGGAAAAGATATACATGCAGCAGTTTGAGAAGACAATAGGAATACCCATGTACGAAACAAGGGGAGAGAGGCGTGCAAGAATCAGGATCTGAAAAACCTATAGGTTATACGGTTGGTGAAAATTCTTCGGACAGGTTCACCTTTGTTATTTCTGATATTTCTGAGGTCTCAAAATGGGAATACATCTTTGCCGCAATAGGGAAAAGGAAAGTTATTGGAAGAATTGAAAAGGTGGTTTCAAGGAGTGATCTCCTAAACCAGGACATGGACTTTCTGTCCGTAAAGAAGTATGTCGAGACAGAGCTGGCGGATCATGTCTTCCTCTGCCAGGCAAAGAGCCTCGGATCTGTTGAGGGCGATTCCCTTGTGCTGTCCAGAAAGATCATTCCACCTGGGTCCCCCGTGTGGAAGGCTTCTCAGGATCTGCTGGAAAGTCACCTTAGTTACCCAGAGGAGAGATCGCTGTACATTGGACACCTCGTAGACAGGGATGATGTGCGTTTAAGCGTTGATATTAACGGTCTCAAGAGACACCTTGCTATACTTGCCCAGACAGGTGCCGGGAAGAGCAATGCGGCTGCAGTCCTGATGGAAGAGCTGCTGAAGAAAGGTGCCTCCATAATAGTACTCGATCCTCATGCTGATTATGCACTGATGCGCACAGGTAAAAGCGGTGCAAAATATGCCGCCGATGTGAGGATTTTCAGGACACCTCTCAGCAGCGGAAGATATAGCTCTCAGGTTGGCGCAATTTCAAGCCTCTTCACGCTCAGGTTCCAGGATCTCGAACCGGATGAGATTTCAGACATAATGGGAATAAAAGAGGAATGGAGCACCCTTAGAAGAATTGTTGATGATATTTATAACAGCATGAAGCCTCCCCGGGATCTTGCCTCATTTATCTCGGCTTACAGGGAGATCAAGGGCGAGGATTCCTCCAAGATTTCAGGAAGGATCAGGATCCTTTCTAAGATAAACAGCATTTTTTCTGACAGCACAACACCTATGGAGGAGTACCTGTCACCTGGGCAGCTTTCTATCCTCGATCTTTCAGGCATGGATCAATCGCTTGCAAATTACTTCGCGCACAGAGTCCTGAACACTGTATATGAGAGCAAGATGGAGGCAAATGGTGGTTTCCCCGTTTTCGTATTTGTGGAGGAAGCACATAATTTTGTTCCTCCGGGTTCGAGAACGCTGATAGCACAGATCCTGCGAAAAATTGCATCTGAAGGGAGAAAGTTCGGTATGTTTCTTGTCGTTATATCTCAGCGGCCGGGGAAGCTGGATCAGGATGTCCTGAGCCAGTGCAATAGTGCAATAATACTCAGAATTACAAATCCGCTTGACCAGAAGGCAATAATGGAGAGCAGTGAGAGTATATCTGAATCCATGCTGCAGGATCTTCCTTCACTGAATATAGGAGAGGCTGTACTGACGGGTGAATTTGTCAGGATACCAGTGATTGCAGCAATAAGGAAGAGAGAGACGGCAGAGGGGGGAGGGGATGTTGATCTTATTGGCCTTCTCGGGGAGGCTCGGAAGATCAGGGATCAGCGTAAAAATCCATCCGAATTTAAGAAATCGCTGAAGGGGGAGTGGTAGATTCGCCAAGGTTCATGCACTTCTCTGACACCCATCTTGGAAACAGGGAGTATATGATGGATCTCAGGGAAGCAGATTTCTATGAGGCATTCAATGAAGCTGTAGATATTGCACTTGAGGAACATGTTGACTTCGTAATTCACAGCGGGGACCTGTTTGACACCTGGGGTCCAAGCAACCGGGCTCTCTCAGAACTGAAGGACTCAATGCTAAGGCTGAAGGAGAAGAACATCAGGACATATATGGTGATGGGGGATCACGATCGTCCCAGAAGGACAGATTATCCTGCTGCTTCAATTTTTGACTTCCTTGGCCTGACTCTTATGGGGGCTGAAGATGTTGATACTGTCTATATTGATGATGATACCTTAATCGCGGGAATATCAAACATGAAGGGATCCCGCCGGGACACCCTTCCGCAAATGTATGCTAAGGCCGATACGATGGCTAAAGATCACAGAAATTCAATTCTCATATCGCATCAAGGGGTATCCGGATACACGCACCCTGAAGATGTGCAGATCCAGGAGATTGATCTCCCAGGGAGCTTCGCATACCTTGCATTCGGGCATGTTCATGTATCTTCATACCGGGCAAGACCAACTCCCTTCTCATATGCCGGATCAACTGAGATAAACAGTGCATCAGAGATTGAGGCTTTTCTCCGTGATGGGAAAGCTGTCAACATCGTTGACCTGGAAAAAGGGGAAGTAAGTTTTTCCAGGAGAAAACTTACGAGACCAAGGATACAGGTTAAAATAGTAACAACCAGGGAAAATTTTACTGATGATGTTGAAAGGGTGCTTCAGAAATATGAGAATGTAGTGCCCGGGAAGAAGCCATTGGTCTTAAGCGAAGTACATGGCAGCACCGATTTCTCATATTTCAGGGAGAAGATAGCAACTTTCTCTGATCGGGCCATTTTCAGGAGACCGCTCCTTGTAAAGGAAAGCGCGCCTGCGGTTAAAATCGGTGAACACCTCGACAGGAGAACGCTCTTCCAGGAATATTTCAGAGGGAACAAAAGTATGACGGAACTGGCTCTTGCCGCCTACAACACTGCAACAAGCGAATCTGCGGAGTCTGCAAAGCAAAGGATTCTCGGGTTAATTTTGGATAGGGAGATAAAAGGTGCTGATAAGGAGCCTTGAACTGAAAAATTTCCTTTCTCACAGGGAAACTGTCCTCTATTTTGATCGTGGAATCAACATGATAGTTGGACAGAATGGCGCAGGTAAAACAAGCATTCTTGACGCAATAAAATTTGCCATGTTCGGCAAGGATCGGGCAAGGCTCTCAAACCCGGTTTCGCATGGTTCCTCAGCATGCTACGTCAAGCTTTCATTCCAGGTGGATGAGGATACATACGATGTAAAGAGATCTTTCGGAGAGAGGCAGCGAGACCGGGAAGCTTCGATTTTGAAGAATGGGGTGGAAATTGCAGATTCACAGGAATCCGTCACATCAGCAGTGGAGAGGATAATTGGAATGGAACAGGATGTGTTCGAGAAGTCTGTTTTCGTAGCTCAAGGTGAAATAGATGATCTTGTGAATGAGCAGCCAAAGAGAAGAAAGGAGTTTTTCTCAAAAATGATCGGGATTGAGAAGCTTGGGAACACGGCTTCTATCCTTGGTGAGATATCGCGCGAAGTAAGCGCTTCAATTTCTGAGTCACAGGGAAAGCTTGAACGGCTTTCAATGTACAGGGAAAGCATGGCCAGATCCATGAATGAAAAGAATAAACTTTCGGCAGAGATCGAAAGGGCAGCTGATTCATTACATGAGGTTGTGATCGAGGAGAAGAAACTGAAGGATCTTCTTTCCGCAGAAAGAGCAAAGCTGGCTGAAATGCAGGCTAAATCATCTGTTCTTTCATCTAAGAATTCTGATCTCAAAAGGTTGATGACAGATATCACAGTGATCGATGAAAAGATAAAGAAGCTTGAATCAGCGGTCCTTGAAAACAGAAAAATAGAGGAAAATCCGCTCTACCTCCATCATAACGACATATTGGAGGGATCTTCCTCTCTATCACGCCTCGTGGAACTCGAAGAGAGAAAAAATTATCTTGCCTCAATAGAGAAATTGGTAAATGATATGAAGCTTGAATTATCGGAACTTCAACCGAGCCACGATTTGTATTCCAGGGGGTCAGAGGAGTTATCCGGTCTCGTGAAGCGTCTGAAGGCTCTTGAAACCAGTAACGATGCATGGAAAAAAGTGTCAGAGAGGTTGTCCTTAATAATGGATGATATTTCTTCCATGGAAAGACGAATCGGCACACTGGGGAATGAAATTGATAAGATATTCGGTTCTCGAAGCATTGATGCAGCTGAAGTGGCCAGGAAAATAAGCGCTCTCGAAGACCAGATAGACGATATAGGTAAGAGAACAAATGCAAAAAAAAGTGAGCTGGGATCATTCAACGAAAGAAAACGAGAACTGTCATCAAGATTTGAACAGCTTAGTGGCAGGAATATCTGTCCACTTTGTGGCTCTGAGCTATCCCAGGAGCATATCGGAAGGCTTCATGCAGATGTGAACATTTCCATAAATGCAACACAGGATGAGATAGGACGAATTGCAGTTGAAATAGGAGAACTTTCAACAGAGCAGGAGAAACTGAGGAAACAGCTTGCACAGATGCGATCGAAGAGCGTATCTGATTACCTGCAGGGAGTTGAATCAATCAAGAACTGGATGCGGGATGTTGAAAAGCTCCAGAAAGATCTGGCATCTTTGGACAAGGATCACGCTGATTATGCTGCAATCAAGAAAAGAGCCGATGAACTTGAAAGCACGATAGATGACGTCAAAAATAAGGAGACAAGATACTCTTTAATTAGAACAAAGCTGGAAGCAGCAGTGGAAAACCTCTCAAGGATCAATGTAGTAGAGGTTGAGACTGAAATGAAAATGCGGAAGGAGGAACTTGCAAGAATTCAGGTTTTGACGGGCTTTCCTCTTGATCCAGCGAAGGTGGAGGAATCAACTGCACTGTTTCATCGCCACTCGCAACTTGCTGCCTCCGTGAAGGAATACGATCAGCTTTCTCTTTTAATGGATGGAAAGAAGAAGCAGGTTGCTGAACTGGAGAAGGAGATTGAGACCCTTCAAAAGGAACTTTCCAACCTGAACAGCATTTCTGCTGAGGTCGGCAGGCTGGATGCAGAGTTTGAAAAGACAAGGGGAAGACATGCCGATCTTTCGGGGATGATTAGTTCACGCAGGGAGAGTATTTCCAGAATTGAATCGGAAATAGAGGAATTCAGGCGTAATATCGTAGATCTGGAAGCGACTGAAAAAACGGTGATCGCCATGAAAAATTCCATCGAGACAATTAACAAGCTCCGGATAGCCTTTGGAGTGGATGGAATACAGAAATACCTGAGGCAGAAAGCCTCTGAATTCATCACCAACGGCACAAGGCAGATCCTGTCGTCATTTTCGCTCGATTTTGATGATGTTCTTGTAAACGAGGATTTCGATGTTTCGGTGCAGAAAAATGGTCTTCTTGAACTGGATGCGCTATCTGGAGGGGAAAGAATTGCTCTTTCCATCGCGCTCAGGATCTCAATCTCGAGGTTTCTGGACGAGGAACAACGTATTAATTGCTTCCTTATGGATGAGCCCACTACATACCTGGATGAGGAGAGGAGGGCAAATCTTAGGAATATACTCCATTATGCACTTGGAGAAGGAGACTATATTCCACAGCTTATACTGATAACGCATCACACGGAACTTATATCTGCTGGAGACGCAATTTTCGAAGTTTCCAAGGAAGCTGGTGTTTCAAAGGTTATAAGCTGAACCACGATAGATTTTAAAACACCTAAGCATATGCGTGCACTGACTTAATCATGCAGGAAGATCTTGCGAAAATCAGCGTCGTGATTCCGACTATAAACGAGGAGAAGACTATCGGTGAGATAGTGCGTAAGTTGAAAGCGCTTGGTTCTGTCCAAGTGATTGTTGTGGATACAAAGTCAACCGACAGGACTAAGGAGATTGCTGCAGAAAACGGCGCAGTTGTCATTGATCAGCCAAGCAGAGGTTACGGGCTTGCGTACAAGACGGGCCTTAAAATGGCAAATGGAGATGTGATTGCCTGCCTTGATGGTGACGGAACATATCCGGTGGAGATGGTGAAACCTCTCATAGATATCCTGGAATATTCAAATGTCGACTTCATCTCGTGCGATCGGATGACGCTCAGAAACAACGTGAATTATACCACGCTGCACTACGTAGGAAACAGTGTGCTGAATATATTCATACGTGTACTCTTTAATTTTCCCCTGAAGGATTCACAGAGTGGCATGTGGGTATTTCGCAAGAGCATTTATGAGCGCATGAAGGTCTTAAGCGACGGCATGTCCTTCTCACAGGACATAAAGATAGAGGCTCTCAGGCATGGGACTCTTATAGAAATTCCAATTAGGTATGGAGTCAGGGTTACTAAGCCTAAGCTCAGAACCTGGAGAGATGGATTTTCAAACCTCTTTCACCTGATGATTAAGAGAATTAGCGAATGAAAGTTAGATTGTCTGACATAATAGCAATGTTTATATTTTAATAAAGGCTAATTGATTCGATGGCAGTACGCTTGGGACGTAAAAAGCAGCTTAAGAATGAAGTAAGGAAGCCGGGAGAACCGAGGCGTTTCATTGATCTCAACGATCTTAATTTTAGTTCTGATGCATCAGAAATCAAGACCACAGTAAAGGTAGCCGAGATATACAGGTACGAAGATATTTTCCTGATAAGGGAGTTCGTAAGTGAAGGAAGTTTTGTCATTGTTGATTGCAGCAAGATTTACAAGGAAGAGAGCCTGTTCAGGAACGTCGTGGAAGAGCTAAGAAGGTTAGGCAAGGATTCTGGCGGGGATATCGCAAGGCTTGGCGAGTCACTAATCATCGTCACGCCCAAGGGCGTGGGCATAGATAAGCAGAAGGTCCGCGGCAGTCTTATCTGATCAGCCCGGGACGCTCCTTCCAGCTCCCTTGTTAGACCTTGCGGGCGTTCTTTTCAAAATTAATGAAGTTCCGACTATGACAAGTATGGCAGCAATCAAGAAATCAACAGAATAACCCACATACTGTGATATTATACCAGAGAGAAGCCCGCCGAATATTTGGCCCATGCCATTAAGTGAGTTGTAATAACCAATTGTCTTTCCCCTAGTGGCTTTATGACTAATCATAGTCACAGACGCAGTTTCTGCGATACCTATGAAGCTCCATAGAGAACCCAGCGCACCATACACAATAAGAGCGATGACAAGCCATAATGCAGACTGGAACATGATAAAGGAGACGGCGCCAAAGACTGAAAAAATCACAATTCTTGTGATCAGGGCAAACCCAAGGGATTTCCTGATGCCAATTCTGTTGTTTACCCTCCCAGTATACTGATAAGTGAGTGCACCTAAACCAGAGTTGAGTATATACATTATATAAATCTCAACCTCGCTAGCCCCAAGATGGTCGATGGCAAAAACTGGATATGGCACGAAAAAAAGCTGGAAAGCGAACATCAGGAGAAATGTACAGAAGAGGTAGAATTTCAGGTCTTTTCCAAGCGGTGTTTTACCCTCCTTAAATCCGAAGAAGTGTATGATAGTTGATGGGAAGAACCTGATTCTTTCAATGATCCTGACTGAATGTATGTTTGCAAGGTTCCTCCTTGAAACAGTCTTCTTTGGCTCTGGAATTGCCAGGAATATTATAATGGCTGAAAGCAGATATATAAAAGCAGATATGATATATATATTTACCAGAAGACTAGTGCTCTTGTTTGCAAAGAATGCTATGAAAATTGTTCCGAATGCAAGTCCTATAACAGTTCCAATCGAGGCAACAAAGTTAAACCGCCCCATAACTCCTGGCCATTTATCCTCACTGGAGTTCTCTATAAGTATCATGGTGCTTACAGGCACAGAGGACATCGAAATGACCTGGAATGCGATCAGAACCAGGATATATGGAAGGAGAGCATGGACGTAAAGCATTGGAAGCAATGAGATGAAGCCTCCAATAAATCCGACCATGATGAATATTTTCCTTTTCTTGTACCTGTCAGACAAAAGGCCCCAGAATATGAGCGCCGGTACAGACGCAGCAGAAGCAATAGCTGATGTTATACCTACGTCAAAGACATTCAAACCCAGGTAAAATGTTACGAATAGGGGGATGAGGGGGGTTGTCAAACCACCGGCTGCGTTTGATGTTAGGTATCCTAGGTACCAACTGTGATTTGAATAGTTTTCTTCCTGTGGATCGGTTTCAGTGGTTGAGGTCATTCGCAGGTGTGCTCCCGACTCGATTTACTGCATCGCTGCTAGATAGTTATTTCTTATGGTAGCGCGAAAATTATAGTTTGTGCGCGATTGTATTGTATGGATAGAGTCGAACACATTATTCCTGCGACAAAGATTCGTCAAGCATTTTATATTTTGAAAAAGGAGATGTGTTCTAAAAAAAATGCTGTATTAAATTGTAAAATATGTCTAAAACATAGTTTTCTTGATTGCGCCCTGAACTTTTTTCTTCAGGTCTTCGTTTATTTCATCTATCTTGTGAGCTGTTTTCGCATGTTCTGCTATCTTTGGCATTAACTCGTCAGGGCTGTTCCCTTTGACACTAAAACCACAGTTCATCCCTATGTCAGCGCATTTAAATTTGTAAGCCATTTATATCCATAACATATTACAAATATAATATATATATTTATCTAAATATTCAGTTTAATCCCCTTGCTCTCTTTTGACCTCGCGCTTGTTTTGACCACATTCGTTGATCTTAATTTCCTGATAATCTTTCTTGAAGCCGGTCTCCCTGACAACATCCTGAAGTCGAATCCTGGCCACTTCAACTGCGCCCCGGGATTTGTCTGCAAGAATCCACCGTCGTCCTAGTCTTTGCGCAACCACGCCTGTCGTACCGGATCCACAAAAAAAATCCGCTACCATGTCCCCTGGTTGAGTAGAAGAGCTAATAATCCTATCTAACAGCAATTCAGGTTTTTGAGATGGATAGCCTACACGTTCTTTAGCCTGAGAGTTTATATACGGTATTTCCCAGACGTCAGAGGCATTGACGAAGTTGTAAACTCCCCTTGAATCACTGAAAAATTCTGCTTTTCCTGATCCATAATTCACAACTCCGGCCTTACGGTATCTGCTCTTTGTGTACGCTTTTTCTTTCCATGGATCTATTCTAAATTTAGATGTTTTAGAGTAAACCAGTATGGTATCATGTTTCCGAGCGAACATGTTGCGGGACACGCCACCTGTTCTGTACCTCCATATTATCTCATTTATGAAATGATCATAACCAAATATCTTATCCATTTCGACCTTGGCGTAATGAACTGCATGCCAGTCCAGATGCAGATAAATCAATCCGGTTGAAATTAGAAGCCTCCTTGTTTCAGTCAATCGGGGCCTGAGCCACTCCATGTAACCTTCGATATCAGATGCCCAGTTATCTTCAAAAGAATCTTCAGAAGGCCTTATCCTTGATTTAGCCTTCCGCTCCTTTCCAGTGAAAAATGGTGGATCCAAGTATATGAGATCGATAAAGTTCTCCGGAAGGCTACGCATAACGGTTAAGTTATCACATAAATATATCAAGCCAAACCCCTGCCAGTCTTTCCTTCCAAATTTCTCTGTCTTGATATAAGAAGTCTGTTTCACATCCGGGCGATCTGTTTGTTCCTTTTTTGAGACGTTGAGGGATGATTCGTAAACTCGCCAGCCATGTTTCTCAGCGGTGCTTTCTGATTGCTTGCGATCGGTACGTGATGTCACAGCATGCCACCTTAAATATCAGGTTACTAGAAGGGAGGTGCTTTCAAGGATCCCTCCAGGATTACCATTCCCGCGGATCTTTTTTTCTCCAGCTTTGAATGCAGGTCTCTGACCTTTGCCCTTTCATCCTCCGCAAACTTCGCGTCCGTTATGGAGTCAATATTTATCGCTATATTCAAAAGGGCGCCTTCTGCGGCAGCAAACCCAAACAGCAGGCCGCAACCTGCATCGGTTACGGCGTTCCTGTTTCCTATTTTTATCAGATCTATAGATAGTTCCATCACCTCAAGCGCTTTTTCGGCTATTTTCCAGGGAGGTTGGATAGCCTTTTTAAGGGCATCCTGTAGCAGTCTGGCCCTATTGATTTTCTCCTCATCGGTGCCTTTAGGAAGTTTCCAGGTCGCGGAGATGGCATTGAAAGCAGTCTCATCCTCCTTCATGAGATCCTCCAGTTCTTTCTTGATTCTTGAAGCTTCTTCGCCAATCTCAACAATCCTTCCCTGTTGCTGTTCATATCCCTTTTTTCCGATTGTTAAGGCCGAGACCATAGAATCCAGTGCACCGCCTATGATTGCAACTAGGGCGCTGGCAGCGCCACCACCCGGCACCGGATCCTTGCTTGAAAGTCGTTCGATAAAATTTTCAAGGTCCATTCATGCTCACTCCATCATTCTAACTTCCAGAATCTGATCGGATTTAAATGAATTTAGTTGCAGGTAATACCTGGATGCTTCCACTAACGCCTCCATCGGGATCAGCCCGACCACTTCAGATTCAGCAACCGTTATACCGTATCTGAGTGCTTCTAGCCTGACAAGTTCAAAGGCCCTGTATACGGGTGTCTTCGAGAAATTTGTGAGATTCATAGAAATCTGGACCATGTTCTTTTCCTTGATAAAGAATGCAAGCGACTTCACAAAAGTCAATCCACCATCCTTTGCCCTCAGTGCCTTCGCAATCTTCTTTCCTATTTCTAGATTGGTCGTGTTCAAATTAACATTATATGCTATCAGAACTTCTCTTGACCCTATGATTGAGGCCCCTGCTGTACCGATCTCAGATGGCCCGAAATCTGGTTTCCACTTGGGGTCTCCTATGCTTTTTGATAACTCCTCGAACTGGAAATTCTTGTTCCTGATATCTTCCAGATTCTTTCTGGATTCCAATAAGGCAGAATTGCCATACATGTATACCGGTATATTAAGCTCCTTTCCGACCTGTTCTCCCAGTTTTCTGGATATTTCTATGCAATCCTTCATAGTAACATCTGAAATAGGAATAAACGGTATAACATCAGAAGCTCCAAACCTCGGATGTTCGCCATGATGCTTTGTCATATCAATCAGTTTGGAAGCTGTCTTGATGCCCTCAAATGCTGCTCTTCTGGCTGGATCCGGAGCAGCTATAAAAGATACAACCGATCTGTTGTGATCTGGATCCATTTCCTGATCCAGTATCTTGACCCCTTCTATTGAACGAATAGCTGCTACTATCCTGTCCAGAATATCCTTGTTTCTCCCTTCACTGAAGTTCGGAACGCATTCCACTAGCTGCATTGCATCAGTATCATATCCACTTAGAAAAATACAGCGCTTCACAACTTGATAAAGATCATGGAGTGTATCAGGACCTTGATATTCTTTCTCCCTGGATTATGGTCAAAGATAAAATGTGTTGACTCAATTCAGAGATATGATAGAGAGGTTCGTGGTTCTGAGGAACGGCATAATATTTCAGTACTGCGAAACCAGAAAGAAAGCTGAACGCGTTGTCAGGCATGAAAAAGCTATCAGTAAGATTCTCCGGGTCCCGGTAAAATTGGACATAATTAGAGAGGATGAACTGAGAAAATGATGGCTATTATGACGCATGGGGCTGCATATTGTCAATCATATATTTTAAAGAACTAATAGAAATGTCGAGAAACATTCCTTGCGAAATGTAACCAAAATTGACTCTTAAATTGTATAAAGATCATTGCAGGATTTCCTGTGACCTATATCTATGTGATGGCATAGATACCATTTCGTTTTGAAATTGCTAGTGTATAACTTGTGAGCGGTTTTCCTTCAATGCAGCCAATAATGATGAACTTTCAATGCTATCAGTATTTTCCTGTTTAAGGATGTGCCCCTGTGAAAAGGAAAAATCTACTAATATCCTTCCGATTAACCAACATATTAACAGCATCGTTCACTGGCACAAAAATGCAAGGAAACTCGGTTCCCAATAAGTGCCAGTAGTTCGGTTTGTTATAGAGCATTGAGGTAAAAATGATTAACCCCGCAGAATCTGGTTTGACGCTCCAGCAGAGGCTTTCTAAAACATCTCTCTTCAACGAGCTTGGAGATAGATGGGTGAGCCGAAGGAAGGTGATAGCAGGCAGCAATACAAACCTGATGGAACTTGGAGAAATTAAGTACCAGGAAATTTATGACTACTATGCGAAAATCATAGCCAATAGCTGGACGGGCGAACAATTTAGCCTAACAAAGGATGAAAAAGATTATTCCCAGATATCAGAGGTGGAACGGAAAACCGTGGAGAGGGTACTTGCTTCGCTGGTCTTTCTGGAGAGTGAATTACTCGATAATTATTACGTCATCGTACCTTACTTTACTGCACCTGAGTGCACTCTTGTTGCTTCTGCCATGATTGCGCAGACAGCTAATCACGCAAATGCGCTCTCAAATGCAGTGAGAGGAGTAGTGGCACAGCAGGAAAGAGACCCACTATACAACTCCTGGAGAACAATTGAGAATATGCGCGAAAGGAACAAGTTAATCAATAATAGACTCCTGGAATTTACAAATAAGCCACTTGTGATAAATTTCCTGGACGATCTTGTTCTAACTATTTTCATTCAGGTCGTAATGATACCTTCTGAACTGAGCCTTATTTATTCACTTACAAGAAGGGGCAGGATGCCGGGAACATTTGAGATATTGAGACGGATTCAGCGTGATCTTGATGTTCATTCCAAAGTGTTTACTTCAATCTATCTTAAGCTCATTGAGGAGAACCCGGCTTTAAATTCTACAGAGCTTAAAGAACACCTTCTCAAATTAACAAGAGACCTGACAAACCTTGAGACTGATTTCACCCAGTTTCTCACAGAGGGGATGGTTCCAGGTCTGAACAATCTCATGATCGCTAAATTTACTCAGGCTCAGGCAAACAAGTTACTGAGGTTACTCTCCATGGACCCCCTGTTTCCGGGTGTTGGGGGTCAACCTATACCATGGTTTGAGAGCTATTCTGAGATACGAACGCGCTGAAATAGACCAATTTCTGAATAATGTATTCTAACATGGTCATGGTATTTAACCATGATTGGTAACATATTGGGTTTAGAAAAACAACTTATATCTTTTAACATTGAAAACGTTACAAACATTTGCTGTATATTACGGGCTTTATCCCGTTATACATGTAATTGGAGGTTGGAATTAGATTGGAATTTATAATGAAGCCTACTAAGGTAATAAACCGTGAAGGGAAGGAAGTGCCAATCGACGTTACAAAAATCCGATCTGTGATTGAGAAAGCCTGCCAGGGGCTGAGTGTAGACCCAATGGAGCTTGAACTCGATGCACAGATACATTTTACCGACAAGATCTCAACTAAGACAATACAGGAAACGCTGATCAGGGTTGCAAATGAAAAGGTTAAGATGGCCGAGCCCGACTGGACTTTTGTTGCTTCCAGGCTGTTACTGCATCATCTTTACAAGGAATCGGCTCTTCAGAGAGGTGAACCTTACGGCAACTTCAAAACCTTAGTAACTCAGCTAGTTTCGGATGGCAGGTACGACTCTAAAGTTCTGTCCGAATATTCTGAAGAGGACTTTGAAATGTTTGGAAAAGCTATCAGGCCAGAGAGAGACTTGCTTCTTAGCTACCCTGGACTGAAGCACCTTGTCGACCGGTACGCAATTCAATCAAGAAACGGTAAATGGTTCGAACTTCCTCAGGATGTTTTTATGGGCGTATCAGCATACCTTGCTCTGGCTGAAAAAAAGAAGGACAGAGTCTATTGGGCTTTGAAGTTTTACGAGGTTCTGTCGAATCTCTACATAACGATGGCTACACCCACTCTTGCTCAGGCAAGACGGCCAAAAGGACAACTCAGTTCCTGCTTCATAGACACTCCGGATGATTCTATCTCAGGTATCTTTGACGGATTGACAGCATTTGCGCAGATATCACAGAATGGAGGCGGGATGGGAGTCTATCTCGGTCATATCAGAGGACTGGGGAGTTCTATCAGGGACTACGCAGGCGTAGGAAGCGGTGTAATTCCATGGGTTAGGTTATACAATGATACTGCAGTATCAGTGAACCAGCTGGGGCAAAGAGCAGGTGCGGCCAGTATATGGCTTGACATCTGGCACACTGATATTATTGACTTCCTGGATCTAAAAACAAATAATGGAGACGATAGACGAAAGGCTCATGATATTTTCCCAGGAATCTGCGTACCTGATCTGTTTTATAAAAGACTTGAGAAAGGAGAAAGCTGGTATCTTTTCGATCCGCATGAAGTTAAGATAAGAAAAGGATGGGCACTTGAAGATTCCTGGGGTGAAGAGTTTGAGAAGAAGTATCTGGAATGCGTTTCCGATCCTGCCGTACCAAAGAAAGAGATTAGCTCTCTTGAACTTATGGGACTTATTCTGAAGAGCCTTTATGAGACAGGAGGTCCGTTCTTCTTTAACCGGGATACGGTGAACAGGCTCAACCCCAACAAACATGCTGGGATCATCTATTCATCTAACTTGTGTACTGAGATTACACAGAACCAGTCTTCCACTATGCGTGTTCATGAATCGAGTGAAGGCGACCTTATAACCACGCAGTACAAAACGGGGGATATGGTTGTGTGCAACCTGTCTTCCATAAACCTCGGCAGAACAAATACTCCTGAACTGCTATCTGAGATTATTCCTGTTCAGGTAAGAATGCTTGACAATGTCATAACGCTAAACAATTTACCTGTTCCACAGGCAACCCTGACCAACATGAAATACAGGGCAATAGGAGTCGGCGTCTCAGGATACCATCAGCTTCTGGTCCAGAATGGCATCGACTGGGAGTCAGATGACCATTTGACTTTCGCTGACAGGCTGTTTGAGCATATCAACTACGTTGCCATAAAAGCAAGCTGTGATCTTGCCAAGGAGAGAGGATCATACCCACTGTTCAAAGGAAGTGATTGGGAGTCTGGCGAATATTTCAGGCTCAGGAATTACACAGATTCAAAATGGCAGGAACTTGCGGAGAACGTCAAAGCATCTGGAATGAGGAATGGCTACATTATGGCCATAGCCCCGACTGGAAGCACCAGTGTGATTGCAGGCTCCACCGCAAGCGTAGATCCAATCTTTAAGCCTGTATTCACGGAAGAGAAGAAAAGCTTTCTTATAAAGAGGGTTGCACCTGATCTCACGCCAGAAAATGCAAGACTGTACAAGGAAGCGCATTCTATAGATCAATCTTGGAGTATCAGGGCGGCTGCAGTAAGGCAAAGACACCTGGATCAGTCGCAGTCTCTTAACCTCTATGCAACCCAAGACCTTGATGAAGGTAAATTCATGAATCTCTATTATGATGCGTGGAAGATGGGTGTAAAAACACTATACTATTTCCGGAACTTTACAAAGGACGAGGAAGAAGTTAAAGAAGAAGCATGTGAATCATGCCAGGCCTGAGGTGACATAAATTGCAGAAAAAATTGTTATTTAACCCTGACGGAACCAGGGATCTAAAGTTCCAGAGACTGGTAGGTGGCAAATCAACCAATCTTATTGAATTTGCAAATGTAAAATATGACTGGGCAGAACAGCTTTATAGAAAGATGCGCCAGTTTTTCTGGATCCCAGATGAAGTGCCGCTTGGAGATGATAAGAGACAATATCCAAAGCTTACAGAAGCTGAGCAGAATGCTTATAAGAAAACGCTTGCATTCCTGATATTCCTTGACAGCATTCAGGTCGATAATCTTGGAGCGCTTGCCCTTTATATAACAGCACCTGAAGTGGTCGCTTGTCTCAAAACCCAGGCATTTTTCGAGACTATACACGCACAAAGTTACGATTACCTACTGACTTCAGTTGTCGATTCAATAACGCGTGACGAAGTGTATACAATGTGGAAGGATGATGCGAACCTCCTTACTAGAAATAAGTTTATCACCGACCAATACCAGGAGTTTATAGAAAACCCTAACGAGCGCGCCTTCCTGAGATCCTGCATGGCTGACTACCTGCTGGAAGGGATATATTTCTACAGCGGGTTTGCCTTCTTCTACGCGCTTGGCAGGCAGGACAAAATGGGAGGAACTGTGAGTCTTATACGCCTTATCCAGAGGGATGAAAACACGCATCTTGCACTCTTCACACACATACTGCGAACACTCGCAGATGAGAACCCAGAGTGGTTCACAAGCGAGATAAAGCAGGAATTGTCTTCCATGCTTATGACGGCGGTAGAGCATGAGATATCCTGGGGAAAATACGTCACAAGAAACCAGATACTTGGGCTGTCAGATAACATCATTGAGAATTACATCAAATATCTGGGGAACATGAGGGCAGAGTCAATTGGACTTGAGCCTCCATATGAAAAGATCAAGCATCCGATGCCCTGGGTTGACAGTTTTGCAGCGATGAATTCGACCAAGACAGATTTCTTTGAGAGAAGAGTAACTAACTATCAGAAATTTGGTGGCTCTATGAATTTTGATAAGCTAAAGCCACCAGGTTCCAGTTGATAAAAAATAATTAAGAAAATTCGTCCTTTACCCCTAGTATTTTCGCCTTAAGGGTTCTCAGCGAGAAGAGCAGTATGATTGCCCCGAGGAAAGATATCAGGAAAAGCAAAACAGCTCCAATTTTAACAGGGCCGTAGTTGAACCTGGCTCCTAGTTTGTAGATGGTTAGACAGGCCATTATATAACCCACCAGGCCAATCAGGCCGCCAAGTATCACCAGTGCAAGTCCACCCATCAGTGTAAGATAATGGCCAGAAATATACGCCAGGCTGAATTGCGTCGCTGAATAAGAATTCAGGAAACCGAGCGTGATAATTGCTCCAGGGATCAGGAGAACCAATCCAACAAATAATATATAGGTCGCAGTCACGCCTGTTCTGTACTCAGAATCTATTATCCTCATCATCGAGAAGCCGTGGTTCATTATTATGAAACTAACTATTGATATGATAATCATACCAATTAGAGTGTATTCCAGCATCGGCATCTGACTGGCGAGTTTTGGACCATCAATGGTAACAGTGGTGGGATTATAATATGGCTGGAATGTATTGAAAAGAAGATTGACTTGGAATGGCGATGCCACGATATACAGAATCTCCTCTATGATAATGAGCGGCATAGCGTACCTGAGGAAATCCATTCCTCTTGTGAAAATTCCTCTTCTGTCTATCCTTATTCTGGATTCGGCAGTTACAGAACGGGGTAGAATAGCGGCACAAATAACGCAGTTCTCCAGTACGTCCTCGTTAATTGCTCCACATCTCTTGCACTCTCTGACCATTAGTTTTGTAGAATGCATTATCAATATATAATTATCATGATGAAAAAAGAATTATGCGATTACAAGAGATTTGCCTTATTTTGTGTAGATAATTCCCAGATATATATGTGATACTATATATCATACTCCTGAATTGGAGAAAGCTCACAAAATTAAATACGATTTGAAAATTACCGGAGGAGAGCAGGGGTTGTCGAGATTGGTCAAAGGCGCCAGATTGAGGGTCTGGTTCCGTAGGGATACGTGGGTTCAAATCCCATCCCCTGCATTTAAGGGGCTTTAACCAATAAGTTGCATACAAAAAGGTACCCAGATTGTTCTGTCATTTTACTAAAAAATATAACCTTACACCCTACAAGTGTCATTAGAGCCTTGAGAACAGGGAGAAGTGATCTGGATTTACCAATAAATATAATAGATATCTTTGGTTATAATCATATAAGCGATAGGAATGCACGATCAGACCATGCACTTGTCATTGCGATTGGAAAGTTGAAAAAATAAGGAGCCTAAAAGATAGGGATGCAGACCGGGAAGGGCGATTATGCCTTCGTAAGGAAATTCAGCGATTCGGATCTCGACGAGGTAGTAGAGCTTGCGAATAGCTCACTGACTGAATACTACGGGGTAGACCTTATTTATGATCTGTCTAGACAGTGGCCAGAAGGTTTTCTTGTATATCAGTTCGGAAATAAAATTGTTGGTTTTCTGGCAGGATCAAAGTACTCGTCTAATGAGGCAAGGATCCTTCTTCTTGCAGTTGACAGGGCATTCAGGAAGATAGGAATTGGCACAACGCTGGTCGACGACTTTACAAAGCTGTGCATGGGGCTTGGAATGATGAGCGTGAGGCTGGAAGTCCGTGTCGACAACGTTGAGGCAATCAATTTTTACAGGAAGCTAAAGTTTGTCGTCATTTCTACAATGAGAAACTATTACAGTGATTCTTCAGATGCGCACGTGATGTGGCGGCTTCTCTCGCAATAAATCCAATTCAATCCTGGTTTTCGTATAATATTTATTAGGAATGCACCAATCCGATAGAGATGGCGAACGGTTTCTGGGGTGAAATCCGAAGAATAATCATAGTGATTATAGCAGCTGTGGCTATAGTAATCGCCGCAGGCCATATCTTTGATTTCATAGCAAAATATGAACCAGTACTTAGACCATACAGAGAATACGTTCTCTATGCAATTGCTGCAATAATCATATTTGGATTTGCACACATTATCAACAAGACCATAGGAGTCTTTATCGAAAGGGCATCCTCTAGACCTGGAAGGCGCAATTTTCGTGGTCTCTATACACTTTTCAGGGCACTGATCTACGGTGGAGCAATAGCCGCTTTTCTTGCTTATATTGGAATAAACCTCACGGGTGCTCTCATTGGGGGTACAATCGGTGGTCTGATCATATCATTCGCATTACAAAATACAGTATCCAGCCTGCTGTCCGGTCTTTTGCTGTCAAGCTCGGGCATTATAAAACCAAAAGAACCGATGTCATTTTATTCATGGCTATTTAACAGCCCTGTAGTGGGAGAAGTTCTCGATGTAAGTGTCCTGACGACAAAAGTGCTGACAACTGATGGCCTGGTCACAGATTTACCCAACACAGCGCTACTGGGCCAGTCCCAATTTACCAGTCTCATTAATGGTGATCGTTTATCCTACAACGTGCTTATTGGTTTTAATCCGGATGTTCCAATCAGGCAGATTATAAATGAAGCAACAGTGAGCATAGATAAAATAAAGGAAAACATAGGGTTGCTTGAGCATCATTCATTCTTCTTCTCGAAGACATTTAACAATAGCAGTGTTAAGGTAATCTTCTTCTTTGAAGATCTGGGCAAATTCAATACCATTGTGCATGAGATCACGACTGCTTACGAAGAGGCGTACTGGAAAGTAAAGAATAAAATGGCAGAAGATGCAAAGAAGCCCTCCGGTTCAGTTCCTTGAAACGAGTGTAACAATGTCTTCGTCTCTGAGCTCGTAGTCAAGGCCAGCCCTTATCTCACTCTGTTTCCTCTTGCTGTTAAGTATTATGGCATATTTGAATGACGACAGCATCTCCCTGCTTATCCTTCTGCAGACCTCTCTCACCCTGACCCCGCTCCTGAGAATGAGCGGCCTTTCGTAATCGACTTCGCCAGATTTTTCTCTGAGATATATCCTTACGAGATTCAATCCTCTGAAAATCAAGTTTTTGAGATCTTCAACCCCTTCGCCTGTGCTGGCAGAAATGAAAATGTATTCCAGTTTAGGAGGAAGACTTGATACTATCTCTTCCCTGTCATGGGGAAGATCGCTCTTGTTGATCGCAATTACGGCTGGAACATGCATGGTATTTCCGCGCAGGAAATCTATGATATCATCAACATCAACGTTTTCCCTGATGTAGAGATCACAGTTTGTTATCTTGAATTCCTTCAGTATCTCTTTTATCTCTTCTTCCTTTACGCTTATGGCCCGGGGGGAATATATCCTGATTCCACCGCTACCGGTCTTTTTCATTGCTATGTTCTTCTTCTTTCTTCCAACTACGATTCCTGCATTTCTCAGTTCCAGGATGATCGTATTAAGTCCCTTGCTCTTCACATCAGTAACGAGAAGAATCAGGTCGGCAGCTCGAACTGCACTGAGGACTTCCCTGCCTCTACCAGAGCCGGAAGCAGCGTTTTCTATAATTCCTGGAAGATCTAGAATCTGAAGGATTGCACCATTATATTTCATGGTACCTGGAATTACCTTCAAGGTGGTGAATGCGTAGCTTCCAATTTCACTATCTGAATTTGTAAGCCTGTTCAGGATACTGCTCTTACCCACATTAGGGAAACCCACAAGTGCAACTGTTGCGTCACCGCTCTTCTGGATAGCAAAGCCTCTTCCACCTCCCTTTTTGTGTGTCTCAGCCTCGATTATTAGCTGGGACATCTTGGCTTTCAGTATGCCTATATGATGCTCAGTCGCCTTGTTATACTGAGTCTTCTTGATCTCGTTCTCGATCTCCTTGATTCTTTCCTCGATTGTTGGCAAAGTTATCTCCCTAATGTTAACCTATACGCATGTATTGTTTCGGTTTCAAAATGTTCACTGCCAAGCAGCAGAAAATCAAAATTTCTGAATTCCTGTATCAGACTGCGTATATCTGTAAGATCGGATAATATGAGATATATCGACCCATTATCAGCGAGGTGACAGGGGGCCCCGGCAAGAAATCTCCGTATAACCGCAAATCCGTCGAGTCCTCCATTCCATGCTTCTGCCCCTTCAATGTCATCGCTCGTCGGCAGGTATGGGGGATTGAAGATTATTGTGTCATATTTTCCATGAATATTCTGGAATAGGTCTGATTGCACAAGATTTATCCTCACGTCGTTAAGGTTGCAGTTTCTGGATGCACAATCCAGGGCTTCACCAGATATGTCTACTGCATCAACCTCTTTACCAAGCTTTGCGAAATATATTGCTATCAGTCCCGAGCCAGTGCCAATCTCCAGCACCCTGCCTTGACATTTAACTTCCCTTAATAGGAGAAATGAGTCTTCAGCAGGAACATACACAGGATGCTCGGCTTTATATAAGACACCCTGGTAGTATTTTAAAGGCATGCGAAGCTAATGACAAGCACATTCTTAAAATATGATAGTGTTCCGCTTCGCTTTTTAGGGTGCGGAATTCCAGCATTATTGTGCGTTGATCTGGAGTTTTTCGTGTAACCAGACGGATGAATGTTAAATAACAGATTTGTATGCAGCGCAGATCATTGATATATAATATGATTGAATTGCTTGGGAGTTGATAACAGGTTGACTTTGAAAGTTATCGTGGCGGAAAAGGCAGATGCTGGAAGAAGGATTGCATATTTTCTCTCAGACGGGAAACAGAAAGCAAAAAAGACCAAAGGTCTTAATTATATCGAATTCAAAAAAGGAGACGATGACTATGCCCTTGTTTCACTGAGCGGGCATGTCGTTGAACTTGATTTTCCAAAGGAAATGAATGATTGGAGCACTGTCGATTTAAACAAGCTGATCTTCGCAGATATAAACAAGAACCTGAAGAATAAGACTGTTGGGAATACTCTGCTTGAATTTGGCTCCAAGGAAAGTGAATTCATCATAGCAACTGATTACGACAGGGAGGGGGAACTCATTGGAACTGAGGCCCTGGAGCTTGCCGGATTTCATAGAGATCTTGAAAGCCACAGGATCAGGAGAGCAAAGTTCAGCACACTGACAAGGGAAGAAATTGAAGGCGCGTTTGCAAACCTCATAGATGTTGACTATGACCTTGCAGATTCAGCTGGTGCAAGAGAAGAAGTAGACCTGATATGGGGTGCCGTACTGACCCGCTTTTTCTCGGTTTCAACAAAAAGGCTCGGGAAGGAATTCCTCTCCGTTGGCAGAGTGCAGACGCCAACACTTGCCCTTATTGTCGAAAGGGAGAATGAGATTACAGCTTTTAAGCAGGAGACCTTCTGGAAGGTAATTATCACATTTAACAAGGCTGGCCACTTCCAGGGAATTTATGAGAAGACTCAGATGTTTGATAGGAAGGAAGCTGATGCTGTATTCTCCGCTGTCAATGGACAGGCTGGAGTGACAAAAGCATTTGAGAAGAGCGAGCAGAGAATACCTAAGCCTCCGCCTTTTAACACAACAGAATTTTTAAGGGAAGCAAGCAGGCTGGGCGTCAATCCAGCTAGGGCAATGTCTATTGCGGAGAGCCTCTATGTGAAGGGTTACATAAGCTATCCAAGAACTGACAATACAGTATATCAGAGAAGCATAAGCCTAACAGGGGTTCTAAAAAAACTTCAAAAAGGAGAGTTCAAGGAAGATGTTGAGAAGGTCCTCGCTCAAGATTCAATACGACCATCCAGGGGCAGGACAGAAGCCACTGATCATCCACCCATATATCCAGTTGCAGTTCCGAAGGCAGGAGACCTTAAAGGTGATTTTCACAAGGTTTACGAACTGATAGTGAGGCGATTCCTTGCAACCCTTTACAGGGAGGGGCAGCGGGAGGTAAGGAAGGCTGAGATTCAGGTATCAGGGTATAATTTTATTTCAGAAGGTTCTAAGATCATAGACGAGGGGTGGCTCTCACTTTATCCTTACCGGAAGATAAATGAATCATATCATCCGGATCTGGTAGAGGGCGAGCAGGTCAAGGCAATAAAATGGGAGATGATGGAGGATCATACAAAGCCGCCGCCAAGATACGATGCGGCCAGTCTCTTAAAACTTATGGAGTCGCTGCGACTTGGAACCAAGAGCACCAGGCATGACATTATACAGAAGCTTCAGGATAGGGGATTTATTCAAGGAAACCCTGTCAGGCCCACACATCTTGGGATCGGTTTCATACAGGCAATCAATCTAATCAATTCACCGATCTCAAAACCAGAGATGACAGCGAAGCTCGAAGAGGACATGGACAGGATCACTAAGAAGGAGATTTCCAAACAGGCCGTAGTAAACGAATCAAGAGAAATGCTGGCGAGCGTTCTCAAGGATTTTATTGCTAACAAGCATAAGATTGTTGAGGTCATAAACAGTTCAGCAAGAAAAGGTGATACAGTTGGGACCTGTCCGGAGCACCACACTGATCTCGTGATACTTAAGAGCAGAGATTCTGCGAAGATTAAATGCACTACTGAAGGCTGCAAGATCGATTTCTATGTTCCTCCTAATGCACTGATAAAGGTTGAGGAAAAGAACTGTCCAGACTGCTCTCTTCCACTGATAAGGATAATCAGGAAGGGGCAGGCACCTGAGACAAGATGCATGGATCCTTCCTGTACATACAACAAGAAGAATGCTTCCCTGGGCGCTTGCCCTGTCGATGGGGGGGACCTCGTCATACGTCAGTCTAGAAGCGGAAAAAGGTTCCTTGCATGTACAAATTATCCAAAATGCACACAGACCTACCCACTGCCGCAGATGGGTTTTATCTCCTCTACAGGAGAGAAATGCCCTTATTGTGGTGCGCCCTTGCTCGTTTCGGCAAGAAAGGGATACAGGTGGAAGTTCTGCCCGAAGATTGACTGCGAATACAATAAGAAGAAGAATGAGGCAAGAAAGGAAGAGAAGGTTAAGTCCTGAAGCATGGACGATTATAATATACATCATAGCTTCGGTTCTGGCGGTCCTGTTTACTGAAGCTCTCACATCGTCTGGATATCAGGGCAGTTCGAGTACTTCTGAAAGCTTTGGATATTTTATCGTTTATATAGTGGCGACGGTTTTCATCACACTTTTGATACTTTTTCTGGCCCGAAGGAAAAAGGGGAAATCGATTAAATATGTCTTCCTTTTTGTAATGGTATATGTTGTCTTTTTTGTGGCACTTGTGGCTGCAGACTACGCTTATGCTTATCTGCAGTATTTTTTTCTCTACATCATATATACGCCATTTCCACAGCTCCCTAACATGCTGACAGCTGATTTCTATCTGATCTGGATTATTCCGCCTGCCTTAATCGGCTATGAGCTATTCACAAAGCCAAGCTGGATTGTCGTAAACATAACAGGGCTCATAATGGCGATAGGGATAGCCTCCATCTGGAGTCTTTTCCTTGGTGTATGGTTTGCTCTGGCATTACTAATCATTCTTGCCGTGTATGATTACATATCAGTTTTCAAAACAAAACACATGATCACTCTGGCAAAGGTTGCCTTGGATGAAAGCATACCAATGCTTTTCGTTGTGCCTGAATCCGCTGATTTTGACATGTCTTCTCTCTCGATAGAGAATAGAGGAGAAAATAAGGCTGTTCTTCTAGGTTTTGGAGATGTTGCCATTCCTACAGTACTGGTTGTTTCCTCCACTGTCTACGGGATTGGGAGGTCGTTTGCACCTGCTTTCTTTTTCTTTCCTTTTGTCGGAGGTATTGTCGGCATGATTTATCTCATGTTTTTCATGAAGAGAAGGCCCGCTCCCGGACTTCCTGCCATAAATGGCGGCGTTATTGCCGGATTCGCCCTTGCATTTCTTCTGGCAATGCTATAAATTTCAGTGCAGGAACACTCTTTTGCTTGTGAAATACAGTGGAATAGAATATTGCTCGCATTTAGCGATCACCTCATTATCCCTGATAGATCCGCCTGGCTGAATAATTGCCACCACGCCAAGCCTCTTCGCCTCCTCCACGCTATCTGAAAAAGGGAAATACGCGTCAGAGGCCAGCACTGACCCCTTTGCCTTTTCTCCAGCCAGTTCACCGGCTATCTTTAAGGCCCTGACTCTTGAGGTCTGTCCAGATCCCATCCCGGTAACAGCATTTGATTTTGCAAGTACAATAGCATTGCTTCTGGCATGTGCGACGACTTTCCAGGCAAACATTAGATCGGCGAGATCCGATCCTGTGGCTCCCATGCTTGTCTTAAGAACGGGCTCGATTGGAAACGCTCTCAGCGGAGTCTGCGCCAGAATACCTCCGGATACCGAGCGTATTCTCATTTCAGTGTCTGGTGTCATTCTGGTCCTGAGGATCCTGAGGTTCTTTCTTTTCCGCAGTATCTCAAATGCCTCCTTGGAATACGATGGTGCTACAACAACTTCAGCAAAATTTTTTGCGATAAGAGCCGCGGTATCAGCATCGACCTCCACATTGGAAGCCATCACGAAACCGTAAGCAGATTCTGGATCTGCATCGAATGCCCGGACATAAGCCTCTGAGAGCCTTGCCGAGGATGCTACACCGCATGGTGTCAGATGCTTTACGATCACAACGGTGGGTTCTTCAAACTCCAATGCGGTCTCAAATGCTGCATTTGAATCCAGTATGTTATTGTAAGACAACTCCTTTCCGGACATCTGGAATGCACCAGGTATGCCGCTTCCCTGATTTCCACTGTACATGTACGCTTCCTGGTCCGGGTTTTCGCCATACCTTAACTTTTTACCTTCTGTAAACCCAAGGAAGAGGTTTTCCATGCTGTGCTCTGGTATGATATTCCGTGAGAGCGATGTGTATATATCAATATCATAGCTGGCAGCTAAAGCAAAAGCTTTCAGTGCAAGTTCCTGCCGGACACCAAGTGGGATTTCTCCCTTCTCCCTGATGATTCTGGAGATCAGTTCATACTGGTCTCGCGAGGTTACGACAGAGACATGAGCATAGTTCTTTGCGGCCGCCCGGATGAGTGATACTCCGCCAATATCAATATTCTCTATCATTGCATTAAGATCCCCACTGGTCGCTGCTGCACGAAAAGGGTATAGATTGGATATGACCATGTCAAACTGCGGGAATTTCATCGCTTTCAGCTCCTCGTTGCTTCTTGGGTCTCGGTTGGAAAGTATGCCCGCAAAAATCGACGGAACCAGCGTTTTGACTCTTCCACCGAGCAATTCATCAAAGCCAGACAGCTTTGAAGTGCTTATGGCGTCTATTCCAGAGGATTTCAGAAAATCAGCAGTTTTTCCGGTGGCATAGACCAGGTCCCCTTCCCGGATAATGTTCTTGAGAAAGGAATCAAGCCCATTCTTATCAAATACGCTAGCCAATATGTTCATGCCAGGCAATGCAGCAGGAATAAATCACTTTTTCTTTGTGTGCAGAGGATATGAGAAATAGACGCACCGCAGGAAGTTTATCGTAAGTGAAAGATCATATATCTCATGCTGCATCAGAATACGGCAGTTCCGGTGCATTCATATAGTCCCATAATTGATCAGGCGAAGCTGAAATAAATGCGTACCTGTTATGCATCTTGCTTTATAATGCCCTGGAAATGACAGATCATGATAGTTGCATTCGTCGGAAAGGGCGGAGTCGGAAAGACATCCGTTTCAAGTGCTTTTGCGCTAGAACTGTCCAGGTTCGGGAAAACACTAATTGTTTCGACGGATTTGATGCCTTCTCTGCAATTCATTTTCACGCAGCATGACAATGTTTCTGTAATGGAACTCACCGAAAAAGAGGTTTCAGAGAGGTGGGAGGAAAAGTATGGGGAAGATGTGATGCAGATAGCAAGGGAGTTTATAGATGCTGATGAGGAGCTTTTGCATCATATATCCAGAGCACCCGGTGTTCCTGAAGAATTCATAATTTCGAACCTGATAGAACTAGAGAATTCCGGTAAATACGACTTCATTGTATGGGACACTCCTGCTTCGTCATCAACAATGCACCTGCTGGCCCTAGAGAGGGACTTCTACAATCATCTGAACATGGACATAAAATTCTATTTGAAACTCAAGAAAAAGTTCCGTGTTTCCAGAACTCTGGAAATTATCGAGACCTGGAGGGATCTTGCCGAAGATACATGGAAGGGATTGGCAGATGCAAATTTTGTCCTGGTGACATCTATGGACCAACTTGCTTTGCTTCAGTCTGATGAAATATCGAGGGATTTAAGCAACATGGGCATGAAGATAGTGTTCAGAATATGCAACAGGGTGAAATATATCAATCTCCGAGATGAGAAGTGTTCTATCCAGATAGAAGAATTCATAGGCAATGCAAGGCAGGTGGTTGAAGCTATGAGGCCTTCGATTCGACCTGCATTGAATTTTCTCACTGATAACAGAGATAGGAAGATGAGTCGTTAGGCTAATGATATGACTTGCGATCAGTTCTTCGGTTCTGATCTGCGGTTATCTGCCAAGCATTTCAGTGCTGCTGAATAAATAACTGCAAGCATCGGCGCTTATGATCCTTAATGATTGCCCCCGGTTATCACGAACCTTAAAATATGATTTTTATTTACGGGGTGAGTATGAAATTCTCCTTTAGGAACATACAATCTTACATTTACATCATTATGGCAGCCGTGTCTATAGTAATTTTCGTCATAGTTTTCAACGACCTTGTGATCGGAAACCAGGCTATCATCAGGTCAGGTCTCACCTTTGCTTCCACTGGGAACTGGATGTACTGGATTTTCATTGTGAGCCTGCTTGGACTCATTGTTTTCATTTATCTTTACCTCAAGTTTCTCACAGATGCAAAAAAATTCACAGATATAATTTCAGGCAGCAGCAAGCAGAATTTTATCAAGAACCTCAAGGACCTGGAGCGAATTGCATACAAACTTGGTCCTGCATTTGAAGAGAAGCTTCAGGAAGCTAAGTCCCGCTGGAATTTCAAGGGCTGAGGTTTATTCGATCAGTTCCCTTACAAACTGGGGCAGGCTAAGGGCTCCGTGCAATACTTCCGAGTTGAAATACTTTCCATGCCGGACATCTTTCTGGAAATTTAACTCAGAATCCGACCCCATTGTGAAAGACCAGAAACCACTTGGATAGGTTGGAATGAAGCAGCAGTAAGTGTAGACGTTCTTGAATGCCTTCTTCATTCCACTGTTTGCGAGCTTGATTGCTTTTGGTTGATAAAGTGGTGAACCGGATTGGGTAACTGCAACACCTCCTTTCTTCAGTGCCGCATGGATCGATCGGTAGAACTCCTCTGAAAATAAACCTTCAGCTGGGCCCTCAGGATCCGTGCTGTCGACAAGAACAAAATCAAACTTATTTTTTGAGTTCTTCGCATATTTTATGCCATCGTCTATAATCAGGCTGCACCTGCTGTCCTTGAAAGCTGACGACAGGTTAGGAAAGAATTTCTTTGATACTTCAACGACCTGGCTATCTATTTCCACGTTTGTCACATTTTTGAATCCGAGAGAAAGCAGGCTTGTAGCTGTTCCTCCATCGCCACCCCCTATGACAAGTGCGGATTCCGGCTTGATGCCAAAAGCATAGAACGGCAGCATTGTAATCATCTCATGATAGATGTGCTCATCGTATTCAGTGAGCTGAACCGTCCCATCAATGGTCAGCAGCTTGCCGAAGTCGTAGGTCTCAAAAAGATCAATCCTCTGAAAATCAGTACGTACAGATAAAAGCTGATCCTTTACCCTGAATGAAAGCTGCAGGTTGTCCGAGTACCTTTCCGAAAACCAGTTCTCTATTAATTTCACTGGCGCTGATAGAGATTGAATATTTAAGAATTTATTGTCTCACTTTCATGTGTAAGACATAGAGGAATTCATTCATTTTCGAGTTTAGAAGAAAAGACTTGTTTGATTGATACGGTGAAGCCTTCTTTCAACGTTTAACAAAAACCATTAACTATTATCCAAATGAAATGATATTAGGCTCAAAGTCTAGAGATTTAGTACATACTGCAAGGCAAAGGCAACGCTACAATGATAATACCTGCACTTTATTTATATGACAATTTTTTTATGCAAATAACGAGATTTGTTAAGAAGTCCTATTTTGGCATATGCATTAAAAACCTAATCAAAATATTTTAATACTATTTTGTACATGCACATGTAGGAGGTGCCAAATGGTAGGAATAAGCGAACTCTCTAAGACGGTCTCAAAAAAGACTTCAACAACGCAGAAACAGGCCAGAAACGTCATAAAGACATTTTTGGACAACGTCGTTGCAGAAGCAAACAGGGGATCCAAGATCAACCTTGCAGGCTTTGGAATATTCGAGCGCAAGACTCAGCAAGCAAGGAAGGCAAGAAACCCACAGACCAGAAAAATAATTGACGTCCCGTCAAAGAAGAAATTCGTATTTAGAGCGTCCAGCAAGGTCAAGTACAAGTAATCTTCTTGTAATTGACCAACAATTTTTTTGTGAATTTTTTTAAAAGAATGTTATATTGATTTTTGCGTATTGATGATATGAATTCCGGATATGGATAAAGGCGCCAAATATTCACAATCCTGTGCCAGAATATTACAAGATTACGAAGCGCTAACTGTCACTGCGGATGACATTCCTTTAACTGTTTGTTCCTTTGGCAAATACTGGTGGATCAACGTGATCACGGTATGTGCATCTGTCTCGTCTAAATCTGCAATTAGATCTTCACCGACCCCTAATCGCTTAACTTTCCTGGTTTTTTTGACATTCAGGGTCTCCTCCTCTTCCTTTACGACCTTGATGTTTTCTGGATCAAGCAACGGATCTGATTTTCTAATCTTTTCCAGGATTCGTGAAGAGTCACGCTTTTTGACAAGTGCCACAGAGGCAAAACCGTGCCTCTTGAAATACCTGGGTTGAACCATGTGTAAAGAAGAAATTTCCTGATATGGTATTATGCTCACCATGAGGCCATTTCTCCAGATATTGAGTATAACCCTCTTGTTTGTTATCAGATAATTGGTGTTCTTGAATCGCGAGTTAATCTGGCGGACCCCGCCTAACAGGAAAATCGGTATAGCTGTTGCGCCATAAATCAGTGTCTCATAAATGACATTACCAAATGTGTTGGGAGCAGGGGAGAGAAAATATTCTACCAGAGATGTGATCGCGGGAATGAAAAGGGATATGAAAGTGGAGAGTGCACCTACCCTTATGTAGTATTTTCGGAGTCCTGCAGATGGGTAGAATTTGCCTACAAGAGTCTCGCCCTCTTCAAACTTCTGTATCTCAGTTGGCAGGTTATTGTTGCTTATGGTTTTCTTTACCTTTTTTACAGGCTTAGCCCCCACCAATAGAGAACCGCAGGAATAGCATGAAATAGAACTGGCATCATTAACGGCGCCACATTCCGGGCAGTAAACCTTCTTCATTCCTATCGCTATTTTCTCTTTTTATTTTGACCTTTCTACATAATATCCTTGAGAGGAAATTATGTCCGACCTCGTTAATCATGCCTGCATGTAGACAGATGGTAAGGAAATCCACGTAATGCATGAGCGTATAATGCTGCCTCAATGATAATAAGCCGAATATGCTAATATGTATGCTTGAAAAGTAAATATCTTCAGACGTGATAGCTGCCGGACTTCTATGTTAGACTATGATCAATCCATGCTCGAGTATTTAGGCATCAAGGGTTATGAAGGACTTTTTTCGGATATATCGCCAAGTATCCGCAAGAAGAAACTGAATTTGGACCCGCATTGCTCTGAGTATAAGCTGATCCAGGAAGCTTCGTCGCTTTCTGAGTCAAACAGATTTGATGGCTTCTCTAATTTCCTTGGCTGCGGAGTTTATGATCGCATAATACCTTCCTCGGTTGACTCGATTGTTTCAAGATCGGAATTCCTGACATCGTATACCCCATACCAGGCGGAGATATCGCAGGGAATGCTTCAGTCCCTGTTTGAGTACCAGAGCATTATATCGGATCTACTGGGCATGGATGCAGCAAATTCTTCTATGTATGATGGCCCGACTGCACTTGGGGAGGCTGCCAGGATGGCTGTCAGAGTCAACGACAGGAAAACGATCCTGATACCCGACAACATATATAGAAACAAGCGCAATATACTCATAAATTACTGCTCTGGACTGGATGTCAGCTTCAGGGAATATTCGTTTGACATGAAGACTGGAATGCTCGACCTGAAAGATCTTGAAAGCAAGATAGACAATGATGTTTCCGCTGTAATAGTTGAGAACCCAAATTCATACGGTATTGTCGACGAGAATGTACTCAAGGTGAAACAAGTTATCGGGGACTCTCTTCTTATAAGCTACGTCGACCCGATCAGTCTGGGTGTATTGAAACCACCGGGAGAGTATGGATCAGATATTGCTGTGGCCGAAGGACAGCAGCTTGGTATCCACCAGAACTTTGGCGGACCATACCTGGGTATTTTCACATACAGAAAAGAACTCGCAAGAAAGTCTCCTGGACGGTTGATAGGTGAAACGGTAGACACTGCTGGCAGAAGGGGCTATGTTATGACACTTCAGACAAGGGAGCAGCATATCCGCAGGGAGAAGGCAACCAGCAACATTTGCACAAACCAGGCACTAATGGGTGTTGCTGCCCTTGCATACCTGGCTACAGTTGGACCATCCGGGTTGAGAAAGATTGCACTGGCAACAATGTACAGGTCAGCAAAGCTTAAGCAGATTGTTTCAGGTAGCCGGAAGATTCAATCAAATGTGTTCAGTGGCACCAGCTTTTCTGACGTTCCTATTCTTATAGAAAGCGATGAGGAAAGGCTTAGCCGTGTATTGAGAGATAACAGGATATTTGGAGGGATCAAACTCGACAGGATCATGGACAACAGATATGACAGACTGAAGAATGCTTTCTTCTTCACCGCGACAGAGAAGACAGAGGATTCAGATCTTTTAAAGCTCAAGAATGCACTGGGGGCGATATAATGTCCTTTAAGCAGGCTAAATATGATGAACCTTTCATAAAGGATCTGCAGAGCAGGACTACGTTTGAGACCATATCAGAGGATTATGATGAATCCATAGTACCGCCAAGCATGCTACGTAGAGCACCAAAGGTTCCTGAGATCGCGGAATATGATGTGGTCAGGCATTTCACAAGGCTCTCACAGATGAACTATTCTGTTGATACAGGATTCTATCCGCTTGGATCATGCACAATGAAGTTCAATCCGAAATATGCAGACAAGATAGCATCAATGCCATTCTTCAGCGAGATTCATCCCCTTAGACCTGAATGGTCAGTACAGGGTACTTTGCATGTAATGCACGAACTTCAGGAATACCTGAAGGAGATATCAGACATGGATGAGGTCTCACTGCAGCCACTGGCGGGAGCCCAGGGCGAGCTGACCGGTGTTCTTATTATAAGAAAATATTTTGAACTCAGGAAAGAGCTTTCTACGAGACGCGAGATTGTGGTTCCAGACTCTGCTCATGGCACAAACCCCGCGTCAGCGGCAATGGGAGGGTTTAACGTCGTCGAAATTCCTTCAAATGACAAGGGAACCGTGGATCTTGATGCATTGAGATATGCAGTAACTGATAAGACAGCGGCATTCATGATCACAAACCCGAACACACTTGGCATCTTTGATCCAAATATAATGGAAATTGCTAAAATTGTCCATTCAAAGGGTGCGCTTCTCTACTACGATGGTGCGAATCTCAATGCGATACTTGGAATAACTTCCCCCGGGCTCATGGGTTTTGATGTTGTGCACTTTAACCTTCATAAGACTTTTGCCACACCACATGGTGGAGGAGGCCCTGGGGCTGCTCCGGTTGCAGTGAACAGGAAGCTAGCAGATCTTCTTCCAGGACCAATCGTACGCAAAAGCGTTGATGGTTATTACCTTGACAGAAGCAATAAAAAGCTTGGAAATATGGCATCTTTCTATGGGTCGTTCGGCGTTCTCCTTCGTGCATGGTCATACATCAAGAGAAACGGATCTGACGGCCTCAAGATGAATTCATACAGGGCTGTTCTGAATGCGAATTACCTTGCAAAGAAGATATCGAGGGACGTAAAGATATCCCATCCAGGGCTTAAGAAACATGAAGTTGTTGCATCTTCCGAGGAAAGCGGAAAGAGAGCGCTAGACATTGCAAAGTACATAATAGACGCTGGAATGCATGCCCCGACCATCTATTTCCCCCTAATAGTCAAGGAAGCACTCATGATAGAACCCACTGAGACTGTGTCAAAGAAGGATCTCGACGATTTCGCTGATCTTATTCATGAAGCCGTTTCATTAACACAGGAAGAACTGAGCGCCCATCCTGTAAACACTGCTTCGGGAAGGCTTGACGAGGTCAAGGCAACGCGTGATTTGATCCTTAAGCGCTAGGAAAGGCAAATACGAAGCAGGATCAGACTGCCTTGTATCTCTTGAGGGCTACCTCGTATATTTCACCCTCAGATCCGAGCATGTTCAGGAGTTCGTCGGTTTCAGCCTGATCTGCATTCTTTTCCTTCATGTGTGCCACAATGTCCTCGTACCTGCAGCCCTTCTGAGGATCTGCATGCGTCTTTATGAATTGAAATACCTCTTCCTTTAGTGATGCGTCTTCGGCTTCTCCCACCGGTATATTGGATGCGCTGGTTATTGCCTCCCTGAACCCCTGAATATCATATGACTTGTAATGTTCAAGATGACGCAAGGCGCAATCTGCTTCCTCATCTGAATAGCCCATGGCAACCAGTTTTGCTTTATCTGGAGAGTCAAGTTTTGACATCTCACCGATTGCGAGAATCTTTCTAATCGCGATTCTCTGGCACCTGCTTGTCCAGTATTTCAGCATCACGGCATCAACACGCATGATTTTCTCCGGATTTATGTTTATGTAGATGACACCGTCGTCAGTCTTGAAAGTATTGACCCTTCCCATTATTGTTACCGATTCATTCAGTTCAAGGGTATCAGCTGTCGACTTCATATCAGGCTGGTATTCGCTGTTGAATACCGTGACATAGAAAGGACCTATACTGTCGGCAACGGTCAGCTTTGTATAGTTTTCCTCAATGCCCTTTGCCGTCACTATTCCGGAAACAAGTAACCTCTTGACTCTGGTGCCCAGTGGGGTTATGACGAACGGTTTTCCACGCTCCCCTTCGGGTATTTCTTCAATAAATGTTGTATCCTTAAGCTCCTTTGAGGAGATCCATTTGGAACTCTCACGTTTCCTGGACATCATAGCATCTCACCTTCGTAAGCTTCCATGACCTTTTTAAGAAGAGAGTCGTCTATCCTTCTAATCCTGCGTGCCCTGAACAATGGCCCATTGGTGCCAAGGACTGCATCTCCATCTAGAAGCAGAGGAACCGAGAGTATCTTATCAGCCAATCTCTTTGAGATATCTGCCTTTGAAACCTTCGGCCTTTCAATGTTCAGATCCTCTTCTTTCACATTGAGCAATTCAAGGAGACCTGATCTTCCTACGTTGCACTGCATGTCCCCGGTGCCATCCTCTATTGTAAAGTATGCATAAAGATCCAGAAAAATCTTCGCTTCAGGATGATCTGGACAGCGGATGTCTTCGATAGTTTTCCTGCACTCGCTGCATCTGCTGATAAGCCCTCCCTTTTCTCCTAAAAAGACAGCTATGCCCGTAATGTTGATAGAATCCACTGGCCTCATGAGTTCATTGATATCATAGATCTTTATGTCGGGAGTTCGGAGGCTGCCAACCTCGGCTATCTGTGTCTTGTCGCCTGCAGTCAGCCTGTACCTTCCTTTATATTCAGAAAGCTTCGCGCCATCGATCTTATAGTATCTCCCCGGTGATAGTTTTCGGTCGAAAAGTGATAGGCGAATGGATCCGGTGTCGTCCTCGAGGGTGCAATGAACAACAGTCTTTGACTGTCCATCCTTCTCATATGTCTTTTCAATCGGATCCTTTATTATACCGGTTACAGAAACAAACGAGTCTTTGATATTCAGATCCTTAATTTTGTATTCTTTGTAGACATGCTTGACATCGAGTCTGTCATCAGGTCTGAGCACAACCTCTGTTCTTGAATCTATGTATACTCGGAGTGCATCATTATATTTCTTGACTGTAAAATTCTTCAGCTCCACCACATCTCCTGCCCTTATAGTAGCAGGTATAGACCATGCGGTAAAAGGCATGGTCCCGCTTCCATCCCCAAGCATTCCGTAGTGGTAAACGCCCTCGCCCCTTTCTGTCTTTGTCTCCTTCTCCCTCAGGGAAATTATCTTGACTATCATTGTCTCGTTTTTTGTCTGCTCATTAATCTTATCTACTGTTATAGCCATCAACATCACTACCCGTACAGCATGTCGTTTCCCTTCATATCGTCATGGACAAGTTCAGAGACAATCTTCCTTGCTTCCTCGTCCTTGAATCCCACGTCATGCACAAGGTAGTCAACAATCTCTTTCTCGCTCTTTCCCTTCGCCTGAAGTTCCTTGACAAGCATAAGCATTCTCTCAACAATCTGCTGGTTGAATTCTTCCTCCAGGTGGAGTACCCTTACCATTAGGTATAGTGAGGACAGGAGCAGCGAAAGGGAATTATCAAGCCCATCTTTCGTTATTGTCGGAAGGTCTATATCCGCTCTTGCAACAACATTCTCGCTTAGCCCCTCAAGCATGAATTTTATTTTCTTGATCTGCGAATTTAGTATTAGGAGGGCACGGTAGGTGCCAAGACGATCCCTGTTTTCCATCGTGGCAGTCTCTATATTGGTATCCAGCTTGATCTCCATGAGCTCCTCCCCAAGAAATCCCAGTTGCAACGTGAAGGGTACCTTCTCACTCTCAAGAAAATAACCTCCCTCAGCCTTGGTGATTTTCCACTTGAGGTCAATGAGCCTCTGCGTGGATTCTTTTCCCTGCTTAAGCCATTGAAGGATTTCGGTTTCATTTGCCATATATGGTGCTAAAGCATCTTGAATATTATATTATTTTCTAAAGCGTCTGATTCAAAATGCTTATTCATTTGATTATCTTCACGAATCGTGCCAGGGAAGAGCTTGCCCGTAACTGTCCTTATGATCTCCAGGCTTGTATATTCCATGAACTGGTACAACCTGTCGCCTGCGCTCGTCCAGATATCGTCTGAATATGATGTGACTGTAAATGCAGCTGGACTGATTTTTGCATTCTTTCTGCTGGGAGCCGGCCTGTTCCAGGTGCCTGCAGGAATACTTGCCGCAAGAATCGGATCAAGGACAAATTGCATTATAGGGCTGTCCCTGATGGCAGTAACGGGATTTGCTTCGATATTCACAAATTCATTCACCTCTCTGCTTTTCCTGAGATTCCTTAGCGGAATGGGGGCGGCATTCTACTTCTCCTCTGCAGTTGCAGTCCTTAACGACATCTATCCGGAGAAGCTTGGCTTGATGATGGGATATTACAACGCCGCGTTCGATATCGGCGGTGGAATCGGCATCTTTGGTTTCACACCTATTACAGTTGTTCTAGGCCTCAAGTGGAATGAGATAATACAGGCGATACTTACTGCCATATCTGCTCTATCGCTTCTCATATTCATACCAAAAGGTGATCACGTTGGCAACTTTGAACCTGGTGTTCTCAGGAAGCGTATTGTAAATTTGAAGATATGGACGCTGGCGATTGCATTTTCAGGTTTCTGGTCCACGACATACGTTTTTTCCGAATACATGAAAACTTACGCCTCATTCACAGGGCTCCCAACATACTACGCTGGAGCACTCGGCAGCAGCGTTCTTTTCTTTGGGATCCTGGGTTCCTTCTTCTCCGGAAGGATGAAGCCTGAGAATTTCATTCGATCGGCAGTATGGATGGTTATCATACTTGCGGTATCGGTTATGTGGATACCTTTCCTCGGATTGCCCGGGATGTGGGCATCGGCCCTCATCGTAGGTATGCTTACTGTTTCGATATCTTCGCTGGAATACTCAACTGTCGTCTTCATAGAGAATGACAGAAGGTATGTTGCACTGAACTCGGGTCTCTTCAATTCTATCCAGATCCTGGTGGGATTCGCCGTCGTATTCTCCTTTACCTACATACTGGCAAGAGGATTCCTCTTCGCATGGATAGTTGTAGGCTTGATTCCATGCATTACGATTCCATTAGTTCTTATTTATCTCAGGGAAATAAGATCTTCAGGTATCGGGATCCTGAACGTAGGGAAAAAGATCAACTGAATTCAAGAACGTTGCCGTTGTATGGCAGAATGACTTCATAATTTGCCAGATCCTCAAGAAGTTTCTCCCTCATTTCTCCATGACAGAGTATGACTCTTTTTGGATTAACCGCATCTATGAATTTTATCAGGTCATCATGACCTGCATGAGCTGAAAGGTCAAAGAATTCTACACTCATCTTAGGTCTCACAGAGGATCCATCGATGTTGAGTGTTCCGTTCTCAAGCAGGCTCCTTCCATTTGTTCCCTCTACCTGGTACCCGGTTATGAAAATGGCGGACTTGTCGTCGTCTAATAATCCTCTTATATGACTCAGCACCGGTCCGCCATCAAGCATTCCAGATGTTGTGATAATTATGTCAGCGTTCTTCGCTTCAAGTCTTTCCCTCTGGTTTCTTATGGGAACTGTTTTCTTAACAGCCTTCTTGAATTCGCTTCCCGAACGGAAAAATCCAGGCGTATGCAGATATATGCTGGTAATTGTGTTTCCCATTCCGTCAACGTATATATTGTAGCCCATATCTGCAAGTATCATTATGAGTTCCTGAGTTCTGCCGACTGCAAAGGTTGGAAGGATAACCTTTCCTCCTGTGCTGACTACCTCTCTAATTCTTGATCTTAGCCTTTCGATGACCTTCTGCCTGTCCTCATGATTCTTTCCAGCGTATGTGCTTTCCACAATCAGGTTTTCTGCTTTTACAGGCTGGGCGCCATTAAGCAGGTTGGTATCCCTGGTGTAGAGATCTCCCGTTACCAGGTATTCAGAACCGTTAGTGAACTTCCACATTGTTGAACCTGGAATGTGCCCTGCATTGAATGCCTGAAAATCGAGGTCCTTGATAGAGTCAGCGTCGCCGTATTTCACGGGAACAAAGCTGGAATATAGCTGTGAAACGTCGTCATGATTGAACATCTTTGTATAGCCTTCAAGATTGGCGATCTTGATTGTATCTTCAAGCATCGGTCTTATGCTGTTCGCCGTCATAATAGTCGCATAAAAACTTGAATCGTACTTGTTGAAGTAAACAGGCAATGATCCAGCATGGTCGAGATGGGAATGTGTCAGGAATACACCGTCTACCTTCTCAGGCGGAAGGGGGTACTCAGGAGGCTTCTCGGGTATGAGGCCATAATCCACCATCACCGATGATCCTCCAAAATCCATCTTTATCGCTAATCTGCCTACTTCTTCTGCTCCTCCTAAAAATTTTATCTTCATTTGTAAAACCCACTATATCTTGGCATCGTCTAGTCTTCTCTTGCAATCACACTTTCTTGTTCCAGAAATATATCTTAGAGATTGCTTTATGATATTAAGAGATTTGTCTTCGTTCTCCTTAAGTATTTTCAATACCTCTTTTGTGTCCACAGGTTCTTCAGCCCATACATCATAGTCCGTTATCGTTGCAAGCGACGTATAGCACATAGCGAGCTCGTTTGCCAGATTGATCTCCGGTACAAGGGTCATACCTATAATATCTGCAAATTGCCTGAACATCTTGGATTCCGCCCTTGTTGAAAACCTCGGACCTTCTATGCACGCATATGTACCTCCCTGATGCGTCTGATACCCAAGCGATTTGGACTGCGCTGCAAGAACATCATTCATCTCTGGACAGAACGGATCTGCGGATGAGATGTGATAAACTTCCGGTCCGTCATAGTATGTAAGATCTCTTCTCTTCGTGAAGTCTATGAACTGATCGGGCAAGAACATCATTCCCGGAGGATATTCCTGCTTTAATGAACCAACTGCGTTAGCAGATATTATCCGCTCGACACCCTGATCATAAAGAGCCCGGATGTTTGCGCGATAATTAACCTTGTGCGGTGGTATTGAGTGTTTCTTTCCATGCCTTGGCAGGAATACCACTTCGATCCCGTCTATATCGCCAATCTCAAGGGCAGATGACGGCTTTCCATATGGCGTATTTACTTCAACGGCCTTATGATTCTCAAGAAGCGAATAAAGACCGCTTCCACCAATTATACCTATCTTTGCCATCTAAATCTCCATCTTAATTTCTAACGATATTAATAAATAATATTTAACCCTGAGATGCCGGAGCCAGTATGGAGAGTCTTACTCTATACTGCATCTTCAGAATAAGAGTTCCCGGTTCTTCCTCAATACTTTGTCCACGCCAGATCCATACTGGGCAGCTTTCTTTTGCTTCTGGCATACAGCTTCTGGTATTCCAAGTTTCATACCAGCACTACGCAGCAAAATCTTGTTTTTCCCATTCCTGATGTGTACAGACATATCTAAGGAAGAGTACTTCATGATCGCAGGATCGAGATATGGTGTGAGGATTTTCTTGCCAGTGGATTCGGCTATCTTTTTTTCCCGTGGAAGTGTAATTTTAAGCAGCTTTTCGATGCTGGCAAGATTTGTTCCGCCTCCTACGGTTAGAAACCTGTGGTATCCGTAGAATATTTCGTCTGCCCCTTGCCCCGTTACAAGAATGTCTTCAGTAATCTCTGAAAGCGCAAGGTAGAGGACCGTTTCAAATCCAAGATCGGTCATTACTATTTCAGGATCAATTTTCTTGATACTAAATGCTGCTTCCAGTATCTGATCCTCCGTAACTTCTATGGCTGTAACATTCCTCTCAAGCATGGCAGCAGATTCTCTCGCTGAAAGCATGTCCCTGGATCCGGGTAGACCCACAACATAAGGGTGTATGCTCTTTGGAGATAGATAAAGAAGGATTGAACTGTCCAGCCCCCCTGAGAAGGCAATTGCAGATTGATCCGGAATGCGTGCAACCACTGCACGAAGAGCATCTGCCAGCTCTGATACATATGTCTGGATATCGTAGGCTGATCCGTCACCTGCCATATTGCATTCTTTATTGTATCCGGGTAAAAAGAATTCATCATCTATTCTTGGATACATTGAAAAAGAGATCGCAATTTCAATGGTTTGCCTCGATCGTAGCAAACAGTTATCTAAGCGTAATTTCTTATTGGGCATGGATTATGTCCCTGACACATCCGTCATCATAGACGGCAGATTCTCTGCCTTTCTTGCAAAACACCATGGTTCACATGTTATACTTGCGGAAGCTCTTGTCGCCGAGATAGAGCACCAGGCAAATGAGGGCAGATCGATTGGTTTTGCGGCAATACACCAGTTGAAGACTCTACGTGACATGCACGACCAGGAAAAGATATTCCTGGATTTCTACGGGAAGAGACCGAATGAATGGCAGATCGAGCGTGCCAAAAGTGGTGAGATAGATGAGATGATAAGGCAGTGTGCCGCCGAGAACAATGCAGTACTCGTAACAGGTGACGTTGTTCAGAAGGAGATTGCAGAGATCAAGGGAATCAGTGTTAAGTACATTGAGCCTCCAGAAATGAAAGTCCGTAACATAGAGGAGTTTTTTACACCACTAACATCATCTGTTCACCTCAAGCCCGACATGGCCGCAGTCGTAAAAGTCGGTCCACCTGGATCAGTTAAACTCGAAAAACTTGAAAATTCAGTGACTCGAGACGAACTGGAAAATATAGCAAGCAACCTGGTAACAAGAGGCAAGTTTGAGGACGAGTCTTTCGTCGAACTTGACATGCACGGTGCAACCGTGATCCAGCTCAGGAACATGCGCATAGTGATAACAAGACCACCATTCTCCGACGATCTGGAGATAACAGCAGTCAGGCCCATCGCGAAGCTCTCTATCGAAGATTACAGCATTGATGACAGGCTGCTTCAGAGGATCCAGGGTGGTGTGCATGGAATACTGATTGCAGGTTCACCCGGAGCTGGAAAGAGTACATTTGTGCAGGCACTGGCTGAATTCATATCAAGTAAGGGGAAAATAGTTAAGACAATGGAGAAGCCAAGGGATCTGGAACTTATAAGGGACATAACGCAATATTCGAGTCTCGAGGGATCGATGGAGAAAACCGGAGACATACTTTTACTTGTCAGGGCTGATTATACTGTTTTCGACGAGATGCGCGTAACATCAGATTTCCTTGTCTATGCCGATCTTCGCCTGGCAGGTGTAGGGATGATGGGCGTTGTTCATGCAACCAGGGCAATTGATGCACTGCAGCGTTTCATAGGGCGGGTTGAGCTTGGGCTCATACCACAGATTATCGACACCATCCTGTACATATCGGCAGGCAGGATAGATACTGTTCTCACAACAGAATATGTTGTGAAGGTCCCAGCTGGAATGAATCAGGAAGACCTTGCCAGGCCAGTTATTATCATAAAGGATTTCTATGAACAGAAGGCAATGTATGAAATCTACTCTTTCGGCGAGCAGGTAGTTGTTGTCCCTGTCGACGCCGAAGAGGATGAGGAAGCTGCAAAGTTCAACACGGACAGAATCAAGGAAGAGATTTCGTCCTTCCTAGGAACCAGAAACGTTGATGTTTCTATGCTTGGAAGGAAAAAAGCGCTTGTAAAAGTTAGCGAGGATAATATCCCAAGGCTGATAGGCAGGAAAGGATCGACAATAAGCGAGCTGGAAAAGAAACTGAATGTGAGGCTGGAGGTTGAGTCATCTTCTGCAATTATACAGGCCAGAAACAAGGCTGAAATTGAGATCAAGAACCGTGTAATTTACATCTTTGTAAATTCCCCCAACCGGAATGTCAAGCTCTACATAGACGGTATCCTGATACTGCAGGCAAAGAGCTCTTCGAAGGGAGTCATCAGGATTAAGATGATAAGCGACACCGGGCAGGAACTATATCGTGCCATAAAGGGTGGAAAAGTAGTCGAATATATGATTGCAGAATAGAGCCTGTTTTTCAGTTATAGCTTCACGTCGAATCGGCATATATGATTCAGGGCGATAACCCAATCGGTTAATATATGCGTTTTTCTTATCATATAAAATGTCTGATGACGATGAAATCGCTAAGAAGATCAGGGAGACAAGAAAGGTATCGGATCGGGGTGACCTGGTAATATACAACCTCACATCTGGAATTGATTTTTCAAATCCAGCCAAGGTCGCAAGGTCCCTAGCAGATGTTTTCTTCAGAGAGGATTCAGTGAACTGGTTCAAGCTGGATGGCGATCATCTTTCCTTCAATCCGGAGTATAAGGTGAGGATACTTCTCTCCGACGAGCATGGAAAAACACTTGAGAATGCAGTGGATGATTTTCTTCTGGATTTGAAGAAGGACGAACTTGATCACGTTTTCAGTGGCTATATAAAAGATGTTTCGGAAAAGGCTCAAAAGCTTCAGGCCGCAATGGCTCGTCATTCCTTCGGATCAATCCTGAATAAAAGGTTCAACAGAAAGGTAGAGGATATAGAAGTAGAAGATGATCTCTTCACCGACTTATTAGAGGCCATTGAGATCAGGAGTCCGACTAACCAGGATTTGATTGACTGGAAGAAGCTGCCTATTTGAGCATACGTTTGGATCATTGTCCCAACTTAAATACGAGATAGGATTCTACCCGCAATGATCTGTAGTCGCTGTGACAGCACAGCCATATATTCTGCATACTACAGCGGAGAAAACCTGTGCCGCAAACATCTGGAACAGAGCATAGAAAGAAGAGTGAAGCAGGAAATAAGATCACAGGTCTCCTTCGGAAAAGAGAAGACAAGAATAGCTATCGCTTTTTCTGGAGGCAAGGACAGTTCAGTTATGCTTTACCTTCTGCACAAGCTAATTGGAAATAGAAGGAATCTTGAATTAACTGCAGTAACGGTTGACGAGGGCATCAGCGGTTACAGGAATGTCGAAATGGAGGGCGCCAAAAGGCTATGTTCAGAACTGGGCATCAGTCACAGGGTACTTTCGTTCAGTGAAAAATATGGAAGAACAATGGACGAGATCGCGAGACTGGACAGAGAGGCTATTCCATGTTCCCACTGCGGCCCAATGAGGCGGCAGGTTCTCAATATTCTGGCCAGAGAAGTAGATGCTGACTACATAGCTCTTGGAATGAACCTGGATGATTATGCACAGTCGATACTTATGAATGTGATAAAAGGCGACGTGTCCAGGATGGCAAGGTTGGCCCCACATGATGAACCTGATGATCTGCTGGTTCGCAGAATATTGCCTCTTAAAAGGATACCTGAAAAAGAGGTGATGATTTATGCTATTGTTAACGGGATCAAGGCTGAGAGGATCTGGTGTCCCTATTATGGAAGGGCGGAAAGAAATGAAGCTCGGGAGATTATTACCGCACTTGAGGAAAAACACCCTGGAACAGCATATTCCATAGCAAAGTTTGGTGATGCTGTCAAGCACTCTCTTAAGAACAGAGAAAATAATGTCAGGCTGGGTAGATGCAAAGCTTGTGGTAACCCTACTGAATCTGATATGTGTTCTGTCTGCATGAATCTGGAAAGACTGAATCACCTTCATCCGGATGCTTCTCCCTGATCCATTTGCCATGTTTTATTAGATTCCAAGGGCTATACACAATATGGCTGACTGGAAGCAGACGGCGCAGCAGTTCCTGGAGCAATGGATCAAACAGGATTATGTAGAAGGCGCCATCCTGACTGGAAGCAGGGTCACAAAATTCCATGATTCTCATTCTGACATTGATATCCATATTGTGCTAAGTGAAGGTACGAAGTGGCGTGAAAGGGGGAACGTGCTGATCGATGGCTACATTGTCGAGTATTTTGCGAATCCTCCATCCATGATAAGAAAATACATGGATCAGGATCATGAAGATCACAAAAGAACAGACGCCAGAATGTTCTCCATGGGGGAAACAGTTTTTGACAGAAGCGGTGCTGTCTTTGACCTGAAGAAATTAGCATCTAATATGATAAAGAAGAAATTCAATGCACCCGCCGAAACCTGGGCTGAAACAGCAAAATACCATATATGGGATATGCACGATAACCTGGCAGCTATGTATGACTCAGGTGACATTGCTTTCGACATCTACTACAACTCCTTTCTGTCAAAGACTTACGAGACATACTGTATCTGGAATGGCGAAGAGATCATTCCGCTCAACAAAATATCCAAATATGTTTCAAATGTCGAATACAGAAGAGCATTTATGTTCGATCCCCCGAGAGACATGGAGTTTTATGCAAAGCTGGTCGAGGGGTTGAAGGCAGGAGATAGAAAGGTAAAATTCAACCAGGCTTCACTGTTTTCGAACTATGTCCTGAACAAGATGAATGGGTTCAACATAGATGGCTGGCGCTTCAGAACACTGCTCGAATAATAAAAAATATAAGAGATTCAGTGCTGCAAAATGTTTATTACAATTTCACCGATTCAAGCTTTCCATAATGGGGTTGTAGCTTAGCTTGGTTTGAGCACCCGGCTGATAACCGGGAGGCCACCGGTTCAAATCCGGTCAACCCCATACTATACAGGGGGATATAGATAAGCCGAAAAAAGTTTACCTTTCTTCGCTTAATAATTATAAAAAAGAAGGAATATTAGTCTTTATTGTTTTAATATTGTCTGTTTATATAATTGTATTAAAATTTTAACAATCTTGGTCTTAGGATTTAACATCTTTCCTTCTTTTATATTGTTGTCGATTTTCCACAAAGCCATTTTAGATATTCCCTTATCCTTCACATCCAGAGGCATCAATGATAGAACCCATTGGTGAAATTCCTTACTCTTGACAATCTCATAATCATTTGTAAATTCTAAATAATCAGGTTTTTCAATACCTGTAAGGTTATCATCAAGATTATTGGATTCTTTACCAATGTATCTTATCCTGTCAACAATGATATGTTTCCTGTGTGCCTTTCCCTCATGATCATAATCAAATTTGTTATCGTTATGCATCACATATTTTGTTAATACATCTTCAAGAGTATGCCAATATTCATATGTGGGTAATGGCAAATTATCAGATGCTGTATCAGTTTTATAATCAATAAATGGCTTATATTGAATTCCTCTTATATCTTTATCATAGGGCAAACATGGTATGATACCATTTTTCTCTGAACTAGTAAGCATGAAATTGAAAGGTTTAATCTGTTTCACATAAGGCTTGTTATCATTCATTTTCTTAAATCTATTAAGGACTGAAGGCTTAGCATATTATTGTTTTGGAATAGATTTTTGGAGTCTGCCTGTGCTAAACGATGTGTAAGAATATATAGAAGTGGTTATCTCTTCTTCCTGATCAGTGCCACTACCGCACCTATTACCGCTGCTATCACCACTACAGCTGTTATTATGTAAATCAGATAATCATTTGAAGACGGTGAAGAAGTTGTTGTAACAGATTTGAATGTTATTGCCTGATTCACATTTGTGCCATTAACAGTTATGGTTCCTGAGGATGGTGATACTGTGTATCCTGATACTGATCCAATAGTGTATGAATATGTTCCATTCGGTACTGAGAATGTTATTGTATCTGTTGTGGATGATTTTGTTGTTCCGTTGAATGTCACAGACCATGAAGTGCCTGATGAAAGACCTGATTCTGTGAAGGTTACTGAGTATTTTTCAATGACCAGAGGGGATGTGGAGATTATACTAAGAGTGCCTGAATGGAGGTTGTTCACATAGATATACCCGTTGGAAGAGTCAAAGGCTGCTCCTTGTGGCCCAGATCCAACACCTATACTTGCGATGACCGTATTGGTTGATCCGTTGATCACAGAAACATTATTTGAACCAAAGTTGGGCACATAGATGTATCCGTTGGCAGAGTCAAAGGCCGGTAAAGCCGGTCCTGATCCAACACCTATACTTGCAATGACCTTATTGGTTGATCCGTTGATCACAGAAACATTATTTGAACCTGAGTTGGCCACATAGATGTATCCGTTGGTTGAGTCTAAGGCTGCTCCTTGTGGCCCAGATTCAACACCTATACTTGCAATGACTTTATTGGTCGATCCGTTGATCACAGAAACATTATTTGAACCAAAGTTGGGCACATAGATGTATCCGTTGGCAGAGTCAAAGGCTGCTCCAGACGGATTTGTTCCAACACCTATACTTGCAATGACCTTATTGGTTGATCCGTTGATCACTGAGACGTTGTT
>Ga0078972_1002844_pt1 | contig 54977 bp, 63 predicted proteins | sample YelNatPaOPGAMG01_FD_67568 | JGI IMG/M metagenome (GOLD analysis project Ga0078972, IMG submission 67568) | Hot spring thermophilic microbial communities from Obsidian Pool, Yellowstone National Park, USA - OP-RAMG-01 (SPADES assembly) (version 2) | ecosystem: Environmental > Aquatic > Thermal... | reverse complement strand
TTCCTAATGACGATCATCAGCTTGTATTTTCCGCTCTCATCCCTCCAGTAGCCTGCAGGTATTGGCTTGAACCACCTGGGCAACTTTCCCTCCTTCTTTGCCTTAATTAAGGAGAAGAAGCTCCTCCAATTCTCAGCGTTCTTCCTAGCGACTTGCTGTGCATTGACCTTCAACACGTGTTTGTACTTCTCGTATGCCTCCTTTTCAGTTTTGGCAAAGTCTACCCTCTCCCCCTTCTCGAACTGCTGCATTCTCAGCCAGTTCACTTCGTTCCAGCACTTCGCCGTGATTATGCCCAGTTCCCTCAGCTTCTCATGTGTTTCCTCATCCACTGCTAGTTTAACTGCGTTAGTCCTTCTCATGCCTACGCCTCCTGTACTCCTCAATGAGCCTCTTAACAACGTCGTAGGTTTTCCCTAGGGTGGACTTTCAACTTCTTCAACTCCTCTTTACCCCGCCCTGAAGGGCGAGGCTTGGGTCAGCGAGATGTCAAAACCATATCCGATAGAGTTAAATTCACACAAAACTTAACAAAACGAGATGAAAAGCGAGAGCGGAGAGAGGCTCATAATAAGAAGGACGGGCTATCCTTCAGTGGGAGAGATTGTAGTGGGTACAGTTACGAGAGTTCTGGACTTTGGAGCTTTTGTATCGCTGGATGAGTATGAAAATAAGGAAGGGATGGTGCATATTAGTGAGGTTGCTTCTGGCTGGATTAAGGATATAAGAGATCACGTCAAAAAAGGTCAAAAAGTCGTCTGTAAAGTTCTAAATGTCAACCCAAAGAGGGGGCATATAGATCTTTCTATCAAGGATGTTAATGAGAGACAGAAAAGGGAGAAGCTTCAGCAGTGGAAAAACGAGATGGCTGCCTTTAAGTGGCTGGAGATAGCCAACGAAAGGGTGAAGCTCAGCAGAGAAGAGCTGATAAAAATTGGCAGAAAACTGTTGAAGGAGTACGATTCTGTTTATTCAGCATTTGAGGAAGCAGCTTACGAGGGTTACGAGGTTCTTTCTGACCTCGTAGGAGAGGAATTTGCGAAGGTCATGGCTGAAATAGCTCGCGAAAATATAAAGCCAAAGAAAGTAAAGGTTCGGGGAATCTTTGAGGTCAAGTTCTTTCAGTCTGATGGGGTCGAGAGGATCAGAAAGGTCTTCTCTGGAATAAAGTCCCCGGATAATGCAAAGGTAGAGATAAACTACATTGGGGCACCTAGGTATAGGATAGTCGTTGAGGCGGAGGACTATAAAGTTGCTGAGAATGCTTTAAAGAGCATAGTTGAAAATGTTCTCAAAGCAACCAAAAAGCTCGGGGGAGAGGCAAACTTTGTTAGGGAGGCGGCATGAAGACATTGATGAGGAAGTGCACGAAATGCGGTAATTACACGCTGAAGGAGAAGTGCCCCAGGTGTGGAGGGGAGACTAGGATGCCGATTCCACCACGGTTCTCCCCAGAAGACCCCTACGGGAAGTATAGGAGGATGTTGAGGAAGGAAAAAGGATTCTTTTTCAAAAGGTGGGCGGAATGATAAAGAGAGTGGACGTTAGGTATCTGAAAGACCCGGAAAGTTGTGGCTTGAAGAACCCTGTGTTCATTGAGGGTCTTCCAGGAATAGGGCATGTGGGAAAACTCGTTGCGGATCATCTGGTAAATGAACTTGGAGCGGAGAAAGTGGTAGAAATCTACTCGCACCATTTCCCACCGCAGGTGATGGTTCTCGATGATGGGACAATAAGGATCCCTAGGAACGAGGTTTATGCTTGGAAATCGGACGGTGGTTCTCCAGATCTTCTAATACTCGTCGGTGATTTTCAGAGCATTAGCAACGAAGGGCATTTTGAGCTGGTAAATGCGTACATAGAGGTTGCAAAAAGGTTTCATGTAAGGAGGATATACACACTTGGCGGTTATGGTCTGGGCAGGCTTGTGGAGGAACCGTACGTTGTTGGCGCATCCAATTCAAAGGGACTGGTAGAGGAAATGAGCAAATTTGGTGTGAGGTTTGAGCCAGGCGAGCCTGGGGGAGGGATAATAGGCGCAGCAGGCCTTTTGCTCGGAGTTGCAGGGCTTGAGAATATAGAGGCGGTTTGCCTCATGGGAGTAACTTCTGGTTACATGGTAGATCCTAAGAGCGCAAAGGCAGTATTGGAGGTCCTATCGAAGATTTTAGGACTGAAAGTATCTTTTGAGGCTTTAGAGAAACGAGCAAAGGAAATGGAAAAGATCATTGCGCAGATAAAAGAAATGCAGGAACTTGCAGTCCAGCAGTGGAAGAGCGATGAAGATCTGAGATACTTCAGATGAGGTTCTGGGAAATCGACTTTGCGAGAGGTATAGCTGTAATTCTGATGCTTATATTCCACCTATTTTTTGATGCGTACTATTTCAACAAGATCCCGCTTGACGGAGTTTTCTGGTACGTCTTTCCTCGCTTCATAGGTGGAATGTTCATTTTCATTTCAGGCTTCACCTTCAGCATTGCATACAAGAACGCAAAATCAGTCTTGAGGAGAATTTTAAGACTCTCTCTCGTTGCCAGCGGAATAACATTCGCCACTCTCCTCTTTGAGCCCGATAGAGCGGTGTTTTTTGGTATAATTCACTTTTTTACTTTTGCCTCCTTCTTTGGGATTCTTTTCATAGGAAAACCATTCTTGAGTCTTTTTGCTGGTCTCTTTCTGATTTTTGCGAATTTTAAGATCCCGGAAATGCGGATAGACGGACCTTACCTGCTGTGGCTGGGAATAGTGCCATATAATTTCAGAACACTCGATTACTACCCTATGATTCCTTGGTTCGGTGTATTTTTGATAGGGATGTTCCTTGGCCGTCATTACACCAGAAAAAGTTCATTTTACTGGCAAAACCCGATAAGCTTTCTTGGAAGGCACTCTCTGGTGATATATCTGATACAACACCCAATAATTGTTTTAATTCTCCAGCTATACTATGGGGATATACTACAAAAACTGCTAAGTTAAATGCCACAAATTTCTGCCACCCAACATGCAAGAAGGCCATAATGCGCTTAAATTATCTCTGTCTCCTCAAACCCGCAACCGGGCCTATGAACTGTTAAATGTGAAACTGAAAGGATAAGAGTTACGCAGTATCAGAACAGTTATGAATCCAGTGGGAAAAGTTTAAATAAATAGAAAGTCTAAATAAAGCGCCCTAACAATCCGATGATAGTTCCCTCCCGGAATGCAGGGCTTGTCTACAGTGTGTCCCTAAACGGGTGGGCCTAAAGCCCGACTGGAGGAATGTTTGAATTTAGTGTAAGAAACTGGGGGAGTAGTAATGTACTGGAGTCCGGTCATTGAAAGAATGCCTTTAGAGGAATTGAAGCGAATCCAAGAAAAGAAGCTGAGAGCTTTGGTTAGAAATGTTTACGAGTATTCGCCATTCTACAAGAGAAAGTTTAGAGAGTTAGGAATACATCCAGAAGATATTCGTGGCCTCGAAGATCTCAAAAAGCTCCCATTTACGAGGAAGCAAGATCTAAGAGACAATTACCCCTTCGGAATGTTCGCAGTTCCAATTTCGCAGATCGTCAGATTTCACGCTTCAAGTGGCACTACAGGAAAACCTACACTTGTCGGGTATACTGAAGATGACATAAGGATTTGGGTTGAAAGTCTCTGCAGGGGATTAGTTAGCTGTGGGGTGTGCAACGAGGATATAATGCAAATCGCCTATGGTTATGGGCTTTTTACTGGTGGCCTCGGCTTTCACTATGCGGCCGAAAAAATCGGTGCCACAGCCTTGCCAGTATCTGCCGGAAACACTGAAAGACAAATAAACCTGATGAAAGATCTTGGCGTAACTGTTATTGCCTGTACACCATCCTATTTCCTTTACATGGCCGAATATGCCGAAAAGATGGGTACAAGCATAAAGGAAACGAATTTGAGGATGGGAATTTTCGGAGCTGAGCCTTGGAGTGAGGAAACTAGAAAGAGAATCGAGGACAAGACCGGAATAACTGCTTACGACGTGTACGGTACTTCAGAGCTTAGCGGTCCACTTTTTACAGAGTGCGTCGAAAGGGACGGGCTCCACATCTGGGCAGACCACTTCCTAATTGAGGTAATTGATCCCAAAACAGGAGAAAACCTCGGGGAGGGTGAGAGAGGAGAACTCGTAGTTACAACGCTCAGCAAGGAGGCTATGCCACTGATAAGATGGAGAACCGGGGACATTACTATTATGGAAACTGAAAAATGCAACTGCGGGAGAACTCATCCAAGGATCCTGAGAATTCTTGGTAGAAGTGACGACATGCTGATCGTCCGTGGGGTTAACGTGTTCCCTAGCCAGATCGAACACGTTTTGATGCAGATCCCCGAAGTTGGAGAGCATTACATGATAATACTTGAAAGGAAGGAAGAACTGGATGAGATGACGGTTCAAGTGGAGCTGAGTGATAAAGTGAAGATCGATAAGCCGGCAGATATACTGAATTTAACGAGAAAAGTCGAGGATAGACTTAGGGTTGTTCTGGGAATTTCCGCAAAGGTCGAGCTCGTAAATCCTGGAACCCTCCAGAGATTTGAGGGGAAGGCTAAGAGGGTTATCGATAAGAGGAAGATTTGAGGTGGTTTTATGGTTAAACAGCTTTCAGTATTTGTTGAAAATAAGCCGGGGAGACTTGCCGCAGTAACAAAGGTTCTCTATGAGAAGGGGGTCAATCTCAGAGCATTCATGATTGCGGACGCAGGTGACTTTGGAATAATCAGAATGGTTGTGGATAAAACTGACGAAGCTTTTAACGCTCTGAAATCTGCAGGCTTTACGGTTACGCTGAATGAAGTTCTTGCTGTTGAGGTTGAGGACAGACCGGGAGAATTGTACAGAATATCAAAGGCTTTGGGAGACGAAGGTATCAACATCGAGTACGTTTATGCATTTACTTCAGAAAAGCATAGGGCTTTGATAATCTTCAGAGTTGACAACAACGAAAGGGCAATGAAGGTACTTGAAAAAATGAACGTCCTCTTCAAAGGAAGTATTGATTGATCTAAGTGAGCTGCTCCACGACTGAAGTCGGGAGCTTCCAGCGTTAAGGGAGGGTTTTATTTGGGCAACATGTCCGCATCTGTGGCAAATTTTAGAAGTGTTTCTAGTCTCTTCTTTCGTCAAATACTGGAGTTCAATGAGCTTTAACCTCAATCATGATACTCTCAATCTTTCTTCTTTCCTCATCTGTAAGCGAAGGCATGAACCACATCTTTTTCTGGACCTCTTCGGGAGGATATACCGCGGGATCCTCAAGCAAATCTGGAATGAAATCCCAAGAGGCTCTTACGGGGTTTGCGTATCCTATGAACTGCGAGTTCACGGCCGAGACTGCTGGGTCGAGGAGGAAATTTATGAACTCGTGAGCGGCGTAAACGTGTTTTGCATCTCTTGGAATGCAAAGGTTATCAGTCCAGATGGTGCCCCCCTCTTCGGGTATTCCGAATTCCACTTCGCTGAATTCTCCTCTGAGTCTAACTATATCCCCATTGTAAGCTTGAGCCACGGAGATCGTGCCCTTCTTCAGACCCTCATAGTATACATTCGTTCCGGCGTATGCTGCAAGATATGGCTTTTGCTTTATCAGGGTATCCTTTACTTCTTCAAGTGTCGTATCGCTCCAGTCATCGATTCTCTTTCCAAGATAAGCCTTACAGGAGCATATAACTTCTGTGGCTTCTTCGAGCATTGTAATCTTTTTCTTATATTTTGGCAAAAATCCATATTCTGGGTTGAAGATCTGCTCAAGCGTTGTGACCTCTTCAACGCCTTTACGCCAAGCAAATCCAGTAGAGCCCCACATGTAGACAAGGCTGAACTTACCCTCTGGGTCATAGGGCAGATTTTTGAATTTCTCATACAGGAACTTGGCATTAGGAATAAGCCTCTTGTCAAGTTCTAAAAGCAATCCCTTTTTTCTTGCTATATCAACGCAGTAGTCGGGCAAGACAACGACATCATAACCGGTTGCTCCCGCTTCGAGCTTGGCCAAAACGTAGGATGGATCTTCGAATTCCTCGTAGATGATCTTGTCTCTCGGAATCCCTGTTTGCTCTGAAAATACCTCGAGAAGACCCTCGTTTATGTAGTAGGACCAGTTCCAAACTCTTAGCTCATCTTCGAGAATTTTCTCCCCTCTGGCCCTCAATCTCTCAATCTCACCTTCTAGTTCCAAAATTCGGTTTCTAGAGGAATAACTTCCGAATATAAACCCGGAAATTCCACCTGCTGCAAGACCAACAATCCCAGCGGCTGCAATTTTTAGAAAATCCCTCCTATTCTTATCAACCATGATTTTCTTTAAAATTTGTAGAATAAATACTTTACTCTCTTTTGGTTGAAATCTTTGCGTAAAGATAAGCGAGGAATAATGACACAAAGAGCATCAGAGTGGTTAAGGCGTTTAGACTTGGGCTAACAACACCTCTTGCAGCCTGAGACCAGATCAGGAGTGGGAGGGTTTGAAATCCCGGTCCAGTGGTGAAAACGGTCTTAATGAAGTTGTCCCAGGAGAGAGTGAATGCTATGAGTGAGGCTGCAATTATTCCGGGCATGGCAATCGGTACCGTTACCCTAAGGAATGTTTGTACCTCGTCTGCACCCAGTGTTAGGGATGCATCTTCGATTGACCTGAGCTGGGATGAGAGTCTCGCGTTTACTATAATGAAAACAAAAGCTATATTAAAGGCTATATGCCCCAAAAGAACTGAATAGAAGCCGAGAGGAAAAGATAGAAGTCTGTAAAAAAGAAGAAGTGAAAGCGCCTCCGTGATCTCTGGAATTACGATTGGGGTGTAGAACAGCGATTCGAATCTCTTATTTGTCTTTAGAAATGCATAAGCCGCGAAACTACCAAGAATAACTGAAAATAGGGTTGAAAGCAGGGCAATTGATAGACTGTTATAAAATGAGCGAACTATATCGCGATCCTCAAAAAGCTTTACAAACCATTTTGTGGTTATCTCTCCTCCATCAATGAACGAAGAAGCAACCACATATACAATTGGTATGTAGAGGAACATAAAGATCAGAAGTACAAGGAACCGGATCATAACTCTATCCTCTCGGATCTTTTGATGTATATTGTTATCGCAAGAAGCACTAGGGCCATGTATACAACCGAAAGTGCGGACCCCTTCCACCAGTTGTGGTATCTCAGGAATAGGTCCCATGTAATTGTTCCAATTGTTGCGTACGTTCCGCCAAGCATTGTCGGAACCACGAACTCTCCAAGAGCCGGGATGAAAACAAGAAGCACTCCAGCAAATATCCCGGATTTGGAAAGAGGAAGTGTAATCTTTAGAAAGGTCTGAGAGGGTTTTGCACCAAGAACATACGAGGCCTCAATCTGCGATCTACCCACACGCTCAAGGGACGCATAGAGAGGGAGAATCATGAAGGGGAGGTAGTCATATACCATTCCTATGACCACAGCCGGAAAAGTGAACATAAGTCCAAGCGGGGTAAGCAAGGTCATTATTGCATAGGTGCGAAGAAGGAAGCTGATCCAGAAAGGGAGAATTACTAGGAGTAGGAGGAAATTCTTCCACTTTCCGGCCTTAAGGGCGATATAGTAGCTGAGAGGATAGGCCAGGATGAAACACAGCACAGTCGTAATGGAAGCAAGTATCAGCGAATTTATGAAAACCTTCAGGTAAAGGGGGTCAAGTATTTCGGAGTAGTGTTTGAGCGTGAAGCCGGGGAATCCGAAACTGTAAAGGAGAGTTATGAGAAAAGGCAAGTAAAATAGAACAAGGAGATAGATAATTGCTGGTAAAGCGAGAAAATGCCTCATGCCTCGAAGATTATCGCATCATCGGCTCTCCATCCGAGCTCCACTTTTTGATTCTCTTCCACTCTCAAATCTGAGGAAGTCAGGCATTTAAGGCAAAAGTCGTTTATTCTTGCCTTAACTGAGAGGAATCCTCCTACGTATGCCACTTCCTCGACGACCGCATTGTACACATTGTCCAAATTTCGGCAGCCGATTTTTATTTTCTCGGGTCTTATTGCAACCAGCACCCTTTTTGCGCCGTTAAGGTTTGAAACTTTTATGTATCCGATTTCGCTTATAAGACCACCGTTGTAGACTTCTGCAGGGATGAAGTTCATTTCTCCGATAAACTCGGCTACAAACTTTGTTGCAGGATTCTCGTATATCTCAGCAGGTGTTCCGATCTGTTCTAGGCTCCCCTGATTGATAACGGCAATTCTGTCAGACATTATAAGTGCTTCCGACTGATCGTGTGTGACGTAAACAAATGTAGTTTTAACTGTTTTCTGGATCCTTTTAAGTTCTGACATCATGTGTTGCCTAAGCTTGAGATCAAGGGAACCTAGAGGTTCATCGAGCAGAAGTACTGAGGGTTCTATTGCCAGAGCCCTTGCTATCGCAACCCTCTGTTGCTGACCACCAGATAGCTGGTTAATTTTCCTTTTTCCGAATTTTTCAGGGTCGAGATTAACAATCTCTAAGCATTCTTTCACTTTTCTCTTTATTTCTTCCTCTGGCGTCTTCCTGACCTTTAGACCGTAGGCCACGTTCTCAAAAACGTTCAAATGAGGAAATAGTGCAAGATCCTGAAAAACCATTCCGACATTTCTCTTATAAGCTGGAACGAAGGTAACGTCTTTTCCCATTAGCCTAATGGATCCCTTATCAGGGTATAGCAGACCAGCGATCAGCCTGAGAATTGTTGTTTTTCCAGAACCGCTCGGCCCAAGGATCGAGAAGAATTCTCCTCTACGGATTTTGAGTTTTATATCCCTTACTGCTTCAAAATTGGAGTAACTTTTAGAAACTCCATCGAGCTCAACCGCAAACCCTTCCATTGAGATTAGATTAGCCCCCTAGTTTAAAAAATTTGCGGTTTCAGTTAGTTTTTGCAAATTTCTGTTTTCTGCAATTCCCGACACATTCAGAATTGGCCGGTCTGTTAGGTCAAAATTAAAGCTACTTTAGATTAAAATGAGGCGGATTATGCCTCATGTTCTAAAGTATCTTTAGTAAATATAATATTCTACCCTATTCGACCTTCATTAGTCTGTACTTCTGCTCACCCAAACCTAGCTCTTCTGCGTACTCAAGCATACTCTCCGGAGCCGTCCACTGCCAGAACCTGTCTTCCCTGAGAAGATCGCTTATTGGCTGGGCATTTTTGTACAGATCATAACTGGCCCGGTCTATGGAAACGATGTCTTTCGAGGCGAGTATTCCAATATCTGAAATCAGAGCGTTATCGCTGTATGGATGGCAATCGCAGTGCGGAGTTACGTCAATTATGAAGTTGAGATAAGCCAGCTTTTTTGCTATCTTTAAAACCCCTTCTGCACATTCCACGATTCGATCACTAACATCCTTGCCCAGCAGCCAGTCTATCTCGACCGCTTCTTCTTTGCAAACTTCCGCGCATCCTGTGCACCGCAGGCATCTCTGTTCAACTATCTGATAATTTTGAATGGCATTGGTGGGGCAGATCTCAAGGCATCTTCCGCACTTGTTGCATTTTTTGGCAACTATCTTTGGGTAACCTCTAGCATGAAGATCGAATTTGGAGGGCTTGGCAACGCATCCGACTCCCGCGTTCTTTATGCTCCCTCCAATTCCGGACTGCATGTGGAGCTTGAAGTGTGTGCAGAAGACTACGGCGTCAGCTTCTGCTATCGCCTTTGCAACGTAAACTTTTTTCAGGTATTTACCATCGATTGGAACTTCAACGAAATCGAACCCAAGAAGACCATCTGCAATAATTATCGGGGCCTTAAGTGTTTGCTGGGTATATCCATTTTCTTCAGCTATTTCAAGCCGTCCTATTGCTGTGCATCTTGGTCTTGTCATCCCAAGTCCAGTTGTTTCGGTAACAAAAGGTCTTCCGCCTGCTTCTATAACTTTTTCTACAACAGCCCTAACATAAACGCTCCTTAAAGTTTTTGTTGTTCCCCTATCGCCAAAATGAGTTTTAACTGCGACAATATCTCCTTTCTGGATATCGTCAAGAATGCCACTTTCATCGATAAGATTCCTAAGTTTGCTAACTAGGCTTAAGCTTGGCTGATACCACTTTTCTGGATTCAAGACAACTGCACGCGAGTCTACGTAAAAAACCTCCATGAGATTACGAGAGCATTTTTGTTAATATCTCTTTCGCCCGTTCTAACCCATAAACACCCTTTTCAAACTCCGAATTGTTCGATTTCAGGATTTTCATTTTCCCGTTCTCTATCTCGACTATATTTGGAAATAGCATCATCAGACTAATCTCGAATGCCATGTCTTGGGCCCCTTTGACGAGTGTGAAGATAGCATTTGACCTATCTTTTTCAACTTTGATCAGTATTGTTCTTAATAGATTTATTATCTTCGGCAGAGGCTGATAAATTGCGAGGCCAGAAATAGAGTTTAATATGAGTATGTAGTTCCCATTGATCTTCTCAATAACCTTTGAAAATGAAAGGCTGATCTCATTTAGATTCGTTGGATTTGGTACTATAAGGTCTCTCTCTTTGTCTATCGCCTCGCTCATACCCCAGCTAAAGGCATCAATTACCCACGATCTCTTTTTAATCATCTTCCGCACGTTTTCAATGCTGTAAGTTGTCGTAATCCAGATCACATTTTCAAAGTCATTGGAAATTTCCTGTAGAACTTTACACTTCCCGGCTCCGGGATAACCAGAGAGCAGAATGTATGACATTCAACCAATAATTTTCACGAAAGAGATTTAAATATTTCTGTCGACGATTATAGTGTTCAGGCTAACTCCAGAAAGGGCTTTAATTGTCGGAAAAACTGCAATAATATCAGATCTGCACTTAGGAATAGAAAACGCAATGCAAAATGCAGGAATCGCAATCCCAAGAATGCAGATTGTGGATGTTATCGGCAGAGTCAAAAAAATACTGAATAAATACGAAGTTGAAGAACTTGTAATAGCTGGCGATCTCAAGCACGAGTTCGGAGAGAATCTTCCTTACGAGTGGGATGACGTTAGGGCATTTTTGGATTCTGTGGACATTGCAATCTCCGTGGTACGCGGAAACCATGATAACTTTCTTTCCGCAATTCTTTCGGAATATTCGATCGAACTGAAGGAATATGAAAAGGTCGGAGAATATTATGTAGTTCACGGCCATAAAGATTATGGATTTGGGAAGGTCGTTATGGGCCATGAGCATCCAGCAATTAAATTCAGGCGAACCGGTGCAATTTACTCGTATCCATGCTTTCTAGTTGCAGATAGGACTAAATTCGTCCTTCCAGCGTTCTCTTCTCTAGTTTCTGGTAGCGATGTTCTTCAGGGTGAATTTTTATCTCCAATACTCAAAAAATCAAAAAAGATCGAGGTTTATGCTGTTGAGGAGGAGGTAGTCTACTTGGGAGAGCTCGAGCTACTTCGAAAGGTACTCTAAGCCGATTGATTTTCTGTATCTCATTCCTGGAAACTTAATCTCTTTTAGTGCGGAATAAGCTCTCTCTCTTGCCTCTAGGAGCGTCTCTCCCCTACCCACCACGGTGAGAACTCTACCGCCCGTGGTTACGAAGCCATCTGACTTTGCGATTCCGTTTGCGTATATTTCTGCAATCTTCCGCGCATTCTCGATTCCAGTAATCGGCTGACTAGTGTAGTGATCTGCGGGGTATCCCGGCTTTAACCCTTCTCTGCCTCTTAGAGCGCCGCTAACGGCACAAACCGCACAGCTGAAGCTGGGGCTGAATTCTACGGTTACTCCATCGAGTTCCCCTTCTACGACTGCGAGAGAGAGCTCCAATAGGTCAGTCCTGAGTCTTGGAAGCTTGGCCTGTGCTCCAGGATCGCACTCTCTTACATTTATCTCCAATACCTTTGGTTCGCCGTTCACGAGCATTATGACAGGATATAGGATACCCTTGAAACCAGATTGCCTTGCGATTGGTTCAACGACCTTTTTCATGATTTTTTCTTCGATCTCTCTGTTCACATCGGGATGGGGACTTATAGCCCCCATTCCTCCCGTGTTCGGATTTAATAGCAAACCTCTTTTGTAGAGCGATTCTATTTCCTCTCTCTTGTAAAACTTTTTTCTAAGTCCTATATAGAAGTCCCGTAAACCCTCAAAATCATCATCGTCAAAGGCTCTTTTGTAGTCCTTTGCATGGCCAAAAGGAACGGCCCTCTTTCCATCACACAACGCCGTAAAAGCAATCTCAATTCCTTCGAGTTTCTCCTCTATTACGATCTTTTCTCCCGCGGAGCCGAATTTCCTTTCAACCATGATCTCGTCAACAGCTCTTAGAGCTTCTTCTACAGAGTCGCAAACGTAAACTCCTTTCCCAGCTGCAAGCCCGTCTGCCTTAACTACGACTTTGCCGTTTGAGTTTTTTATGAACTCTTTTGCCTTTTCAGGATCGTCAAAGTTCTTGTAGTCGGGAATTGGTACACCAATGCTTTTCATGAAATCTTTCGCCCAACACTTGCTTGCTTCTAGGATCGTCTGCCTCTTTTTTGGTCCAACAACCATTAGACCCTCCTCTTCAAGTCTGTCGACTATCCCTAGGCTCAGGGGCTCTTCGGGACCGATGAACACGAGTTCGGCATTCAGCTTCGCAAATTTAACTATCTTCTCTATATCCCTTATAGAGCTTATTTGTCTTCCTTCGAGCTTTGCAATTTCACACTTTTCAAAGAACTCGCTTCCAGCATTCCCGGGTGCTACAAAAACCTTCTTCACCTTCTCGCTGCGCGAGAATGCGTGAGCAATTGCGTTCCCTCTTCCTCCAGCGTCTACAACCAGCACGTTCACGCGAGAAGCTTAGTTGTTTTGGGATATATAATTTGAACCTTCAAACGTTCCAGTTTATTTCCCGGATATACAGCAAAAAATAAAAACGATTCAGCATCACTGTATAATGGGTGATGGGTATCTTCTGGGAGATCATACTCTCATTTGTAGGAGTCGTTGCTGGATTTTTGGTTGCCGAGTTTGTTCTTGATAAAATTGGAGTTCGAATTGATACTCAGAAGACGAAAGTGAGCATTAACGAACTTCCAGATCTTCTCAACAGAAAGTTTTTGGTAAACTGTGCAATTTTTATTGGTGAAAAAAAGAAATTTTCGAACTTGGAAGAACATGAAATTGCAGAGATGAAGAAATTGGTTGAAGAAACAAACTGTAATGAAATTGCTATATTTAAGGAGGGAAACTGCAAACTCGCGGTAAGAGACGGAAAGGTTCTTGTCTGTGTTCGGGGCAGGATTATATCGATGAAGGATTTAGCCGAGATTTCTGGAATTATTCACAGATCATTGAGAGGTGTTGGTTGATGATCCTGTTGGTCATTGCCCTGATCTCTACATTTTCGGTTCCCCAGGGAGGTGACTTCAATCTCACACTTTCTGAGCAGGCATACGTAGAATTAGACCCTTGCATGTTTTTTGAAAATTCCGAGAGTTCTGGAAACTTTTCTCCAGGAGATTACAGAGTAATTGTGAGCTATGGTTGTGAACCAGGCATAAAGGAGATTTTGATAAAGTCTCGGAGTGGAGCCGAGAATATAATTATAAAGGTTGAGAAGGTTGAGAATGTCAATCAAAGGATAGTGGAACTGCAAAAGGAGGTAATTTCCTTAAGGAAAAATGTCGAGGATCTGACTCAGAAAAGAGATTACCTGCAGAGTCTGGTAGCTGTTTTGAATGACATAAATGTTCAGCTATACGACAAGCAGAAGGAGTTAGCGGAGAGGAATAACATGCTGGCCTCTGAGCTAGATAAAACAAGAAAGGATCTCAATAACTGTTCAGAGAACGTGAGTAAACTGGAAAACAGGCTTGTAGGTATGCAGGCGTTGTTAGATTCCACGAAAATTGATTTGGATCACTGCAAGTCTGAACTGGCTTCTTTGGGTAACATTCTCAGCAATTCCTCATTTTATTTGGATTTCTTCAAAAACTTGGCCATCCTAGCTCTGGCCATCTTAGCAGGGGTCTTCTTGGCAATGCTGAGGAGATACTGATGCGAATCTTTGTTCTCGGGCCGGCTGGAAGCGGAAAAAGCACATTGGTGAAGGAATTCTCCAAATTTTTGAAGGATTTAGGTCATGATGCCAAGTGTGTAAACTTGGATCCTGCAAGCGAACCAGTTTACAGAGCTGATGTGGATATAAGGGATCAAGTCAGAGCTGAAGAAGTGATGAAACGCTACAATCTCGGGATAAACGGGGCGATGCTAAAGGCAATCGATCTTATGCTGGAATTCAGCGAAGAACTCAAATTAGATTCTGATTTTGTTTTATATGATACCCCGGGGCAAATGGAGATATTTATTTATTCGGAAAGTGGACCGGAGCTTGTTTGCAGGCTAAAAGATGCGCAAACGTGCGGTCTTTTTTTGATAGATTCAGGAATGGTCAGAACTCCGGAAAAATTTGTTTCAGCAGTACTGCAAAACGTAGTGGTCATGCTCCGTCTTGGTATCCCAACGCTTTCTGTTTTAACAAAGTCGGATCTCTGGGACATAGATATTAAGAGACTCCTTTCAGAAGTTAAATCCGGGAGGGGAATTCTTTTGGAGATAATGGAAAAAATGGCCCCTCTAGTTGAATACACGAGCATGCGATATAGGACAATAAAGATATCAAGCGTTAAAAAATTGGGGTTTCACGAATTGCTCTCTGCCTTGAGGGAGATTTTCTGTGCGTGTGGAGATCTCAGTTAGTCTTCCGGTATCTCAATTTTGCCTTCGTCAATTTCTTTAATCAGTTCTTTGGGGTTCCTGCCCTCTACGGTGATGCCCATTGAGACGCAAGTTCCAAGAACCTCCTTGACAACCCCCTTCAGCGAGTAGGAAAGGGAGCTTCCACTTTTCGTCCTAGCAATCTTTATAAGCTGTTCAAGTGTTAAGTTACCTACGAAATCTTTCCCAGGGTTGGAAGAACCTTTTTCCAGCTTTAACTCTCTCTTTATCAGCGCTGAAACGGGCGGAATGCCTACTTGGATCTCAAAGCTTCTGTCTTCCTTCACTATGATTTTCACAGGTACGTTCAGACCTGCGTATTCCTTAGTAGCTTCGTTGATCTTATCAACAACCTGCTTTACGTTCAGTCCTAATGGCCCGATCACTGGACCTAAGGGCGGTCCAGGAGTTGCCTGACCACCAGTTACGAGAACCTCTACTACTTGCATACTCACCCCTCCTTTCGGTCAACAACCCTAACATTTTCCGCCTTTACGGTTACGGGAATCGGAACAACCGCTTCAAGAAGTTCGATAGTTACCTCATTCTTAGTTCTATCCACCCTCTTTACTATCCCTTTCTCACCCTTAAATGGGCCTGCTGAAACTTCGACTATAAATCCCTCCTTTAACTGTTCAACCGCCTTTTTGGGTGTCAGGAAATGCTGAATATCTGGGAGGTTCAACTCCTTTTTAACAATGCCCCTAACATGCTGAAGTCCACGTGTTGCCATTATTGCATCCTCAATTCCCTCAACCTCTAGTATCACATATCCTTTAAGTTCTTTCGGAGCTAAAACAGAGTATATTCTGAGATTACGCTTCCTAACTGCCAGCTCGATCATGTTTGCCACGATTCTTTCTTGATTTGCGGTTGTTTTTACTGCAATGAACTTCATCTAAAAGCACCTGGTAGAACCTCCATCACCAGATATACTAAAAAACCTACAAAGCCAACTATGAACATCACGGCTAGGGCTACCTTTGCTGTTGTTGAGAATTCATCCCAGCTAGGTTTTTTTGCCATCTTTAGCACGTTATAGTATTCACTAAGCCTGTCGCTTATCTTTGGCATACCATGGAACTTACTTGGCGGGTTATTAAATTTTACCTAACGAAGTCTATACCAAACTTTTGCGTTAGGGGATAACCCTTTCGGCCCAGTATTTGGGGGCTTTTAACACCCGTGATAATTATTAGCGTTCTCATTGTGTTTTCGAGTTCTGGATCGATCATGGCACCCCAGATTATTCTTGCGTCCGAGTCGAGTTTGCCGTAAATCTCCTCAACAACTGACTCTGCCTCTTCTACAGTCATATCCGGGCCTCCGGTTACATTCACAAGTGCAGCTTTGGCTCCTGATATGTCCACGTCAAGCAGGGGACTCTTAAGTGCTCTTCTAACAGATTCAAGGGCTTTATCCTCTCCACTAGCCTCTCCAAGGCCGATCATTGCAACTCCGCCCTTTTCCATGATCGTCTTGACGTCCGCGAAGTCAAGATTTACCAGTCCTGGTTTGGTTATAAGTTCAGTAATCCCCTTTACGGCTCTCATCAGAATTTCATCCGCAACCTTGAAAGCTAAATTAAGCGGGTAGTTCGGGACAACTTCGAGAAGCTTGTCGTTCGGTATTACGATTACAGTATCAGTGACTTCTCTGAGCCTTTCTAATCCGGCATCAGCATTCGCCCTTCTTACGGAACCCTCTGCAGTAAAGGGGTAGGTCACAACAGCAATTGTTAGGGCTCCGGCCTCATGAGCGGCTGAGGCAACTACAGGTGATGCACCAGTCCCAGTCCCCCCTCCGAGACCGCAGGTGACGAATACCATGTCACTACCCTCTACGATTTTCTTGATCTCTTCTTCACTCTCCTTGGCGGCTTCCTCTCCTATTTGCGGGAGACTACCAGCTCCTAGTCCTCTAGTTCTTCTCTTTCCTAATAGGATTCTTCTGTTAGCTTTTGTGAAGTACAAGTGTTGGACGTCAGTGTTCATTGCAATTAGTTCTGCCCCCTCTATACCTTCCTCGTAGAGCCTAGTAATGGTATTACAGCCCGCCCCCCCAACACCGATCACTTTTATAACTGTCTTTAGTTCGTGCAACATCTGAACAATTTCATCTTCAACGTTTTCAGCACCTTTACCTTCAAGCCTCTCTTTTCTCTCTTTTTCTGCTCTAGAAAGAGCTTCTTCGATTATAGATTTCAATCACATCCCCCTCCGATTCTTTAGATTATGCATGCAGAATAGTATATAAATCCTTTTGTCTGCACACTTTGGGTACGGAGGATGGAATGTCTATTGTGAGTTATTTCCGCCTTTGAAGGCGAGCTATCGGCGTTAAGGGAGGCTTTACACCCTCCACTCATCTTTCGGTTCAAAGGCTAAGTTTACCATTCCGCAGATCTCCTTAATCTGTGGGCTAAGTTAGTGCAGAGCCTCTAACTTGGGCAACATTGCTCGCTGAACCGTTGATGCTTCAGGGATTCGGGAGTACCTTTGCTAAAAGGCGAGGCTTGCATGCCTGAACGTGAAGCCTACTAATGCTGAGAATCAGGCCTGTGCCCGGTATGTGGGAAATGCTAAGCCCGAAATGGCGGGAGTGTGAAGGTCCCAGATAAAAATTGGACCCTCATCTGTTCACTCCCGGAAGTTCTCTCATGACGACCGGAAGGGATGAAAGCTTACACTTGGTTAAAACGGGTAATAGGTTAGAGAACCAGTCGGAGATAATTTGATGAATTTCATCGAAAAAGAAAGGTTTATATTCGGTTAATTATAACAATTATCATGGATAAGAGCACTCTAATGGCAACGATCTTGGTCGCAATTCCGATATTTGTACCCTTTTTTGCTCCGGAAATTGTATCAGGCTTCATAGATTACTACGTCATTATTTATGCTCTATTAATTGTGGCGATTTCCGCAATTTTGGCTATGCTCATTTACCTCGGCTCTGAAGGTGAAAGAAGATATCTTATGCTATCAATTTCTGCGAACTTGTTTATTTTTGCAGTCGGGAGCTGTTCGGCGTATTTTAGTGTCGGCGAAATTGAGCTGGAGTACACAAAAGCATATTTACAACTTGTGGAACAGATATCGAGCTCTCCCCTCTCTCTGCTTTTCTTTATCGGACTTTATTTCCCTTTTTTTGTTTATGGTGTTTGGAAACTTTCAAAAGAGATAGCATTTATTAAGTTATCGGATCTGTCGGCGGGTCTAATCATCGCAGCAATCTTTGTAGCTTTAATTGTGTTGGGAATAGGAAGATCGAGTTATCCACCAGAGGTTCAGGATTTGTATTTTGTGTCCTTATTCTTAGATACAGTACTGATTTTCATGTTTACGATTCTTGTTAAGATGTTTTTTGAGACTGAGGCAAGAGTCTATTTCCTAATCATCGTCGCTTATTTGGTCTTCTGGTTCATAGGAGACATACTTACAATTTCAGGTTTGACCTACATGGGTATTCCGACGGCCTTTTACGGTGTCGCACTGGTGAGCATCTTATCCGGGTTATTTTATGTCTATAGAAGGGACGTCGGAATTATAGCATATAAGCAGCTGGTTGAAGAAAAGGAAAAAATTTCCGAGGAGTTCAGAGCAACGAAGGAAATTCAGGAAGTATTGGGAATACTGAACCGCATGCTCAGACATGACGTGAAAAACAAGCTACAGATTATCCTCGGTTATGTGGAGGCTTACATGGCAAAAAGAGACGATTCCTACTTACAGAAGGTTATAGAAGCTGCTAATGAAATAAATAAGTACTTAGACAGGATCAGGGAGATAGATGCGGCGATTTCTGCGGGGAATGAACCTTTAAAACCGGTCAACGTTAGAAAGGTAGTTGAAGAAGTTCTTAAAACCTACGACATTCCGGCGAAAGTCCAGGGATCTGGAATTGCGTTCGCGGATGACACTCTATATTCGGTTATAGACAACGTAGTTAATAATGCTATAAAGCATGGAAAGACGGACAAGATAAACGTCTACATTAACAGGGTCGAAGATGAGATTGAGATCCGAATAGTGGATTACGGTGTAGGAATCCCTTCAGAAGCAAGGAAGAAGATCTTTGAGGGTTATAACATAACCCTAAAAGAGAGGACGGGACTGGGCCTTTATATAGTCAAAAAAGCTGTGGAAAGATACGGGGGGAGAGTTTGGGTTGAAGACACCAAGCCGAAAGGAGCCACTTTTGTTATAAGGTTAAAAACACCTCCTAAGAAATAGAAATTGGGGAAAAAGTTAAATATCTTTTTAACTTATAAACAAATATGAGTAGTGTAATTATTGATCTTTACAAAAAGCTTCCGAAAGAATCTTTCGAGCTTCTCATCCACAACCTCTCGGTGAGGGAATACCTCAAAGATATCTGGAGATATTATGAATTGACTGGCAATCTTGAGTATCTGAAGGAATTTGACGGTATTTTCGAAGAACTTTTTAGATTCTTCTTCCGCCCATTTGAGATTGTAATGTTCAATGAAAGAGTCATAAGGAGCATAATACCGATTCAGGAAATATTGTTTGGCAGAGAAATTGTTGACGCTTACACAGATTTCTTGGAGAGCCTCATTTCGCACATGAGGTTGACCTTCCAGCTTTTCTCGGAACCCATATCTTCTCCTAAGTTGCCAGTAGATAAATTCTTGGACGATTGGAGGGACTTACTGAAAAAATTTGAAGTTGGCGGGGGAATTCTTTTGCGGGATTATCCCTTTGCACTGCCAGAAAACGCAAAGAACTATCTTTTGGATTGCTTCTCGTACTGGAAGGATTTTGTGGAGAGTTATGAATCTTACAAAAAGTTAATAAGGAACACATACAATAGGGCTGTTGAAAAGCTGTTGGAGCTGTCAAGATCTCCAGGTTTCGGAAGCTTCGAAAAGTTTATGGAATCGTTCCAGGATGCCCTTTCAGGGGAGTTTGACTCTCTTTTAAGATCGGAAGAATACTTAGAATTGCAGGGGAAACTTATGAACACTCTTTTCGACCACATTTACTGCCTAAGAAGATTCTTGGAGCTTTTGATAGAGAACAACCCTGCAAGCCCCTTTGCAACAGTCTCTCAAATTGATGAAGCATACAAGAGAATTTTAGACCTAAAGAGAAAGGTTTCGGAGCTTGAAAATAGAATAGAGAAGCTGGAGGTGGAAATATGCTCGAGAAAATCAGAGAAGTGAACGTAAAGCCATGGACATGCGATTTTGAGGTTGTTCACGAAGATTGGCTTTTCAAGCTGCTGCATTTTAAGGGTGAGAGAAAGCACAGAATTCCTTTGCTTTTCGTATACGCTTTCATTAATCGCCCCTATATCTTGGATCTCCATGAGGATGTTAGTGTTGTTAGGAAGCTGATAAAGGAAGGTGTAGATGTGTGGATGGTAGACTGGGGGTATCCGAAGAGGGCAGACAGGTTTTTGAAGATAGAGGATTACATAGACTACATAGATTTCTGCGTTGAACTCATAAGGAAGGAGTGCAAAGTCGAGTCGCTGACAATTCATGGATACTGCCTCGGTTCCACGCTCGCGACGATATACGCAGCTTTGCATCCCGAAAAGGTTAAGAATCTGGTAATACAGACCCCGCCCCTTAATTTCGATACCGAAAATGCCCTTGCACTCTGGGCCAAGCACATAGATCCGCAAAGGATAACCAGAGCAGTCGGAAATGTTAGCGGAGAGATGCTGAACATAGCGTTCTTACTTATAGATCCGATAAGGCTTGTTTTGGGCAAATATCAAGGTTTAATCGACAATCTGGAGGATCCAAGATTCTTGAAAGAATTCTACTCGATGGATTTCTGGATATTCGACTCTCCTGCTGTTGCAGGCAATGTGTTCGAGGAGTATATCGACCGATGGTACCATAAGAATGAGATCATGAATGGCAAATACACTGTTGGTGGTAAAGTAGTGGATCTGAACAGGATCACCATGCCGGTGCTTGCTCTTTACGCTGAAAAAGACCACATAACTCCTCCAAGCGCCGTTCTTCCGTTCTTCGAGAAAATTCCATCAAAGGACAAAAAGGCTATGAGCGTCGACAAAGGTCACATCGGTCTGACCGTGAGCAAGAGCTCTCACGCAAAGCTCTGGAATGAGGCAATAAAGTGGATCGTAGAGAGATCAGATTGATCTCAAATCTATGACTCTCTTGGCTTTTCCCATAGATCTTTCTATGCTGCCCTTTTCCACGAGCTCCACATTTGTCCTTAGGAGCAACTCTCTCTGCAAAGCCCTCTGAATCTTCTGCTGGAGCTCTTTCAGATCTCGGAGCTCTCCCGTAAATATCTCGTCTCTAACTTCAACCCTTACCGTGATCTCGTCAAGTTCTTCCTTTCTTGTTAAAACGATCTGGAAGTTGTCCCCAACTTCGGGAATCTGCATCAGCACGTGCTCAATCTGACTCGGAAACACATTTATCCCGCGCACAATAAGCATGTCATCGCTTCTGCCGAGGATCCGCATAAGCCTTGGATGAGTTCTACCACATGCGCACTTTTCATTCTCGATTATGGTTATATCCCCTGTTCTGTATCTCAAGATAGGCATGGCCTCCTTTGTTAGTGCTGTAAGCACAAGCTCTCCTTTCTCGCCCTCGCCCACAGGTTCTCCAGTTTTTGGATCAACAACTTCGATGAAGTAGTGATCCGCCCAGATGTGTAACCCATGCTGTTCCTTGCATTCAAAAGCCACTCCGGGGCCATTCATCTCGCTGAGCCCGTAGCTATCGTACGCTTTTATACCAAAGGCATCTTCAAGCCTTTTCCTCGTGTTTTCACTCCATGGTTCAGCGCCGAAGCAGCCTATTCTAAGCTTCAGCTTATCAGCCACCCCCATTTCTTCCACAACTTCTTTAACGTGCATCGCATAGCTTGGAGTTGCATGCACGGCCGTGGTTCCAAAATCGACCATGTACTGAATCTGCCTTTCAGTATTTCCAACCCCCGCGGGAATTGTAACGGCCCCAATTCTCTCAGCAGCGTAGTGAAATCCAAGACCGCCTGTAAAGAAGGCGTAGTTGGACATGTTCTGGAAAACGTCGCCTGGCCTTACACCTACCATGTATAGGCATCTTGCAACCATGTTTGCCCACGTCTCTATGTCTTTTGCAGTGTATCCAACAACCTTGGGCTTTCCAGAAGTCCCGCTAGAAGTGTGAATTCTAACTATCCTTTCCTTTGGCACCGCAAAAAGGCCAAAGGGATAGTTCTGGGCAAAATGCTCGCGTTTCGTGAATGGGATCTTTGCAATGTCATCCGGTTTCTTTATATCGTCAGGATCAATATTTGCTTCCTTTAGTCTTCTCCTGTAGAATTCAACATGATCGTAAGCTCTTCTAATCGCACTCTTCAATCTTTTGAACTGCAATTCTTCGAGCTCCTTTTGAGGGAGTACCTCCTCTTTATCCCAGTATTCGTCATTCCATGGCATGACAAATCACGTAATCGCTCGAAAGATAAAATTTTCCTAACAAATGCAATTGTCAAACACGGAATCACCATTTCTTCGCTGGCGAAGAATACACCTCTTTGCTGCCCGGTACACGGGTTAAACCCCCCAAGGAGATGTAGCCCAGAAGCTCTCCCCGTCCTGACAGTGACATTCACGCCTTCAGGGCTAGGGAGGAAATCAGTAGCTGAAAAGTCTAAAGAGGATGGGCTTCAGTCAAAAGTTGAACGATTGCAAAAATTTTTATCACATTCATGAACTTCTAAGGCGGGGAATATGGATCCATTTATAGTCTTCTGGGAGCTCACGAGAGCGTGCATGCTTGCATGCAAGCACTGCAGGGCTAAGGCAATTCGAAACAGGAACCCGAATGAGCTTTCAAAGGAGGAATGCTTTAGGGTTTTGGATGAAATCGCGAGCTTTTCCAGACCAATGCTTGTATTCACAGGCGGAGATCCACTGATGAGGGAGGATCTCGGTGAAATCGTCTCCCAAGCCTCAAAGAAGTTCAGAGTCTCAATTGCATTCAGTGGAACGGAGAAGGCAAGTAAGGATAGGCTGGAGGAGTTAAAAAATGCAGGCGTTTCGAGGATTGCGATCAGCATAGACGGGCTTGAGGAAACGCATGACAGCTTCAGAGGGATCAAGGGGGCATTTTCTAAGAGTATCGAAGTCTTAAGGAAAGCACGGGATGTGGGCTTGCCTTTCCAGATAAACACCACAGTTACAAAGGATAACATTTATGAGCTACCGGAAATTGCGAAGTTGTGCGTTCAACTCGGCGCGGAGATGTGGGACGTATTCTTCATAGTTCCAACTGGAAGGGCCAGGCCCGAGCTCATGCCATCTCCCCAGGAATTCGAAGATGTTCTCTGCTGGCTTTACGATGTTGGGAAATTCATGAATGTTAAAAGCTCAGCAGCCGTACACTTCAGAAGGATTGAGATAATGAGGAACCGGAGAGAGATGCCCAAAGTTAGCGAACTGTACTGGAAGCTCCTCGAAAGGCTTGATTTGGATATCAAAGCTGAAAAGCCCGAGAGAGGGATTCATAGAGCTTTTGTTACCGACGGAAGGGGTATGTTCTTCATAAGCCATGTAGGTGATATCTATCCGAGCGGCTTTCTTCAGATCTCCGCTGGAAACGTAAGGGAGAAAAGCGTTGAGGAGATTTACAGAAATTCAGAGATATTTGTCAAGCTGAGAGATCCAAACAATCTCAAGGGAAAGTGCGGAATATGCGAGTTCAGGTCCATCTGCGGGGGTAGCAGGGCGAGAGCCTACGCCTTAACTGGTGATTATCTCGCAGAGGAGCCATGTTGCATTTACGAACCCGGAGGGTGTGAATGAAAGTTAGCATAGTCCTTCCTGCTTACAACGAGGCGAAAAGGCTAAGAAACGCGGTTGAGAAGATTGAGAATCAGGTTAGGGAGCTTGGATACGATTACGAGATCGTTATTGCCGAAGATGGTTCCACAGACGGAACTGATAGAATTGCAAGGGAAATAGCGGAGAAAAATCCAAGAGTCAAGCACCTGCATTCTAAAGAGAGACTTGGCAGGGGAAGGGCGCTTATGAATGCGTTCAGAAACTGTTCTGGAGACATAGTCGTGTACATGGACGTTGACCTTTCAACGGACCTCAAGCATTTAAAGGACATAGTTTCCGCAATTGAAGAGGGATACGACGTAGCCACGGGTTCGAGGCTGATGAAGGAGAGCGTTGCTAAAAGACCCCTGAAAAGAGATCTTGCGTCTAGGGTATACAATTTCCTTGTACGGCTGCTTTTAGGCTCTAAGGTTCGCGATCATCAGTGTGGGTTCAAAGCCTTCAAGAAGTCTGCGATTCTTGAGCTAGGTGAAAAAGTCAGGGATACCCACTGGTTCTGGGATACAGAAGTTCTAGTTTTGGCTCAGAAAATGGGTTACAAGGTGAAAGAAATCCCAGTTTGTTGGGAACACGGCGGAGAAACGAAAGTTCACTTCAAAAAGGACGTTCTGTACATGTTCTTCCAGATTCTCAGGATGTTCTCCGAGGAACTCGCTCGCTCTCGAAAGTTTTTTGCCTTTGCAACGATCCTAGCAATAGCCATTCTCTGCTTTTTAATCCTGACCACAGGCGTTAAGAACTTCCTTGAAAGCCTTTTGATGATCAGACTCGATCTACTCGCAATAGCAGGCATACTTTATGCTTCCTCATTTATCCTAAGAGGGTACCGGTTTGGATACATTGTAAAGAGGCTAGGAGAAAAAACTTCAACGGGCTTTTCTTCGCTGGCTGTGAGCATTGGACAGACTGTGAACGTAATAACGCCCGTGAGGCTCGGTGATCTTGCGAGGGCTTATGTGTTCAAAAGGTCGGGAGTTAGCTACACTTGTTCCTTAGGTGGGATTGCCGTTGAGAGAACCTTTGATATTCTATCTGTGGCTTTAATCGCGATCGTTGCATCCATTTATCTGGGAACGAGATTCATGGAACCATTTTATGCGATTGGATTTGCTCTACTGATTGTAGTTGCAATAGTAGTCCTTTCAAGAATGCAGAACTTTGTGGGAAGAATTATGGAGAGGGCAAAGATGGCCATGACGCTCGGAGATTCTGCCACGATATTTTCTCTTTCCCTACTTGTGTGGTTCTTTGACATCTCTGTCTGCTACATACTCGCGATGAGCTTTGGCGGGATCAGCATTGCAGTAATAGCCCTTGCGGTGGCAGTTGGCAATATAGTAAAGGCGATCCCTGTAACCCCCGGAGGTATTGGTACATATGAGCTTACTTTGACTGCAATAATCGGATTTTATCAGCCGTCTTCTGTGGCTTTCACACTCGGATTCGTCGATCATGCGTTGAAAAACGCTGTAACTGTGGTTCTTGGGCTCGTAGCCCTCTCGACGATGAATTTGAGTCTTAAGGAGGTGAGGAGTTGAGCTTGGACTACGCTCTGATCTTCTATTTCTCTTCTTTAGCGATAACCATCCCTTTTCTGAAATTTATGAAATACAGTCTCGCAAGGTTCTCTTCTCTTTTTCTGGTAACCCTGATCTCCTTTGTCCTCTCACACTTCGTCAACTTTAAGTTAGCATTCTTCACAGTTCTTCTCATTTTAATTGCTTACCTCGCTTATTCCATTTTCATGAAATCTCAGTTTAAGATCGAGAAGACCGAAGCTGTGTTTGCCAGCGTCTTCTTCTTTTTCATCTTTCTTCGCTTTCTAAACCCCAGCATCTTCGATGCCGAAAAGTTCATGGACATGGCCTTCATCAACTCCGTTCTTAAATCCCCCTCTCTTCCGCCCAACGATCCATTTTTCGCAAATGAAAAGCTCAATTGCTATTACTACTTTGGGCATGTGCTTGGGGCTGCAATAGTCCTGCTCTCTTTTGCCCCACCCGAAATTGGATACAACATCGCAGTTGCCGCACTTCCAGCTTACACGGCAATTCTTATTTGCGGAATATTTGAGAACGATCGAAGAATGGCCCTTCTTGCTCTGATCTTCGTAATGTTTTCCGGAAATGCTTACTCATTTGCAGATCTGTTGCGGAGACCTTTTGTTGGTTTGGATTTTCTCTACTACTGGAATTCAACAAGAATTATCGGCGGGACAATAAATGAGTTCCCCTATTTCAGCTTCATTCATGCAGATCTTCACGCCCACGTGTTCGCAATTCCGATGAAGCTTTTTTTGGTATCAGTTCCGCTCTCGGAGGAAAAAAAACTTAACTTCCTCATTCCGTTCATCCTTTTCGGGTTATTCGCTACCAACTCCTGGGATTATCCTCTCATGCTTCTACTTACAATCCTTTTCTCTCTTTCGGCGAGGGATAAATCCATTCTGGTTTATTCTTTGGCCTCTATCCCGCTTGTTGCCGCTTACTACCTCACCATGAACCTCCCGAAAACGGATTTAATTTTCCCGGCTGAAAGGAGCAGTCTGCTTGAGTTCCTCGGCTATTCTGGAACAATCTTGCTTCTGGCTTACCTGTCCTTCATACAGGAGAAAAGGCTGATCTTTTACTCGATTCCGTTTTCTTTGCCCTTCTACTTTTTCAGTCCAATCCTGCCGGTCCTGATCCCGCTAGTCGTATGCTCTGCGTTTGGGATGACGAAAAAAAATAACTCCGCGCCACTCATATTCACTGCACTGCTCTGCTTCATAATTCCCGAATTCATTGCGATTGATTCCAGACTGAACACGGTTTTTAAATTTTATCTTTGCGCATGGATTTTGCTCTCTCTGGGGGCAGTTTTGAGGCTGAAAATCATTGGAATAGGGAAATCAAAACCTATAATCGCACTTCTTCTTATCGTAAGCCTTGCCTATCCTATCGTTGCCACACCGCTGCGATATCATTCTGCAGAATTTACTCTGGATGGTATGAGCTTTACAAGGATTTATGGAGAATATGAGGCGCTTAAGTGGCTTAAGGAAAGAGAAGGTGTGGTTATTGAGGAGGGTTGCACGCACGGATACTTCTGCGCCTATCAGTACGGAGGAAGGGTTGCGGTTTTTACGGGAAATCCAGCAGTGGTGGCATGGACGGGGCATGAGTTTCAGTGGCGGAGGAATTACGATTCGATAGCGGAGAGGGCCAAGGATGTCAGGAATTTTTACACTTCAAGGAACTGCGAAGAAATGGCTGAAATTCTAGAGAAGTACAACGTCTCCTACGTGTTTTTCGGCTTTGAGGAGAGAAGAATTTTCGGTTCGGTCGAACAAAACATTGAAAGATGCTTTATTAAGGTTTTTGAGAGCGGAGAAGTAAAAATATTCAGTCTTCGAGCCATAGACTGAATTCTCTCTGGCGAAAAGTTTATCATTAGGAGTGCAAATTTTAATCATGGATGAGAAGGATATTAAGCTTATATCAATTCTTACTGAAGACGCGCGTAAGACACTCCAAGAGCTTGCAGAGGAGCTAGGTTTGTCGGTATCAAGCATACACAAGAGGATAAGAAAGCTCGAGAAAGACGTTATTGAGAGATATACAGTAATACTGAACCCCGAGAAGTTCAATCAGATAACCGCTTTTTTGCTTGTGAGCGCAAGCAATCCTAGAAGGACTGCAGAAAAGCTAAAAGACATTCCCAAGATAATAGAACTTTACCAGACATTCGGAAACTTTAATTTTATCTTGAAAATAAGAGGGAGCAGTATTGAGGAGATAAGCGATATCACAAACATGGTTTCGAACGTCGAAGGTGTTGAGATGGTTGAGTGCATAGTGGCAACAAAAAGGCTAAAGGAGACGGCATGGAAGCCGGGGTGATTTTATGAACCTTCTGCAGATGTATCTCTTTATTTTGACTCCTGCTTTTTTGCTTCTCGGTGGCGCCTTAATTCTTCAAGTTTACAACGCATATGCAAGAACAAAACAGAGGTTCCTCCTTCTCCTGAGCCTAGGCTTTTTCGCCCTCGTAGTGGGCGGGGCTTTGCCTGTGCTCGCTTTTGCTCTGTCTCTTTCTGAGCTCCTTTACATTATCGGCATAATTTTGCAGATCTGCGGAATTTCTGCGATCTATTTCTCCACAGTGAGAGGATGAAGGAGGAGAAAATAGCCCAGAAGTGGAGGCTGATCAAACTTTCGAAAACCAGACCGCTGCTCGCTCATCGACTGGTGTCTGTTCTCAGTGAAAAGCTCGGGGAGGAGGTTTACAGGATCTCGTATGATTATGGGAAGGAGAGGGGGAAATACATCGCGGAAAACCTGAGATTGAGGGGGTTCGGAGAGGTTGCAACTTTTTTGTCAATGATTTCGGGAGTAAAGATCGAGAAGCGTGAAGACGGGCTTTTATTCTTATCTTGTCCCGTAAATGCTCTCGAGGCTCTGAAGTCAGATAAAATCTGCAAGGGGTTTATCGAAGGCTTTTTCATGGCTTTTGGAATAGAAGTAGAAGCTTTTCCTGATTGTGGAGACCAGTGCAAAATTTTTATCAGGCAAATTCGGCCCTAAAGCCCTCTAGAACGAATTCCACCCCGATTGCTGCGAGGAATATTGCAAGCACTTTTGCGACTATATCAGCGCCGCTTTTTCCAAGCAGTTTTATTATCAATCCGCTGTAGATGTGGGTCAACCTTACGATCACATAAACCAGGATCGCGCTTGCAACGACGATCAGCCTAGAAATTAAGTCTGAAGCCTGTGAGTAAATTACGATTCCAGCAGTAATCGCTCCTGGACCCGTATACAGCGGCAGGGCCAGAGGAAATACTGCCAAAGAATCTACATCAGCGCTCTCCTCAGCTCTTTTGCGGTACTCCTCTCTACCGTGGGCTCCGAGAAGAATGTCGACGGAGATTATGAAAAGCAGTATTCCACCGGCAATTCTCAGACTGTTTATCGAAACGTGGAAGAAATCGAGTATGAGGCCACCTGAAACGGTTGTTACAATCAGTATCGAAAGGGCTATTATTGTCATCCTTTTCGATATCCTCTCCCTCAACTCATCTCTCAGTCTCTGAGTGAGACCAATGAATATCGGCAGATTTCCCGGCGGGTCAACGATGACGAAAAATGTCAGAAAGCACTTGAAGAAGTACATCAGGTAGTCCATAGTTCTTTTGCCCTTTTAACGTTTTCAAGGAGCTTTAAGGCAGCTCGCTGTGATGGAAACGCGAATAAACCGCAGTCCGGCCCGATGTAGCTTAACAGATCTCCGAACTTTTTCTTTGCAATTTTCAACCTCTCCAAAATTTTCTCTGCAGATTCGAGTTCCTCAACTGCCAGCAAGGAAAGCTCTTCGCTCCTCCAGGCGTTCACGTTATGCCTCTCGTTAAATTCGGAAATTATGCAGTCTACGTCCGTTCTTGCAACGCCTATTCTAATCCTTTTTTCGGCAGATTCTAGCACTTCAACATCTATTGCGTCCATTTTCCTAGGATCACGGGCAGCTTCGATTCCTATTATCTCTATCCCCGTCTCAAGGAACCTGTCGTAAAAGAGGGGTTCATGCAGGTGGACCTGCGTGTCGACATTGAGCTTGAAATCGTAAGCACTCTCGATCTGTTCTCTGGCCGGCTGTAAATCTGGGGCAACGCCCAAGCTGGGTTCGTCGAAGCTCAGGCATACAACATTGTCGTACTTCGTGGCATTCCTTGCAAACCTGTAAACCGATTCTGCGAAATTATGCAGAACATCATCGTAAATCACTCCTCCAAATTCCCTGTAATAGAGCTCAAATATTCCCGTGATGCAAACTCTCAGTTTTTCAACCTTTATTTTCTCAACAAGTTCTACTTCGGGAATTATGGCGGCTTTTTCGGATATCAGATAGGCATCATCCTGAAGCTCGGGATCCTTCATCGGATCCAGAAACATTCTAACCATGTCCCTGAACTGGGGATAGTTTGGAACTTCTACGTACTTTGATTTCATCAAAAAGGCTCTTTGAACCATTTCCTCGTATTCTTTACTCCAAAAATTCCTCTCAATCCATTCTCTGTCTATTCCTGGCGGTAGGGGAAAACTTCCGATGTCATCAATTAGCATGCCTATACTATCTCATATTGATTTATAAAGATGGGTGCTCAGAACTCAAGTTCCCGGGTTTGACTAGGAAGCAGCCAGCCTTGTTTTTCGTCGACCGAAAAAACTAAATTTTTAACAGCATAATTTCGACCATGAAGATAGTTTGGCTGGGTCACTCTGCTTTTCTGCTTGAAGGGAGCAGGAGGATCCTAATCGATCCGTTCATAACCGGAAATCCGATGGCGCCTGTTGGTGTAGAAGAAATAAAGGCGGACGTAATTCTTGTGACGCACGGTCATGGAGATCATCTTGGCGATACGGTGGAAATAGCGAAGAGAAATAATGCACTTGTTGTTTGTATACACGAGCTGTCTCGGGTTCTTGCGAAAAGGGACGTTGAAACCATGGGCATGAACATAGGCGGAAGTGCGTACTCATCGGGAATTCGTGTGACAATGGTTCCAGCTCTGCACTCAGCCGATTTTGAGGATGAAAATGGTGAGATAATCAGCTGCGGTTCTCCGGCCGGCTTCATTGTAGATATGGACGGGGTTAAGGTTTACCACACTGGCGATACTGGGCTTTTCATGGATATGAAGCTGATAGGCGAGCTTTACCAGCCAGACGTAATGCTCGTACCCATTGGCGATTTTTACACGATGGGGATAAGAGAAGCCGTAAAGGCAGTAGAATTGGTGAAGCCAAAGGTTGCAATTCCCATGCATTACGGCACGTTTCCGCTCATCGATACAGATCCAATGGAATTCAAGAAGCTTGCGGAGAAGACCTGCAGAGTTGTGGTGCTGAAGCCTGGAGAAAGCTACGAAGTCTGAGTTTTTGTTTTTGAAAGATTTGATGCTATTTTTCCGTTTCTCCACTACTCTCTTCCCCGCCCTGAGGGGCGAGGCTTTCAGTTGTAAATTTGAAATCATTTGACAATGAAAAATTTTTAGACTTGAATTGCAGCAATTATTGAGGTGGTTTGATTGATTGAACTACCTGAATTTGAAGGGGCAAACAAGGTTACTAACATTCGGGAGGCCGTTGAAAGCCTTGTAAAACCGGGATTTTTTATCCACATAGGATCAACGGGCACCCAACCCACAAGCTTTTGCTACGAATTGTGCCGGGTTTTTTGGGATAAGAGGCCGAATTTCAAACTGGTGACGTTGGGAGGAGGTCTGAACATCGAGCTTCTTGTTTACGGAAGGTTGGTTAAAGAAGTTATCACATCTTATGCGGGCCATATTTATCCTTCTCCCGCTCCTTCCCCTGTAATTCAGAAGAGTTATCTCGAAGGCAGCGTAAAATACGAGAACTGGTCCCTTCTTTCCATATCTCAGGCTTTAATGGCAGGAGCGCTAGATCTGGGGTTTATACCAATAAAATCCATTGCGGGATCGAGCATGGAGGAAAATGAAGGATTCAGATCTCTCGAAAACCCCTTCACTGGTGAAAAAATAGGAGTCGTTAGAGAGCTCAAACCCGACATCTCGGTTTATCACGGATGGTGCGCGGACAAGGAGGGAAACACTATAATTTTCCCCCCATCCTCAGAAGGGATTGTTCCTTGGGGAGCCTATGCAAGCAGACGTGGCGTGATAGTAGTCGTTGAAAAGATAGTTGATAGAGATTTCATAAAGAACCATGCCCACCTCGTAAGGATTCCCGGTTATGTAGTAGAAGCGGTCGTTGAAGTGCCCTTCGGTGCCCATCCCTCGGCATTCTACGTTCCCGAGGTCATGGGTGGTGGCGGTTACGCGGAAGATTATGATTTCATAGTTGACTTCAGAAACGCAACGGAGGATGAGGAGAGGCTTAGGAAATGGGTTGAAGAATGGGTCCTGAATGTGGATCATGAGGGATACTTGAAAAAGCTTGGCTTCGAGAAGCTCTTCTACTTAATTGGAAAGGCGAGAAAAGATTCTTGGAAACAGGAGATTAAGGCAAAGGAGGAATCGTTAAGAAGGGACAGAGAGGTGCTCGAAGTTGAAAGAATGATAATTTCAGGTGCTAGGAAGATATCGGAGATTTGCGTAAGAAAAGGCTACAGACTCATGCTGGCTGGAATTGGTGGTGCAAACCTTTCCGCTTGGATGGCCGCATACAGGCTAAAGAAAATGGGTCACGAAATAGATCTGGTCGCAGAAATAGGATTTTACGGCTACCTTCCCCGCCCCGGAAACCCCTTCGTATTCAACATGGCGAATATTCCGACGTGCAAGGGTCTTTTTGGATCCCCGGAGATTCTTGGGGCAGTTATGGGCCGAAAGGAGAATAAAGGCTTAGCGGTTTTAGGAGCGGGTCAAATAGACAAACACGGTAATATAAACTCGACGCTGATTTCCGGAATTGCCTATCTTCTCGGCTCCGGCGGTGCGAACGATGTTGCATCAACGGCTGAGGAGCTCGTGGTCCTTGTAAAACACTCGCCAGTGAGACTCGTGGAGAGGGTGCCGTATATCACGGCACCGGGAAAGAGGGTGAGCACCCTAGTAACGACAATGGGTATTTTTGAAAAGATGGATGGCGAATTCGTTCTAACAGAATACTTCCCAATAAAAGGGCTGGGTAAAGAGGAAATAGTTGAAAAGATAAAAAATAGGACTGGATGGAAACTTAAAGTTTCTGAAGATTTGAAGGAGGCTGAAGAACCGAAGGCAGAGGAAGTTTTGACGCTCCGTTACTTCGATCCGGATGGAAACTTTCTCACGGATTGAGAACAAGCATTTTTGGTATGCTGGTTCGACCGGAGGAAAAATCTTACCTCCTCTACGCACTAAAGGACGAGGTTTTCCGCCAGAGCGGAGAAGCTAGTTACCTTTTCGTTCAAGCATGAACTTTCATCCCTTCCTACCTTCAGGTTTTCCATCCTTTCTGCTCTTCATCTTGATAAGGAAAAATATTAAAAGCTTCAAAGAAACTTAGAAACATGGTGGTAGGTGTAACTCTTGTGAACGTAGTCGCTGGGAAGGAGAAGGAGGTATATGTAAAGGTGAAGAACCTAAAGAAGGTAAAGGACGTCTACCACGTATTTGGGGAGTTCGATTTTGTCGTCATAATCCACGCCGACAGCCTGTCCGAGTTAAATAAGACCGTGGACGATATCAGAAGAATCGAAGGAGTTACAAAGACGCAAACGGTCGTCGGCGCCGAGATATGAGCGAGCTAAAGGAAATAAGCATTGCGGAATTCTTCGAAAAGAACAAACATATCCTAGGATACACGAATCCCGCAAGGGCGTTGATAACGGTCGTGAAGGAGGCCGTTGACAATTCTCTAGATGCTTGCGAAGATGCGGGAATTCTCCCGGACATATTCGTGAGGATTTCCAATACAGGCGACAACTTCAGGGTCGTTGTGGAGGACAACGGACCAGGAATTAAAAAGGAGTTGGTTCCGAGGGCATTCGGCAAGCTTCTCTACGGCTCAAGATTTCACGAAATAAGGCAGAGCAGAGGGCAGCAGGGTATAGGAATCTCTGCTGCGGTTTTGTATGCACAGCTGACAACTGGCAAACCTACTGTCGTCACGACCAAGCAGATCGGAGCAGAAAAAGCCTACAGAGTGGTTCTCTACATAGATACAAAAAGGAATGAGCCCATAATCGAAAGCGAAGGGGAAGAAGACTGGTACATGCCGCACGGAACAAGAGTTGAATTCGAGATTGTGGGCAGCTACGTTAAGGACAGGAAGCAAAGTGTATTCGAATACCTTAAAGAAACCTCAGTTGTGAATCCGCATGCAAAGATCACATTTGTGGATCCTGAGGGAACAATATACGAGTTTAAGAGGTCTTCAAACGAGATGCCAAAGCCTGCAAAAGCTATAAAGCCGCATCCACATGGCATAGAGCTCGGAAAGCTCATGGGCATGCTGAAGTTCACAAACTCGCCAACGCTGAGGAAGTTCCTCAAGGAGGAGTTTGTGAGAGTTGGAGACAAAATCGCCGATGAAATCCTTGCAAAGGCGGGATTTTCAGGAGATGAGGATCCAAAAAAGCTTGGAAGAGATGAAGCTGCAAAGCTTATTGAAGCCTTCAAGAGCGTTGAACTGCTGCCGCCTCCCGTTGATTGCCTCTCACCCATTGGCGAGGAGCTTCTTATGCGAAGTTTGATTTCAGAATACTCCCCGGAATTCGTCTACGCAGTTACAAGAAGGCCGAAGGTTTATTCCGGTCATCCTTTCCTCGTTGAAGCCGCAATTGCATATGGTGGAGAAATAAAGGCAGACAAGATCATCCTTCTCAGGTTTGCAAACAAAATACCGCTGCTATACCAGCAGGGTGGCTGTGCCCTAACTAAGGCGGTGGAGAGTATAAACTGGAAGAACTACGGGCTTGAGCAGACAAAAGAAGAGCTACCCTATGGAAATGCCGTAATCCTAGTCCACCTTGCCTCCACTAACATCCCCTATACCTCGGAATCGAAAGAAGCCATTTCTCCGATCCCAGAAATAATGGACGAGATAAGACTGGCACTTCAGGAGGTAGGAAGGAAGCTGAAGGAGTATCTAGATAGAAAAGAAAGGCAGGAGGTTAAGAAGAAAAAAGAAGAGGTTATCGCAAAAATTTTGCCATTGATTGCCAAAAAGGTATGTGAAGTGCTTGAAAAGGATCCTGTGGAGGTTGACAGAATAGTTGCTAGGATCATGGGATATCTCCATGTTGAGAGGATCGTGAGCGAGAAAAATGGCCTGAAGGAGGTTAAGATAGTAGTTTCAAACTTCACCAAAGCGAAGAGGGAGATCAGAATCTTGGAGACATGCTCGGGGGAGGTTGAAGCTGACAATGCGAGAATTTCGGAGGGTAGATTCCCTACGATCACATGGAGCTTAATTGTGAATCCTGAGGAGGAAGTTGAACTTAGATATCGGGTGAAGGGAGAATTAGTGAACAAAACCCCAATAGTTGAGGGAATCGACACCAATATGCTCAGCGTTGCAAGTTATAATGCTCGCTAGATCTGCGATATGAATATAGCCCATGCCTTAACGAGAGGCATGGGATAGGGAGCTTAGTATTTGAACCCGGCAGATAAGTCGAAAGGCATAAAGCTTCCCTTAACGCCGGAAGCTCCACCTTTAAAAAAGGAGGTGCTCACAGCAACCAATATTAATCCCCGCCATCAGTTTTTTCCATGAAACTTTTGGCAATAAATGGGAGTCCGAACAAGAGAAACACCTATGCCCTGCTTGAAGCGATCGTGGACGAGGCCAAAAAGCTAGGCGCAGAAGCGGAGATTTTGAACCTCGCAGATTTTAATATAAACCCCTGCAAGGGCTGTGATAAGTGTCTTAAGGGAGAATGCGCTCAGAAGGACGATATAATAAAAGTGCTCGAAGCGATGAGAGCTGCCGATGCAATAGTTATCGGTGCCCCAACATACTTTGGGAACGTTCCCGGGATCGTTAAGAATTTGATAGACAGGAGCAGGATGGATAGAATGGGTGGATTCAGACTTAAAAACAAAGTTTTTGCCCCCGTCGTTACCTCTGGGCTAAGACACGGCGGTGCAGAGTTCGTTGCGATGAGTCTGATCGTTTACGCTCTCGGACAGGCTATGATAGTTGTATCGGCCGCAGAAAACCCGATAACAACAGGCAGCTTTCCCGTTGGGGTCATTCAGGGAGATACGGGATGGAGGGGAGTTAAAAAAGATGAGATAGCACTTAATACGGCAAGAGCCCTTGCAAGAAGAATTGTGGAGGTTGCAAACGCCACTAAGAGTCTTAGAAGCCAATGAATCTGAAATTCAGAATAAAAAGTACAGAAGGCGTTGCAAGAACTGGAGTTGCCGAAGTTAGGGGGAGGAAATTCAGAACCCCTGTTTTTTTGCCAGTAGCAACGCTTGCAAGCGTCAGAGCACTGGATTCCAGAGATCTGAAGGAAATCGGAGTCGAAATATTAATGGCAAACACGTTCCATTTGCACCTAAAACCCGGGGATGAAGTCATAAGGGAGATGGGTGGGCTTCACGAGTTCATGAAATTCGACGGTGTTATAGCAACGGATTCGGGCGGTTTTCAGGTTTTTTCTCTGGGTTTTGGAATGGAACACGGAATAGGGAAGATTGCTGACAACATCTTTCTCGAAAGGCTGAGAAATGTCTGCAAAAAAGGAGAGAAATGGGTAGAGATTGACGACGATGGGATCAGCTTCAGAAATCCCATAAACGGAAATTTCATGCGACTCACACCCGAGAAATCGATGAAAATTCAATCGAATCTAGGTTCCGATATTGTTTTTGTCTTCGATGAATGCACTTCCCCGCTCTCAGACAAAGAATATACAGCAAAAGCGCTGGAGAGAACAAACAGATGGATACAGAGATGCTTGGAATGCTACGACAGAAACCAGGCAATATTCGGAATTATCCAAGGAGGAGAGTACAGGGATCTCCGAATGAAGTCCGTGGAGTTCATACTTAAGTACGATTTCGACGGTTACGGAATTGGCGGTTCATTGGGGAAAAGCAAGGCAGACATGCTAAACATTCTAGAATGGGTTGTGCCTCTGCTTCCCGAAGAGAGACCAAGACATCTTCTTGGCATCGGAGCGGTGGAAGACATATTCAGATCTGTAGAGAGGGGAATTGACATGTTCGACTGCGTCTCTCCGACAAGATGGGCAAGAAGGGGTGTTATCTACATCTCACCCGAAGCCGGGGGGAACGTAGAGAACAAATTCAGAGTTCACATAAAAAATGCAGATTTCAGAAAAGACAAGGGTCCACTAGATCCTGCCTGCGACTGCTTTGTCTGCCAGAATTACTCGAGGGCCTATCTGCATCATCTCTTCGTATCGAACGAGTTAACTTATTTCCGACTAGCTTCCTATCACAATGTCCGTTTTTTTGTAAAGCTGATGGATGAGATTCGAAAAGCGATTGATGGGGGTTACTTTTCTGAACTCAAAAAGGAGTGGTTACAGTAATAGAGATAGAAAAAATTATATTGCATGCCCACCGATTCTTGTTTAGAGTCAAGCATGAAGCATGCGAAAAAGTTTAAGGAGTACTTTGAGGACATAAGACCAGTAACGGATGAGGAGCTTGAGGAGCTCCTGAATGATTCTCCAAGCAAGAACGAAAGAAACAAAAAACTGAAAAAAGCGAAAAAGGAGCTATACAGGGAACACTAGAGCAAACTAAATCAACCCAGCGAGCTCTTCAAGCGCCTTTTTTTGATCCCTAGCCTTAACGATACCGCTTGCAAGTAGAACACCGTCCGCTCCCAAATCGAGAGCCCTAACGTAATCCTCATGATTTGTAATTCCCGCCCCGCAAAGCACCTTAACTTCTTTGCAGATGTTCTTGGCTGAAGCTACTGCATTCTCAACGACTTCGGGCTTCGCTTTGCTGACAGCTATGCCTGAGCCTATGAGCTCGGGCGGTTCTACAGCCACAAAGTCAGGTTTAAGCGCTGCGACGGCAGCAGTTGTGGAAACATTGTTCGTGCAGACTATTGATTTCATTCCCAGACTTCTAAGCTTTGAGACGCAAAAATCGATATCTGCAAGCTTCATCCTTCGCTCAGAATGATTCACCAAGCTCCCCCTCCCTCCGTACTCTTTTATCATCTCCGCATTCACGGCACCAGTAAAGCTTCCAAAATCCACTGGATCGATGTGCTGGGCAAAGACGTCAATATTCACGCTTTTAGCAACAAGGGGCAGATCCAGATAGTTAACGGCTACTGCGATGTATATCCCGCTCTTCTCCGCAACGTTCTCAGCTATCTTTGCGAGCTCTAATGCCTTCCTGCTAAAGGCCTCTTTATAGGCCTTGAAATTTATGAAGATCATACTAGAAGTCTGTCATGATTCTGAACTGATCCGTATCGGGCTTGAGGTGGGTCATGAACCTTCTCACGGCCCCTTCAACGTCCCTTGCCTTTGTAATCGCTCTTCCAACGACTACAATGTCAGCACCAGCCGAGATAACCTCTGTTATATTTTCAGGCTTTATACCTCCCGCAACAGCTACAAGAACCCTGTATTTCTTTATCTCTTTTGCGAGGGACCATGGTGGAACGCTCTGCTCGCTGTCTATAGCTCTGTGCAGCTCGACGACGTCGGGCAACGTTTCTTTTGCTATCTGATCCATTCTCTTCACCGGATCCTCTACGTTTAGCATATCCACAACTGCAAGCATCCCCGTCTTCTTCGCTTCGCTAACACCTTTGGCAATTGTGCTGATCGGTGCCAGACCTGAGATAACTACAGCGTTCGCTGTAGCGTCTGCAGCCATTCTGGCTTCAAGATTTCCAACATCGAGAGTTTTAAGATCCAGAATGAAGAAGGCATCGGGCTTTACATCTCTGAGCTTAAGAACTACCTCACACCCGTATTTCTTAACTAGGGGTGTTCCGACCTCAAAGATTATGTGGTCGCTTTCCGGAATCTGCGAAAGCACTGAAATTACTTCCTCAAGCTCTGGAATGTCTAGGGCTATCTGCAGATAGGGCGGATCCCAGAGCTTAGTCAGCTTTCTTCCAACAAATGGATGATAGCTGCGATCCTTCTCGTAGAGCATCGTACCCACATCCGGGAAGTTCTGCATAGCTCTTTTGATCGCCAGCTTTGTCGCTCCGTAGTTGTAGTAGTAAATCTTATGCTTGTTTTTGGCCAGAGGATGAATGAAAACGCTCACAACTATCAGGTAGTCTTCTGCCTTTTCCCTCGGGATATACCCTTCGTCCACAGCATCGGCAACCGCCTTCGCAACTGCAGCCTGTGCAGGGCCAAAGATCAGTTCAGCCTGCTCCATATTCCTAACAGTTACCTTGGGAACTATAACGGCCGGAGGTTTTGTGATCAGATTGGGTCTTAAAACTGCGAGAAGGGGTGTGTGGCCCGCTGAAAGCGTTGCAAGGGCGTTCGCAAAAGCAGTTGCAACCGGACTATCTTTTGTGCCGATTAAAAGGTCAACGTGAGCAACTTCATAGCCCTCACCGATCAGAGCTTCGCCAACTCTGAACTCCATATGCCTTGCAATTCCTTTCGGTAATAAACTTTTTGTTCCACGAGAAATCTCGATGATGAAGCAAATCATCGTATATTTCGTTGGAATTGCTGGCTCAGGAAAAAGCTATCTGACAAAGGCCTTTGGAGACTGGCTTGATTCGATTAAGGTCAACTTGATGCGAATAAATCTCGATCCGGGGGCGGACTATGTTCCATACCCGGCAGACATTGACGTCAGGGAGTGGTTCACGCTCGAGGATATAATGCAAAAATACAACGTTGGGCCAAACGGGGCCCAGATAATCTCCTCAGATCTTCTTGTGACGCTGATCGACGAGATAAAATACGAAATTGACCTTTCGCAGCCAGACCTTGTCTTAATAGACACTCCAGGTCAGATGGAGATCTTCACGCTTAGGGAGAGCAGTAAAATCCTGATAGATGCTCTTGATAGAAGAAGTAGCATAATGGTCTTTCTTTTCGATCCAATAGTCTCCAAAACTCCATTTGGCTTTCTTTCCCAGCTATTCATGGCAAATTCAGCCGTTTTTCGCCTTGAAATACCGCAAATAACCGTTCTATCAAAGGCAGACGTCTTAGGAGATGAGGAAGTGGAGAGAATCCTCAGATGGAGTTCTGATTTGGACTATCTCTCCAGCTCTCTTGAGACAAAAACGCTTAGCATAGAGCTTCTGAGGATCCTCAAGGATTCAGGGCTTTTCAGACCGCTCGTAGCGGTTTCTGCGCTCAAAGGTTATGGGATGGAAGACATCTACGATGGCATTCAGGAATACTTCTTTGGAGGAGAAGACCTGGAAAGGGTTCTATTTTAATTGCTGGCCTATGAGTTCGTCAAATACTTCCAAGAATTTTTTCTCCATTCCCTGCGGTATCAGGGCCCCGGCGGCAACGCTGTGACCGCCGCCTGTTCCTCCAACCCTCTCCGCGGCGATCTTTATAGCCTTGCCGAGGTTCAAACCCCTCTCAACAAGCCGATAGTTTGCCCTTGCGGACACCTTTATCCCTTCCTCGTTTTCAGCAAAAGCAACTATTGGCTTCTTTGGGTTCTTAATCAGACTCATTCCAGCAACTATTCCAACAATTGTGTCCCTTATGTCCTTACCTGCATGGAAAAACTGGATGTTCTTTCGCTCTTGGATCCCAATCTCCTCCACTAGCCTAAGTCCCTCTGATAAGTTCTTTCTGTGATTCTGAAGCAGAGTTCTCGCCCTATTAAACGCCTTTTCATCTCCAAAACAAACTCCCAAGCCTATCTCCGCTTCGTCATATCTTGCAGTTGCATTCAAAAGGGTTGAGTATTCCATCGCATCCCTCTTCTCAGTGCCCTCTTCTTCATGAATAAGAAGATAGCATTCACCCGCAATCCTCTTTATCTCATCGTAGCCCATTCCAAGGCTCATACAGTGCTTCACCAGAGCAGAAACAATTTTCCTTTTTTCCTCGATACTCAAGTCGATCCATCTAAGCCAAGGGTCTATACCCAAATCAGAAAGAAATTTCAGGCAGCCAGCTTCATTCCCGCTTATTCCCGGAATAATCGGATCCGTGTTGTACTCGAGCATTTTTGCCAAAGGCCTTGTCTGCTTTCCAAAGAATCTGAGATCCTTCCGAATTTCAATGCTCTTCCCGATAAGTTTCTCCGCTATTTTTCTGTTCAATCCTACCAGTCTTCCGAATTTTGAGTCCTGCAAATCCCCCACCGAACCCACGATAGCTAAAGCCCCGAGCCTTGCGGACGGAAAAATTCTGCTCGCTACCAGAAAAGTCGTCATTGCGCCTCCCATCTCAATGCTGCCGTCTAATCCAAAATCATGCGGATTTAGCTGTCTTTCATGGCTGAACTCAGGAATGTGGTGATCTGTTACCACGAAGTCCATATCTCTAAGCATGCTAAGCTGTCCGCTTCCGAGATCTGTGAACCAAACAAATTTCCCTTCGTCTGCAATTTTATCAATCTCCTTTTTATCCAGCTGCTTCAGAAATCGTATTTCAGTTTCTATTCCAGCTTTCTTCAACACCTTTAAGGCTATGGATCCCGCAGTTATACCATCTGCATCGATGTGCGTGACAACCATTACCTCACTCTGCTTTCGGATGAGCTCTGACAGCTCTGCGGCCTTTGAGATCAGACCACCCATACTTAAAAAATTTCAATAATGAATTTAAAAGCTTTACAACTGAAAGCCTCGCCCTTTAAGGTTGGGATGATGGAGAAGCTTTTAAATGGGAGTATAGAAACTGCTTCATTCTAGCGTAGTTTTATTGTTCTATTAACTAGCGTTGTCTTCTATTGACTGAATGTTTGAGAAGCTCTACACGACCGGTGAACTTGCTAAGATATTCGGTGTATCTTACGTAGCTGTGAAGAAGTGGGCTTACTCAGGGAAGATCAAGTACATTAAAACGCCCGGCAGTAAATACAGGTATCCTGAGAGCGAGAGAGCACCAAAAGGCAAGGTCGCGATTTATGCTAGGGTAAGCTCAGCGGATCAGAACCTGCTCTGCAGGTACCAGATGGATGCAGGAGCATCCGTTCACCCCGAAGCCCTTCCATGAAAAGAGGAGGGAAGGGATGAAAGTTAATGCTAGACTAGAACGGATCTCTGACTGCCCCGCAGATGTAGTCCCGAAGAGATGCGGGGAACGCCCTAAGGAATTTCGACCTTTGGCGGGGTGAAATCGACTATTTCAGATCCTCAAAATCAAGCTCTTCCTTAATTTTTCTGTAGAAAGCAATTAAAAACTCGTGCCTCCTCTCAGCCAATTTTCTCGCAGTTTCCGTGTAAAGCAAGTCTTTCAGCTTCAGAAGCTTCTCCTCGAAATGCTTGACCGTTTCTTCAATGCCTCTACCTCTCTCTCCCGCCACCATGAAGGCCCTTGCAACACCGATTGCGCCGATTGCGTCGAGTTTGTCAGCATCGCTCAGAACCTTTGCTTCAAGCGTCCTCGGCTCTATTCTCCCGGAAAAAGAATGGGCCTCGATAGCGTGGACTACAGCCTCTATGAATTCTTCTCCGTAGCCTTCTTCGCTCAGAAGTTTCCTTGCAAACTCTGCAGCCTTTAACGCGTGTTTTTCCCCATTCCTGAAGGAATCGTGAAGCAGCGCTGCCTTGGAGACGACCTCGATATCTGCCCCCTCCTTAGCAGCTATGAACCTTGCAATCTTTAAAACCCTGAGCACGTGATCCTCTCCGTGGGCCACGATAATTGGGTGAGTTTTAAAAATTTTTAGCCCTCATGCTGTTGAGATGCTCCTCGCTGCTGAGAAAGACGAATATGACGAGCGATGCGAGAACAGGGAGCCAGATCATTATCGAGAAGACGAACTTGAAGCTATCCATAAACCCCTCGACCATTTCGATTAGCGGTGCAGAATTTCCCGAGATTGCCAGTAGCGAGAGGAGGTTCATTGTTCCCGGGTCTGGTATCTGGTTTCCGTAGCCCGGAATCCACTCTTTCATTTTGCTTGTGAGCAAAACGCCGCCGACAGCGATTCCCATTGCCTGAGCGAGTGTGTTAACGGATCTCAGCGTTCCATTCGCAACTCCGGCTTTCTTAAGCGGAATCGAGGCCATCATCACGTTGAAACTTGGTGAGATCAGCATCCCGTTGCCTATTCCGAGCGGCACGAGCATGGCGAAGAATTCCCAGTAGGAAACCTCGACTTTCAGGTCCATCAGGTTTAGCATTCCGAATGAGAAAAGCAGCGGTCCAAAGCACATCAGGTACTTCGGGTTCATTCTGTCGCTCAGCCTTCCGGCGATTGGAGAAACAAAGGTGTTCATTATTGGCATTGCAAGCATCCAGTAGCCAGCTTCTTCGGCAGTGAGGGATTTTATTCCCTGAAGGAAGTAGGGAATTACGAAGATCGATGCTGACATCCCGAAGAAAAGGATCGAGGTGGCCAAGCATCCGACCGTGAAGTTGCGAATTTTGAACAGGCTGAGATCAAGCAGGGGGTATTCGTAAGTAGCCTCTCGTAAGGCAAAGGCTACAAGGTAGGGAATCGAGATCACAAAGCATGCGAGCGTTTTCTCGTCGCTCCAACCCCAGTTCTGCCCCTCTATTATCCCGAGGGTGAGCGAACCAAGAGCTAAGGCGAGAATTGCAGCTCCGAGGTAATCTATCGGCATCCTTTCCTTGGCACCCAGCGGCGGGATTGTGAACCAGGCTGCAATCACTGAAATTATCCCTATGGGCACGTTTATGTAAAACACCCAGTGCCAGCTGAGGTGGGTGGTGAGCCATCCGCCGATTATTGGGCCAAGGGTGAAGCTTGAGGCCATCAGAATCGAGTTAAGACCCATCACCGTCCCCCTTCTTCCCGGGGGAAAAAGCTCAACTGCAATTGCCAGAGTATTTGCGCTCAGAATCGTCCCTCCGACGGCCTGAATGACTCTGAAGAAGACAAGCGATTCTATGCTCCATGACTGGGCGCAGAGGAAGCTGCTTGCGGTGAATATCACCATTCCCAGAATGAAAAGCCTGTCTCTGCGGTACATGTCCCCAATTCTTCCCGCTATAACCAGCAGAACGACCATCGTAAGCGTGTAGGAATTCAGTATCCACTGCAAATCCGACATTTTTGCGTTGAAGTCCTCGGCAATCTTGGGCATCGCAACGTTGAGTACGCTGACATCGAGGAGTACCATGAATAGCCCCAAGCTTACAGGCAGGAATGCTATCCAGCTCCTTATCAGGCTACCTTCGCTCATGCTTTTCTTCTCTTTCTTGCAAACCTCACAATCGCGAAGAGCGCGATCAGGACCAGGACCAAGGCTGTGATCGTTACCGCGTTAAGTATAGGCCTCTCCTTGACCTCTATCGAAGCTGTTATCGGGTTGGACTTCTGCTTGTACCCTCCCTCGTCATCAAAGCTCACGGTTATCGTCGCAGGATAAAAGCCCGCCCCGGCGTCCTTGCTGACCTCTATCCTGAACTTTGCAACAACGACCTCTCCGGGATTTATCGTTCCCACGAAGTAAACTCCTGGCTGGGACTGGCCGATCATGCTTGCAATCGAGCTAACTCCAGCGACAGTTAACGGAGGCAAAACCTGAAGCTCCACGACGGCATTTCTTGCCGCGGCTCCACCCGAGTTCTTCAGCTTCACGGCCACCTCACCGGTTGAATCGGGATAGAGCTCGCTCTCTATGCTCAGAACTTCAAATGCGGAAGTCTTCGGAGCAACGAATACCGGAACCTCAATGGGGCTTATCAGGTCCTCGGCATCGCCCAGCTTGTACTTTGCAACAAGGTAGAGCTTGTAGTATCCCCCTAGGGCGTCCTCGGAAACGGATAACCTGAACTTTACCTCCTTTGCCTCTGCAGGGGCAATGGCATCGAGATAAGAGCTCTGACTGAGTGCCGTTAGTGATGGGGGAGCGATGAGATAGAATTCTGCGGATTTAACCGGATAGCCAATCTGGTTCTTCAAAAGAACCCTCAGATCTCCCCTCAAACCGACAGCAAGAGTTGAATCGACCTTTTCAACGTTTATTATGGATGGCTTTACGTTCACCTCTATGAATTCCTGCGGGGTGACAACTTCCTCACCGAGCTCGTTCCTGTACTTCAGCAAAAAGCTGCCCCTATAGCTTCCGGCGGGAGCTAGGGATTTAACGTAGAAAATAACCGTCTTTTTTTCTCCTTTGTCTATTTTCCCAATGTAAGGTGAATTTTCGGGCTGGAGTAGCGGGTTCTCAAAGCTCAGAATCGCCACAGCATCCTGCAGATTTTCAAAGCTTTCGAATTCCACGATTACAGCGCCTCTTGAGTTTATCGTTACAATCTGCGAACTCTGCTGTGTCTGTATCAAGCCCGAAAGCAGAGGAGATACGCTGCTGGGCATCGATTGCGTTGTTTGAGACTGCACAGTCTTTGAGGGAGTTAGATAGCTCTCCACCTTCAGGATTGAGAGCATGCTATCCTTCTCAATTTCTAGGCCTATCTGCTTTGAAATTGCAGCCTGCTGGGAGCCGGCGCTGAATTTGAGGATGATGGATGCGGGATAGGATTGATTGAGCGCTTTATCGCTGACGAAGACCTTGAAAGATGCTGAAATCTTTTCTCCTGGTGCCAAATTTCCGATGTAGCTCGAGATTGCATCTGGGTTTGGTATTATTGGAGAAGAAACATTTAGGATCGCCACAGCGTCATCGAGCTCGTTCTTGCCTGTGTTCTCTATTATAACATCAATTTTCCCCTCCCTTCCCGCCTTCAGGCTCCCGCTTATAACTTTCGCATCGAAATCGTAGTCCTTTCTGTCGATCTTGATCTTGACGTACTCGGTAACCTTCTGATCCGGGGTGTAGCTGATGAAATAGTTTGAGCCAATAACGGAAAGGGAGACCTTGGTGAAGCTAATCTCCACAGGGACCGAGTACTCCCCGGCTAGAGCATTTTCATCGACCTTAACCCTGAAATTCACACTTGCAACCCTGCCAGAAGGCAAGTCGCCAATTATCTGCGGATTAACGTTCTCAACGCTTATTGGATAGCAGTCCTGGAGCTCGACTCTGGCATCCTTTGCAGTCGTCAGAATTGCGAGGATCTGGGAACTGTTTTGGTCGATGGGGAAGCTGGACAGCTTTGCTCCGTTCTCGACCAGCAGAGTCAGCACCGTATAATCGCCAGCGTGCAGCTCGTCAATTGCAGCCGAAACGTGAAAGTCTATCTGGGGCTCAACTGTGGCTGCTGAGGCCGAAATTGGCAGAAGCAGGAAAATCAATGCAAATGCAGCTCTCATCTTTTCACCTGTCGTAGCTTTTGAAACGAACGGTATTTAAGATTTTGGTTAGTCAATTTCGAATCCGAGGTCACGGCAGATCCTCTCTACGGCCTTTGATGGATCGGCAAAAACGAGGCCACCTTGGATTTTTGCTTCGTATTCCGGCTTGAAAACCTCATCGAGCTCGTCAGCAAAGCCCTTGCTCGTTCTTGCCCTGCAAACGTACGCGCCCAAGTAAGCCCTGTTAGCACCGGCGATGAGCATCAACGGAAGGGACTGAAGCGATGCCGAGCCGGCGGCGGAGATGTCCTTGTCAGGGAGCAGAATCCTTGCCAGCGCAACAAATTTTGCAACAGCTATGGGGGAAGCTGGGTTCGGGCCCTCTAGGGGGGTTCCGAAAACGGGATTGAAGCCCGAGATCGTCAAATGCCTCAGGCAGTCGAATTCTCTCAGCATTAGAATGCCTTTGATGCAAACTTCATCCCGCACCCCCGGCAGGCCTAGGAGCAGGGTACTTGAAAGACCCATTTTCTGCCTGCAAATTTCCTTGGCAAGCTTTATGCGCTCTTCAAGGCTCTCTTCAGGTTTGAAATGCTTGAAAAGCTTTTCTTCTGCGATCTCCAAAGAGGCATAGGCCTCCGAAACCCCGAGGGATTTGAAAACTTCAAGTTCGTTTTCGGAAATGGGATAAATGTCCAATGCAACCTCAAGCCCGGTCTCTCTCGCCATCCTTATGAATTCGGGAATTTTGCTGTTGTCCGGATTGTAGCCGCCTTCGAGCGTAACTCTTTTCATCCCGCAATCTCTGATGTATTCCACGGCTTTGCAGAACTCTTCAGAACTTAAAGGCTCGAGCCTGAATTTTTCAACGTAGTTTGAGCAGTAGATGCAGTATTTTTCCATAACGCATTTCTTCACGGGATAGATGAAGGAGTCAAGCTTCAAAGTTCTCCCAGTGTTCTCGTCCCTAAGCTTGGAGGCGAAGTCAAAAAGGCTGCGGATCTCATCATAGCCCTTTGCCTTACTAAGCAAAGCAGAGCAGTTTTTCAGCGTAGGCCTCTCGGAAACATTTTCAAGCAACTTTTCGAAGTCCACGGATTCGGTTTCCTCGGGTATTTTTAGCTTATCTGTTCATCCTCAATTTTGAGATTAAGCTGGATACTTTTAAATAAACCACCGTCGTTTGATGGACATGAGAATTGCCTTCGTCGCTCCGCGCTTCTATCCGCATATAGGCGGCGTAGAAACCCATGTCTTCGAGCTTGCGAGGAGAATGGAGGAATTCGAGGTGGAAGTGCTTGCAACCGATCCGAGCGGCAAGCTGAAAAAGGTCGAAGAAATCGGGGGAATCAGGGTTATAAGGTTCAAATCCTATGCTCCGAGCAACGCGTACTTCTTTTCGCCAGAGCTTCGGAGTTATCTGAAAAGGCATTCAGGGGATTACGATCTCATTCATGCACATAATTTCCACGCTTTTCCGGCCCTTTATGTAGCACTTTCAAAGCCTAAGAAGTTTGTTTTCACTCCGCACTACCACGGACACGCTCACAGCTTTTTTAGGAACATCCTTTTCAGGCCTTATAAGTTTTACTCCCGTAGAATATTTGACAGGGCCGACAAAATTATCTGCGATTCTTTTTTCGAGAGAGACCTCGTATTAAAAGACTTTGGAGTTGAGAACTCAAAGATTCTTGCTGTCCCTCTGGGTGTTAACTTTGACTTTATCGAGAAAAGAAAAACTGGAAAGAAAATCCTCTATGTTGGCAGGATTGAAAAATATAAAGGGCTAGATTTTGTCGTGAAGACTTTAAGGCTACTTCCTGAATTCAGGCTTGAAATTGTTGGCCAGGGGAGCTACAAGCGAGAGATAATGAAGTTGGCGAAAAATTTTGGGGTTCTCGATAGAATAAGCTTTTATCAGGATTTGAGCAGAGAAGAGCTTTTAAAAAGGTACTCTGAAGCAAGCGTTTTAGTTCTACTCTCGAAATTTGAGGCATATGGTCTTGTTGTTGCCGAAGCCTTGGCAAGTAAAACCCCTTGTGTTGTTGCGAAAACCTCGGCATTGGCCGAGTGGGTTGATAATAGAAACGTTTTCGGTGTAAGCTATCCTCCGGAGATTACAGAACTTGCAGAATTGATCAGGAAAGCTTCTGAGATTGAAGTTGGAGACGTTAACGTCCCATCTTGGGATGAGGTTGCTGAGAGGACAAAGAAAGTGTATTTTGAGTTGCTTGGATAGAGCCGCTTCATAACCCCCGTATCAGCCTCTTCTTTTTGCATCTAAATAGTAATTGAGCTGATCGCGGATTATGTCCTTCAAAGAATGTTCTGTCCTGAAGCCGAGTTTTTGGATCTTGCTTGTATCGGAAAGCAGTATCGGTACTTCTGCGTGTCTAAATCTCTTCAAGTCAAACTCTATTGGTATTTTTCCAGCATCTGTAATCACAAAAATACCTTTATCCTGCGGATCAAAGCGGATCTCATCTTTAAGTAGAATCTCGTCGACAATTGTTTTTTCGAATTTGATGCCAAAGAACTTTGAGTCGCTTATCTGAGTTGGAGCTTCGATCTTTTTATCACCGTTGAAGGTCTCGATTCTCTTGATTTTGTATCCCGCAACCTCGAGAGCTAGCAAAATGTAGCTAATAACGGAGTTCGTCCTCATAGATCCCTGATTGTAGACTTCTCCGTACTTCCCCTTTATTGCAAGCAGACAGTATCCGTTGACTATGTCATTTACGTGGCTCCAGTCCCTGAAAGCATTCACATTACCGATTCTAATTCTGTCTACCTCACCAAATTTGATCTGCATCACTTGGAGTGCTACATTGGCTGTAACGAACATCTTTCCCCTTCCAGCTCCTTCGTGATTGAAAGCTCTTGAGACTATTGTTCTCAGACCGTATGAATGATGGTAGTTCCTAAAAAGGAAGTCCCCATAAACCTTGCTCACTGCATAGGGCGACATCGGTCGAAGAGGATTACTCTCTTTTATTGGTAGTTCTGGTATCCTCTCAGGTTCGGGAAATACTGCTTTACCCGAATTTTTTATCTCTTCAAGCTGCCTTTCAGAACTTATCACCAGCCCGTATTCTTCGCTAGATCCAGCAAATACGACTATAGGATCCAAATTCTTTATTCTAATTGCTTCCAGAAGGTTTAGAGTTCCAATGCAGTTTATCTGCATAGTCTCTAAAGGATTTAAAAATGACTGGGGGACGAATGACTGGGCACCCAAGTGGAAAACGATTTCTGGCTGTGAGACATCTAGAGCTCTTGCTATTGAGGATATATCCACGAGATCACCTTCAAGCAGTGAGACATCATCATAGATTCCCTTATCGATCAAATTCTGGGGATTAGACCAATCTGCCCTACGTCTGATAATCCCATAAACTTCAGATCCAGTATCTAGCAATTTTTTTGCGAGATGAGATCCAACAAATCCCGTTATGCCTGTTATTAAGATTCTACTATCCTCAAGTTCTTTCATGCACTTGTTTCTTCTGAGATAATTTTTTAAATTTTCGTTTTAGGTAACCTACTTGAATCCTTTAAAGCGTAAATTTTTTGAGTTTTATTATGGCATTTTTAATCCCTCTAAGTAAATCGTAGCCCAACGTCGCTGATATCATGTGGATTGGAACTCTGAAGTAAGGGCTATTTCTTATTTTTTCTGTTAATTTCAACTCTCTGGGATGACAAATAGCAGTAGTTTTTCCGTGGTGTTCGTTATAAGCTAGGAAAGATCTGAAGACCTTTGCCCCCATTTTAAAAAGATCGATTTCGAAGAAAACGGCTTCATCAATACCCCTTCCATTATTTTCTTTGCATCTAAATACGATCTTTTCCATAACCCATCTTTTTATAAGAGTCCCTCCAAATCCTGTTAAGTTTATCCCTAATCCGTCTTTGTCAAGATACCCATTATAAACTACATCGTAACCTTTTTTGACTTTTTCAATCAATTTGTTTAATATATCCGGATCGAATATCATATCGGAGTCGATGAAAACTAAATACTCGGCATTTGAATTCAAGAAATAATCTCTTATTGCATTTCTTGCCGCTACTATATTCCATATTCTATTTTTGGCATTTAAAGGTCTTTTTGCCTCAAATAGTATCACCTCGCAGTTAATGCCATATTCTTTGCAGCAGGTACGGAGTTTTTTAGCGAATTGTTCATCTTCAGTTGCAAATACCGTTTTAACGTCTACTCTCGTTTTTTCTTGTATTTCTTTTTGATTTTTCAAGAATTTTTCGAGTAAATATTCAGTTTGAGGACTTATTGGCACCCCAATTATAACCATGGAACTCCCCTCCATAATCTGTTTAAGTTTATATAGCGGATATAGAAATTTTTTATGGTGGTTGAATGAAGTTCGGGGTCTTCCATTGGGCCTTTGACTTCTTTGGCGGGGGAGAAAAAGTAGCGATGGACATAGCAAAGGCGTTGGGGCTTAAAGAGGTCTACACGCTCTTTTCGAGTGCGGAGAAGGACGGAGTCGAGGCTGTGGATGTAAGCTACCTCCTGCCAAGATGGGCTAGGCTCATGGGGAAAATAACGAGAAGAAAGAGGGCTCTGGAATACTGGGTGTGGGAGATGGTCGATCCTAAGGATCTGGGGGATTTCGACGTTGTGATAACGTCAGGAGTAACTCCGAGGGCCATGCTCGTGCAGGATAACGTAATGCACGTAAACTACTGCCACAGCGTCCCGAGATGGATCTTCGACTTGTGGCACCACCGATGGAAAAGCGCAAACAAAAGCCCGACGGTTTTTGCCTTCGCGTCGCTTTTCAGGGTAATGGATGTGTGCGTAGATTCTCGCGTGGATCACTACTTCGTGAATTCGGAGCTGATCCAGAGGCGCCTCTGGCACTATCTGAAAAGGGAAAGCGCAGTTCTGTATCCGAGCATAGAGGTCTCAAAATATAAGAACGCGGAAAGCGAGGGCTACATTTTGCACATGGGCCGCTTTGACATTGAAAAGCAGATAATGCCCGTGATCAAGGCATGCGAGACGCTGGGGGAGAGACTAGTCTTGACAGGGGGGAGGGGAAATGACAGGGCCACGTATGAGTACGTAATCAAGAACAGCGGAAAGCTGATAGACTACCGCGGTTTTGTGAGCGAGGAGGAAAAGATAGACCTTCTAGCACATTGCAAGGCAGTCGTCTACAACCCCTTGAACGAGGACTTCGGGATAATCCCTCTCGAGGCTCTAGCGAGCGGGAAGCCCGTGATCGTGAACAACAGCGGTTTTCCCCCGATTCTGATCGCAAAAACAGGCTTCGTGGGAGATATCTACGGGATGGGGCTTTACAGAGGAGGGGTGATAACGGACTCGAGTGCGAAGGGGCTTGCAAGAGCTATACGGGCCTTGCGGGAGGTGGAGTGGGATCCGAAAGCGATGAGGGAGTTCGCAGAGAGGTTCGACTTTTCCGAATTCGAAAAGAGGCTGAAGGCCCAGCTCGGTGAGTGGTGGAGGGAGTTCAATGAAAAGACTGCCTGTCGGGAGATACCTTAAGGAGTTGGCAGACGTCTTAGCCCGAAGGACGAGCCTCAACGCTTACCTTGCCCGAAATTTTCCATCGCTTTTCGGAATAGAACCGAGCAGGATCATACGCTGGAAGGGGCATCTTTTACTCAGCGATGCGTTGCAAGAGATAGAGCTCTTTGACCTCATCGTGGAAAAGCAAATCTACTCGATCCCTGAGTGCAGGGTTGAAGAGGGGGATATTGTTTTTGATGTCGGCGCCCACATGGGCTTCTTCAGCTACCATGCAAAGCTCTGCGGTGCTAAGGCTATCTACGCGTTTGAACCAAACCCCTACGTTAGAGAAATCCTGACGAAGCACAAGTCGCTCTGGGGATTTCTTGATCTGAACATCTATGACCTTGCCCTCTACTCCGAAGAGGGAGAGCTCGACCTCTCCATCCCCGAAAACCCGCTCGCGAGCGTGGCAACTGTAAACTATGAGGGAACGGTTTTGGAGAAGTTCAGATATGGGGCAAAGATCCGAGTAGTAGCTACTACAATTGACAGCTTTGTGAAAAACAACAGGATTCCGTTTGTGGACTTCATAAAGATAGACGCAGAAGGGGCCGAGGGGGCAATCCTGCGGGGGGCTAGGCAGACCATAAGCGCATTCAAGCCAAAAATAGTGGTCTCAGCATATCACCGACCTTATGACGAAAAGGTGCTCCCCGAGATAGTCCTCTCAATTCGGGGGGATTACAGATACAGGCTCGTGGACAAGGGCGAGAAAGATCTCTTTTTCTTTTAGTAGCTACACCCTCCTCTTGAAAAACCTGAGCAACCCCCTCGCGTGATCTGAGAGCAAAAAATAAAGGTAAAACAGACCTCCAATCGCAAACAACCCTTCAGGAAGTAAAGTCATGTTCTCTTAGCCGCGTACCTTATCATCTGAATTGCGTTCAGGAGATCCTGACGCGTGGAGAAGGCTCTTTCGTCGCTTATTATTCTGCAATGCTGTATCTCTTCATCAAAATCCTCGACACGGCAAACATAGAGGCGCGGTTTTCCGTATGCGGATCCGTAGGCGTATCTGCATCTTGAACCCTCTCTCTTAAGTTCTTCGTTCAGAGCCCTCAGAGCGTTCTCAATAACATCCCGAGCTACCCTAAAGCTGTAAAGGTCTTTAAGCCTCATGCTTTATAGAATCCCTCAAAACTATTTAAGCTTTTTTGTCGAGCAACTGAAGTTTTTTGATATCGTATTCATTATAAAACCAGTCAGAAGAGATGACCTGACTTGGTAACTTTGTTTTATTCCAAAAATTATAGGAATAAGACCCTTTTTGCGAATTTACCCGGGGTTAACTGCATGAAACCCATCAACTCACGAGTTTGAAACGCATTTTAGCATAACTTTCTGAAAAAAAGTATTAAAAAAAGTTAAATATAAAATTAACTCAGGCAAAGATGACTCCCCTCTCCCCTCGTCTACCGAAGATATATCTGTTCCCGCAGAATTTGCAATAAATTAAAACGATATCGCCCTGTTTTACTATCATGTTTATCTCTACCACAAAAAGACGTCTCTCACATCTCTCACTTTTCTGTTTCTTGAAGACAAGCCCATAATAGCATAAGCTCTTCTATGTGCTTCGTCGTTGCATTTGCCCAGATGCACGGACAGTTTCTTGAACCACTTACCGCAAACAGGACATGTGTGCAGGTCATGCATGAGTCGGATGTGTTTTTTTATTCCGCTGATCGTCCCGAACTCGAGCCCGCAGTACGGGCACTTAATCGCTTCGTTTTCAGTCATCCTCCCACCTTCGCGACTTCATGCGCCCTGATAAAGTTCATCACTACATTTAAAAAAGTTTCAAAGAAAATGCGGTCGAGCAGGGACTTCAGGAGAGGCCTTTCCTCGCAGTAACCGCACACAGGACATGAAATCCTGAAAATGATGAACTCCGACTCCTCGCCCTCGTCAAGGAAGTCGAAGCTCTCAAGCATTTCAAACTCTGTCCCGCACTTCGGGCAGATCTTTCTTGCGATCATAGCGCCTCGGTCACAAGTTTAACCTCGACTATCCTTTCAAACCTCTCGAATTCGAAGACCCTTGCAAATCCGTCGCCGTATGTTATCATGGTTCTCCTCTCAGGAGCCTCCATTGCGATCATTGTGGCCTCTTCGAGGTTCTTTGTGCAGGCGACCATCTTCATCTTTGCAAAGAGCAATGTGAACCCATTCTTTTTCTGCATCTCCGTCAGTTTTGCAATCATTGAGAGCGGAAGAACGGGGACGATAACTTCTGCCCCGACCTCTTTAGCCTTTTGGACAATCGCCTCTGCGTTAGGAATGTACCCTCGCATTTGGACGATTTCAATATCGGCTCCGTAGATTTTCTGTAGTTCTCTTATCTGAGCAAGGAGAGGATAGTGTCTGCTGACCCACAATACCCTCATCCGCACATCCCCTCATAAACGTACTCAAATTCCAAACCCAAATCCCTCAAAAAAATAGACAAGTCTTTTTCGGAACTGTTGATGATTATCCTTCCGTCCTCCAAGATTGCGATTTCAACGAACTTCATTGTTTCATCGCCTCCGTCTGGGTCGTTGCAGTCCCCGTTTTCATCTTTGTCTCTCTGCCCTCGATTTTTATTCCGAGCTCTTCAAGCTCCTTTAGAAGTTTCTGAAATTCGACAAGACAGGCGTTACCCTGAAAACCGTCGAAGTCAAAGATGACGCTCCCATCTTCTTTGATCGTGAACTTTATCGTCTTCATTGGATCTTCACCCCCATCCCGATTATTGCCTTTTCAGTCTGCTGGACTTTAACATTGTAACCCATAGTTTGAAGCTTTCTGACCATCACGACTGCGATGTACCTCTGAAGAACTGCGTTGATGATCTTGTTGGACAAATCTCTCCAGCCAAAGGGGTCGTAGAGAATTTCTCCCGTTGCTGGGTTGAGTCCGATGTATCGACCGCTCTTTTTGTGTTTTATGATTACTGGAGCGGAGATTTGAACGTATGCGTCTTTTACTATAGCCTCCTTTACAATTTCAATTTCCATCTCCTCCTCTAAACCCCTTAAAACCTCCAACAAAACCTCCCGCTTCCAGCGGGAGACTTTTGTTTTTATAACGCTCAAATGGCTCATAGTATAGCTCTAACCCTATAGGTATATAAACTTTTCTATAAGTAGTAGCTACTACACAAAAAAGAATGCTCCCGCCGGGATTTGAACTCGGGGCGGGGGGTTGAGAGGCCCCCATGTTTGGTCGGACTACACCACGGGAGCAGTAAAAAAATAAAATGAAAAATTTTAAGCCGTCCAGACTCTCCTCGATTCGATGATGACTTTTGTTTCGTTGATTCCGATGAATTCCATGACCCTCACAGGCTCCCCGGGACGCCCGAGGAGATATGTCCTCCTTTCAGGAGCCTCTGCAACCCACTTCTCTGCATCGGTGACTGTAGGAACTGTGGAAGATCTCATTTCAAACACAAAGACTCTGAACGCCTTTGATAGTGATGCTAGCAGGTGCGGTGGGAGTGCAACGGTGATCACGGCCTCAATTCCTTCACTTTTGAGGTCGTTGATGAGTTTGATGAGTTCCTGTCCCTCTGGGAGGTTCTCTATCTTTCTGATTATCTCCAGCCCCAGCTCCCTCACTCCCCTCTCCTGTGAGGGGAGGAGGGTGTGCCTACTCACATATACCGCCTTCATGAGTGACGGTAGGATCTTTCGGTATATAAACTTTTTAATAAGTAGTAGGTTCTACTCAAAACAAATAAAGAAGCACGAAAAGAAGCTCTCCACCGAAGAGTGGAAGAACAAAAAAGAGTTAAGAGAGCGTCGAGTCACTCCATCTCGGCTGGCTTCAGAGTTACGGTGTGTATAACGCACTCTACGTAGCCCTCTTCCTCTCTCTCTGTCTGGCACTCGCCCCACGCGACACCTCTGAACACTACTTTATCCTTTTTCAAGTCCCAGACTTCGAACTCGAAGACCCCGCGCCCCCCTTCATCTATCTCGCATATCATCCCCGAACCGCAGGCGCGTATGCTGAAATTGGGGTCGTTCTCAAAGAGCTCTCTCTCGATCTCTTTTCTCA
>Ga0078972_1002843_pt1 | contig 55003 bp, 45 predicted proteins | sample YelNatPaOPGAMG01_FD_67568 | JGI IMG/M metagenome (GOLD analysis project Ga0078972, IMG submission 67568) | Hot spring thermophilic microbial communities from Obsidian Pool, Yellowstone National Park, USA - OP-RAMG-01 (SPADES assembly) (version 2) | ecosystem: Environmental > Aquatic > Thermal... | reverse complement strand
TAGGTTTTTCTCTAACAGAGGTCGGTACAGTCAATAAAATCGGCGGGCTTATTTCTGCAATTGCAGGTTCTTTACTCGGAGGTTTTCTTCTTATCAGAATGAGTCTTTACAGAGCTTTAATATGGTTCGGAGTGTTTCAAGCTTTATCAAATTTGATGTTTATGGCGCTTGCAATAGCAGGTAAAATTTTTTTCCTTTTTGTATGCACTGTAGTTGTTGAAAATGTGACAGGAGGGATGGGAACAACTGCATTTTTAGCACTTTTAATGGGACTCTGTAATCGAAGTTTTGCTGCAACCCAGTATGCTGTGCTTTCATCTTTAGCATCATTGGGAAGAGTAATAATAAGTCCCACATCAGGTTTTGTTGTTGAGAGTATAGGCTGGTCTGCTTTTTATTTTATAACTTTTCTTGTAGCAATTCCAGGTTTGATTTTTGCTATTGTTTTAAAAAAAGTTATATTTTCCATTTCTGAAAAATGAAGATTTCATCTTTTTCTCCACCACGCAGCAAGCATTGAACCTGAAAGATTCTGCCACAGACTGAAGACAGCGCCTGCAATTGCAGATGCATCACCGAAATGCACAATGGCAAGTGATATCGCAAGTCCTGAATTCTGCATCCCCACTTCAATAGATATGGTGCGACTTGCTTTTTTGTCAAATCTGAGTAAAATTGCTATCAAGTAACCCAAAAAATATCCTGCACCATTATGCATTATTACCACAAGTATTGTTAACAGCCCCACTGTAAAAAGTTTCTCTGCATTTGCAGCAATTATACCAGCTATAATTACAGCGATTGCCAAAACAGAAATTGATGGCAGTATATGTATAAATGTTTTGATTCTTTCCTTAAAAACAACTCTTACAATAAGACCTGAGGCTACTGGTAAAACTATAACCTGCATTATTGAGAAAAACATTGATAACACATTTACATGAACCCATCTGCCTGCATAAAAATAAGTTAGTAGAGGTGTCATAAGCGGTGAAAGCAAGGTGCTTGCTGTTGTCATTGCCACTGAAAGAGGAACATTGCCCTTAGAAAGATATGTGATAACATTTGAAGCAGTACCTCCCGGGCATGTTCCAACCAGAATAACACCGATTGCAAGAATTGGCGGCAGATTGAAAATTATGCACAATATATAAGCAACTAATGGCATGATAAGATACTGAGCAAAGATACCAGTAATAAGTGCTTGAGGGTATTTGAAAACTATAACAAAGTCCGATGGTTGAAGCGTTGTACCCATGCCGAACATGATAATACCAAGAAGAAGAGGAATATGTTTAATTAGTCCTTTGAAAATCGGTGGATACAGAAATCCAGCAATTGCAAATAAAGCTATCCAAAGAGTAAAGTATTTTTCTATGAGGTGTGTAACTTTTACCATATAAAAAATGTAATATTACTAACCTGTTAGTTTAATTTATATTTTTGATTTCTAACAAGGCATTTATTATTAAAGTTTCCCTTCTTGACAGAGTTTTTATGTTTTGATAAAATAAAAAGTCTTACTGACAAATTGAGCATAAATAATGAGGTGAATAAGTGCCAACAATTTCGCAACTTGTAAAAAGGGGAAGAGAGAAAGTTGAAAAGAGGACTAAATCTCCTGCGCTACAGGAATGTCCTCAGAGGAGAGGAGTTTGTGTTAGAGTTTATACTACAACACCTAAAAAGCCAAACTCGGCTTTAAGAAAAGTCGCGAAGGTAAGGCTTACAAATGGAGTAGAAGTGATAGCTTATATACCTGGAGAAGGTCACAATTTACAGGAGCATTCAATAGTTCTGGTAAGAGGTGGAAGAGTAAAGGATTTACCAGGTGTCAGATATCACATTGTTAGAGGAACTCTTGATTGCGCTGGAGTTAACAATAGAAGACAGAGCCGTTCAAAGTATGGAACCAAGAAACCAAAATAATTAGAGGATAAAAGGATGCCAAGAAGAGGTTATGTTCCAAAAAGAGAAATTATTCCTGACCCAAGATATCAGAGTAAACTTGTATCTAAATTGATAAATGTAATTATGAAGGATGGTAAAAAGTCAACAAGTGAGAAAATTTGCTATGGCGCATTTGAAATAATAAAAAATAAAACAGGTATGGACCCTTTAAAAGTATTCAAACAAGCAATTGAAAATATAAAACCTGTACTTGAAGTGAGGCCTCGCAGGGTTGGTGGTGCAACATATCAGGTTCCAATGGAGGTAAGACCCCAGAGAAGGTTAAGCCTTGCTCTAAGGTGGCTTGTAAATTATTCAAGGCAGCGTAAAGAAAAAACAATGAAAGAAAGACTTGCTGCCGAAATTCTTGATGCCTACAACAATGTAGGTTCTTCTATAAAGAAAAAAGAAGAAACCCACAAAATGGCAGAGGCCAACAGAGCGTTCGCTCATTACAGGTGGTAATTTAGAGGAGTATATGGAGAGATTTCCTTTAGAAAAAACAAGAAATATTGGTATTATGGCTCATATTGACGCAGGCAAGACAACAACTACTGAAAGAATTTTGTATTATACCGGTGTGACATATAAAATTGGTGAAGTTCATGAAGGAACAGCTGTTATGGACTGGATGCCACAGGAGCAGGAACGCGGCATCACTATCACAGCTGCATCTACAAGCTGCATGTGGAAGGAACATAAGATAAATATTATTGATACTCCAGGACATGTGGACTTCACAATAGAAGTTGAGAGGTCATTAAGGGTTCTGGATGGTGCTATAGCTGTTTTTGATGCTTCTGCAGGAGTTGAACCTCAAAGTGAAACAGTATGGAGACAGGCAGATAAATACAGAGTCCCAAGAATTGCCTTTATAAATAAAATGGATAAAATAGGTGCAGAGTTTTTTATGTCTGTAGAAAGCATGATTGAAAAACTCGGTGCAAATCCTGTTCCTGTTCAGATTCCCATTGGTAAAGAGGAAACATTCAGAGGACCTGTTGATCTTGTTGAGATGAGAGCATTTTATTTTGATGATGAAACACTGGGAGCTCGTTTTGTGGAAGATGTTATTCCTTCTCAATATATTGAAGAAGCTGAAAAATACAGAACACAAATGATAGAAACTTTATGTGATATAGATGAAAATATAATGGAGAAATATCTTTCAGGTGAGGAGATTACAGCAAATGAGTTAAGGACAGCCCTCAGAAAGGGAACTCTTGAGATGAAGATAACTCCTGTGCTTTGTGGTTCAGCATTCAAAAATAAAGGTGTTCAGATGCTTCTTGATGCGGTTGTTTATTATCTTCCATCACCCCTTGATATACCTCCTGTGAAAGGAATAAATCCTTTAGATGGTTCAGAAATTAAAAGAAGCCCTTCTACTGAGGAACCCCTCACAGCTCTTGCATTTAAGATTATGGCGGATCCATATATGGGAAGCCTGACTTATGTCAGGGTTTATTCTGGTATTTTAAGTTCAGGTTCATATGTGTATAACTCAACAAGAAATATAAAAGAAAGAGTCGCAAGAATTTTCAGAATGCATGCCAATCACAGAGAAGAAATTAAAGAAATTTGTGCTGGAGACATTGCTGCTGTTGTTGGTTTAAAAAATACACTTACCGGAGATACTCTATGTGATGAGAGCAATCCTGTAATTCTTGAAGCTATAGAGTTTCCAGAACCTGTTATCTCAGTTGCCATAGAGCCAAAGACAAAGGCAGACCAGGAAAAGCTGGCAATGGCTTTGCAGAGAATCGCACAGGAAGACCCTTCATTCAGAGTTACATATAATGAAGAAACAGGTCAAACCATTATTTCGGGCATGGGAGAGCTTCATCTGGAAATAATAGTTGACAGGCTTACAAGACAGTTCAAGGTAGGAGCAAATGTAGGTAAACCCCAGGTTGCATATAAAGAAACAATTAAAATGCCTGCAAAGGCAGAAGGTAAATTTATAAGACAGACAGGTGGTCGTGGTCAGTATGGACATGTATGGATAGAGGCTGAACCTCTTGAGAGAGGGAAGGGATTTGAATTTATTAATAAGATTGTAGGGGGCACTATTCCTAAGGAATTTATTCCAGCAGTTGAAAATGGAATCAAAGAGGCTATGGAGGGAGGAATTCTGGCAGGGTATCCTGTTGTTGATGTCAGAGTTAGCCTTTTTGATGGCTCATATCATGAGGTTGACTCTTCTGAGCTTGCATTTAAAATTGCAGGCTCAATAGCATTTAAGGAAGCATGTAAGAAAGCGGAGCTTGTTTTGCTTGAACCGATTATGGATGTGGAGGTCGTGACACCTGAAGAGTATATGGGAGAAGTAATAGGAGACTTAAACTCAAGACGCGGAAAAGTTCAATCTATAGAAAAAAGAGGAAAGGCACAGGTTATCAGAGCAGTTGTTCCACTTGCAGAAATGTTTGGATATGCAACTGATCTCAGGTCAAAAACACAGGGTAGAGGAACATATACAATGCAGTTTTCACATTATGAAGAAGTTCCTAAAAATATTACAGAACAAATAGTTGCAAAGATAAAAGGAAAATAAAGTTTAAAAGATTTTAATAAGGAGGACACAATGGCTAAGGCAAAATTTGAGAGAAAGAAGCCACATGTAAATGTAGGCACTATAGGGCATATTGATCATGGAAAGACCACACTGACGGCAGCGATAACAAAGTATCTTCAGCTGAAGGGGCTTGCAAAGTACAAAAGGTTTGAGGAGATAGACAATGCACCTGAGGAGAAAGCTCGTGGTATTACAATAAACACAGCTCATGTTGAGTATGAGACAGACAAGCGTCATTATGCGCATGTGGACTGTCCTGGTCATGCTGACTATATAAAGAACATGATAACAGGAGCAGCCCAGATGGATGGAGCTATACTGGTTGTAGCAGCGAATGATGGACCGATGCCGCAGACGCGTGAGCATATACTTCTTGCCAGGCAGGTAGGAGTTCCATATATAGTGGTATACATGAACAAGACAGACATGGTTGATGATCCTGAGCTACTTGATCTTGTTGAGCTTGAGGTAAGGGAGCTACTGAGCAAGTATGGATTTCCTGGGGATGAGATACCTGTTGTAAGGGGCAGTGCACTGAAGGCACTGAACTGTGAGAGCAATGATCCTGATGCAGAGGACTACCATAGTATACAGCAGTTACTGGATGCTATAGACAGTTATATACCTGAGCCTGAGAGGCCTGTAGACAAGCCATTTTTGATGCCGATAGAGGATGTATTCAGCATATCAGGTCGTGGTACAGTTGTAACAGGCAGGGTAGAGCGTGGGATAATAAAGGTAGGTGATGAGGTAGAGATAGTGGGGTTAGGAGAGACTCGGAAGACAGTTGCTACAGGGATAGAGATGTTCAGGAAGGTTTTGGATGAAGGAAGGGCAGGAGACAACATAGGAGTGCTTTTGAGGGGTATAGGCAAGGATGAGGTAGAGCGTGGGATGGTTTTGGCTAAGCCTGGCAGCATAACGCCGCACATGAAGTTTAAGGCTGAGGTATATGTACTTACGAAGGAGGAAGGAGGAAGGCACACACCGTTTTTTAATGGATACAGACCCCAGTTTTATTTCAGGACTACTGATGTAACTGGAGTGATAAAGTTACCTGAGGGAGTTGAGATGGTTATGCCTGGGGACAATGTGAATCTTATGGTTGAACTGATAGCTCCGATAGCAATGGAGGAGGGGCTCAGGTTTGCGATAAGGGAGGGTGGAAGGACAGTTGGTGCTGGTGTTGTTACAGAGGTGCTGGAGTAAGATATGAGAGATATAATACTTTTACAATGCACAGAGTGTAAAAATAAAAATTATTCCACAACAAAGAATAAAAAAAATACACCTGATAAGTTACAATTGAAAAAATACTGTAAACATTGTAGAAGGCATACATTACATAAGGAAACAAAAGCATAGGCCAGTAGCTCTAACGGATAGAGCACCGGACTCCAAATCCGGGGGATGGGGGTTCAAATCCCTCCTGGCCTGTTAATTATATTTGAGGTGAGAATTGTTTAATAAAATTAAGAATTTTTTTGATGAAGTAAAAATTGAGGCAAAAAAAGTTAACTATCCAAAAAAACATGAAGTTGTTGCTTCAACATGGGTTGTTATAATTACAGTAATTATAATTTCTTTTTTTCTTGGAATAGTTGATTTTATTCTTTCAAGAATAATCACTGCATTTATAAGGTAAAAAATGGCAAAAAAATGGTATGTTGTTCATACAATGTCTGGATTTGAAGAAAAAGTAAAGGCTTCAATAGAAGAAAGGGCTAAAACTAAAGGACTTGACCAGCAAATTTCAAGAATACTTATTCCAACAGAAAAAATAATTGAAATAAAGGGAAAAAGGAAAAAGGAATCAGAAAAAAAGTTTTATCCGGGATATATTTTGGTTGAGATGGAACTTAATGAAGACACGTGGCATTTAATAAGAACAACCCAGAGAGTGACAGGATTTGTGGGTGGCAGAAAACCCGCTCCTGTGCCTCAGGAGGAAGTTGAAATGATACTTCAGCAACTGGAAGGGAAAACCCCACAGGTAAAAACTCATTTTGAAAAAGGAGAAAATGTAAGAATTACTGATGGGCCATTTACAAATTTCACAGGATATATAGATGAGGTTGATCCTGAACATGAAAGGGTAAAAGTTATGGTAAGTATCTTTGGCAGACAGACACCTGTAGAGCTTGGTTTTTCACAGATTGAGAAAGTATAAATGGAGGAATAAATTATGGCAAAAAAAGAAGTAGTTGCACAGGTAAAACTTGTAATACCAGCAGGCAAGGCAAATCCCGCACCTCCTGTTGGACCTGCACTTGGTCCTCATGGAATTAATATTATGGAATTCTGCAAGCAGTTCAATGCTCAGACTCAAAATATGGGAGAAACCCTTGTTCCTGTTGTGTTAACAATTTACAAAGACAGATCATTTACATTTATTCTTAAAACTCCTCCAACATCAGAACTTATTAAAAAAGCAGCAGGGATAATAAAGGGTTCTGGAGCAACAGGAAAGGAAAAGGTTGGTTCACTGACAATGAAGCAGGTTGAGGAAATTGCAAAAACAAAAATGCCTGATCTGAATACAACCTCACTTGAAGCAGCAGTAAAGATGGTGATTGGTACTGCAAAAAGCATGGGGATAGAAATAAGGGGGTAAAACTTCATGGGTAAAAAACTTGCGGCAGTTAAGGAAAAAATTGATTTATTAAAGGAATACACACTTGATGAAGCAATTGACATACTCAAAGACAGCAGCTTTGTTAAATTTGATGAAACAGTTGAAATGGCTATAAATTTGGGCGTGGATACAAGAAAGTCCGATCAGGTAGTTCGTAGCACAGTTATTCTTCCACACGGTACAGGGAAACCCGTAAGGGTTCTGGTTTTTGCAAAGGGTGAGAAAGAGAAGGAAGCGGTAGAAGCAGGAGCGGATTATGTGGGAGCAGAAGATTTTATTGAAAAAATACAGCAAGGATGGCTTGATTTTGACAGAAGCATTGCAACGCCTGATATGATGAGTCAAATTGGCAAACTCGGTAAGATTCTCGGACCAAGAGGACTCATGCCAAATCCTAAATTGGGCACAGTTACTTTTGACATAACAAGGGCAGTTAAAGAAGCAAAAGCAGGAAAGATTGAATATAGAACAGACAAAGGTGGTGTTGTTCATGTTCCAATAGGCAAAATTTCTTTTGATAAAGAGAAGCTTATAGAGAATGCTATAGCTGTTTTAAAATCAGTTATCAGGGCGAAACCACCAACATCAAAAGGCAAATACATAAAGAAGGTTGTTTTATCTTCTACAATGGGACCAGGATTGAAAATTGATATATCAAAATTAAAACTTTAAAACAGGCTTTGCCTGTTGGTAAAAAATCTGAGACAGCAGGTGCCGGAAGGCTTAATGAATATTTGCCTGCCGAGATTGATGGTAACAGTTCAAATTAGCACCGCTGTCCGGGAAAGGAGGTAGAATCTGAGTAGCATAAAAGAAAAAAAAGAAAAGAAGGTTGAAGAGCTTGTCAGTCGTCTGGCTAAGGCAAAATCGTTGATTTTGACAGATTTTCAGGGATTGACGGTTGCGGAGATTTCAGAGTTAAGACGAGCAATGAAGGAATCAGGCTCGGAGTATAAGGTTTGCAAAAACTCTTTGTTCTGGATAGCATTAAAAGATGTTCCATTCAGGGAGAACTTAAAAGATTCTCTAAGAGGACCAACTGGTATTGTATTCGGTTATGATGACCCTGTGGTTGCTGTAAAAAGGACTCTTGAATTTTCTGAAAAGAATGAAAAGTTAAAACTCAAGCAGGGAGTTGTAGAGGGCAGAGTATATTCACCTGAGGAGCTTAAACAGATAGCCAAACTGCCTTCAAAGAATGTACTTATGAGTATGCTTGCTGGTGGAATGGTTTCTCCACTTTCAAAGATGGCTTCTGCACTTAAAGCTGTAAATCTTAAGCTTTTATATTTACTGGAAGCATTGAAAAATAAAAAAGCTCAATAAAAAGGAGGAAAATATGGGAATAACAAAAGAAGAGGTTTTTCAGTTTTTTGATAATCTCACAATAATTGAACTCAGTCAGTTTATTAAAGAGTTTGAGGAAAGATATGGGGTAACAGCAGCAGCTCCTGTTGCTGTGGCAGCAGCACCAGTTGCAGCACCAGCAGCAGCACAGGCAGCACCAGCAGTAGAGGAAAAAACAAGCTTTGATGTAATTCTTAAAGCAGCTGGTGATAAGAAAATTCAGGTAATAAAAGTTGTAAGAGAACTCACAGGACTTGGTCTCAAGGAAGCTAAGGATCTGGTTGATGGTGCTCCAAAGCCTGTAAAAACCGGAGTTTCTAAAGAAGAAGCAGAAGCTATTAAAACAAAACTTGAAGCTGAAGGTGCTCAGGTAGAAATTAAATAATTTTGAGAGAAGGGTAGCCATGATAAAACCTTTAAGAGAGAGAATAAATTTTGGTAAGGTGCCTCCACTTGTGGAGGTCCCTTACCTTCTTGAGTTTCAAAAGAAATCTTTTGAAAGATTTCTTCAGAAAGATGTTCCTCCAGAAGAAAGAGCTGAGGAGGGACTTCAGGCAGCTCTGAACAGTGTTTTTCCTATAAGTGACTATAATGGAACAACAACTATAGAGTTTATTTCTTATACAGTTGGAGAACCAAAACTGAGCCCTTATGAATGCATGGTAAAAGGGCTTACATACTCTGTTCCCATCAAGATGAAGGTTCGTTTAAACATATGGGAAAAAGATGAAGAAGGAAGAAAAACTCTCAAGGAATCCAGACAACAGGAGGTTTTTCTTGGTGACCTTCCAATGATGACAGAAACAGGAAGCTTTATAATAAATGGTGTTGAAAGGGTTATAGTCAGCCAGTTACACAGATCTCCGGGAGTTTATTTTGCACCTGATAAGGGTAAAAGCAGAATTAGCGGAAGATTTTTATACACAGCAAGAGTTATTCCTGTCAGGGGTTCATGGCTTGATTTTGAATTTGATTCAAAGGATCTTTTATATGTAAGAATTGATAAAAGGAAGAAGCTTCCAGCAACAATTGTTCTTAAGGCACTTGGCTACACGAATGAGGATCTTCTGAAAATCTTTTATCCAATTGAAGAGATAAGAATAAAGGATGACAATACATATACAAGACCAGTAAGTGATATACTGGCAGGAGTCAGGACAAAAATTGATATCTGCGGGCAATCAGGTGAGGTTATAGTAAAGGAAGGAAGTAAAATTACAAGATATACATTGAGGAAAATGAAAGAACTCGGTATTCAGGAGATACCTATTCCAAAAAGTGAAATAATTGGAAGAATTACCCTTTCAGATATTGTTGATCCTGAAACCGGTGAGGTAATAGTTGATAGTAATAAAGAGATTACTGAAGGAGCTTTTCAAAGAATTCTATCTTGTAAAATTCAGAAATTGAATCTGCTTTTTATAGATAATCTTAACTATCTGCCATCTTTGAGGGAAACACTTCTTACTGATAAAGTGGAACATAAAAAGCATGCATTAAGAGAGATATATAAGAAATTAAGACCGGGAGAACCTGCCACTGAAGAAGCAGCTGAGGAACTTTTCTATGGATTGTTTTTTGATCCTAAAAGGTATGACCTTTCTCCTGTGGGAAGGCTTAAATTAAATCAGAAATTAGGTCTTGATATTCCACTTGATGTAAGGGTGTTAACTGACAGGGATATTATAGAGATTGTTAAGTATCTGCTCAACCTCAGAACAGGTAAAGGTGAGGTTGATGATATAGACCACCTCGGTAACAGACGTGTAAGAGGAGTTGGCGAGCTCTTAGAGAACCAGTTTCGTATAGGACTTGTAAGAATGGAGAGAGCTATAAGGGAGAAGATGACCATAACTGACACAGAAACTGCGATGCCACATGATCTTGTTAATACAAAGCCTGTAATGGCAGCAGTTAAAGAGTTTTTCAGTTCCAGTCAATTGAGTCAGTTCATGGATCAAACAAATCCATTAAGTGAAATTACCCATAAGCGGAGACTGAGTGCACTTGGTCCCGGAGGACTTACCCGTGAAAGAGCAGGATTTGAGGTGAGGGATGTTCATCCAACACATTATGGAAGAATATGTCCTATTGAGACTCCTGAAGGACCAAATATTGGATTGATAACGTCTCTTGCAACATATGCAAGAATCAATGAGTTTGGTTTTATAGAGTCTCCATACAGAAAGGTTGTGGATGGTAAAGTTACGGATGAAGTGCATTATCTGAGCGCTCTTGAGAGTGAAAATTTTGTAATAGCAGAAGCAACAACACCAGTTGATGAAAAAGGTAATCTGGTTGGAGAGACAGTATCTGCTCGTGTTAAGGGAGATTTTAAAATGGTTTCTCCTCAAGAAGTTCAGTATATGGATGTATCTCCAAAACAGATTGTCAGTGTATCTGCTTCTTTAATTCCATTTCTTGAAAATGACGATGCTAACAGGGCATTGATGGGTTCAAACATGCAGAGACAGGCAGTTCCACTTATTCATACAGAAGCTCCAATGGTGGGAACAGGAATGGAAATTTATGCTGCAAGGGACAGTGGCTGGCTTATAGTTGCCAGAAGAGAAGGAATAGTTGAGAGCGTTGATGCAACCAGAATTGTTGTTAGAGTTACTGAAGAAGGTGGTGGAGTTGATATATATAATCTTGTGAAGTTTCATAAATCCAATCAAGGAACATGCATGAATCAAAAGCCGATTGTGAAGGTTGGACAGAAAGTGGAAAGAGGTACAATTCTTGCTGATGGTCCAAGTATGGATAAAGGTGAGCTTGCTCTTGGAAGAAATGTTCTTGTTGCATTTATGCCATGGGGTGGGTATAACTTTGAGGATGCTATTCTGATAAGTGAAAGACTTGTAAAGGAAGATGTTTATACATCAATTCATATAGATGAATTTGAAGTGGAATGTAGAGACACAAAGCTTGGTCCTGAAGAGATTACCAGAGAAATTCCAAATGTAAATGAAGAACTTCTTAAAAATCTTGATGAGGATGGAATCATCAGGATAGGTGCACATGTAAAAGCAGGAGATATTCTTGTAGGTAAGATAACTCCTAAGGGAGAAAGGGTTCTTACTCCTGAAGAAAAGCTTCTTTATGCAATATTTGGCGAAAAAGCAGAAGATGTAAAAGAAAGCTGTTTATATGTACCGCCCGGGATTGAGGGAGTTGTTATTGATGTAAAGATTCTTACAAGAAAAGGAAAAGACAGGTCAAATAGAGCAAAGGCTATAGAGGAAGAGGAAATTAGAGCACTTGAAAGAGACAGGGAGGATGAAATAAGAATACTTAAAGAGACAAAAGCAAGCAGAATCAGAAAGATTCTGAAAGGTAAAGTAGTTCTTGAAGATGTAAAGGATCCAAGAGACCCCACTAAAATACTTTGCCAGAAAGGAAAGGCTCTTACAAAGAAAGTTGTTAATCTTCTTGATGTAAATCAACTGCTTAAACTCAAGGTAGAGGATCCTGATGTTAAAGCAGAAGTAAGCAGGGTTAATAAGGAAGTTGAGCAGAATATAAAACAGATTTATGCAAAATATAATGAAAAAGTTGAAAGAATTGAAAAGGGAGATGAGCTTCCACCGGGAGTTAATCAGGTAATTAAAGTTTATATTGCAATGAAGAGAAAGATACAGGTTGGAGATAAAATGGCTGGCAGACACGGTAACAAAGGTGTTGTTTCAATGATTTTACCAGAAGAGGATATGCCATACCTTGAGGATGGAACGCCTGTTGATATAGTACTTAATCCTCTGGGAGTGCCTTCAAGAATGAATGTGGGACAGATTCTTGAAACTCATTTAGGTCTTGCTGCTAAAGCTCTTGGTCTTTATATAGCAAGTCCTGTTTTTGAGGGAGCAAAAGAAAGTGAAATAAAGGAACTTTTAAAGAAAGCTGGATATCCACAAACCGGACAGGTAATTCTTTATGATGGCAGAACCGGTGAGCCTTTTGAAAGACCTGTTACAGTTGGATATATGTATATGCTTAAACTGCATCATCTTGTAGCAGACAAAATTCATGCTCGTTCAATAGGCCCTTACTCTCTTGTTACACAGCAACCCCTTGGAGGTAAAGCACAGTTTGGTGGACAGAGACTTGGAGAGATGGAAGTATGGGCACTTGAAGCATATGGAGCAGCGTATACTCTTCAGGAATTTTTAACTGTAAAAAGTGATGATATAATGGGCAGAACACGGATGTATGAAGCTATTGTTAAGGGACATCCTGTATTGGAACCAGGAGTTCCTGAATCATTCAATGTTTTAATAAAAGAACTTCAGAGTCTATGCCTTGATGTAGAACTTCTGGAGAAAAAGAAGAAATTGGGAGGGAGAGCTTGATAGAAGATATTTATTCATTGTTTCAAAAACCTAAAAATCCGAGGGATTTTGATGCAATAAGGATAAAACTTGCATCACCTGAAAAGATAAGGGAATGGTCATATGGTGAGGTAAAGAAGCCTGAAACAATTAACTACAGAACTTTTAAACCTGAACAGGATGGTCTTTTCTGTGCAAAAATTTTCGGACCTGTAAAAGACTGGGAATGTCTTTGCGGTAAGTACAAGAGAATGAAACACAAAGGTGTTATATGTGATAAATGCGGTGTAGAGGTAATTCAATCAAAGGTCAGACGGGAAAGAATGGGACATATTGAGCTTGCTGCACCTGTGGCTCATATATGGTTTGTAAGAGGAGTTCCAAGCAAAATGGGACTTCTGCTTGATCTCAGTGTAAGGCAGCTTGAAAGGGTTATTTATTATGAGGACTACATAGTAATTGATCCAGGTGATACTCCATTAAAGGAAAAGGATATCCTTACAGAGGAAGAATACAGAAAAAGGACTGCTGAATATGGGAGCAGATTTAAAGCGGGAATGGGAGCAGAAGCAATAAGAGAACTTCTTAAAAAGATTGATCTGGACACACTTGCTAAGGAACTCAAAGAAAAAATAGATACAGCAACATCAAGTGGAATAAAAAGAAAGCTTACAAAAAGGCTTAAGGTTGTTGAAGCATTTAAAAATTCCGGGAACCGTCCTGAATGGATGATTCTTGACATTATTCCAGTACTTCCACCAGAGTTAAGACCACTTGTCCCGCTTGACGGAGGCAGGTTTGCATCATCGGATTTAAATGATCTTTACAGGAGAGTAATTAACAGAAACAACAGATTGAAAAGACTTATGGAGCTTAAAGCTCCAAGCGTGATTATAAGAAATGAAAAAAGAATGCTTCAGGAAGCAGTGGATACCCTTTTTGACAATACAAAAAGGTCAAAGGCTTTAAAGGTTGGCAGTCGAAGACCTCTTAAATCTTTAAGCGATATGATAAAGGGCAAACAGGGAAGATTCAGACAGAATCTTTTAGGCAAGAGGGTGGATTATTCTGGTAGGTCAGTTATAGTTGTAGGGCCAGAGCTTGATATGCACCAGTGCGGATTGCCGAAAATTATGGCACTGGAACTTTTTAAACCCTTTGTTTTTAACAAGCTTGAGGAAAAAGGATTTGTAACCACAATAAAACAGGCAAAAAGACTTGTTGAACAGGAAAGATCAGAAGTATGGGATGCCCTTGAAGAGGTGATTCAGGAGCATCCTGTTCTTCTTAACAGGGCTCCAACACTTCACAGGCTTGGAATTCAGGCTTTTGATCCTGTTCTTGTAGAAGGAAAAGCTATAAAGCTTCATCCACTTGTATGCACAGCTTTTAATGCAGATTTTGATGGAGACCAGATGGCAGTTCATGTTCCTCTTTCTTATGAGGCACAAATTGAAGCAAGAGTGTTGATGATGTCTGTTGGCAACCTTCTTTCTCCAGCAAATGGAAAGCCTATAGTTGTCCCAACTCAGGATATGGTTCTCGGAGTTTACTATCTTACAAAGGTTAAGAAAACTGCAAGAGGGGCAGGTAAGGTTTTTTCAGATCCTGAAGAGGTTGTTCTTGCCTATCAGAGCGGGGCAGTAGAAAAACATGCTCCAATAAAGGTTAAACTGAATGGACGCATTGTGGACACTACTGCTGGAAGGATTATATTCAGAGAAATTGTACCTGAAGGTGTTCCATTTGAAATGCTCAATAAAGAGTTAACAAAAAAGGAACTCGGAAAGTTGATTGAGTATATTCATAATAAATTTGGCAAAAGACAGACAGTTCTGTTCTTAAATAAACTTGAGAAGTTAGGTTTTGAAGTTGCAACACAATCAGGAATCTCCATATGCATTGATGATATGCATATACCTTCAAAGAAAGCAGAACTTATAAAGGAAGCAGAATTGCAGGTAATGGAAGTCCAGAAACAGTATGCAGAGGGATTGATAACACAGGGAGAAAGATATAACAAGGTGATTGATATATGGGCAAATGTTACAGAAAAGGTTGCTGATGAAATGATGAAAGAACTTGGAGCTGAAGAGAAAGACAGCCTCACAGAAGAAGAACTTGCTGAAAGGAAGTCATTCAACAGCATCTTTATGATGGCAGACTCAGGTGCTCGTGGAAGCATTGCACAGATAAGGCAGCTTGCAGGAATGAGAGGATTGATGGCAAAACCATCAGGTGAGATTATTGAAACTCCTATTACAGCTAATTTCAGGGAAGGACTTACACCACTTCAGTATTTTATATCCACACATGGTGCAAGAAAGGGTCTTGCAGATACAGCACTGAAAACAGCAAATGCAGGTTATTTAACAAGAAGACTTGTTGATGTGGCGCAGGATGTTTTCCTTACAGAGAATGATTGTGGAACAAAGGATGGAATATATATTACTGCTCTGGTTGAAGGTGGTGAAATTGTGATGACCCTTGAGGAAAGAATATTTGGAAGAACCCTTGCGGAAGATATAAAAGACCCTCTTACAGGTGAGATAATTGCAAAGAAGGATACATTAATAGATCATTCATTGACAAAAAAGATTGTGGATGCAGGAATAGACAGAGTAAAAATTCGTTCAGTGCTAACATGCAGAACAAAATTTGGTGTTTGTTCAAAATGTTATGGAATGGATCTTGCAAGATGTGAACCTGTTGAGATAGGAGAAGCAATAGGAGTTATAGCTGCACAGTCCATAGGAGAGCCTGGCACACAGCTTACAATGAGAACCTTTCATATTGGAGGAGCAGCCACAAAGATAGTTGAAGAAGCCAGGCTCGAAGCTAAAGGTTCTGGAAAAATCAAGTTTAAAAACATTCATTATGTTGAAAGAAAAGATGGCTCTCTCATTGTTCTTAACAGAAATGCCATGATAACAATTGTGGATGCAACAGGAAGAGAAAGGGAAAAGTACAATCTTGTTTATGGAGCGAAGATTCTTGTTAAAGAAGACCAGATTGTTGAATCAGGTCAGAGGCTGGCTGAATGGGATGCATATACAACGCCTATTATTACCGAGATAGGTGGCAAAATAGCTCTTGGTGATCTTGTGGAAGGTATTACATTTAAAGAAGAAACTGATCCAACCACAGGGCTTTCTCACAAGATAATAATTGATTATCCTGCAACTTATAGACCCCGTGTTACCATAAAGGATAAAGATGGCAAAACAGCTCGCCTTCCTGCAGGAGCTCCTGCAAGATATCTCCTGCCAGCTGGTGCAATTTTGGTTGTTGACAAAGGAGATGTTGTTGAGCCCGGAGACATACTTGCAAAGATTCCGAGAGAGACAATTAAGACAAAGGATATAACAGGAGGTCTTCCAAGGGTAGCTGAGCTTTTTGAAGCAAGAAGACCTAAAGAAGCAGCTATTGTCAGTGAAATAGATGGTATAGTTGAGTTCAGAGGTGGGCAGAAAGGTTCAAGATTGATTGTTATCAGAGGAGCTGATGAAACAAGAGAATATCAGATTCCCAAAGGTAAGCATGTAATAGTTCATGATGGAGACTGGGTGAAGGCAGGTGAACCACTGATAGATGGCTCAATAAATCCTCACAGCATCCTTGATATACTCGGTCCAACAGAGCTGCAAAGATATCTTGTTGATGAGATTCAAAAGGTTTATAGACTTCAGGGAGTTTCTATACATGATAAGCATATTGAAGTTATTGTCAGGCAGATGATGAAGAAGGTAAAAATTGAAGATCCTGGAGACACATTATTTCTTATAGGTGAGGAAGTTGATAGATTCACATTTATTGAGGAAAATGAAAGGGTTCTGGCACGCGGAGGAAGACCTGCTCAGGCAAAACCTCTTTTGCTTGGAATTACAAAGTCAGCTCTTTCAACTGAGTCATGGGTATCTGCAGCTTCGTTTCAGGAAACAACAAGAGTTCTTACAGATGCTGCCATTGAGGGTAGAATTGATGAGTTAAGAGGTCTAAAGGAAAATGTAATAATGGGTAGAATTATTCCTGCTGGAACAGGCTGTCCTGATTATAAAGATACATTGATAAAAGGAGATTTCTATAACATGCAGATAGAAGAGTTCAAGGAGGAAACAATAAGGGAAAGTTGATGTCTTCTGTGCGTTTTGTTGCTGATGTAATGCTTGGAAGCCTGAGCCGATGGCTCAGGCTTTTTGGTTTTGACACACTGTACAGCAATAAATTTACAGATAAGGAACTGATAAAGATATCTATACAGGACAGCAGAATTCTTCTGACAAGGGATACAATTCTTGCAAAATCAAAACTTTTAAAAAATGTTTTACTTATTCATTCTGAAGATGTTAAAGAGCAGATAAAGGAAGTACTTTCTCAGATTCCATGCATAAATTTATTTTCACTAACACCAAGATGTCCTGTCTGTAATGGAGAAATGGAAAAGATAAAAAAGGAAGAAATCATGAAGTTCAAAAATGAAATACCGGACCATGTTTTTTTTACCAGTGAAGAATTTGTAGTTTGCAGATCATGTAAAAAACTTTACTGGCATGGAACACATAAAGACAGGATCAACAAAATAAAAAAAGAAATTTTAAAAGAGCTTGGGAAAGGTTTCTGATTCAAAAACTTTCAGAATTCTCATTGCAACAGGAATTATCTGATTATCAATATAGTAGTTGATATCAATTTTTGATGGATCTGCAAACTCCACAGGATATGCCCTTTCACTTATAGAGCCGCTGCCTTTTTGAATTATATATCCAATAACACTTCCCTCACCAACAGGAATACCTCTCTCAAGTAATCTTCTTGCAGCAATCACATGAGGGGAGATAAGTTTATATTCTGAAACAGGCTTTGAAAGCTGTTCATAAACAACAAGTTCTTTTAAATCATATTTTCCTTCTTTTAATGCTTTTAGTCTTTCCTGAAGATACTGAAAAGCTTTATCAATGTTTTCTTCTATCAGGCATATTTTAAGTATTTCTTGCTGGGTCTGTCTTGCATATCTTGATAAATCCCTTCTTACTATTTCAAGCCCTCTTACCTTCAGTCTGCCTTTTTCATCGAGCAAAGCATATCTTTTTTTAGCTACCCCACCGGATTCTCGGGGGACAAAAAGCCCTTTAATATAAAAATCTTCAAGGTCAAGCCTCATAAGACCAGGCAGAGAACTGTTTATTTCTTTAATAAATTTTTCAAGTTCCTCTTTTCTGCCTTCAAACTTTAAAAATGCCGAGTCTGTATCTCCATATATTGCATGGAAACCACGCTCTTCTGCTTTTCTTAAAACTTCCTTTATCCAGTATCTTCCAAGTGCTGTGATTGACTCAGCACATTCTTTTGAATACCATCTACTTGCAGGATATGCATAATAACCATAGGATGCATTTATTATTGTTTTAAGAGCTCGCTGTTTTGTATCAAGAATTAAATAATCATGAGAATCAGGCTCAAGGTTTTTAAGCTCTTTTTTCAACTCAAGTCTTTCAATTAAAAGTTCTTCAACTGCCTGAGCCTCAAAACCTTTCTTATTCTTGCAGAACCAGTATGGAAGTTCTGGAATTCTATATCCGTTATTTTTACAGCAACTGCAATTAAGAGAATCAATTGATATATTATATGTAGCGATTATTGATGGATAAAGAGATGCAAAATCAACAACTGCAACTCCTTTATGAAGCCCTACTTCTGGCTCCTTTACAAAACCTCCCTCATATGTTGTTTTTTGACGCTCCTTTATCTCATCAAACTTTGGCTGATTTGGAATCACTCTGTTTTGCTGTTTTGCTCTTTTAATGTAATACCACTCAACAAGCTGACTGTATGGCATCCTTGAGGTGTCAAAAAGTGACTGTCCTGTTATCTTTGTAAGTTCCTCAATATCTGGAAGGAGCATTTTTGTAAGCTCATAAACAAGCTCGCTGTCTTTAAGGCAGTATCTTGCAAGTCTGTCAAGCTCATGCCCTTTATCCCATGCCTGAACAATATCTTCATATTCCATATCAAGCTTTGTATCACCAAGAAGTTCCTGAGAAACATTTTTAAGGGTAAGCTGTTCACTCTGTAGCATTGGAGACAGTATATTGAAAACAAAATTAAAAATATCTATATGAACTCTACCAATAAGTCTTGCAGTTGTGAATCTTGCTCTTTTTGAAAGCGTTATTCCAGAGTTGTTCCTTGAAAGAATTGAAATATTAACCTTCAACTGCTTTGCTCTTTCTCTTAAAATAGGCATGTCATACAGATCAGTATTGTAACCTGAAATTATATCAGGATCATAATCTTTTACTATATCAATGAAGCTACTTATAACTTCCCTTTCGTCTTTTACAACAATGGTATCAATTGTATATTCAGCTTTCTGGTAAGTTATTATTTTTGAAACCCCTTCACCATATAATGAAATCATGATAATAGATGGAGTACCCCTCTGAACTTCAATAACTTCCATATCAAAGGCAAGAATTCTCAGCTTTGGTGCAGGAGCTTCTACTTTTTTAATTGATTTTATTATATTGCCTTCCACTTCAATATCAAGCCATCTAAGGCATGACAGGTCTTTCTCTGCAAGATAAACTCTGTATGCAGGAAGTTGATACTCATACTCATCAATTACAGAGCCTGAGCCTCCTCTTTTTGATTCAATGGATTTTATAGCATCTCTTACTTTCTGTAAGTCTTGATGTCTTTTTGTATATATTTTTATGAATTCCTGCTGTTTCCCGTAAAAAATCTTTTTTTCTGTTGTGATTTCAGTTACAGGAAGTGAATTTTTTTTAATGATTTCATTAATTTCTTTTATAGCCTTTTCTTTATCTGAATAAAGGACTAAAAAATAAGGTCTATATGAAGGGTCAACAAATTTTTCTCTTCTACCATTCTCTGTAATACCGAAAAGAAGAATACCTTCTTCTGAATCATCAATGTCTGTCAGGTAAAATAGCATTATTATTTAAAATTATAGCAAAAAATTAAAGATTGCATCTTTCTCTTTGTTTTTGGTATAAAATAAATAAAGGCTTCCTGCCCTGCACGTTATGGAGGGAAAAGGGGATCCGGCAGTTGGATCGTTTGGGAGCCAGCGTAGATAGTGGTGTGCATGCCTTTCAGGAGGAAGCCTAAGCTATCTACAAGGCACCCACTTGTCAATAGGGGATCTGACTTTCCTACCAGACGGCAGGGCGGGGTTATGATGATGGTGGAGAGATCCACTTGAGATAGATGTAAGGAGAAAGAATTGTTTTAAATAGAATTTGCTAATAAAAGTTTAGCAATAGATTAATCCACATCATCATAACCCTCCGAGGAAGCTTTTCAAAATAAATTTCTGGAGGTGTTTTTATGGACTTCTTATATATTTTTATCATAATTGCCATTGGAGCAGTTTCTGGATACGGAATTTATCTTCTTAATAGAAAGAAGCTTAAAAAAGAAAGAATAAAATTAAATGAAGAAGCTCAAAAAATTATTGAGGAGGCCATAAAAGAAGCAGAAACCATAAAAAAGGAAGCACATCTTTCAGCAAAGGAAACTGTATATCAGTTAAAGTCTGAAGCAGAAAAAGAAATTAAGGAAAAAACTAAGGAAATTATATATCAAGAAAAAAGACTCAGACAGAAGGAGGAACTTCTTGATCGCAAAATTGAACAGGTTGACAAAAAAGAAAGTGAACTGGCTAAAAGGGAAAAAGAAATCACATCAAAGGAAAAATTTTTACAGGAGAAAGAAAATCAATACAATCAGCTACTTGTTAAACAGCAGCAACTTCTTGAAAAAATAGCCTGCATGAAGGAAGAAGAAGCAAAACAGGAACTTTTTAAAAAGATTGAGCAGGAGGCAAGGTTTGAAGCAGCAAGACTTATTAAAAAAATAGAAGATGAGGCAAGGCAGGAAGCTGATAAAAAAGCAAAAGAAATACTCAGTCTTGCTGTTCAGAGATACGCAAGTGATTATGTTGTTGATGCAACCGTAACCGCAATAAGTCTTCCAAATGATGAGATGAAAGGAAGAATAATTGGCAGAGAGGGCAGGAATATAAGAGCTTTTGAAGCATTGACAGGTGTTGATGTTGTTGTAGATGATACTCCTGAATTAGTTATACTGTCTTCTTTTGATCCTGTAAGAAGGGAAGTTGCAAGAATTGCACTTGAAAGATTAATAATGGATGGAAGGATTCATCCTGCAAGAATAGAAGAAGTAGTGGAGAAAGCACGCAGAGATGTAGACCTTACTATAAGAGAAGAAGGAGAAAAAGCTGTATTTGAACTCGGACTCAGTGGAATCCATCCAGAAATCATAAAACTCATAGGAAGACTGAAATTCAGAACTTCCTATGGTCAGAATGTGCTTCAGCATTCAAAGGAAGTGGCATGGCTTAGTGGAATTATGGCAGGAGAACTGGGAGTAAATGTAAAGCTTGCTAAAAGAGCAGGACTTCTTCATGATATAGGAAAGGCTGTTGACCATGAAATGGAGGGTTCACATCAGGAAATTGGAGCTATTCTTGCAAGAAAATATGGAGAAACTGAAGAGGTTATAAATGCAATTCTCAGTCATCATGAAGACACAGAGTTCAGATGTGTTGAATCAGCTCTGGTTGCTGCAGCAGATGCTCTTTCAGCAGCCCGTCCTGGAGTGAGAAGAGAGACAATAGAAAGTTATATTAAAAGGCTTGCCATGCTTGAAGAGCTTGCTATGTCATATGAGGGAGTTCAGAATTGCTATGCAATTCAGGCAGGAAGGGAGCTGAGAATTATAGTAAGACCAGATCTTGTAACAGATGAGGAATGTGCTTTAATTGCGAGGGAGTTAAGTAAAAGGATAGAAAAGGAATTGAGCTATCCAGGGCAGATAAAGGTAACTGTTATAAGAGAGTCAAGGTTTATAGAATATGCAAAGTAGTACTGTCCGTGTTTTATTTATCGGTGATATTGTTGGCAAGCCAGGCAGACAGATTTTAAAAGTTCTGCTTCCCAAGATCACACAGCAGTACGAAATAGAGTTTGTAATTGCAAATGCAGAAAATGCTGCAGGTGGATTCGGGATTACCGAGAATATAGGAAAGGAGATTTTTTCATATGGAGTTGATTTAATAACTACAGGCAATCATGTTTGGGACAAAAAGGAGGCTATTGCATATATCGCAAAGGAATCCAGAGTCCTTAGACCTTTAAACTATCCATCAGGTGTTCCTGGTAGTGGAAGCATTGTAACAAAAACAAAAAAAGACAACTCTATAGCTGTGATAAATGTTTCTGGAAGGGTTTTTATGAGCCTGCTTGACTGTCCATTTAAAACATCCACAGAAGAGATAAAGAGGATAAAACAACAGACAGACTTAATCTTTATAGATTTTCATGCTGAAGCCACATCTGAAAAAATGGCTTTTGCTTACTATTTTGATGGTCAGGTCAGTGCTGTAATTGGAACCCATACTCATGTTCAGACAGCAGATGAGAAAATCTTGCCAAAGGGCACAGCATACATTACTGATGTTGGAATGACAGGACCCGAAGACTCAATAATAGGTTTTAAAAAGGAAGAAATCATTGAAAAGTTTCTTGACAGCATGCCAAGAAAATTTGAAGTTCCATCATCCTCTGCTATATTCAGTGCTGTTGTTGTTGAGGCAGACCCGCAAACAGGTCTGGCTAAGAACATCAAAAGGTTAATGTTAAGACATCCCTTTAATTAAAAGTTTACAAAATTCCAGTTTTTTGATATCTTAAATTATGAAAGTTTTAATTATTTTCATTTTTATTCTTATTTGTCCTTTTATAACTTCTGCAGAATACATCGGTTCAGAAGCCTGCAAGAGGTGTCATTTGAAACAGTATGAAAATTTCATACAATATTCAAGAATGTCCCGATCATGGGAGGCAATTGAGAAAATGGGTGATAAAATCTCTCAAGATGAATTAAAGGGATGCTATCAGTGTCACACAACTGGATATGGGAAAAAAGAAGGATTTGTCAGTCTTAAAAAGACACCGCACCTTAAAAATGCAGGCTGTGAGGTATGCCATGGTCCAGGGAAAAAACATGCTGAGACAAAAAATCCAGAATACATCAGAAGAAAATTCAGTTTACAAATCTGTGAACCATGTCATACTGAGGAAAGAATAAAAGCTTTCAGATTCAAACCCCTTCTTTATGGTGGAGCTCATTGATGTTTAAGTTTATAAAAAATAAGATTGGTAACAAATTGATGTTAACATTCATGGCAATAATTTTTCTGGTAATGATTGTTGAGATGAGTTTTAGAATATATTTTGGAGTTGCTGATAGACTTCGTCTCGTTGAGATGGGTAATAAAGAGGTAATTGATACCATTTATGCTACCATGAAACATCCTCTTACTGTTGGTGACAGTGAGACAATACATAGAGATCTGCAGGAAATCGGTGCAAAATACAAAAATATAAATGTTTATTTATGTGATTTCAATGGACGGGTTTCATTTTCAACTGATAGAAAAGCTATAAATACAAAGGTGTATGAAATTATCAAGCATGAGAATTTCTCTAAAACACTTAATCAAAGGCTTTCAGAAGGTGATGAAACAGTTACTTCCTTAACTTATAAATTAGAAAACAGGAGAAATTTGATTTCAGTACTTCCTGTAAAAAATTCACCTGAATGCTTTCACTGTCATGGCTCATCAAAAAAAATTCTTGGTGCACTTGTTATGAAAACAGATGTTGAAGATGCTTATAAAACTGTTATTTACCAGAGAAACAAATCCCTTGCATTGACAGCCTTTGCAGCATTGCTCAGTATTGTAATAATCAATTTAGTTGTGAGCAGAGTTATCAGAAAACCGCTTAATGTTTTAATTAATGCCACACACAGATTTGCAAAGGGTGAAATGTCAGTTATAACCAAATATCCCAGTGATGAGATAGGCACACTTACAGAGACTTTTAACTACATGGTTAACGAGGTTGCCAAATCAAAAATGGAACTTGAAAAGGAACTTACCCGTAGAGCAAAACTTCTTGAAGAAAGGGAGGAACTTGTTGCACTTCTTCAAAAAGCTAATAAACAGTTAAAAGAGCTTGATACTTTAAAATCTGCCTTTATAGCAAATATGTCTCATGAGTTGAGAACTCCAATGAATGCAATAATTGGTTATACAGATTTATTGCTTGATGAGGTTGATGGTCCTTTAAATGATGACCAGAAGGCGTCTTTGAAGAAGGTTGCAGCAAATGCAAGGCATCTTCTCCAGTTAATAAATGATGTTCTTGATATCTCAAAGATTGAATCTGGAAAGATTGAACTCCGTACAGGAGAACTGGATTTGAAAGAACTTATAGATGGAATAATGGTTACTTTTGAGCCACTAATAGCAAAAAAAGGATTGACATTTTCAATTAATATTGAAAATGGAGCTGAAAAACTCTATGCTGATTATGATAAAGCAAAACAGATTCTTATAAATTTGATATCAAATGCTGTAAAATTCACTCATCAGGGTGGAATAACAATAAATGCAAGGGTTTCAGAAAGAGGCAAGGACAGAGAAGGTAATCCACAATTTATAGAGATTTCAGTTGCTGATACAGGTATAGGAATCAAAAGAGAGGATCTTGATAGAATATTTGATAAATTTGCTCAGGCAGATATTTCCACAACAAGGCAGTATGAAGGGACAGGTCTTGGTTTGAGCATTGTCAGGGGACTTGTTGCGCTTCATAAAGGAATGGTCTGGGTAGAAAGCGAAGTTGGCAAAGGAAGCACATTTTATGTTCTTTTACCATTTAAAAGGGAAGTATTTGAGCAACCAGGCCCTGTAATAGAAGAAAAGATGGCTGATACACTTGCACAGTATTTTGAAGTTCCAAAAGAAATTTTTCTTCAGGAACCCACATATGAAGGTAAGTCAGTAAGATGCTGGGATTATACACAGTGTGGTCATGTTAACTGCCCTGAGTATGGCTCTCCTGAAAAGCGATGCTGGCTTGTTTTAGGTACACACTGTAAAGGCATTAGAATAGGCTCCTATCCTGAAAAGGCAGATGCCTGCAGGCTCTGTGAGGTTGTAAGGGATCTTGTTCTTCATAAAGAACCTTTAGAGGCAGAAATAATAAAACCATCTGAGAAAGAAAAGGTTGTTCTTGCGATTGATGACAACCCTGATGCAATTGATTTAATTAGAAAGTATCTTGAAAAGGATTACAAGGTTATAGGAATCCTGAGCAGTGAAGAGGCAATTAAAAAGGCTAAAGAAATTAAACCAGTTGCAATAACTCTTGATATAATGATGCCAAGAAAGGATGGCTGGCAGGTATTGAAGGAGCTTAAAGAAGATAAAGATGTAAAGGACATTCCTGTAATCATTGTTTCAATAATAGATAATAAAACACTGGCTTTCAGTCTTGGTGCAACTGATTATTTTGTAAAACCACTTGATGGAAGGGCTCTCCTGAGAAGAATAAAATCAATAGAGACTTTACGTCCGATTAAAAGAGTTTTTATTCTTGAAAGGGATGAGAAAACATCAACAGATTTGACGAATATTCTGGAAGAAACAGGTTATGAAGTTTATGCAACAGCAAACAGCAGACAAGCCATAGAAGCAGTCAAAACATGGAGTCCGGACCTTTTAATAATAAATATTACAGACCCTGATAGCAGTGCAATTGATTTTATTGATTATATTAAAGCATCTCCTGAATTGAAAGATGTTCCAATTATTGCCCTGACAAGCAAAGAATTGACTCCTGAGGAGAAGGAGGCTCTGAATGGCAGAATTAAAGAAATAATAAATAAATCCCTATTTTCAGAAGAGGAACTTATTACAGAGCTAAAAAATAGCTTGAAAAAGATAGAGGGTGGTTTATGAAAACAATTCTCGTTGTTGATGACAATGAGGACAGTAGAGAACTTGTTAAAAAAATCTTAAAGAAATATGGATATGAAATAATAGAAGCCATAGATGGAGAGGAGGCAATAGCAAAAGCAATTGCATACAGACCTGATCTTATACTGATGGATATATCAATTCCCAAAATAGATGGATATGAGGTAACTAAAAGACTTAAAGCAAGAGTTGATTTTAAGGATACTCCTATAATTGCATTTACCGCTCATGCAATGAGAGGCGATCAGGAGAAGGCTTTACAGGCTGGCTGTAATGGATACATCTCAAAACCCATCAATGTAAGAGAGTTTCATGACCAGATAAAGATTTATCTCAAAGAAAATGAATGAAGCAAAACAGACAGTTTTAATTGTTGATGACAATATTGATACAGTTGAACTATTAAAAAAGAGACTAAAAGCAGAGGGTTATAACACCGAAGAAGCTTATGATGGTGAGGAAGCTTTAAAAAAGGTTCAGGAAAGACTGCCTGATTTAATAGTTCTTGATTTAATGATGCCAAAGATAGACGGATATGAGGTATGCAGAAGGCTTAAAACAGATGAAAGAACAAAATTAATTCCAATAATCATGCTAACAGCAAAAGCTGATGTTGAAAGTAAGGTTAAAGGCTTTGATATAGGCGCAGATGATTATGTTCCAAAACCGTTTGATTACAGGGAACTCTCAGCAAGAATTCGTTCACTTATAACAAGAAAGGAAGAATCCGAGAAGGCTATTGAAGAAGAGAGAACAGAGGCTGTAAGAAAACTTATTGACAGTCTCTGTCATGAAATAAGAAATCCGATTGTCAGTATAGCAGGATTTGCAAGAAAGATATATGACAGCCTGCCACCGGGAGATCCAAACAAGCCATATCTTATGACAATTCTTCAGGAATCAGAAAGGCTTGAGAAACTTTTGAAAGAAATTATAAATCTTAAAATGATTTCTATAGGATTTATGGAGAATGTTGATATACGTGAGGCTGTGGAAGAGGTTATTTCAGAGTTTGAGAAGGAGTTTGAAGAAAAACTCATTGAAGTTGAGACCGATTTTAAGCCTGTATCAACTCTTTACATAGATAAAGAGCATCTAAAGATTGTTATCAGGAATATTGTGAAAAATGCTGTTGAAGCAATGGAAAAATCTGAAAAGCGAGTTTTAAAGATATCTGTTCAGCAGAAGGATAAAGATCTGGAGATAAAAATTTCTGATACAGGCAGAGGCATTCCCAGGGAACTTCTTAAGAAAATATTTGATCCATTTTTTACTTCCAAAGTTTATGGTCCCGGACTTGGTCTTACAGTAGCCCTTACTATTGTTCAGTATTACAGAGGTTTTATCTCTGTGGAAAGCGAGATAGGAAGAGGAAGCACCTTTATAATAAGATTTCCTATAAGATAAAAAACTTTTTATTGACTTTGAATGCAGAGGATGGGATATTATTTTTTATGAATAAAAAAGTTGCATTTATATATGATGATATATTTCTGAAACATGAAACTCCGTATGGTCATCCTGAGTCAAAAGAAAGACTCGTAGCCATTGTAAATCATCTTAAAAATGCAGGTTTATGGGATAAACTCATTCATATAAAGCCAAGAAAGGCAACAGAAAAAGAAATTGCTCTGGTTCATGAACCAAGATATATTGAGAAGATTAAAAATTCTCCAGCAGGTTATCTTGATCCTGATACATATCTTAGCAAAGATTCTTATGAAGTGGCTTGTTATGCAGTTGGAGCTGTTTTAAATGCAGTTGATGGAGTCATAAATAAAGATTTTGATAGAGCCTTCTGTGCAGTTAGACCTCCAGGGCATCATGCTGAAGCTGATTATGCAATGGGATTTTGCATTTTTAACAATGTTGCGGTTGGGGCAGCATATGCAAGGAGCAAGGGCTTAAAAAAGATTTTTATAGTTGATTTTGATGTTCATCATGGAAATGGTACTCAGCATATATTTGAAGATGATTGCTCTATTTTTTATTTCAGTTCCCATCAGTTTCCATTCTATCCAGGAACAGGAAGGGAAATTGAAACAGGAAGAGGACAAGGTCAGGGATGTACTTATAATGTAACATTGAGAGCAGGTTCGGGAAACAGGGATTATTTGATGGTTTTTCAGGATATTCTTCTACAGAAGATAAGAAGTATCAATCCTGATCTAATATTTGTCTCAGCAGGATATGACATTCATAAGGATGATCCTTTAAGTTATATTAATGTTTCAACAGATGGAGTAAGAAGTATTGTAAAAAGCATATTAGAATCTACAGATGCTCCTAAAATATTTGTTCTTGAAGGAGGATACAATCTGCAGGCTCTTTCAGAATCTGTTAAAGTTACTCTGGAAGAAATGCTTGATTAATATTTAAAGAGAAAGAAGAAATTCAAGCAGTGCCTTTTCAGTGTAAAGTCTGTTTTCTGCCTGCTCAAAAACCACACTCTGAGGTCCGTCTAATACTTCATCTGTTATTTCTTCGCCTCTGTGAGCTGGCAGGCAGTGCATAATAATTGCATCAGGTTTTGCCTTTTTAAGTAAATTACTGTTAACCTGAAATCCTTTAAATTTATTTTTCTTTTCAGTATTGTCTTCCTCTCCCATGCTTAGCCAGACATCTGTGTATATCACATCAGCATCAATTACGGTTTCAAAAGGATCATGATGAATTTTAACCTCTGTAAATTTTTTAGCATTTTCAACAATTTCCTTTAGAGGCTCACAGCCACGAGGCGTTGCAATATGAATTTTTGTTTCTGTTAAGGCAGATGCCTCAATGAGAGAATTAGCAACATTGTTTCCATCACCAACATATGCAATCTTTATTCCATGAAGCCCGCCCTTTTTTTCAAGTATTGTCATCATATCAGCCATTGCCTGACATGGATGATGGTCATCTGTTAATGCATTTATTACAGGAACTGTTGCCCATTTTGCAAACTCTTCTAATGTTTTATGAGAGAAGGTTCTCACTACAACACCATTAACATAACGGGACATTACCTGTGCTGTATCTTTTATTGTTTCACCCCTTGAAAGCTGAAGTTCTTTTGGATTTAAATAAATTGGATGCCCACCAAGTTGATATATTGCAACCTCAAATGATACCCTTGTTCTTGTTGATGGTTTTTCAAAAATCATTCCAATGCTTTTTCCAATAAGAGGGCATTTTGTGAAATCAATACCTGATTTAAGATCAATTGCTCTTTTAAGTAACATATTGAACTCATCTTTATTAAGATCAGATACCCTGAGATAGTCTCTTTTCACTTTTAAGCCTCCTTTAGAGCTTTATCAAGAACTGAAACAGCTTCATCCACATCTTCCTTTTCAATTATCAGAGGTGGTGTGAATCTTAATACAGAACCATCACCTGCAGAGCCGATTAAGAGTCCTTTTTCCATACATTTTTTTACTATCTCACCTGCACTGCCTGTCAGTTGCAGGCCAATTAAAAGACCGAGTCCTCTTACCTGTTTTATTTTTTCGGGATATTTTTCCTTGAGTGCAGAGAGTTTTTTGATAAAATACTTTGAAATTCTCTGGCAGTAATCAAGTAAATATCCATCTTCAAGGATTGTCTCCAGTGTTGCCACTGCAGCAGCACATGCCACAGGGTTTCCTCCAAATGTTGATGCATGAGTTTTTGGTGCAAAAGCCTGAGCAATTTTTTCTGTTGTAAGTATTGCACCAATTGGAATACCCCCTCCAAGACCTTTTGCAAGTGTCATTATATCAGGTTGTATTTCAAAATGCTCATAAGCAAAAAGTTTACCCGTTCTTCCAATTCCTGTTTGAACCTCATCAAGAATCAGAATTATTTTATGTTTATCACATATCTGCCTGACCTCTTTAAGATAGTTTTCAGATGGGATATTCACTCCACCTTCAGCCTGAACAGGTTCAAGAATTACAGCGCATGTTTTGTCTGTTATTGTTTTTTCTATTGCATCTGCATCATTATATGGAACAAATTTTACAGCTGGCAGAAGGGGTTCAAATCCATCATGATATTTTTTTTGCCCGGTTACACTAAGACTTCCGAAGCTTCTGCCATGAAAGGAATTTTCAGCTGCAATAAATTCGTAGCGATTCTGTCCAAGAGTTTTTTTCATATATATTCTTGCAAGTTTTAAAGCTCCTTCATTTGCTTCTGTGCCTGAGTTGCAGAAAAATACCCTGTCTGCGAATGAATTTTCAGTTAGAATTTTTGCCAGATTTAACTGTGGTTCAGTATAATAGAGATTTGAAACATGTATGAGCCTTTGAACCTGCTTTTGCACAGCCGTCACTACTTTTCTCGGACAGTGTCCAAGAACATTCACTGCTATTCCTGCAAGAAAATCAAGGTATTCTCTACCAGTTACATCCCAAACTCTCACACCACGACCTTTTCTAAGAACAACAGGAAATCTTTCATAAACTGGAATAAATAGTTTTTCAGACTGTTGTATTATTTCTTTTGCTTCCATAAAGCTTTATATTATCATAAATGTATGGGTTAATGGTATAATTTTTTAATATTTAAAATGCATGACATAAAAAAAGATATGAGAAATAAAATGATTGAAATCAGGAAGAAAATTGAAATACCTATAAAAAAACAAAAAGATGAAAAAATTGCTCAAAGTTTTACAGAGCTTTTGAAGATAAAGAATATAAAGTCCATAATTCTTTATGCTTCCTTCGGAAGCGAGGTTGATACATGGAAAATTTTTAAATACTGTCAGGAAAACTCCATAAAAACAGCTTTTCCTAAGGTAAATAAGGAAAAGGGAAGTCTTGAGTTTTACTGGGTCAGAAGCATTGAACAGTTATCTCCAGGATTCAGATCCATACTTGAACCTTACAACTGTGAGAAGGCTTTAATTCATGATATAGAAGCTATTACTGTTCCAGGTGTAGCATTTGATAAAGACTGCTACAGGATTGGATATGGCGGTGGATTTTATGATAGAGTTCTTAATGATGAAAGACCTCTATCTATTGGTTTAGCCTATGAAGAACAGATTGTGGAGAGAATACCCAGAGAGGCTCAGGATAAAAAAGTTGACTTAATAATTACTGACGAAAGGATAATAAGCTGTGTTTGACAGAAGAAAAATTGAAGAAGGTGTAAAACTCATCCTTAAAGGGATAGGTGAAAATCCTGAAAGAGAAGGTCTTAGGGAGACTCCATCACGAATTGCAAGAATGTATGAAGAAATTTTTAAGGGGCTTTTACCACCTGAAGAAGAGTTGCTTAAATGCATTGAAGGAGAAACTCATGATGAGATGGTTCTTGTGAGGGATATTCCTTTTTATTCGGTTTGTGAACATCATCTTTTACCATTCTTTGGATATGCTCACATTGCTTATATTCCAGATGGCAGAATAGTTGGTCTGAGTGAAATTCCCCGGGCACTTGATTATCTTGCAAAAAGACCTCAGGTTCAGGAAAGGCTTACAAAAGAACTTGCTGATCTGCTTATGGAAAAACTGAAGCCAAAAGGATGCATGGTTGTTATTGAGGCAGAACATTTATGCATGAGTATGAGAGGAATAAAAAAATTAAGAGCAAAGACCACCACTTCAGCAGTCAGGGGTATTTTCAGAAAAAGCCAGACAACAAGACAGGAAGCTCTGTCTCTGATAAACAGAATGGATAAATAAATGAGCGCAGTGATCATTGATGGAAAACTTGTGGCTCTTAGAATTAAGGAAGAATTAAAAAGGGAAGTAGAAGCCTTAAAATTTCAAAATATTAATCCATGTCTTGCTGTTGTGGTTGTTGGTGAAAATAAAGCTTCTCTTAAATATGTCTCTTTCAAAGAAAAGAGCTGTAAGGAACTTGGCATTGAAAGTCTGGTTTTCAGGCTTCCTGAGAATACCGACGAGATATATTTAAGTGGATTGATTGAAGAATTAAATAATAATGTAACTGTTAATGGAATCCTGATTCAGCTTCCCTTACCGAAGCATCTTAACCAGAATGTTATTCTTGAAAAAATAAATCCTTTAAAAGATGTAGATGGTTTCACACCATACTGTCTTGGAAGATTGCTAATTGATAGCCCTTTATTTGTTCCATGCACACCTAAAGGTATTATTAAAATTCTTGATGAATATAAAATTGATTTAGCCGGCAAAAATGCTGTTGTTTTAGGAAGAAGCATAATAGTTGGAAAGCCTCTTTCTTTGCTTCTTTTGAAAAGAAATGCTACTGTTACCATCTGTCACAGCAAGACAAAAAATCTTGCAGAAATAACAAAGGAAGCTGATATTTTATGTGTTGCTATAGGTAAGCCAAAGTTTATCACTTCTCAGATGGTAAAGGATAAAGCAGTTGTTATAGACATAGGGATAAATGTTACAGATACTGATAAGGTTACTGGAGATGTTGATTTTGAGCAGGTTAAAGAAAAGGCATCCTATATCACACCTGTTCCTGGTGGAGTTGGTCCGATGACAATTGCGATGCTCATGGAAAATACAATACATGCAACTAAACTTCAGAAGGGACTGTTATGATTATAACCAGACAAAAAGATTTTGGAGAAATTAAAAAACATATCAGACAGTATAGAAGTTTTTTTTTAATTGGATGTGCTGAATGTGCAACTCTCTGCGGAACAGGAGATGAGAAGGCAATTCAGAGCTTAAAAAACTGGCTTGAATCTCAAAGTAAGACAGTAACTGGATGGATGATTGCCAAAGCAGGCTGCCAGATATTTGGCACAAAGAGAGAGATTTCTCATTATAAAGATTTAATGGAGAAGTCACAATGTATTCTTGTTCTTTCCTGTGGTGCTGGCACTCAGACAATAACAGAGCTTTTTGAAGAAAAGCCTGTGATACCAGTTAATGACACATTGTTTATCGGGAATATGCGGAGATTCAGAGAATTTGAAGAAAGATGTCGTGCCTGCGGGGACTGCCTTCTTGCAATTACTGGAATTTGCGTTGTAACACTCTGTCCAAAACAGATGCTTAATGGTCCATGTGGAGGATATAAAGGTGAGTGTTGTGAGGTCAACAGTGACAGAAAATGTGCATGGGTTGTTGCTTACAGAATCTTAGAGAAAAGGGGGGTTGTGGATAAGTTTTATAAAAAGATTTCTGGTCCAAAAAACTGGTTGAAAGCAAATTCTCCAAGACGGTATTCAGCGAGGGAAAGGATTGACAGGATTTAAAAAGAAACTGTTAAATGATCAGTTTGTTTTCACTGTTGAACTTACTCCACCGAGGGGGTCTGATACAGTTACAATGATTCAAAAAATTGAAGAATTGAAAGATTTAGTTGATGCTGTGAATTTTACAGACAATCCATCAGCTAAAATGAGAATGTGTTCCATGGCAGCATGTAAAATTTCTCTTGAAAAAGGACTGGAACCAGTGCTACAGATGACATGCAGGGACCGTAACAGAATAGCTATTCAATCTGATCTTCTGGGAGCGCATGCTCTGGGTATAAGGAATCTTCTTTTAATGACAGGAGATCATCCTTTTTTGGGAGACCATAAAGAAGCAAAACCTGTTTATGATATTGATTCCTCTTTACTTATAAGGCTGGTAAATAATCTGAATAAGGGGATTGATATAAATGGAAATAGACTAAATGGAAAGACATCTTTTTTTTATGGTGCTGTGGTAAATCCAAATGCAGAACCTATTCAGCCACAGTTAAAAAGATTTGAGCAGAAAATCAGAATGGGTGCAAAGTTTTTTTATACGCAGATGATTTTTGAGATAGAAAAGCTTGAGAGAGTTGTGGAATATGCAGAAAAATTTAAAGTTAAAATTGTTGCAGGTATTGTTATCATAAAAACAAAAAGAATGTTGAAATATCTCAGCAGCAAGGTACCAGGAGTTACTGTTCCTCATTGGCTGACAGACAAGATAGAGAAGCTTGATGATAAAGATGTGCAAAAATTCGGGTTTGATTTTGCAACATCGGCAATTTACAAAATAATGGATAGAAAACTATCTCATGGTATTCATATAATGGCAATTTCAGTAACAGAAGAAGTGGGGAAATTATTAAATTTTTTAAAAACTGGCATATAAATATGGGAATCGTTGGTGTCACACATTTAGGACAATATTTAATTAAAAAAGGCATTATTACAGAAGAACAGCTTTTTGATGCTATAACACTTCAGAAATCAGAGGGTATAAAAATCGGAGCTGCTCTTATAAAATTAGGCTACATAACAGAGGATCAGCTTGCTCAGGCATTAAGTGAGCTATATGGATATCCATTAATCAACCTTTCTAACACAGAAATTGATACAACTGCCCTGAAGTTAATTCCTATTGAGATCATAAAGAGATATAAGATAGTTCCATTTGCAAGATCAGGCACTACTATAAAAGTTGCTATATCTGAGCCTCTCAACACAGTTGTTGATTATGTAAAATTTTTATTAACAGGATTCAATTTAAAAATATATCTTATAAAAGATTCTGAAATGACGAAAATTCTGAGCAATCTCAAAGCAGACAGTGATATTCAGAAGACAGAGACAGTTGCTGAGCTTATAGAAAGTGCTCTTGGTGATACAATTCAACCAGAATTGACTGAAATCAAGGAAGAAAGCATCAGAGCAGAAGCTCCTATTATAAAGCTTGCAAATAAAATTATACTGGATGCAATAAAAACGAGAGCGAGTGATATTCATATTGAGCCATATGAAAAAGGATTGTATGTAAGATACAGAATAGATGGTCTTCTTCAAAACAGCCTGAATCTTCCGCTTCAGATAAAAAGCTCATTAACCACAAGATTCAAGATTATGGCACATCTTGACATTTCAGAGAAGAGACTGCCTCAGGATGGAAGAATAAAATTAAAAATTTCAGGGAAAGAGGTGGATTTCAGAGTTTCTACGCTTCCAACAATCTACGGAGAAAAGATTGTTCTCAGAGTTCTTGAAAAGAGCGCTGTTCAACTTGATTTAACAAAACTCGGCTTTGAAGACCGCTCATTAAAATTTTTCCTTGAAGCACTTGAAAAACCATATGGAATGATACTTGTTACAGGACCTACTGGCTCGGGTAAAACAACAACACTTTATTCAGCCTTGATGAGACTCAACAAACCAGAAGTCAACATAATGACAGTTGAGGATCCTGTTGAATACAGTTTTCAGGGTATTAATCAGGTGCAGGTAAAGGAAGAAATTGGTTTAACATTTGCATCAGCCCTTAGGGCCTTTTTAAGACAAGACCCTGACATAATAATGGTTGGTGAAATAAGAGATTTTGAGACAGCAGAAATTGCAGTTAAAGCTGCTTTAACAGGACATCTTGTTCTGAGCACACTTCATACAAATGATGCACCAAGTACAATTACAAGACTTATAAATATGGGGATAGAGCCGTTTTTAATAGCTTCTTCAGTAATTCTTGTTGTAGCTCAAAGACTTGTAAGGAAACTCTGTTCGTACTGTAAAAAGGAAGAAAAGTACTCAAAGGAGGCTCTTCTCAAAATGGGATTTCCTAAGGACAAGTTAGACAGTATCAAAATTTATGGTCCATTTGGATGTCCTGAATGCAATAATTCAGGATATTCAGGGAGGGTAGCCTTATACGAAGTAATGCCCATCAGAGACGAATTAAGAGAACTTATTTTAACAGGTGCTACTGCAGCGGAAATTAAAAAAGAAGCAATAAAACTCGGAATGCTGACTTTAAGACAGAGTGGAATTCATAAAATCATGAAGGGAATCACTTCTGTAAAAGAAGTATTAAGAATCACTTTTGAGGATTAACATGTCTGAAAAAATTTATACTGATTATCTCATCATTGGAAGCGGTGTTGCTGGACTCAGAGCTGCTATTGAACTTGGTAAAAGAGGCAGTGTGCTTGTAGCCACAAAGGATTTACCTACTGAAAGCAGTACAGAATATGCTCAAGGTGGAGTTGCTGTTGCTTTAAGTGACGAAGATGAAATAGGGATTCACTTTGAAGATACAATTAAAGCAGGTGATGGTCTGTGTAATGAGGAAGCAGTGAAAATTCTTGTAAGCGAAGGACCAGAAAGAATAATAGAGCTTATTCAGTGGGGAGCTGAGTTTGATAAAGAAGGAGCTCGCCTTGCTTTTACTATGGAAGCTGCTCACTCAAGAAAAAGAATTCTTCATGCCCATGGAGACTCAACAGGAAGAGAAATAGAAAGGGTTCTAATAAATAAGGTATCAACACTTGAAAATGTAAAAAAAGCCTCATTCACAATGGCTGTTGATCTTATTGTGGAAGAAGGAAGGTGTTACGGAGCATTACTTTTAAAGGACAAAGATATTATAAAATGTTTTTCCAAGGCAACCATTCTCGCAACAGGTGGTGCAGGACAGGTTTATTCCAGAACAACGAATCCAAGAGTAATAACAGGGGATGGAATGGCAATGGCTTTTCGTGCAGGTGCTTACTTAAAAGATATGGAGTTTGTTCAATTCCATCCAACAGCTCTTTATGCTCCGGGAGTTCCTGCCTTTCTTTTAAGTGAAGCAATGAGGGGTGAGGGTGCGGTATTAAGAAATATTAATGGAGATGCTTTCATGAAACATTATCACCCTCTTGGGGATCTTGCTCCAAGAGATGTGGTTTCAAGAGCCATTATTTCAGAAATGGTGAGAACTCATTCAACGCATGTATATCTTGATTTAACTCATTTAAATGAAGATTTTTTGAAAAATAGATTTCCCACAATATATTCAACATGTCTCAGATTTGATTTTGATATTACAAAACAGTGGATTCCTGTTTCTCCCGCAGCCCATTTTATTATGGGAGGTGTAGAAACCGATGTTGATGGAAGAACAAATATTGAAGGATTATTTGCATCAGGTGAAGTAGCATGTACAGGTGTTCACGGAGCAAACAGGCTTGCAAGTAATAGTCTGCTTGAAGGACTCGTTTATGGCTACAGGGTTGCATATGGTGCAATACAGTATGTGGAAGGATTTGAATTCTTTAATTTTATTCCTGATATACCTTTAATTGAAAAATTTGCCAGCGTTGATTCATATGAATTCAAAAAAATGAGAGAGAATTTAAGACAGATAATGTGGGGAAAGGCTGGAGTAATAAGATGTGGAGAATCTTTAAGTATAGCCAGGACAACTGTTAGCAGTCTTTATGAGAAAGTGGGCAGAAATTTTTTTATTGACCCGTATGCAATAGAGCTCAAAAACATGATAATCGTTGGCTTGCTTATAACAGAATCAGCTTTAGCAAGAAAAAACAGTGTTGGAGCACATTACAGAACAGATTATAAAGAAAAGCTTCCTAACTGGGAAAAACATATCAGGCTTAGAAGTCTTAATTTTTCAGAGATGGAAATATCTAAGGTTACAAAATGAGAAAGGCTAAAATTGTCTGCACCATAGGACCTTCATCAGAAAGAAGGGAAATAATCCGTGATATGATATCTGCTGGTATGGATGTGGCAAGGCTTAATTTCTCTCATGGAAGCTTTGCATGGTTTGAGAATGTTGTAAAAATAATTCGTGAGGAGTCTGAGAATTTAAAAAAATCTGTGGCAATTTTGCAGGATCTCCAGGGAATTAAAATAAGAATAGGTGATGTTAAAGGAGGCGAGGTTAAATTAAATGATGGAGACATAGTTGAGATTTATCCTGGAAATAAGCTTTCAAATGAAAAAAAAATTTTTATCTCTTATCCCTGTTTGATTGAAGATATGCAAACTGGAGAGGATATTTTAATAGATGATGGAATTTTAAAGATTAAGGTAATAGAAAAGCGAAGGGATAAATTAATGGGGAAAATAGTTGAAGGAGGAATTCTCAGATCACGTAAAGGTGTGAATCTTCCATATACAAGGACATCTATAAGCTCTTTTACTGAAAAGGATAAATCTGATCTTCTTTTCGGAATCAAGCTTGATGTGGACTACATTGCAGTTTCTTTTGTGAGGAATACAGGGGATATTATAACAATAAAGAAATTTGCGGAAGAAAATAAAATTATTCTTCCACCGCTGATTGCAAAAATAGAAAAAAGGGAAGCACTTCAAAATATTCAAGAAATTATTGATGTAGTAGATGGTATCATGGTTGCAAGAGGAGACCTCGGAGTTGAGTTACCTGCTGAGGAAGTTCCTGTTTATCAGAAAATGCTTATAGAGATTGCCAATCAGAAAAAAAAGCTGGTTATAACAGCTACCCAGATGCTGGAGTCAATGAGAGAGCATTCAAGACCTACCCGTGCAGAGGCAAGTGATGTTGCAAATGCTGTTCTTGACGGAACAGATGCTCTTATGCTTTCTGCTGAGACAGCTACTGGGAAATTTCCGGTAGAATCAGTAAAAACAATGGATTTAATAATAAGTTTCACAGAAAAAAACCTTTCAGACAGAATTATTTCCTTTTTCAAGGTAAGCAAGCATTTCCCCGAGGCAATTGCTTCAGGTGCTGTTAAAGTAGCTCAGGATATAGGAGCAAAGGTTATTGTTGTTTTCACTCATTCTGGATTTTCATCTTTGCTTGTCTCAAAGCTCAGACCTTCAATGCCTGTTGTTGCTTTCTGCCCTGATGAAAAGGTATGCAGAAGAATGTCTCTTTTCTGGGCGGTTATTCCAAGATATATTCCGCAGAAAAGGGATATTATAGACAGAATATTTTTAAAAGAAACAGAGAGGGAATTAAAAAATTTGAATCTTGTTAAAAAGGGTGATCCTGTTGTATTTGTGGCAAGTTCTCCATTTTTTGGTAATAGAAATGTTGTGAGACTTCATAAAGTTGGTGAATCTCTATAAAAGAAGATCTGAATAAGGATAGTTTTTAAGGTATGTCATAAATTCCTCCACCGCTGGAGACAGAATGGTATTTTTAAGCAAAACAATATAAAAATCTCTTTTTATTTCACCTTCCTTTAATTTGAGAATTCTTAAATTTCCACATGATACTTCTTTACGGATAGCCCACTTAGAAATAATTGACAGGCCCATGCCTCTTTCAACAGCTTCTTTAATGGAACCTGTGCTACCAAGAATCAGTGCTATGTGCAAATTAGATATACTTAACCCATGTTCTGAAAGAAATTTTTCAATGATAACCCTTGTACTGGAGCCTTCCTCTCTTATTACAAAAGGTTCTTTTATAATATCATACAGAGATACGGACTTTTGATTACTCAGTGGATGGTCAGAAGAACAGATCACACATAATTCATCAGATATAATCGGTTCAAATGTAAATTTACTCTTTCCGGGCATTTCTGAAATGATGCCGAAATCTATCATATTTGACCCAAGCATTTCCAAAACTTTTTTAGTATTTCCAATTGATACGCTGAGTCTTATTTTGGGATGTTTTTTCTTGAAATCTACAGCAATAGCTGGAAGGATATAACTGCCAACTGTTGTTCCCGCACCTATCTTTACACACCCTTTAATCAATCCTGTAATTTTGCCTATTTCTTTTGCCGCTTCTGCATATAGTGTTAAAATCTGTTTTGCATATTTGTAAAGTATTTCACCTGCGGGAGTAAGTGTTATACTACCTGTTGATCTGTCAAATAGTTTTGTCTCATAAAGCTCCTCAAGTGCCTGAATTTGAAGACTTACAGCAGGCTGTGTAAGATGAATAATCTCAGAAGTCTTTGAGAAACTTTTTGTTTCAGCTACCGTACAGAAAACTTTTAGTTTATGGTCTTCCATTTGTTTTTAATATTTTATCATAAAAATTTTTAATAAGCAAGATAAAAATTTTTAAATTTTTTCATATTATTTTTTCTTCTTCTGAGCCATTTATCTATTTCAACTACTAAAATTACTGATAGAGCAACAAGAAGAATATTCTGCCAGTCCGTGATGGATATGGGTTTTGTTCTGAAAACCCACTGAAGTGCAGGAACATAGATAAAAGCAAGCTGGGCAACGAAGGAAGCAATTAAACTGAAAAACAGAAAGGGATTGCTTAAAAGGTTGATTCTGAATACTGATTCATACTCAGAACGACTGTTCCATGCCTGAAAGAATTGAAAGAAAACCATTGTGGTTACAGCAACTGTTCTTGCTTTTTCAAGACAAGCACCTGATTCCAAACTATGAATAAAGTTGAAAACTATACCTGCTGATATTAATGCTCCTACAATGATTGTTCTTTCAATCAAAAGTCTTGACATTATTCCTTCTTTCGGGTGTCTTGGAGGTCTCTCAAGAACTCCCTTTTCCCCTGGCTCAAAAGCAAGAGCAACGTCCTGAAGCCCATTTGTTACAAGATTTATCCACAGTATCTGTGCAGGAACATAAGGTACAGGGACACCGAATATCATTGCAAGAATAATTGAAAGTATTGAAGCAACTCCTGTGGGTATGAGAAAAAATGTAACCTTACGTATATTATCAAAGACTATTCTTCCCTCTCTGACAGCATGGAAAATACTTGCAAAATTATCATCTGTGAGAACCATGTCAGATGCCTCTTTTGCAACATCTGTTCCACTTTTACCCATTGCAATTCCTATGTGAGCTGATTTAAGTGCAGGAGCATCATTTACCCCATCACCTGTAACAGCAACAATCTCTCCATGACGCTTAAATTGCTCAACAATTCTAAGTTTATGTTCTGGAGAAACCCTTGCATAAACGGAGGTTTCTTTAACCTGCAGGAAAAGCTCTTCATCGCTCATTTTTTCAATTTCTTTTCCACTTAAAACCTTTGCTCTTTTATCAGATATTTCAAGCATCTCTCCAATAGCCTTAGCTGTAACTGCATGGTCTCCTGTTATCATTACCACCTTTATTCCTGCTTTCTTGCATCCTTTTATTGCTTCTAATGCCTCGGGTCTCGGAGGGTCAATCATTCCCTGAAGTCCAGCAAAAATAAGTCCATTGACTGCATCGCATTTTTCTATTTCCTTACATGTAATTTCATTAATTTCTTCCTTTACTTCCCTGTATGCGAATGCAAGAACCCTGAGTCCTTTTCTTGCGAACTCATTTGCTATGTGTAAAATCTTCTCTTTATCTATTTCAATGCCAAAGTTATCTTTTATGCATATTTCAACAACTTTTTCCGGAGACCCCTTTACAAATATGTATCTTTTCCCTCTGTGTTTGTTTAATGTAGCCATGTATCCTTTTTCAGACTCAAATGGAATTATGGAAATCTGCAGATATTTTTCCTTTTCTTCATCAGGATTTAATCCTGCCTTCATTGCTGAGACAATTAGAGCTCCTTCTGTTGGATCTCCGTGTATACTGTATTGTCCATTTTCAACGTATATATTAGATTCATTGCACAGTAAACCTATTCTTAAAACATCTATAAGATGCTTTCTTTCCTTTATGTTTACAGGCAGACCCTCATGTAGTATTTTTCCAACAGGTTCATATCCACTGCCTTCAACTTCATAAAAATCTTTTCCATCATAGATAACTTTGACAGTCATTTCATTTTTTGTAAGTGTTCCTGTTTTATCTGAGCCGATAACTGTTGTGCTTCCAAGGGTTTCAACAGCATGAAGCTTTCTTATTATTGCGTTATGTTTTGCCATTCTCGCCACTCCAACTGCAAGAGCTATAGTTACAACAACAGGTAATCCTTCAGGAATTGCAGCTACTGCAGCAGCAACAGCGGTCATGAACATATCCTTTATTGACTCACCTATGATTAAACCCATTACAAAAAGAGCTAAAGATGATAAAAGAACCAGAATACCGATGGCATCAGCAAACTTTTTTATCTTGTCCTGAAGAGGTGCCTTTACTGCTTCTGCTTCCTTTATGTGTTTTGCAATTTTTCCAAAAACAGTATTCATTCCAGTATTTACCACAACTCCTTTACCTCTTCCACTTACCACAATTGTTCCCATAAATGCCATGTTTTTCTGGTCACCGTAGGTGAGATTTTCCTCTTTTATTATGTGGTGGTGTTTTTCAACTGGGAAGGACTCCCCTGTAAGTATTGATTCATCAATTTTAAACTCAATGGTATGAATTAGTCTTATATCTGCGGGAACACGAATTCCTGAGTATAAAAAAACTATATCACCAGGGACAATCTCTTCACTGTTTATTTCCTTTTCAACACCGTCTCTTAGAACCTTTGCCCTTGGAACAAGCATTTTTTTCAATGCCCTTACACTTTGTTCAGCCTTATATTCCTGAAAATAGCCCATTATTGCATTGAGTATCAAAACTGTGAAGATAACTCCTGCATCAATGTATTCTTTAAGCAACAGTGTAATGACACCTGCAATTAAAAGAATATAAATAAGCGGGTTTGCAAATTGATGGAGAAAAATTCTGATTCTGTTTACTTTATCTTCTTCAGCAACTCTGTTATAGCCGTATAATTTGAGTCTTCTCTGTGCTTCTTCAGAATTAAGTCCCTTTTCTGATGTGCTAACTCTGTTATAGATTTCCCGTGGGCTTATTTGATGCCAGTTCACAGCTTTTCACTTAATATGCTTTTCATAAATCCTCAATGTTTTATATCTTTTTGCATTTATTATCTGTGTGAGATTGATTGTATCAAAGTTGTCCTCAAGGATCCATGAAAACTCAACTTTTTTAAAACCATATTTTATCGCACCTTTAAAGGCCTCTCTCAGCATTATTGACTCAACACCTTTGTGTCTGTAAGCTTTTTTTACACCAAATAAAAGCAGTCTTATTGATTTAATTTTTTTTCTATAATATAAGGCTTTGATGATTGATATTGGTGTTAGTCTGCCCTTTATTTTTTTTAAAATCTCATTGAAATCAGGTACAGCACCAAAAAAACCAACTGGTTCATTGTCTTTTTCAGCAACTATCACTAATTCAGAAAGAGCAATTGGTTTTAGTCTTTCTGCCATGTAGTCAACTTCTTCCTTTGTTATTGGAATAAATCCCCAATTTTCTCTCCACGCCTCATTATAAACTTCCATAAATGCATAAAGCTCATTTTTAAAATTTCTCAAGTTTACTTTTCTTGCTCTGATTCCCTGTTTTTCAGCAAAAAGGGATATTCTTTCTATCTTTGAAGGCAGTTCTTTTGGCACATCTGCAATAAAGCAATAAAGATCCTTTACTTTTTTCATTCCATAACCTTCTGCAAGCTGATTATAATAACGCGGATTATATGGAATCATAATCATTGAGGGTGTTTCAAAACCTTCATAAAGAAATCCACACTCTTCATTGGTTGAAAGATTCATAGGACCTCGCATTATTTGAAGATTGTTTTCAATAAGAAAATTCTTTGCTGTATCGAACAAAATATTGGCAATACTCTGGTCATTAATACATTCAAATAAACCGAAAAAACCCACATTGTCACGGTGAAATTCAAGATGAGCGTAATTTACGATTGATGCAATTCTACCAGCGGGTTTATCATCTTTATAGGCGATGAAAAACTTAGCTTTAGCTCTTTTAAAAAAAGGGTTTTTTTCTGTAAGATGTTCCATCATGTCTTTTATCAGAGGTGATGCATAAAAAGGTTCATTTCTGTAAAGATTAAGAGGAAGACAGGCAAATTCTTTAAGGCTTTTTCTGCCTGAAACTTCTTTAATTTTTATCATTGATATATTAAATTACACCTAAAGCCTTACCAACTTTGTGAAATGCTTCCAGAACTCTGTCAAGATGCTCATCTGTATGAGTAGCCATATAACTTGTTCTTATGAGAGCCTTACCAGGCGGAACTGCTGGAGATACAGCAACATTGGCAAAAATTCCTTCCTCCTGAAGCATCATCACAAATTTGAATGCAAGCTCATCCTCCCCAACAATTACAGGAATTATTGGAGTTTCTGCCACTCCGATATTAAATCCGAGTTCTTTGAAGCCTTTAAGCATTTTATTTGTGTTTTTCCAGAGTTGCTGTCTTCTTTCAGGTTCGTTTTCAATTATGTCTATTGCAGCAGAAACTGCGGCTACTGAGGCAGGTGGAGGACTTGCACTGAATATAAATGAACGTCCAAAGTGTTTGATATAATTTATGACATCCCTTTCACCTGCAATAAATCCACCAATTGAAGCAAGGGACTTACTGTATGTTCCCATAATAAGGTCAATTTCGTTTTCCAGTCCAAAATGCTCAGCAGTACCACGACCTGTTTCACCTAAAACACCTATCCCATGAGCATCATCAACCATAAGACGAGCACGGTATTTTTTACAAAGTTCATAAACCTCTGGTAGCTTGACAATGTCTCCTTCCATGCTGAAAACTCCATCAACCACAACAAATTTTGGTCTACCCTCACATTCTTTAAGAACCCTCTCAAGATCTTCCATGTCATTGTGTTTGTATCTTTTTACCTCTCCAAAGGAAAGTCTGCATCCATCAACTATGCTTGCATGGTCCATTTTATCAATTATTACAACATCATCTTTCCCAATTAAAGAAGAGATTACTCCAAGGTTTACCTGAAATCCTGTTGTAAAAACAAGAGCAGCTTCTTTTTTTGTAAACCAGGCAAGTTTTTCTTCAAGTTCTACATGGATATCAAGTGTTCCATTCAAAAATCTTGAGCCTGCACAACCTGTTCCGTATTTTTTTATTGCGTTTATTGCAGCCTCTTTTACTTTTGGATGATTGGTCAGTCCAAGATAGTTATTTGAACCTATCATTATCATCTTTCTTCCATTCATAATCACTTCAGGACCCTGAGCGGACTCAATCATCCTGAAGTATGGATAAATTCCAAGTGATAAAATTTTTTCAAGTTGTTCTTTGAATTTAAAGCATTTTTCAAATGGATCTGTTTTTCTTATATCCATTGATTCATTTTGTACCACTTTGCTGTCCATAGCATCCCTTCCTTTAATTCAGTTTTTGTTTTAAAACCGAGTAATCTCTCGGCTTTTTCTGTAGAGCAAACCCAGCAGGGCTGGGTTAATTCTTTCAGTTTATCGTTATTTATTATACTTTTTTTGTCAAATTTTTGAAATATTTTAATGAAAAATATCCCTGCTTTCTCTGGAATTCTGATTTTTAGAGGTCTTTTACTCAGAGCTTCTGATATGGCAGAAACTATCTGATTGGTATCATATGGTTTAGAATCCGCTATAAAAAAGGTTTCACCTGTTGCTTTTTCACACTTTGAAGCCTTTATTATTCCATCTATAAGATCATCAATATAAACAAGTGAATAAACAGCCTCTGTAAAATAGAAAACAAAACCCATTTTAATTATTTTAAAAAATGTGAGGAAATCTCTGTCTCTTGGTCCATATACAGCTGGAGGTCTTATTATCGTAACAGGGAGTTTATCCTTAAAAAATTCAACTGCTTTTTCTCCTAAGAGTTTGCTTTTACCGTATTCAGATACAGGATGTGGCTCTGTTTTTTCTGTAACAGGCTGACCATCCAGACATGGTCCAACTGCTGCAAGGCTGCTTACATGGATAAATCTTTTGATATGCCTGTTTACTTCTGAAACAACTTCTATTAGATTTTTTGTTCCTATATAGTTTGACAGAAAGAATTCTTCTAAGTGGGTAGCCTTTGTTATTCCTGAAAGATTGAAGATATAATCAAAATCCCATTCAATCTTTTTTAAGCTTTCTTTGTCTGAGCAGTCTGCCTTAATTATTTTTACATCAATTCCCTGAAGAAACCTTAGTTTTGAAGGGTCTCTGACAATACAGTAAACATCAAAACTTTCCATTAAAAGTTTTTCAACAAGATGACTTCCTATAAAACCTGTTCCTCCAGTTACAATAGCTTTCAAGATGCTTTCCTCACTTTAAGAGTAAGACCTCTTACCTCCTCAACAACTATCTCTTCATCTTTTTTTATTTTTTCATCAGCCACAGCTTTCCAGAGTTCACCATGAACCATAACTAAACCAAAATGGCTGTTAATATCAGTTTTTGCAATTCCTTTCAGTCCAACAAGTTCTTCAGTTCCTGTAACAGGTTTTCTTTTGTGGGCTTTCCAGGCAAGCCTCAGCATTACTCCAAAAAATAAAGCTGTAACTATTGTAACAGGAATAATAACGGATAAAGAGAGTTTAAAAAGAGGATTTGCTGTATCAAAAAGCATTATGGAGCCAAGTATAAAACATGCCACTCCTCCAAAAGTGAGTAATCCATGGGATGGAAATTTTAGCTCAAGAATAAAAAGTATAACTCCAAGAAGAATCAATCCCGCTGCAGCATAGTTTATCGGAAGAGTTTGAAGACTGTAAAAAGCAAGAATTAGAGAGATTGCACCAATAACACCTGGTAGAATTGCTCCTGGATTGCTTAACTCAAATATAATTCCGTATATTCCGATCATTAAAAGAATATAAGCAATGTTTGGATCACTTATAAATTTAAGAAGTTTTTCACGAAAATTCATGTCAATTCTGTTTATTTTTGCAGCCTTTGTATTTAAGGTAATCTCTCCTTTCATTGTTTTAACTTTTACGCCGTTTATTTGTTTTATTAGTGAATCCATATCTTCAGATATAAAATCAATTACTTTTTGTTTTAATGCCTCCGTTTCTGTAGATGAAATGCTTTTTCTGACAGCCTGTTCAGCCCAACTTATATTTCTCCCCCTTTCCTTTGCAATTGATTTAATGTAGGCTACAGCATCATTTGTTATCTTTTCTGCCATTGTTTTATCCATTTTTTCACCAATAGCAACAGGATGTGCAGCACCTATATTTGTTCCTGGAGCCATTGCAGCTATATGTGCTGCAAGGGTTATAAATGCACCAGCGCTTGCAGCACGAGCTCCCTTGGGTGAAACATAAACTATAACAGGAACCTGAGAATTTAAAATTTCTTTAACAATGCTTCTCATTGATGTATCAAGACCGCCTGGGGTGTCAAGCTGGATTATAACAGCCTCTGCATTCATCTCATGCGCCTTCTTAATTCCTTTAATTACATATTCAGAGTGAGGGGGATTTATAACTCCGTTTACTGTTAAAATAACAATTTCTTTTACATGGGCATTACTTTGAAAACAGAAAAGCAGACAAAAAATTAAAAAAAATAATAATTTTTTCATCCTGAAAAATTATAACAAACTTTTAATTTTTTCCTTTAGTAACTGAATTGCTCTGTCTGTAAAATCCTTATTTAGCAATCCATTTCCTGATGGAGTCTCAAAGACTCTTTGTGGCAGGCTGAGACTGTCCATATTGAAACCGCACTTAATCTTAAAGCGGTATTTGCTGGCATAGATTTCTCTTCCAATATTAATTAAATCCTCTTTATTAAAATTAAAACCTGAAATCCTTAGGCAATTCTCAATAACATCAGCAGTATAAATTTCTCTTCCAAAAAAGCATATAACAAGGCTTGAAAGTATCTGTCTCCATTGCTCCTCACTCAGAATTTTTTCAACTAATTGCTCTGCAGTCATTGGTTTAATCATTGCCTCTTTATCAATTGAATATCCAGCACTGTCAAGATGACTGTGTCTTGCTCCGAAAAGATAACCAAGATGTGATGCATAGCCTGTGTGATACCCTGGCATTTCATTTTTAGCGTATGTTAATGCAAAATCTTTTCCTCCAAATTTAGATGAAGCATAATCAATACCTCTGCCTACATATCTGTAAAACTCATTCTGTCCATACACAATCTTTCTGATAAACTGAGCATAAATATTCACATTACCCCACTCTGGAATGAGTCCTTCTGTATGTTTATCATTGATTATTCCTTTTTCAAAGGCTTCTGTAATCCATGCTAATACAACACCTGTTGAAATAGCATCAAGTCCCATATCTTCAACAACTTCAATTAGTTTTAAGACATCCTCAGAAGAGGTGATACCAAGCATTGAACCGAGCGCATATATAAGCTCATAATCATATGAAAGATAAACAGTACGATAGAAGTAAGGTTCATCCTCATATGGTTTTCTCAATGCAGCCAGATGAATGCAGGCAACAGGACAGTGAGAACATGCAACACGTCTTCCAAGATGTTTCTGAGCAAAATTTTCACCGGAGATGTTCTCAATTCCCTGTAAATCCATTGTCAGCAGATTTTTTACAGGAATTCCCTTTGAAAAACTTAGAGGCAGGACATTTGCAGATGTGCCAAGTTCATGATATTTTTTCATTTTTTCAGATTTTACAAGTTGATGAAGAAGTTCTTCATATATCTCCTTGTATTTTTTAAAATCAGTAACTGGTAAATCTTTTTTACCTGAAATAACAACAGCTTTTAATTTTTTGCTTCCAAATACTGCTCCCAATCCGAGCCTTCCAAAATGTCTGTAAGTTTCAAGGGTGACACAGGCATAACTTATAAGGCGTTCACCTGCTGGACCTATTCTCATTATAGTTCTCAGTCCTGCACCGGGTTCATTTTTTCTTATCAGTCTCGCTGGAGAGACTCCTTCTGTTAGTCCCCATAGAGTTGTGGCATCTCTGAAATATACTTTATCTCCATGTATTGCAATATAGCATGGTTTTTCACTTTTCCCCTTTATAACAATTGCTCCATAGCCAGCCATTCTCAGAGCTAAAGCACTCCGCCCACCTGCATGTGACTCTCCAAGATTTCCAGTATGGGGAGACTTAAACATAGCAACTGTCTTTGATGCTATAGGGAAAACACCATTCAGAGGACCAACAGCAAATATCACTGGATTATCTGGAGAAAAGGGGTCAGTATCTGCAGAACAGTTTTCCTCAAGAAGCTTTATCGCGACACCGCTTCCACCAAGATATTTTAAAAATAAATCCCTTCTTTCCTCAATCCAGAATCTTTTTTTTGTCAGATCAATATAAAGCACATTTTTTAAAGGGTCTCTATCAATCATTCTCTTTTAAACTCCAGAACTCCGTAATGACAGTTTTTTGAACATTCTCCACATTGAATGCAGATGATAGGTTTATTTATAACAGTATTCCAGCCAATTGCGTCAAGAATGCAGGCACAGGCACAGTAACCACATCCTGTGCATTTTGCTTCATTTAAAAGCACTCCTCCATTTTTTCTTACTATTAAAGCATCCTCTGGACAGGCACGGGCACATGGAGGATCCTCACAGCCACGGCATACAAACACTGAAAAACCACGAGATATTCCACCCTGAGACCTTACTTTTATGCAGGAGCTTTCAACTCCAGCTGCCTTATGAGCCCTTGCACAGGCAAACATGCAAACAAGACATCCAACGCATTTTTCACTATCCTTTATGAAAACAGGCATAACAAAATTATAACATGTTATAATTGCAGATTGGGTATGGAAAAGGCTCTATTTCTTTTTTTTCATAAAATAATCGCCAGTGAGTTTCTGGATTCCTTAATGTTGTTTTTTACAAAAATGGGCTGTATTCTCTGGATACCTGTTTTAATACTTGTTTTATTTAAAGCATTAAAGGATAGAAACTACAAGGTTTTACTTTACCTTTTTTTCTGCATAACAATTGGAATATTTCTTTCTGACTGGTTTGGCTACGAGATAAAAAATTTATTTAAAAGAGCCCGTCCATGCTGGGTAATGGATTTTAGAGGTATCGTTGGATGTACAGGTTCTTACAGTTTACCATCCAATCATTCAGCAAATGCTTTAACTGTTGCCACAATTTTATTAATGTTTATAAAAAATATTGCTTTGAATCAAAAATTAAGAAAATTTCTTTATCCTTACATTATTTCAGTTGCTATATTTATATGTATTTCAAGAGTTTATCTTGGTGTTCACTGGACTACAGATGTTTTAGCAGGTGCTTTACTCGGAGTAATTTCAGGATTTTTTATTTATAAAGCAACACTTAGAGTTAATTCCATTAAAAGTATTTTTTACTTCAGCCTCATAATAATAAGTCTTTTCAGGATTTATTTTATTCTACATGCACCCATAGACCTATCACCTGATGAGGCTCATTACTGGGAATGGTCAAGAAGGCTTGATTTAAGCTACTACTCAAAAGGTCCAATGATTGCCTATTTAATTGCTATTTCAACATTGATTTTTGGAGACAATCCATTTGGGGTAAGAATTCTTGCTGTTTTTTGTTCATTTTTAAGCAGTTTTTTTGTTTATAAAATTGGTAAAAAGCTTTTTGATGAAAAAACAGGATACATAAGTGGAATATTATTTCAATTAATTCCTCTTTTTTCAACTTTTGGTGTTATTTTTACAATTGACAGTCCCTTTATTTTGTTCTGGATTGTTTCAATGTATCTTTTCATTCTTGCAACAGAAGGTAAAAGGTATTACTGGTTGGTTCTTGGAGTTTTTATAGGGCTTGGACTCCTTACAAAATATACAATGGCTTTTTTCTATGCATGTATGATTATTTATTTGCTGAAAATGAAATTATGGGAACAGTTAAAAAATCCATGGGTTTATGCCTGTTTGATAATTTCTTTAATTGTCTTTTCTCCCGTAATAATCTGGAATGCTCAGCATAACTGGGTTACACTGAAACACACAGCAGGACAGGCACATATTTATGAGGGATTCAGGATATCACTTAAATATCTTGCAGAATTTTTTGGAAGTCAGCTTATTGTTGTAACTCCTTTAATTTTAGTTCTTGGATTGTATTTTATCCTTCAGCCTTCAGCCTTAAACCTTCAGCCTGCCACAAGATGGTTTCTTATTTCCTTTTCAATGCCTGTTTTTGTTTTCTTTTTATTAAAAAGCATACAAGGAAAGGTTCAGGCAAACTGGGCAATGACAGCCTATGTTGCTTTTGTAATTGCTATTGCCTATGCTTATGGAAGAAAAATTTTTAAAAAAATCACATATACAGCAATTATCTTTGCAGCAATTTTTACTTTTATAAACTATGCTGTTCCCTATTCAAATCTTTCTCCAAAAATTGACCCTTCAGCAAGGCTTAAAGGATGGAAGGAACTGGGATTAAAGGTATCAGAGATAAAAAAAGAGCTTGAAAAAAGCGGGAAAGTGGTTATTTTTTCAAATAGATATCAGATTTCAAGCGAACTTGCCTTTTATGTTGACGGGAAGCCTTTTGTTTACTGCATACCACTTAACAGAAGAATGAATCAGTATGATTTATGGCAGTCAATCAATACTGAAACAAAAAAACATAATGTTCACGGAATATATGTTGTATATGGAAAAAGTAATCTTCCTGAAAAACAGGTAATCTCAGCATTTGAAAAATGTGTTTCTGAAATATTCACAGCATACAGAAAAGGAAATAAAATTAGAGACTATACGATTTTTACATGCTATAATTTTAAAGGAATGGATTTACCAGAGCCACAACACTATTAGGAGGTGGTATGGATATTTCAGTGGTTATCCCGCTTTACAATGAAGAAGAAAATATTATGGAGCTTCATAGAAAGATTAAGGAAACCCTTGATAGTTTAAAGCTTCAATATGAGGTTATTTATGTTGATGATGGAAGTATGGATAATACCTTAAGATATCTTGAAGAAATTCAAAAAAGCGACCCACATGTTGTGGTTCTCAGTTTCAGAAGAAACTTCGGACAGACCGCAGCATTTGCAGCAGGATTTGATTTTGCTCGTGGAGAAATTGTTGTAACAATGGATGGAGACTTACAGAATGACCCTGCAGACATTCCAAAGCTTATTGATGCAATAAAGGATGCTGATCTTGTTAGTGGCTGGAGAAAGAAAAGAAAGGATCCATTTTTTTCAAGAAGGCTTCCATCAATGATAGCAAACTGGCTTATTGGAAAAGTTACAGGTGTAAGAATACATGACTATGGATGTTCTCTGAAAGCTTACCGCAGAGAGGTTGTTAAAAACCTGAGACTTTATGGAGAGATGCACAGGTTTATTCCAGCACTTGCAAGCTGGTATGGTGTAAAAATAAAGGAAGTTGAGGTTGTGCATCATCAAAGATACAGAGGAAAATCTAAGTATGGTATTGGAAGAACAATCAAGGTGCTTCTTGATCTTGTTACAGTAAAATTTTTACACAGTTTCTCCACGAAACCAATTCAGTTTTTCGGACCTATTGGTGTTTTATTCATGATTATCGGCGGGCTGATTGTAAGCTATCTTTTTGCTCTTAAAATTTTTAAAGGAGTATCAATTGGAGGAAGACCTTTGCTTCTTGGAGGATTCTTTTCTGTTCTCATCGGTCTTAATTTTATAGGAATGGGGCTCCTTGGTGAAATGATAGTCAGGGTTTATCATGAAACACAGAAAAAACCAATTTACATTATTAAAAAGATTCTGGGTCCAGGGGATTGAAAAAATATATAAAACCACTGTTTCGTCTTACAGTAACAGGATTATTAATCTTTTATTTATTTAAAAAAGTTGAGATTTCTCACATTTTGAGTCTGTTCAGCCATATAAATCTAATTCTGTTTTTGTTTGCCTCATTTTTATACATTGTTTCAATATACATATCAACACTGAGATGGAAGATTTTTCTTTCAGATGAATTCAGGATATCAAGACTCTTTTCAGTTTATCTTATAGGCTCATTTTTTAATACAGTCTTGCCCGGAATAATAGGAGGGGATATAATCAAGGTTTTAATGATAAGAAATAAAGCAGGACTTAATAATGCTGTTGCTTCTGTTTTTCTGGAAAGATATACAGGATTTGCCACGCTTTTAATGATAGGTTTTATCTTTTTCTGTATTTTTTATGAAAGGCTTCCGCAGAGCTTGATTATCTGGAGTGTTCCCTTAAGTTTTTCTGGATTTATTTTGGTAAGCCTTTTTCTTTATTTATTTAGAAATTTCAGTTTTTTGAAGAATTTTTATGAATATTTTCTGTCCTTCAGCAAATCTCAGATTGCCAAAGCTTTCTTATTTTCAGTTTTTATACAGTTTATCGTGATTCTTTCGGTTTATGTAATCTGTGTTAGTCTTGATATATTTATTTCCTTTTTTGAACTCTGCATTTATCTACCTGTGATAGTTTTAATAACAACTCTACCTATTTCGGTTTCAGGTATAGGTGTAAGGGAATGGTGTTTCATTTTATTTTTTGGTTCTTCAGTAGGACAGACAAATGCTGTTGCAATTTCTTTCTTATGGTTTCTCTCAGTAATTCTTGCATCTCTTTCTGGTGGGATTGAATATTTAAGATTTAAGGAGTCTGTTGATATGAAGAAGGAAAAGATATCTTTTTAAATCTCTCAAATTTCCAGGAAATGTGTCATTTTTAAGTTTTTCAATAACATCTGGCTGACTTAGCATTTGTTCTATATTAATAAGATTATATTTTTTAATTATTTCTTCTGCTATATAAAAAACATCTTCCCGTCTTTCTCTTAAAGGAAGAAGTCTGAAAAATAAAGGATTAATGAGTTTGAGTAACTCTCCATTAAACTCACCCTTTGCTACTTTGACTCTTATATCATCCCTGCCAACCATAATAAATTTTATGTCTGTAAATTCAGTTGGTATCATATCTCCAAGCCTGTAATATCTTTTGCTCTGGATAACTTTCTGAAATTTTTCCTGAAAATCTTTCGGCATGCTGTCAAATTCCTTAATTACAAGAGTTCCACCTTCTGCCTGTATTAAAACTCCCTTTTTATCCTTTTTGCCGAGATATCCTTCTTTTACACCCAAAAATTCCTCTTCAAGAAGTTCGCTGTCTATATCTGAAAAAATCATTATAAAAGGCTTTTCTTTGCGAGGATTATCATCTGCTGTATGAAGTGCTGCTGCAAGGAGTCTTTTTCCAGTAGCTCCCTCTCCATATATATAAATATTTCTGTCTTTGGCATTTTCCTCAAATAACTGTTTGAGCATTTTTGCAAATACAGGATTTTTTGTTTCAAATCTAAACTTTCTCAATGGATAAACAGTTTCTGTAGAAAATTGAATTTCTTCTTTTACATTGAATTCCTCTGCAACTGAAAGAAATCTGTCCATTGCATTCACTAAAGCTTCTAAGGCATCAGACTCTTTAATCCTGAAATATCTTTTTGCGAGTTCAAGATAAAGCTCACGGTTGTCAACAACGGATGGAAACATCAAAGCCCTTGTTCCATATGCAGCTATATCTGACAGAATTGACAAATCATAAACACTCTGAAGTGTTGAACCCTTGGGAGGTGATAAAGATTTTAAATTCTTTTTTCCATCCTTTGGGAATACTTTAATTAAAATGTTTACAATATCTCTGAAAGGTGGACAGATTATATTTCTTTGAAGACATTCAATATGATTTGTGCCGAAAACAGATTCTTCAAGAAAAACTCTATCTTCAGCTGGAAGCTTGATAAGAAAGTGAATTATGCTTCTGTATTTTGGAAATTCTGTCATCATAAAGACCATTCCAAGACATTGCATGAGTCCGGCAAAGAAGGCTTCGTCTCTGTGGACATACATGAATTGTTGAGACAGAGAGGAACAGATTTCAGCACAAAGAATACCATATATCCATATCTGTAAATCTTCATCTTCAAGAAAAAGGTCTCTTTCAAGTATTATCTGCTCAATTCTTTTTATTCCAAGGTAATTTACTATCTGAGAGAAGTCTGTTATTTCAACTGTACCGCATGGTTTATTGACTTCCTGATATATAAGATATGCAATGATCGGATCATATTTTATCAGATGGGAAATTCTATCTGCTTCTTCTGTAAGAAGCTCTCTAAATTTAGATGTTGTGTGCTTAAATACAGGAAGACTCATTTATTTATTATAATAAAAAAGAGTACAAAATAAAAGATATGTATAAAGAAAAAGATTTTGACATAATAGTTGTTGGTGCAGGTCACGCAGGCTGTGAGGCGGCTGTTGCCTGTGCAAAAATGGGGCTTAGTACTGCTCTTTTTACTATATATCTTGATACGATTGCTCAGCTTAGCTGTAATCCTGCAATCGGCGGGCTTGCAAAAGGTCATCTCGTAAGGGAGATAGATGCTCTTGGTGGGATAATGGCAAAAGTAACTGACCTTGCAGGGATACAGTTCAGAATGCTTAATAAGTCAAAAGGCCCAGCGGTATGGTCTCTTCGTGCGCAGGCAGACAGAATTCTTTACAATGTTTACATGCGAAAACTGCTTGAAGCAACGGAAAATCTTGCTATAAAGCAGGCAATGGTTGAGGAGATTGTGGTTGAAAATGGGAAGATTAAAGGTGTCATTACATCTCTTGGTGTTTTTTATGGTGCAAAGGCTGTAATAATAACCCCGGGAACATTTTTGAATGGCTTAATTCACATAGGGCTTGATTCTTTTGAAGCAGGCAGAGCAGGAGAATTTCCTTCTAAAAGGCTTTCAGAGTCAATAAAAAAACTCGGGCTTAAAATGGGAAGGCTCAAAACAGGAACTCCACCGAGAATTGATGCTAAAACAATTGATTTTTCAAAAACAGAAGAGCAGGGTGGTGACATTCCACCAATTCCTTTTTCCTATTCAACAAAGGAGATTACAAATCCACAGGTTCCATGCTACATAA
>Ga0078972_1002842_pt1 | contig 55046 bp, 44 predicted proteins | sample YelNatPaOPGAMG01_FD_67568 | JGI IMG/M metagenome (GOLD analysis project Ga0078972, IMG submission 67568) | Hot spring thermophilic microbial communities from Obsidian Pool, Yellowstone National Park, USA - OP-RAMG-01 (SPADES assembly) (version 2) | ecosystem: Environmental > Aquatic > Thermal... | reverse complement strand
GCAGTATATAAGGTACAGCTATTCTCGAAAAGATAAAAACAATAGAAAGTATCACTAAAGCTTTAAAGATAACATTTAGAAAATTAAATAATCCACCACCTTCACCTGAAAGTATCTGTGTGAAAAGCATTAAAGGGACAACACATAGGTCCTGAAAAAGTAGAATTCCAAGACATATTTTGCCATAAGGAGTGTTTAGATTGCTCGGAATTGAAAACTCCACACCTATTGTAAACATTAAAAGAATTACTCCTATTTCAGCAATCAATTCAACTTCATGCGGATCACTTATGAGTGCCATTCCGTAGGGACCTATGATTGTTCCGGCTATTAAAAATCCTACAATCGGTGGAATCTCAACCTGCAAAAATGTTCAATGTTATAATAAAAATATGAAGGGTAGAGCAGTTTATATAAAAACATTTGGTTGCCAGATGAACGAGCATGACTCTGAAAGAATGCTTGGTATTCTTGGATCTCATGGATTCATTGAGGTTGATGAGCCAAAAAATGCGGATATTATTATTTTTAATACCTGTGCAATCAGAGAAAAAGCAGAACAGAAGTTTCTGAGCAGTCTTGGAAGGGTAAAGCATCTAAAAATGAAAAACCGGGATTTAAAAATAATAATAGCAGGATGTTCAGCCCAGCTTTATGGTGAAAAGTTATTTAATAAGGCTTCCTGTATTGATTATGTTATCGGACCTGATAACATTCATGTAATTGATGATATAGTACAGAATAATATTAAGCAAAAAATTTTTACCTGTGAGAATTCTGATATAGCAAGGATTAATTTTCCTGCATTAAGAAAGGACTCTATCAAAGCATGGGTAAATATAGTCTATGGATGCAATAATTACTGTAGTTATTGTGTTGTTCCTTATACCCGGGGTAGGGAAAGAAGCAGACCAGCAAAAAGCATTATTGAAGAAATTCAGATGCTTGCATCAGAAGGTTATAAGGAAGTAACATTGCTTGGACAGAATGTAAATTCCTACAGGGATGGAGATGTTGATTTTCCAGCACTGCTTGAAAAAGTGAATAAAATTGAAGGAATTGAAAGAATTAGATTTGTTACATCTCATCCAAAAGATTTATCAAAAAAGCTTGTAGAGGTTATGAGAGATTGTGAAAAGGTGTGTGAACATATTCATCTTCCACTTCAGGCTGGTTCAAATAAGATTTTAAAACTCATGAACAGAAAATATACCTATGAAGAATATCTTGAAAAAGTTGAACTTTTGAGAACACTGATCTCTGATATTTCAATTACTTCAGACATTATTACAGGATTTCCTCAAGAAACGGATGAAGATTTTGAAAAAACTCTCAATGCATTAAAGGAAATTCAATTTGATGGAATTTTTGCATTTAAATTCTCATCAAGACCATGTACTTCCGCTGGAAGACTTAATGGTCAAATCCCGGAAGAAATAAAATCTCAGAGACTGAACGAGGTTTTAAGGCTTCAGGATGAAATAACTGAAAAGAAAAATAAATCCTTAGAGGGAACAATTCAGGAAGTTCTCATTGATGGAAAGGATGAAGATGGATTTACAACTGGAAGAAGCAGAACAAACAAGATTGTAAAGATTCCATCTGACATTGAAAGGGGAAAGATTATTTATATAAAGATTGTAAGGGCTCACAGACATTCCCTTGAAGGTTTTTTACAGAGATGAAGGTATGCTTAATTACATATGGATGTAAGGTAAACCAGGCTGAATCGCAGAAATGGGAGAAACTTTTACGTCTGAAGGGTTATTTAATTACTAATGATGAAAATGATGCGGATTGCTGGATCATAAATACTTGTGCTGTGACCCATAAAGCAGAGGTTCAATCAAGGCAGATAATAAATAAGGCAAAAAAATTTGGTAAAAGGATTGTAGTTACAGGATGTTATGCTGAACTTTGCAGACTTCCTGAGTCAGAAAATTTGAAAGTAGTTTCAAACCAGAAAAAAGAGACCTTAACTGATCAGTTTAAGTTTCTGTGCAAAGGTGACAGTTTAAATATTTCAAGGCACAGGGTCATAGTTAAAATTCAGGATGGCTGTAATCACTTCTGTAGTTACTGCATTGTTCCATATTTGAGAGGCAAACCAAGAAGTTATAGAATTGAAGAAATTATAAGCGAAATAAAAGATTATGAATCAATGGGAATCAGGGAGATTGTTTTGAGCGGAATCAATATAGGACTTTATGGAACTGATTTCGGAAATACAGTAAATTTAAAATATCTTCTTAAAGTAATACTTAAAGAAACTTCAAATCTTAGAATAAGGTTAAGTTCAATAGAACAAAACTATATTGATGAAGAATTTCTTGATATTATTTCTGACAGAAGAATTTGCAAGCATCTTCACATACCACTGCAACATGGAAGTGACAGAATTTTATATCTGATGAACAGACCGTATAAAGTCTTTCATTTTATTGAAAAAATAGAAAAAATACTGAAACTTTATCCTCAGATAGCAATTGGTAGTGATATTATAGTGGGTTTTCCATCTGAAACTGAGGAGGACTTTAAAAAAACCTTAAAACTCATTGAAAAGACAGACTTTTCATATTTACATGTCTTTACATATTCAGAAAGACCTTTTACAAAGGCTTCAAAAATGTCAGAGCAGGTTCCATATGATGTGAGAAAAGAAAGGGCAAACTGTTTGATAGAAGTTTCCAAAAGTAAAAGAGTAGAATACATTAAAAAATTCTTAGGTTCAGAGCTTGAGGTTATAGTTGAGAATAAAAGAAATGGTTTATTTTCAGCAACTTCTGATAATTATATTAAGTGTTTGATTGATAAACAAGGACTGGTTAGTGGAAATCTTATTAAAGTTTATGTCCGTGACATTCATGGAGACCATGCCATTGCAGATACAGTTAATTAAAATGAAACATTAGATAATTTTTTAATATTCCCTTTGTCTAATTAATACTCATCTTAATAATTGAACTAAAAAATATTAAACTTTTATTATTTTCTAACAAGAATTTTAACAGGTTTTAAACATTTTCTTTCTTTATGGTTAATGTCCGATAAGATATATTATGTTAAATTTAATTATTCCTCCGCTACTTTCAGGTATGATATACTTATCTATCAAAGTTACGGAGGATGCTATGAAATATTCTGAATTATTTATCCCTACAATGCGGGAAACTCCTTCAGGAATTAATGCTATATCACATATTTTAATGCTCAAAGCAGGATATGTCAGACAGCTTGCTGCTGGTTTGTTTATCTTTTTACCTCTTGGCTGGCGTGTATTAAATAAAATAAATACCATTTTAAAGGAAGAGATGGAACGAATTGGTGCACAGGAAATATCAATGCCAATTCTTCATCCAGCAGAAATATGGCAGCAAACAGGTAGATGGTACAGCATAAAGGAAGAAATGTTTAGATTAAAAGACAGAACAGGAAGAGATATGTGTCTTGGGATGACACATGAAGAAATTATGGCATGGATTGCATCTAAGGAAATAAAATCATACAGGCAACTGCCTCAGATATGGTATCAGATTCAGACAAAGCTAAGAGATGAAGCAAGACCTCGTGGTGGTGTTTTGAGAACAAGAGAGTTTATTATGAAGGACAGTTACAGTTTTGATGCTGACTGGGAAGGATTGGATAAAAGCTATAAACTTCATGCAGAAGCTTATCATAGAATCTTTACAAGGTGCGGATTAAACTACTATCAGGTTGAGTCAGACCCTGGAATAATGGGAGATATGGAGTCTCATGAGTTTATGGCTCCAACACCTGCTGGAGAGGATGAAATTGTTCTTTGTGATAGTTGTGGATATTCAGCAAATATTGAAATTGCAAAATCCCAGCCCCCTTCCCTGCTTCCGGTTGAACTGGAATTCAAAGAAATATACACTCCAGATAAAAGATCAGTAAAGGAGGTTTCTGAATTTATAGGTATGGATGAAAAATATTTTATAAAAACTCTTATTGTGATATCTGAAAGAAATGGTCCTGTGCTTGTTATGTTAAGAGGTGACCAGGAGCTCAATGAGAAAAAACTTGCAAGGGTAATAGGAGAGTTCAGTTTTGCCACTGCTTCTGAGGCAGAACAAATAGTTGGAGTGGAACTTGGATTTGTTGGTCCTGTGGGTCAAAAAATTAAAAAAATTGCTGATTTATCAATACAGAAAGAAGTTGCTTATATTTCAGGAGCAAATAAAAAGGATTATCACATTCAGGGAATTATCCCTGAAATCCATTTTGATGCCCAATGGATGGATATAAGAAAAGTCAAAGAAAGTGATGCATGCCCAAAATGTGGCAGGCCTTTAAGGATTGAAAAGGCAATTGAAGTCGGCAATATTTTTAAGCTCGGCACCAAATACACAGAACCTTTAAATGCCTACTATTTAGATAAGGATGGCAAAGAAAAACCTATCATCATGGGAAGTTATGGTATCGGACCTGCAAGAGTTGCAGCTGCAGCAATAGAACAGAATAATGACAAAGATGGAATTATATGGCCTAAAAGCATATCTCCGTTTGATATTGAGATTATTCCTCTTAATATGGGAGATGAAAAAACTCTTAGAGTTGCAATGGAATTATATGAAAAAGTGGGTGAAATATATAATAGCTTTGCAGATAGGCACATGGAAGTTTTGATTGATGATAGAGATGAACGTCCAGGAGTTAAATTCAAGGATGCAGATCTTATAGGAATACCTGTTCATGTTATAGTTGGAGAAAAAGGGCTTAAAGAAAATAAGGTTGAAATTAAAAAAAGAAGAAACAAGGAGACAAAAAAGGTTCCTTTAAATAAAGCAGTTGTTGAAATAGTGAATATTTATTATGAGGCATACTGAAAATATAGCGGTTATAGATATAGGAAGTAATACTTTAAGATTGCTTGTAGGTAATATAGAAGAAAATAAAATTAATAAAATTTATTCAGCAAGAACTGTAACGCGCCTTGGCAAAAATCTGACAGAAAAGAAATTTATTGATCATGATTCAGTAGAAACATCAATTAATACTTTAAAGGAATTCAAAAATATAGCTGAAAAATTTAATGTTTCATGCATAATTGCAGTTGGTACAAGCGCTTTAAGAGAAGCAGAAAATGCTAAATCTTTCTGTGATTTAGTAGAAAAAACACTGAAAATAAAAATTAAAATAATTTCAGGACAACAGGAAGCATACTACACTTTATGTGGGGTTATGAATGAAGAAATTGAAAAGGAATCTTCAATTTTTTTAATAGATGTTGGTGGAGGAAGTACAGAATGGATATACTTAAAGAATGATAAGGTTAATATGGGATCTATTCCAGTAGGAGCCTTAAAAATTAATGAAATTTTTCTGAAAGAAGACCCTCCTTTATTAAACTCTGTATATGAAGCTAAGAAATTTATTGTGGAAGAATTTAAAAAATTTCTTCCAAAATTAAATATTGATAAAATTATTATAACAGGTGGAACAGCTTCAACTCTTGCCATGATCAATCTTGGATTATCCTGCTACTGTCCTGAAAAAACTCATATGAGCATGATTCTTGTAACCAAGATTAAACAAATACTTGAAAAACTGTTATCTATTTCTCTAAAAGAACGAAAAAAAATTAAAGGAATTCCTTCAGACAGGGCAGATATTATCTGTGCAGGGTTGTTAATCTTAGAAACAATTGCTGAGTGTTTAAATGCAGAGAATGTTATTATCAGTGAAAGCGGAATTCTTGAAGGAATAATGAAAAATTATAAAAAATTTTGCTATAATAACAAACTGTGAAAAAAATATTTTCAAGACCCCAATCATTAAAAGATGTGCCATTCAGGTATTGTCCCGGTTGCGGTCACAGCATTGCTCACCGCCTCATTGCAGAGGTTATTGATCAGTTGAGAATAAGAGAGATAACAATCGGTATTGCACCTATTGGATGTTCTGTATTTGCTTACGATTACTTTGATATAGACATGATTGAGATACCTCATGGAAGACCACCTGCAGCAGCAACTGGAATGAAAAGAGTATGTCCTGATAAAGTTATTTTTACTTATCAGGGTGATGGAGACCTTGCAGCAATAGGAATAGCTGAAATAATACATGCAGCTAACAGGGGTGAAAACATTTCTGTTTTTTTCATTAACAATGCTAACTATGGAATGACAGGTGGTCAGATGGCGCCAACAACACTTAAAGGGCAGAAGACTACAACCACTCCTTTTGGGAGAGATTATAAAAGAGATGGGTGCCCGCTTCATGTTTCAGAAATTCTTGCAGAGGTTGAAGGTTCTTCTTTTATTGCAAGAGGTTCACTTGACAGTTATAAAAATATTGTAATAACCAAAAAATTTATTGAAAAAGCCTTTCAGTATCAGCTTGAAAATAAAGGATTCAGTCTTGTTGAAATGCTTTCACCCTGCCCTACTGACTGGGGTATGACTCCAGAACAATCACTAAAATGGCTTAGAGAAAATATGATTAAAGAATTCAGGCTTGGAGTTATAAAGGATAAATGGAGTACCGTATAATAATAGCTGGCTCAGGTGGTCAGGGAATCCTGTTCTTAGGTAAAATAATTGCCCATGCTGCAATGAAAGAAGACAGAGAGGTAACCTGGTTTCCCTCATATGGTGCTGAAATGAGGGGAGGAACAGCAAACTGCACAGTAGTTATATCTGATGAACTTATTGGTTCACCAATAATAAAAAATGCAGATTATCTTATTGTGTTAAATGAAGCATCATATAATAAATTCATAAATAGGGTTGTTTCTGAAGGTATTCTTATATATGACTCTTCAATTATAAAAACATCAAATACTCGTAAAGATATAAAAATTTTTCCAATTGAAGCATCAAAGGAAGCTGCCATAATTGCTGATCCAAAACTTGCCAATATGGTTCTTCTGGGTGCTTTCATAAAGATTTTAAAGACTGTTAGCATTCATAAAGTCCTTGAAACAATTGAAGAAGTTATCCCTCCAAAAAGAAAAGAAATAATAGAGATTAATAAAAAACTCATTCTGAGGGGTTATTCAATCCTTGAAAATTAGAAAAGCCCTAATTTCAGATATTAAAATAATTCATAAATTGGTTAATGAGTTTGCCAGAAAAGGTGAGATGTTGCCCCGCTCTCTAAACGAACTTTATGAAAATCTCAGAGATTTTTATGTTGCTGAAGAAAACAGCGAAATTAAAGGTATGTGTGCATTGCATATTTTGTGGGAAGACCTTGCAGAAATAAGGTCTCTTGCAGTTAAGAGTGAGCATCAGAAGAAAGGAATTGGTAGCATGCTTGTAAAACGAAGTTTACAGGAAGCTAAAAGACTCGGAATAAAAAGAATATTTGTTCTTACGTATCTACCTGAGTTTTTTAGAAGATTCGGTTTTAAAGAGATAGACAAATCTAAACTTCCTCAAAAGATTTGGGGAGACTGCATAAAGTGTCCAAAATTTCCTGAATGTGATGAATCTGCTCTCATTTTTGAGTTTAAGGAATAAAAATTATTTTAATTTCCGCATCTTTTTTTAATTCATCAATATGTTCTTTAAGTTTTTTATTTAACTCCCTTTCAAATAAGAGTTTTTCTATTTCATTTCTTACAGATGCATATGGTATCTCTTTAAATTGAGCCTTATTCTGCTCGTAATATTCTCTTATTTTGCTTTCAGAGATTACAATAGCCGATTTTATTTTTAACTCAATATAATTATTTATTATTTCCTCCTCATTACCCTCCAAGAAGAGTTCCTTAGCTTTTTTAAGAAGAATTACTCTGTTAATCATAATGTCTAAGATTTCTTCATTTTTGATTTCTGGTATTTTTTCCTTTATTCTCTCAGCCATATTTATAAAATCTCTGAGCGTTATTGCATAATTGTCCACGTATGCAACTACTCTATCTATCACTTCAGAAAAAGCAACCGAAGTAATAATTAAGCTAAAAAGCATGACCAAAACTGAAATGAATTTCACCATGTGACTCACCTTTCTGTCTGTTAAGTTTATATCCATAATCTATTCTTAAAGGTCCAACAGGAGTTTTGTATCTTAACCCAGCTCCTGTAGTATACTTAAAATCTGAAGGATTTACATCACCAGCTCTTTTCCAGAGGTTACCAAAATCAAGAAAATTAACTAAAAAGAAGTTTTTACCAAGATATGTTCTCAGTTCAATATTCCCCATTAGAAAAGCATTACCACCTGTTGGTTGGTTATCCTTTTTTGGACCGAGTGTATTTTGAGCATAACCCCTTACAGTATCTCTTCCTCCAAGAAAGTATCTTTCAGATATCGGCAATTCATTTGTTTTTCCATAAAGCCATGCCCACCCAGCCCTTATTGATGTTGCTAAGACCAGATCTTTAATCAATTCAGTATATTTATTGAGATAAAACGATGATTTAATAAAGTTAATCTCTGATCCTAAAAGTTCACTGCTTAATTTGGATGTAACTCCAGTAAGCCAGCCCTTTTTGGGATCAAATACATTGTCTCTGTTATCATAAATTATTGAAGCTTTTACGCCACTCAGAAATAATTTTCCGATATCCTCATCAGTGATTACAACTTCTGGCATAACATCCCATGTTTTTGAAAATGTTGCTTCATAAAGAAGTTCTGCCTTAAAGTATTCCAGAAATTTTTTTTCAAAACCTGCTGATACCCCATATTTTCTCAGTTTATAAATAGTATCTTTTGTATCAATGTTTTTAACATTTATATCTTCAAAAAGCAGAGAAGATTTGAACGTCAGGTCTTTCCATATCCAAGGATCCATATATGTAATATAGCTTCTTCTTTCAATACTGCTCAGCTCAATTCTTGAAAAAATCTGTTTATTCATGCCAAAAAGGTTTATATATGAAAGGTCAACAAAACCCTTTTCCTTTTCATACTCACCATAGCCAAATCCAAACTCAAGAGCTCCTGCAGGAGTTTCTTCAAAATTATAAATCAGATCCACTGTATCATCCATTTTTTGAGTAAAGACATCTATACGTGAAAAAAGTCCTGTTCTGTAAAGATTTTGCCTTTCATGTTCTATTGTATAGGGGTTATAGGGCTTTTCTTCCTTCTGAAAAAGCCTTTGATAAATAAATTTAGATTTAGTTTTTTTATTACCAAGAATGATGGATTTCCCGAAATATTTTTTACTTCCCGGATTAACATTTAAATATATATATGTTTCATCATCTTTTATCTCATATTTGCCTTCAATCTGAACATCAGAATATCCATTTTTAAGATAAACTTCTCTGGTTTTTCTTTTTATTTCAATAAATACTGTCTCACTGAATGGATAGTTTTCATATGATTTAACGGATTCAAATGCCTCTGATTTTAACAGATTATTTTTGACATCAATATTTATTTGTTTTATTTTAACAGGTGTGCTTTCCTTAATTTTAATTAAAATACTTATTTTATCGTCCTTTTCTCTTATTTCAGGGACTGAAACCTTAACATGGTAATATCCTTTTGATTTCAGATATTCTTCAATTCTTTTTATATCATTATCTAATTCTTCAGGATTGAATGGAGAACCCTCCCTGTTTACAATAATATTTTTTAATTCTTCTTTTGAAAAGCCTGTTTCAATCTCTATTTTTTCAATGAATTTTCTGCTGCCCTCATTTATGATGTAAGTGATTTTCCATTCTTCCAGATATTCTTCTATTAAAGGGAAAACTTTTACATCAAGAAAACCATTCGCCCTGCAGAAAGTTATTATACTGTTTATGCTATCTTTTATAATCTGCTCATTTACTTTATCCTGAAAATAGGCAATTACTATATTTTTTAAACTCTTTTTATTTAAATACTCAATTCCTGCAAAATCTACATGAATTTTCTTTCCTTTTATAATTTTTAGTGTGAGTTCGCCATCTTTAAAAGAATAAGTGACTTCAGAGCCAATCAATCCGTATTTTTCAAAATATTTTTTTGATTTTTTTATGAAATCTTCAAGTAATACTTTATCAAATGGTTCTCCAGCATTTAAAGTAAGAAAACCCTGAATATACTCATTATAATCGCCCTTCCATATTATATTTTTTATTCTTAATGGCTCACCTTCGTTTATAGATATAAGAATGCTCATGTAATTTTCATTAAGGCTTTTTTCTATTTGAACATTACAGTTTATAAACCCCCTTTTTTTAAGTGTTTCTTCAATCTGAGATTTAGATTTTTTAAGATCCAGCTCTTTCAGTCTATCCCCTTTTTTAAAGGTAAGTAATTTTTTATAAAATTTTTCCGGGAAATATTTATTTCCCTTTATTATTATACTTTTTATAAGAGGCTTTTCTTTAACATGGATTTTCATCAGACAGTTTTGATAATCAATAATTATGTCATCAAATAAATCTTTTAAAAAAACTCTCTTAATTCCCTGAGTTATATCATCTCTGATAAATTCTTTGCCTTCTTTTACTCCAAGAAGATAAAAAAACTCCTCTCTGGGAATTGATTTCAGACCTTCAACTTCTATTTTTTTAATATATTCTTTTGCATAAACAATGCCAGAGAAAATTAAAAAAATACTAACGAAACTCAAAACGGAACTTAATCGCACCAGAAACTCCCCCTGTTTCATCCTTTATTCCAACAAGAAAGACCCCTTTTTTAACAAAATACTCAACTTTTATTATCTGCTCAGCAGTTGTTCCTGCCTGAGTTGAGTAAGTAACATTCAGTCTACCATCCATGAGCCGCTTACCAACAGTTACCCTGGAAGTGATTGAGCCTGTGGTTTTTGAAATTCCTGGTTCAACACTTATTACATCAAGACCTGTTAATCCTCTGATTCTTTCTTCCATTACCTCCTGCATCTGTCCTGTTATAAATGAAGTTGCTTCAGTTGCACCCTTAGCAAATACTCCATTTTGCCCTAACACAAGTAAATTAAGGAGTTCTGATTCTGAAAGAGGAGGATTTGAGCTGAGTATCAGGTTAAATTGATCAATATATCCATTAATATTAAGATTTACATTATACTGGGAAATGTTTGTTCTTGCAGAAATATTAAGATATGGTCTTATTAAATCAGGATCAGTGAACTGAATAAGAAGCCTGAGAATCTCAAATTTATTTCCCCTGAAATAAACCCATCCATCTTTTGCATTTATCCATCCAATTAAAGATGGATCAGGTATTGTACCTTTTAAAAGAATATCACTATTTAAATTAACTGTAGCAAGATTGTTATTAACTAAAAAATTATCACTCTGAATACGTAAGTTAAGTTTTAAATTATTAAGCCAGCTGTCTTTTACTGCAACAGGTTTTGCAGAACTGGATTTAAGTGCAAGGCGTGTCCATTCAATCTTTTCTGTATACACACCTTTCTGAATATTTAAATGCCCTGACAGTAAAGGACTATAATAGGAACCTGTAAGATAAAACTGTCCATCCATATATGCCCAGCATTTTGGTGTAAAAATCCATCTAACCTGTGAAATTTTCCCTGAAAGAGATAGATGTTTTATTGCGAGTTTTTCAAGATATGCAGTACCTTCTAACTGAACAGTCCCCTCCGAGAAATTTCCATAAGCTTTCTTGATAACAACTCTGTCCTCGTTGAATGACATGGTTGCATTTATATTACTTAAACTTGGAATGTCCTTTCTTAAAGTTATTGAAGCATTATTTATATCAACACCACCTGCTATTTCAGGATTCTTTCTATTTTCATAAATATAAACCTGCATTGATGCTCTTCCCTTAATATCATCAACTTTGAATAATGCTTTAAATGGTCTTAAGTCAGTGGAACCTTCAATAAGAATGTCGAAATATTCTGTTATTTTGCCTTTTATTGTTAACTCAGTTGATTGACCTATGAATGTTACAGGATTGAAATAAAGATTTCCATTTTTTATAGTAATGTTTAATGGATTTTTATTGTTGAGTCCTATTCCATATAGCCTTGTGAATATTCTATTCAGATTAAATTGAGCATCAACTTTCTCACCATTGATTGAGCCAATCATCTTCCCATCGATTAAAACTACTAAATCCTCCGGCAGATTATTTATAAAAATGCCAGCCAATGAATCAATTCTCACAGAATTAAAGTTTCCTTTTACACTCCACTGATTTTTCTCTAAAAAGCCTTCAACACTGAAAGATAGTTTTTTCATTAAAGAAGATGTGAGTCTAAGCTGATTATTTTCATATTTAAGATTGACAGTTCCGTCTATTACCCTTCCATTTTTAACTTTTGTTGTTAATCCAGTTTCTGCTGTTATCACAGGATTTTTTATATAACCTTTAATATTAAAATTAAAATTGTTCAGGTTTATTTTCTCTATATATTTCATCCCAATCTTTCTTGTGTAACTCTCTGTAAGAGCGGTTATATCAAAAATTTTAGATTTTCCTTTAAGATCTATCTGATTTCCAAAATCTAAATAACCTGAGACCTGCAAAAAATTTCCTGAACTATAAAATTTTGCATCTTTTACAAAGATGGAATTTTTCTCTATGATAACATAAGCTAAGGTTTTATCAATGATTTTATTTTTTCCGAGAAATATAGGGCAAAAAATGGCATTGGCTGTAACAGTTCCTCTTTCTTTGATAGAGCCATTTAAATCTAAGCATGTATTAATTACATTATTGAAAGCCTTTACATGAAAGTTTTTAACATGAATATTTTTAACTGAAAATATGATATCAAATACTGGATTTTGGAAATCAAAAAGATTTTTTGCTTTTGGGAACAAAATTTTACCTTTTATTGAAATATCATGAGCTGAAATATTGTTGATTAGTAGAAGATTTTTTTTATAAATAAAATCACCTTTTAGATTATCAAATGAAAAGGGTTGAATTAGAATGGATTTTTCAATATCATTTACTGAAACTTTAAAATTGTTTGATGAAAAGTTAAGGTTTATTTGAGGATCTTCAATATTTCCTGAAAGGGTGCCTTTAATATACACATCTCCGTAAACACCTTTTTGATAAAAAACTAAAAGCTCATTTATATTTTTAACATCTGATACAAAGTTAAATTTTATATAGTTGTTTTTAGTATCTATATATCCATTTGCTGAAGCAACTGCTTCAGGTAAATAAATTTCCAAAGAGTTGAATTTATAGATTCCATTTTCAGAGACAAACTCACCCTTTATTTTACTTATTTTTCCCCTTAAATCATCAGGAAGCTGTGTTTTTCTTGTATAGGTGAACACACCTGATGGAGAAAACTTCTCTCCTTCTGAAAATAACCAGCCATCCACAGTCCCTTCAGCAATTTCAGGGTTCCATTTAATCAGTTCAAAAACTGCATTACTTGAGACACCTTTTAACTCAAGGGATACATGGTGTTTTATTACCTTTGGAAGAGTTATCCATACCCTTGCCTTTGCAAATCCATTATAAAGATTAACATTTCCTTCACTGAACTCTAATATTCCATTCCTGTATAAAGCTTCTGCCTTTATTTTATCTACTTTAACACCGAGAATATTTCCTTTACTTAAACTCACCTTTCCGCTGATAACAGGAGAAGAAAGACTTCCTTCAACCTTTCCTTTATTTATTTCAGCAACTCCGCTTAATTTTTCGGAAACTTTTAGAATCTGCATTAACTCCTCAAGAAGAAATGAACCGTCAAATGAAAGATTTAGTTTTAATTTTTCAAGCCATTTTTCACCTTCTATGATTGTTATTTTGCCATCAATATTAAGCTCACCAGTACCTCCCTCAATTTCAAAATATTTTAAAAGTGATTTAAAAAGTATTTTTCCTGAAACCAAAAACTCTCCCAATAAACTGTTATAGTTAATTTTCCCAGAAGATTCAACAAAAGAAGCTATATCAAAGATTTTCAATTCTTTTAAAACAACATTACCATCAGCAATTTTAAAGGAAGTTTTTAAATTTATATCAATGTTAGGACAAAATGATGATAGAATTTTTATATTAGATAATATTGATATTTCAGGTTCTTTTTTTAAAATGGCTCTTCCCGTAAAGGTTTTTAAATTTAAAGTAAAATTTTCATTATAGATTGATCCAGAAATCTTGTTTACCTCTATGGAGTTAAATTTAAGCTTCAGAGGAAGCTTTGTAGGTTTTTTAAAATAATTGATTATTTTTTCTGTAACCCTATTTAAAGTTGAATAATTAATTGAAAGATTTCCACTGTATACTGAAGCTCTTCTTATTTCTATCTCTTTATTTAGTATCCTGTTTAATCCAATATAAAGTTTTATTTTGTTTAATTTCAGATTATCTTTTTCAGGTGTAGACATGACAATATTTTTAAATTCAAAATAAAGAGGAATAAAGCTGACAGAAACTTCATCAATTGTAACTCGCATTCCTGTTATATCTTGAAGTTCATCAGTAACAGGTTTAAGCAGGATTGAAGAAATATCAAATTTTCCAAAAAATAAAAAAAGAATAAGAAATGATATAAACAGGAGCAAAATTATCTTTTTCACACTATATTTCATTTCACAATCTTTTCATTCTATATATGTTTTAACCTGTTGGTCAACTAAGTGGTATACTATTTTTATGAAACCCAGATGGATTATAGTGGGATGTTTGCTCTCTGTAGCTATTCATTTGAGTATATTGATGGCTCTTGGAAAGGTTGAGTTAAACCTACCCTCTTTTGATTTTATAGAAACCTATCTTTTTGAAAAAAAGCCTGACACAAAGCCTAATATAAAAAGGAATACAGATGTTGATAAAACAGAAGCCAAACAGGTTATGAATAATTTAACAACCATTAAAGATAATTATCCTGAAAATCTGACAGAAATTCCTGAAATAATAGAAGAGATTTCCAAAATTTTATCTAAAGATACATCAAACTGGCAACCTGTGATGCAATTACAAACAATCAATCCCTTTGCAAGATTCATAAAAGAAACAATGAAGTTCAATATATACTGGATGGGAATTTATGTTGGCTCAGCAACTCTTAGTGTCAGTGGTAATGAAACCGAAGTTACAATAACTTCAACAGTTAGATCCACAGATTTTATCTCAAATTTTTACTATGTTAATGATCGTGCAGAAAGCAGGATAGAATACGGAAAACCAAAGCATTTTACCCTGATACAAGCAGAAGGAAAGTACAGGGGGAATAAGGAAACCATTTTTGATTATGATAGAGGAGAGATTATATTTACAAATCATCTGAAGAATAGCACCACATATCATAAGGGCATAGATAAATTATTTATGGATGTTCTTTCTGGATTTTTTTATCTCAGAACACTTCCGATAAAATTAAATGAATCTATCAAAATAGATATTTTTGATAGCAACAAATTTGCAACTGTTCAGGTTCTTCCAATAAGAGAGGAAAAGATTGACCTGACAGATAAAAAACAGATTGATACAATAGTTATTAAACCAGATCTTAATACAGAAGGGCTTTTTAAAAGAAAGGGTGATATTATAATCTGGCTCAGCAGAGATGAAAATAAAATCCCACTCAGGATTGAAACAAAAGTGCCTATTGGAAAGGTTGTTGCTGAACTGAAGGAGTACAGAAAAGATTAATATGCAGCAAAGCATTGTAATAAAAGGAGCGAGACAGCATAATCTTAAAAATATTGATTTAATCCTGCCAAGAAATAAAATTGTCGTTATTACAGGTCCTTCAGGTTCTGGAAAGTCATCTCTGGCTATGGATACAATTTTTGCAGAAGCTCAGAGAAGATATCTTCAGAGCCTTCCAATTGAAGCAAGAAATATATTTGATCAGTTTCAAAAACCTGACATTGATTTTATTGATGGACTGTCTCCTGCTATATCTGTGGATCAGAAAACAATATCCAGAAGTCCACGTTCAACTGTTGGTACAATAACTGAAGTGTATGATTATTTAAGGCTACTGTATTCAAAGATAGGAATTCCATACTGCCCCAGATGTGGTAAAGAATTAATCTCTCAGGATATAAACAAAATGGCTGAGTTAATAATGTCTCTGCCTCATGGAACAAAGATTCAGGTTCTGGCTCCTGTTGTTGTTGAAAAAAAAGGACAGCACAAAGCAGAACTTGAAAGAGCAAGAGCAGAAGGATTTATTCGTGCAAGAATTGATGGGGAAATTGTTGACCTTACACAGGATATTTCATTGAAAAAACACGCAAGACATACAATAGAGCTTGTTGTTGACAGGATAATAATTAAGGAAAAATATAGAAATCAGATAAAAAGAGCCTTAGAACTTGCAATGAAGTACACAAAAACAGCGGTAATAAATGTTGTTGATGAAAGAAGAGACATAATATTCAGCACAGTTCTTGCCTGCCCTTCCTGTGGAACAAGTCTGCCTGATATTGATCCGAGACTTTTCTCTTTTAACAGTAAATACGGAGCATGTCAGAGATGCAGAGGATTGGGATATGAAAATATTGAAGAAGATGAAGAAAGTGTAGATGTATTGAATTTAATCCCGTGTAAACTTTGCGGAGGTAAAAGACTCAGGCAGGAAGCTCTTGCAATAAAGATTGGAGGGAAAAACATAGCAGAACTGTCTTGCCTTTCAATTGAAGAATTGAAAGGTTTTCTTTCCCAGCTTAGCTTTTCCTCATATGAAACCGCTGTGGCTGAAAGAATTTTGAAAGAAATATTTATCAAGCTTGAATTTTTAAATAGAATAGGAGTTGGTTATTTAACTCTGAACAGACCATCATTCAGTCTTTCAGGAGGAGAAGCACAGAGGATAAGACTCGCAACACAGCTTGGTTCACATCTGAGCGGTGTTCTTTATGTTCTTGATGAACCAAGTATAGGACTTCATCCAAAAGATTGTATGAAACTTATAGACAGCTTTAAGGAGCTTTCAAAAAGAGGTAATACTCTTATTGTGGTTGAACATGATGAAACTACCATATTAAATGCAGATCTGGTTGTTGAACTTGGTCCAGGAGGAGGAAGACAAGGTGGCTATATAATCTCAGCCTCTTCCTACAAAGAACTAATTAATGATGAAAAATCCATTACTGCTAAATATCTTACAGGTTCAAGCAAAATCAGAATTCCAGACATAAGAAGAAAACCTAAGGGATTTATAAAAATAGTTGGAGCACAGGCATTTAATCTTAAAAATATAGATGTTGAAATACCTCTCGGAGTTTTCGTATGTGTTACAGGAGTTGCTGGTTCAGGGAAAAGCACATTGATTTTTGAGATTCTTTATAAGGCTCTTGCAAAAAGACTTTACAATGCCAGTGCTTTACCTGGAAAACATAGAGCAATTGAGGGCATTGAGCAGATAGACAAAGTTGTATGCATAGACCAGTCTCCAATTGGAAGAACGTCTCGTTCAACTCCATCTACATATACTCAGGTTATGACAGAAATAAGAGAACTTTTTTCAATGCTTCCTGAGGCAAGAGTTCGTGGATATACAAAATCTCGCTTCAGTTTTAATCTTTCAGGAGGTCGGTGTGAGTCATGTCAAGGTGATGGTGTGAAAAAAATAAAGATGCATTTGCTTCCCGATGTTTATGTCTTATGTGATATTTGTAAAGGAAAAAGATACAATGAAGAAACACTTCAAATAAAATACAGAGGGAAAAGTGTAAGTGATGTGCTTCAGATGACAGTGTCTGAAGCACTTGAATTTTTCTCTACAATACCAAAGCTTAAACAGAAACTTCAGATAATGGAAGACATCGGACTTGGATACATTACACTTGGTCAATCTGCAACAACACTTTCAGGAGGAGAAGCACAGAGGGTAAAGCTTTCAAGAGAGTTAAGTAAAAAACCAACAGGAAAAACTCTTTATATACTTGATGAACCCACAACAGGACTTCATATGGTTGATATTGAAAGACTGCTTAATATACTTCAAAGGCTTGTGGATACAGGGAATACTGTTATTGTGATTGAGCATGATCTTGATATTATAAAATGTGCTGATTATATAATAGACCTCGGTCCCGAAGGTGGCATTAATGGAGGATATCTTGTAGCAAGCGGAACTCCAGAAGAGGTAGCAATGAATGTGGATTCTCATACAGGAAAATTTTTAAAAGAAAAGTTAGGATTATGAACCTCTTATTCCGTGTAGAAAAGGCTGATGAAGGTAAAAGACTTGATATTTTTCTTTCAGATAAATTAAAAATAAGCAGGGCAAAAATTCAGGAAGCCATACAAAAGAAGCTTATTAAAGTAAATAACTCTGTTAAAAGCAAGAGTTACAGATTAAAGGCTGGAGATGCTGTAAATGTATTAAATGATTTTTTGTATTTATCAAAAACCAAGCAGGAAGTTCTGATCCCACAAAATATACCTGTTGAGATTCTTTATAGAGATGATTACTTGGTAGCATTATCAAAACCAGCTGGTATGGTGGTTTATCCCTGTGCAGGACATCCAGACAGGACATTGATGAATGCCTTAGCTTATCATATTAAGAAGCTTGCTAATATTGGAGGCCCACTTAGACCAGGAGTTGTGCACAGGCTTGACAAAGACACATCAGGAGTAATTGTTATTGCTCTTGATGATAGAGCATATTATAAATTAGTGGAAGCATTCAAAAAAAGAGAGGTCAAGAAAGAATATATTGCCCTGGTATATGGAGAATTAAAAGGCTCAGGAGAAATCGTTTTACCTATTGGAAGAGCATTGCATGAGAGAAAAAAAATGTCAACAAAATCAAAAAAATCAAAGGAAGCGGTGACTAAATGGGAAGTAATTAAAAATTTTGAGGATTTTACTCTTGTCAGAGTAAAGATTATTACAGGTAGAACACACCAGATAAGGGTTCATTTTTCATCAATAGGGCATCCTGTTTTAGGTGATAAAATATATGGCAGAAAAATATATATTGAGCTTGATAGAAAAAAAATACCAGTTTCAAGACAGATGCTTCATGCTCACAGAATTGAACTAAAACACCCGATTACCGGCAAACCTCTACAATTTGAGGCTTCTTTGCCTTCTGATATAAAAGAAATTTTAAAAATTCTGGAGAAAAACAATGAGTCTGGACAGTAAACTGCTCAATGAAATTCTTGAAACAGCTGAACAGAATTTTATATGCCTCAGATGTGCTGAATGTTGCTATCAGTGGGCGGTACCTCTTCCAGATGGAAGAAAGAAAAAGGAAAATCAAAAATGCCCGTATTTACTTGACATATCAAAAAATGGAAATCAATGGAAAGAAGCATTCTGTGGGATCTATGAGAACCGTCCTGATGTATGCAGGAATTTCAAAATAAGCTTTGCCACCATCTGTCCAATTGGATTGTGGAAATGGTTGAAAATAAAAGAAAAAAATCCAGATATGGAGTTTCCTGAAAGAGTAAAAAAAATTTTAAACTTTATTAGTGATTTTATTTAAGATTTAAAACTTCTTTTATTTTTTCAACTAAAAAAGAATGAATGCCGTGATTGCCAGCAATTATGTGACCTGTTTTCAAATATTCATCTCCTCCATCAAAGTCTGATACAGCTCCACCTGCTTCTTTTATTAAAACAGTACCTGCAGCAATGTCCCAGGGACTGAGTGCAAACTCAAAAAATCCATCAACCCTTCCACATGCAACATAAGCAAGATCAATCGCAGCTGCACCAGCTCTTCTGAGATCACTGACCGAGTAAAGAAGTGATTGAAATATTTTCACATAACTCGGAATGTATTGTTTGTTTCTGAAGGGAAATCCTGTGGCAACAAGACTCAGGGCAGGTTCTTTTATTGATGATACTTTAATCTTTTTCCTATTTAAAAATGCACCGCTGCCTTTCTCAGCATAAAAAGTTTCATTTCTTATGGGATCATGAACAACCCCCAAAACAATTTCACCTCTATACATCAGAGCAATAGATATTGCAACAACGGGAAAGCCATGAATAAAATTTGTTGTTCCATCAAGAGGATCAATTATCCATAGATATTCTGCCTTTTTATAATTATTTGATGACTCTTCAGACATTATCTCATGTTCCGGGAAGTGTTTTTTTATATACTCAATTATTGTTTTTTCTGAATGAACATCAATTTCTGTGACATAGTCTGAAATGTTCTTTTGCGTTATTCCTTTATTTGAAATCTTACCGATTCTGTCTTTAATAATTTTTTCTGCCTGCTTTGCAGCTTCAATTGCAACTATAAGAAAATCTCTCATTCAATAAACTCCACTGCTTCATGAATTGAAACTCTTGGAGGAACTGAAGGTATATGGGCTGGATACCCAACAGGAACAATTGCAACAGGTCTTAAATGTTTTGACAATTTTAAAATCTTTGAAACTTCCTCTTCTCTGAAAGCACCAACCCATACTGTTCCAAGACCATTTTCACAGGCAACAAGCATGGCATTTGTTATACTACAAGCAACATCCTGAATAGCATAAAGATTTATACCTCTTTCACCATATCTTGGATAAATTCTATTTTTATCCACACATCCAACAATAACCAGAGGTGCTTCTGCAATAAACATCTGACTTAATGCCGCATAGGCAAGTTTAATTTTTATTTCTTTATTTCTTACAAAATAAAATTTTCTTGCCTGTAAGTTTCCAGCAGAAGGTGCCCAGATGAGAGCTTCAATGATTTTTTTAATTAATTCATCTGGTATTTCTTTTTTAAGAAATTCTCTTACGCTTCTTCTTTCTCTGACTGTTTTTAAAACCTCATCCATGCTTATATTTTATCAGCTTTTCTTTTAGTCTGCAAATACTGCAAATTTCAGTTTTACTGTCTGTAAATGTGGAATGACCACAAATTTTACATCTATTAAGTACATTATTTTCTGGGTAAAACTTTTTAACTCTTTTTAGAAAACCTTTATAAAACCCGATGATTGAGCCAGGAAAGTGATTATTAAATTCATTGACTGTATTTTTAAATACTTCATAAATTTCTGATTTGTAAGGACATTTTTCAGTAACATATTTTATATCTAAAATTTCACAGAAAAGACGAGTTTCATCTTCAGTAATTAAACAGAGGGGTTTTACTTTTCTGCTTAATCCATTTTTTCTTCGTAAAACTGGATAAATTCTTGAAAGCTGATTATCATCCCAGAAGAGCATATTTTTAAATATAAAAGCCACTTCATCATTCAGTGTGTGTCCTGTTACAATAACTTTATCTTCAGATTCTTTATTCAATAAATATCTACGCATCATTCCACATGTTGCACAAATTGGTTTTCCGGAAATTTTTGATAACTCTTCAAGTGATGCTTCAAATTCTTCCTGTAATTTTATGATTTTTAAGGGAATATTTTCTTTATTACAGAAACTCTGAACGATTTTTTCAGATTTCTCTGAAAATTCTCCTGTTTCTGGATTTATATGAAGAGCATATAAGTTATATCCTAAGTCTTTTAGAGCCTTAGTTATACTTATGCTATCCTTTCCTCCTGAAATACCAATAAGAATACTGTCTTTTTTGTCAAACATTTTGAATTTCTCTATTGTTTCCTGAATTCTTTTTTTAAAAAATCCAATGAAACAGTCTGTACAAATTTTTAAGTTATAGTGCCTTAAAACTACTCCTTCTTTTGTTTGTCCACAAAGTTTACATTTTATTGTTTTGGTTTCCATGATGCCTTTTTGGCAAGATTATCAGCTATAAAGTTTTCTTCCCGATAAATATGAAATATTCGATATTTTTTGAATTTACTTAAAAGAAGTTTTACTTTATTAAAAAGAGGAATTAGTTTATCATTTCTAACTTTATAAACTCCTTTTATATGTCTGACTAAAAGCTCGCTGTCTGAAAAGATATCAATTTCACTTGCTCCATGTTTTAAAACCTCCTCTAATCCTTTGATCAAAGCTGTATATTCAGCTACATTATTTGTGGTTTTGCCAATGTATTGCGAGATTTCTATTTTTTTGTTGTTTAAAAGAATTAAACAACCAATTCCTGCATCTCCTGGATTGCCACGACAGGCACCATCGCAGTAAAGTTTTGCTTTCATTCAGATTGAACCTGTATTTCTTTCTCAGCTTCTTTTCTGTAATAAAGAATTCTTCCGCATTGAGGGCAGTGATAAATTGATTGATTCAATTTTATCTCTACATAAAGTTGAGGTGGAATATGAAGGAAACATCCCTGACAGACTGAATTTTTGACCTGGGTAACTGCGATGCCTTTATGTTTTTTCATTAAATCTATATACTCTTGATAAAGTTCTGGAGGAAGCCTTTTTATAATACCCTTTCTATTTTCTTTGAGAAACTCTATCTGTTGAGTGATATCTATAATTTCTTTTTCTAATTCTTTTTTCTTTTTTTCAATTTCATTTTTTCTTGCCTCAGTTTCAATTTTTATTTTATCATTTTTTTCCTTTATATCATCAAGCTCATAAAGAATAATAAGAAAATTTTCTTCTTCTTTTTTTAATTCTTCTGTAACAGATTCTATTTCTTTTAACAATGCCTGATACTCCTTATTTGTTTTTATCTGGGATGTTTTTTCTTTTAATTTTTTTATCTTTTCATTAATATCCTGAATCTCTCTTTCTTTATCTCTTTTCTTTTTTTCTAATTCAAGAAGTTTGTTTTTTTCTTTTTCAAATTTTTTATCTGCTTCTTGTAAGAGATTGTCAAATTTTTGAATTTCTGCAGGAATCATTTCAAGTTTTTGTTTTAAAGAAAGGATTAAGGAGTCAGTTTCCTGAAGTTTAACAAGATTTTCTAAATCTTCCACAAATCTGCTCCTTAATATGGGCCCACCAGGATTCGAACCTGGGACCAACCGGTTATGAGCCGGTAGCTCTGGCCGCTGAGCTATGGGCCCTCAGTTTTAATCTCCAAAAAATACTATAACGTTAGAAAACAAAATTAGTCAAGACTCTCTGATGAACTCTCTGAGCCATTTAAGTCTACATAAATATTTCAATTTTCTCATAGCTCTCTTCTCAATCTGCCTTATACGTTCTTTTGATACAGAATACTCTCTACCCACTTCTTCAAGGCTTTTTGGTGTTTCTCCGTCTATTCCGTATCTTTTCATTAATATTTCTTTTTCTCTTTTACTCAGTATATTGAAAAGCTTTTCAATAAAATATTTCATATCATCACGAACAACTTCTTCGTATGGATTAGGCGAATTTGTATCTTCTATGAATTCTTTAAGCAAACTATCATCATTATCTCTAAATGAAACATCTATTGATACAGGCTCTCTGTTCAAAGCAACAAGATTTGAGATTTTTTCATAAGATATATTCAATTTTGATGCTATTTCGTCCAGATTCTGTTCTGAATATAAATTTTGATGCAATTTTCTGTTTATTTTGCATATACTGTCAATGATATGTACAGGAATCCTTATAGTTTTTGACTGATTTGCTATAGCTCTGTTTATTGACTGCCTTATCCACCATGTTGAGTAAGTACTGAATTTAAATCCTTTTTTATATTCAAACTTCTCAACTGCTTTCATAAGTCCGATATTGCCTTCCTGAATTAAATCCTCAAGAGACAATCCTCTCCCGGTATATCTTTTAGCAATGCTTATAACAAGCCTTAAATTTGATTCTATTAATTTATTTTTAGCCTCTATGTATTTACTGAATATCTGTTTAATAATTTTAAAATGGTCGCAAAATTTCTCATTTTTCATTCCTGTAATTATTTCTAAATCAGTTCCTTTTTTTATTGCCTTTTCAAATTTTTCAAGCTCCTCCACAAACATATTTGTTAGTTCATCCCTCAACGGAATATCAAAAAATTTTTTTAATACTTCTGAAGCAGTTTTTCTCCTTCTCATAATTTTTTTCACATTTTCTGAGATTCTAATGAATTTTTTCTTTATCTGCTCAAGCTCCATATCATCTTCATCATCTATTATTTCTTTGACTTTTTCAGGGTTTTCGGAGAAAATTTTGCCCAATTCATAAATTTTTCTCTGAATAAAGGGAATATGGAGAAGCTCTTTTATCAATTCTGTTTTTTTATCGTGTATTATTTTGGCAAGTGTTTCTTCTTGCTGTTTTGATAAAACAGGATATGAGGCTATACACCTAAAATATGCTTTTATGGAATCATACCTTCTGTAAGAATCATTTGTTGTATCATCTGATTGTTCTGAAAAATCTTCATTTTCATTCATTGAAACTTCTTAAGACCTCCCTTTTCATTTTTATAAGATTATGAAGAGCTTTTTCATCTCCAGATTTTGAAGTTTCTTTAATTTTTTTATCAATTGATTTAAGAGCAATCTTCTTTATACAATCATTTAAATTTTGTATTACCAGATTTTCGTCAATCTCGGAAGACAGAATTAGTTTTGATATAAAGGCTTTCTCTTCTTCCTTAAGAGAATTCAAAAGCCTGTTTATTGAAAACTGACCCTCCTGTAGTTGTCCAATTTTTAAAAAAATCCCTTTTATTAAATGATTTTCTAAGTCTTCAATGTTGAATTTTTGCAGGACATAGGAAATTTTTTCAGGATGGGAAATAACAATCCTGAGGAGAAGTTCTTCCTCAGACGGGGTTGAATAATTTTTAAAATCTATTCTTTCTGTTTTTGTTTTTCTTCGGTAAATAATCTGTTTGAGTTCATCTCTTAGTGTTGATTCTGCAATCTCTGTTTTTTCAGAAAGCTCTTTTATAAGTTCATCTCTATAAATTAAATCTCTGTGATAGCTTAATATATTCAGAAAACTGTGAATTCTTTCATTCAAATTTTTTTCTGTTGAGGTTTTTATGAATAAATCAACTGGAGAGAGTGCTTTTGATATGTAATTTTTTAATCCTTTTTCACCGTATTTCTGCAAAATACTTGCTGGGTCTTCCTTTTCAGGCAGTAAAACTATCTTGGCTATAAATCCTCCATGAAATATAGATAATAAAGATCTTTGGGCAGCTAAAACTCCTGCTTCATCTCCATCAAATATCAACAGTATTTTATTTGTGAATTTTAAAAGATTGTTCAGGATTCTTTTTGTTTTCTCTAACTGTTCCTGAGTAAGTGCTGTACCAAGAGGTGCAACAGTATTTTTAAATCCGTATTGATGGCATAAAATAACATCCATATAGCCTTCCACAATGGTCACATATCCTTTTTCTCTAATATTCTGTTTTGCATGCCAGAGTCCAAAAAGATTCTCTCCTTTTTTAAATATCGGTGTATCTGGCGAATTTATATACTTTGGAAGATCTGTCACTGAATCTATTAATCTGCCTCCAAATCCAACAACCCTGCCTGTCAGGTCATGGATTGGGATAACAATACGATCATTAAAAAAATCCTGAGAGTTGCTGACCAGTCCTGATAATTTAATTAAGTTGTCAGCATAGCTTTCAGTTTTTAGAAAATTATAAAGAGCATCCCTATCAACTGGAGCATAACCGATTTTGAATATTTCTAAACTTTTTTCATCAATTCCTCTGTTTTCTAAGTATTTTTTTGCCCTTTCAGAATTCTTTAGTTGTTCAATATAGTAATATGTTGCTTTCTCATAAATCTCATAAAGAATTTCCTTAGAAATATTTGAAATGCCTTTTTTTACTGGCTCAAAATCAATACCTGCTTTTTTTGCAAGAATTGATATAGCTTCATTGAAACTGATTTTTTCATATTCCATGAGAAAACTGACAATATCTCCACCCTTACCGCAACCAAAGCAATGAAAAATCTGTTTAGAGGGACTTACAAAAAATGAAGGGGTTTTCTCTGAATGAAAAGGACATAGAGATCTATAATTTTGACCTGTTTTTTTTAAATCAATATATTCAGAAATTACATCAACAATATCTAATCTATTTTTTATTTCCTCTAAGATTTTCTGATAATCCATTAAAAATTCAATTTCTTGAAAACCTTGTAAAACCAGAGCATTCCAGAATCTGTATATCTTCTCCTTCTGTTATTTTATCAAGTAAAAGATTTAATCCGAGGGTATCACTTGCTATATGTCCAGCAATAATAACATTTATATGGTTTTTTTCTGCTTCTTTGCGATGCTCTTCACTTAAATGCATGGCGACTATTGTGTTTATTCCACTTAAAGCCATGCTCTGAAAAATATCCTTTGATCCTTCAGTCCCTCCTGTCATATCAACAAATATCTTCCCAGCTTTTCTTTCTTTACTTCCAATAATTATTTTTGGTCCTGCATTGTTTTTTTCAGCCTTTTTATACTCAGGAATCTCCAGCAGAAGTTCAATAACTTCATCAAGGTTGTAAGGCTTTTTTTCATCAAAAAGTTTCTGTAAATATGTTGCAACCATGTTATCAGCAGGTGTATGAAGACACATGAAAGGTATATTTAGAAGTCTTGCTGCATCTACAGCCCTTGTGTGGTTTACAGGCATTAGCTTTCTTTCAACTTCCTTTATCCTTCCTTCCATAAGACTTTCAGCAATATTTATCGGCACTCCAAACCTTCCAAGAATATCAGCCTGCATATGCATTACCGCAAAAAGCCTTGCATAAGCTCCACCCTCGGGATGATGGGCAAGGATTAAATCTACCTTATTTCCATTTTTTCTCAATGAATCTGCCAGAACAATCTCTCCCACTTCCATATCAATTCCTACAAGAATAGTTTTAATATCTTCATCGCCTGTGCCGTAAAGAATTCTTGAATCGCTGTAAGGATTTTCAAGGGACTCTATATCAAAAAATTCTTTCTTTTTTTCAGAAAGGGATTCATAATCTTTTTTTCTTTTTTCAAGTTCTTTGAGAACTGTTTCTCTACCTCTGGGGTCATTGTCAATTCCTACCTGAATGGCTTTTTTATATATTTCCTTTAGTATCATATTTCCTCCAATAATAAAAATGAAGATTCTGAACAAATCAGAATCTTCATCAGAAAAGATTACCTTGATAGCATTTTCATTTTTTTTGCTAATTTTTTCTTGGCAGCTAATATTTTTTTCTTTCTTTTAACACTCGGTTTCTCGTAATGCTCTCTTTTTTTTATCTCTGAGAGAATCCCTTCACGCTCACACTGCTTTTTGAACATTTTAAGTGCTGCTTCAAATGAATCCATATCCCTTACATTAACAGAGGGCATTCACTTCCTCTCCTCCTCTCTTTTCTGATTTTTTTAAATACTTTACCAGTAAAAGTTTAAATTAGTCAATAAATCTCAAACTAAGAATTTTTACCACAGCATTTTTTATATTTCTTACCACTACCACATGGACATGGGTCATTACGTCCAATCTTATATGCTTTTTTAACTGGTTGAGCACCATTCCCATCACTTCTTCTGATACTTTGTCTCTGTGCCACCTTAACCTGTGTTTCTTCTTTTATCTGAATTTTAAATAGCCTTGTAAGTATATCTGATACTATGTTTCTTGACATCTCATCAAAAAGCTCAAAGGCTTCCTTTTTGTATTCAACGAGGGGGTCCTTCTGTGCATATCCCCTCAAACCAATTCCCTCTTTTATGTGGTCTATTCCTAAGAGATGATCTTTCCATTTTGTATCTATCACATGAAGAAAAATCATTTTTTCAATATCTCGCATAAGATTAGAACCAATCTTGTTTTCTTTCTCTTCATAACTCTCTTTAAGCTTTTCAATTAAATATCTTTTTATTTCAACATTGTTTTTGCCTTCCAGGGTAACATCTATATCAAACCTTCCTTTTATTTGCTCTTTCAGTTTTTCAAAGCCCTCGCTTTCTTCAATCAGGTAAAAATCAACTATTTCATCAATTTCTGTTTCAATAAATTCAAATACCCTTTCTTTAAGTGATTTACTTTCAAGAACTTCTTTGCGGAATGTATAGATTTCCTTTCTCTGACTGTTCATGACGTCATCATATTTAAGAAGATGTTTTCTTATGTCAAAGTTGTGAGCCTCTACTCTTTTCTGTGCATTCTCAATTGCTTTGGAAACCATTCTATTTTCTATTGGAGTATCATCTTCAATCTTTAAAAAATGCATGAGACTCTGAAGTCTTTCTCCACCGAAAAGCCTCAGTAGTTCATCTTCAAGTGAAAGATAAAAACGAGAAGAACCAGGGTCTCCCTGTCTTCCTGCCCTGCCCCTCAGTTGATTATCAATTCTACGGGATTCATGTCTTTCTGTTCCGATTATATGAAGTCCACCAAGAGATACCACCTTTTCATGTTCTTTTTGGCATATTTCTTTAGCTTTTATAAGAGCTTGCTGAAATTCCTCTTCTGTGTATTCCCTGCCCGCAAGCATTTCTCTTGCAAGAAATTCAGGATTTCCACCAAGTAGTATATCAGTTCCTCTACCTGCCATATTTGTAGCAATTGTTACGGCTCCAATTCTTCCAGCCTGTGCAACAATTTCAGCTTCTTTATCATGGTATTTTGCATTTAAAACATTGTGAGGAATTCCTTTCTTCTTAAGCCTCTTACTTAAAAGTTCAGATTTCTCAATTGATGTTGTTCCAACAAGCACAGGTCTTCCAGTTCTGTAGCATTCCTCAATCTCTCTTACAACTGCTTCATATTTTGCTTTTTCAGTTTTATAGACTGCATCAGGGTAATCTTCTCTTATCATGGGTTTATGTGTTGGAATAACAACAACTTCAAGATTGTATATATCAGCAAATTCAGCCGCTTCTGTATCAGCAGTTCCTGTCATTCCAGCAAGTTTCTTATACATTCTGAAGTAGTTCTGAAATGTTATGGTTGCAAGTGTTTGATTTTCTGCCTCAATCTTTAATCCTTCCTTTGCTTCTATTGCCTGATGAAGTCCATCTGACCAGCGTCTTCCTGGCAGGAGTCTCCCTGTAAATTCGTCAACTATGATGATTTTTCCATCCTTAACAACATAATCAACCTCTTTTTTAAAGAAATAATGTGCCCGTATTGCCTGATTTATGTGGTGCACTATCTGAATGTTTGAATCATAAAGATTGGTTATTCCGAGTAACTTTTCAGATTTCTGAGAACCCTGTTCTGTAAGAACAACTGTTTTGAGTTTTTCATCAAGCTTGAAATCTTCATCTGGTTTAAGGTACTTAATTATTCTGTTGACTGCATAATATATTTGGGTTGATTCCTCAGAGGGCCCTGATATTATTAAAGGTGTTCTTGCTTCATCAATTAGTATGCTATCAACTTCGTCAACTATCGCATAGTTAAGTTCTTTCTGACAGATTTCAGAGGTGCTATAAGCCATGTTATCTCTGAGATAGTCAAATCCAAATTCATTATTTGTTCCATATGTTATATCTGCAAGATAAGCTTCCTTTTTACTGCATGGACGAAGTCTATCAAAGCGTTTATCTGGTACTCTGTAGTTAGGATCATAAATAAATGATGCGTCATGCTGAATAACTCCGACACTTAGCCTAAGAAAGTGATAAATTGGTCCCATCCACTGGACATCCCTGCGTGCAAGATAATCATTTACAGTAACTACATGGACACCCTTGCCCTCAAGTGCATTTAAATATGCTGAAAGTGTTGCAACAAGAGTTTTTCCTTCACCTGTTTTCATCTCAGCAATTTTCCCTTCATGAAGCACTATTCCGCCCACAAGCTGAACATCAAAATGTCTCATTCCAAGAATCCTTTTCGCAACTTCCCTTACTATGGCATAGGCTTCTCTTAAAAGGTCATCAAGACTTTCTCCATGTAAAATTCTTTCTCTGAATTCTTCTGTTTTTCTTTTAAGTTCCTCATTAGAAAGTTTTGAAATTTTAGGTTCAAGAGAGTTTATCTCCTCAACAATCTGAAAAAGTCTTTTAAGTTCTCTTTCATTTTTTGTACCGAAAATTTTCTCCAGAATCTTGACCATATTTGTATCTTAAATCACAAAAGCTTTTTTATTCAAGAAAAGATAGCTGATATGATATTATAAAAATATGCTGAATTCAGAATTTTTTGAGACAGTAAGCTACAACTGCGATGTCTCTGATGCCAATTACTGGGGTTATTTTTCAATTTGTAGTCTACTTTTAAGATTAAGACAGCTTTTTAAAATAGAAAGAGACCTTGAACCATGGGAATCTATAGAAAATGAAGAAATATTCAAGTGGATAGAAAAAAAGGAAGAAGTGTGGAAAAGCCTTGAAAATACAAAATTAAAACAGGTTCAAATTAATAAAAGTTTTTTTTCACCCTTTGATGTTGAAGAGATTAACAGCTTTATTTTTAATAAAGGACTTGTTTATGGAGCAGGATACTCTCTTTTTAAGAAACCCTCATTTTTCATAGGCCTGATCAGCAAAATTGAAGAGATTGATGGATACAGAATTTATTTTATCGGAAAGGAGATTGTCAGAGATCTTTTCTCTTCATCAGGAATGAGCCAGAACAATACAATTTACATTAGATTGATGGATATAAAATACAGAATCTGGGAAAATTTACATGGCTGGCAAAATAAAAAAGACATTGTTTCAGAAATTCTTCTCAGCAGGTTTGGCAATCCATCAGGCTGGCAGTATCCATATCCAGAATTTGAAAAAATTGTTCAAAAATACTCACAGATTGTTCTTTATCATGAAATAGCAGAGCAACAGGAAAGCCTTTCTTTATGGATGGAACTTATTAAAAATTGCATGGACTCAAAAACAGAATACATTCTCAGAGGAATTAAAGATTTTGTAGCTGATTTCTCTATAAAAGGTCCTGTTTATAAAGCAATTGATAACAAAGATGAGGAACTTTTGGCTTTATATCTTGTTTCTCAGAATCCATATCATAAAAAAGTTTTAAAACAAACCCTTGCTCAGATTAAAGATGCTTTGCATTTTAAGGACTGGAAGGAGATAGATAAAATAAGATGCAGAGAATTTAAAAGATGGAAGTCCGTCAGTAAACAACTGATTGAAATTTTTGAGTTGAAAGGATTTAATGAAGTAAAAAGTTTAACTGATAAAATATTTGAGGGGTATATGAATTGAAAGAAATAATTAAAGCTATTGAAAAACTTTCAACAAGGCTCATGAGGCAGGTAAATTTAATGGAAGTGTGCGGAACGCATACTGTATCAATATTTAAAAACGGAATAAGAAGCATCCTTCCTTCAAATATAAAACTTCTAAGTGGTCCTGGTTGCCCTGTTTGTGTAACTCCTGTCCAGGATATTGATAGAATTCTTTATATTGCAGGTCAGCCTGATGTTATTCTTGCAACTTTTGGAGATATGATGAGAGTTCCTGGAAGCAACGGCTCATTCTATAAAGCCAAGGCTGAGGGATTAGATGTGAGGATAATTTATTCTCCCCTTGAAGCCCTTAATATAGCAGAGCAAAATAAAGATAAGAAGATTGTTTTCTTTGCTGTGGGTTTTGAGACAACCTCACCATCAATTGCTGCAACAGTTTTTGAAGCTGAAAGACTTGGAGTTGAAAATTTCTATATTTACTCAGTTCACAAACTGGTTCCTCCTGCTCTGGAGGTTCTTCTTAATACTGAGGAACTCAGGCTTGATGGCTTTATTCTTCCAGGACATGTAAGCACAATTATTGGCAGTAAAGTTTATGAGTTTATACCTTTAAAATATAAGAAGGCATGTGTTGTGGCAGGCTTTGATGCGGATGATATACTGCAGGCTATAGTTATGCTTCTGAGACAGATTGTTAAGGGCAAGCCAGTAGTTGAAATTCAATACAGAGAAGCAGTAAGACAGGAAGGGAATCCAAGAGCTATTGAGTTTATTTACAGGTATTTTGAAGTTTGTGATAGTAACTGGCGAGGCATTGGAGTGATCCCAAAGAGCGGTCTTAAGTTAAGAAAGGAATACTCTCATAGGGATGCTGAAACAGTATTTGATATTCCTGAAATAAAATCAAGAGAACCAATGGGATGTCAGTGTGGACTTGTTTTGAGAGGTTTGAAGACCCCGCCAGAATGTCCTCTGTTTGCAAAAATATGTACTCCAGAGAATCCTGCAGGTGCATGTATGGTAAGTTCTGAAGGAAGCTGCGCAGCCTATTACAAATACGGACGCGGCTAATCAACCTCCTCTATTTTGTATGAATGAATTATCTTTGCTGAATGTTCCAGTGTTGCTTTAACAGAGCAGTATTTTTCCATTGAAAGCTGAACTGCTCTTTTTACAGCATCTTCAGATAGTTTTTTACCCTTCACTATAAACTCAATTTCTATTTCTGTAAATCTTTTGGGATAGTCCTCAGGCTGTTTACCCTTAACATTTATCTCTATATCTCTTACATCCTGCTTCTTTTTTGCGAGAATTGAAGCAATGTCCATACCACTACATCCTCCAAGACCCACAAGCAAAAGCTCCATAGGACGCATTCCTGTATTTTCTCCTCCGTAATCAGGACTTCCGTCCATAACAATCGCATGACCTGTTCCAGACTGACCTATAAACTGCAGTCCTCCTGCCCACTTTACTTTTGCTTTAAGCATAAATACCTCCTTTTGCTGAATTTAATAAAAATCTTAAAATTAAATATATCAAAGATGGTAAAAAATAACAAATGCTGATAGAATTTTTCTTCTTATACTATTAAAATATCTCTTATGCATAAGGTTTATCTTTTACTTGGTTCAAATATTGGAGACAGAAAGAAAAATATTGAAATTGCCCTATCTGAGTTGAAACACTGCGGATTGATAATTTCTAAGATATCTTCCATGTATAATACATCTCCATGGGGATATATTGAACAGCCAGAATTTTTAAATGTTGCGCTTGAGTGTTTCACTTCACTTCAACCTTTTGATTTATTGAAGGAAATAAAAAAAATAGAGAAAAAAATGGGAAGAGTGGATACTGTAAAATACGGTCCAAGAATTATTGATATAGATATAATTTTTTATGATGACCTTATTTTAAAAAGCGAAGAACTCACCATTCCCCATCCTCTCATGCATGAAAGACTCTTTGTATTGAAACCCTTGAGTGAAATAGCGCCTGATTTTGTTCATCCAGAACTGAAACAATCTGTAAAAGAATTAATTGAAAAGCTTTAATAACTCTATTTTAAAATTTAATGGCTATTTTCTTGACATTTTAAATCTAAACTTGTCAAAATTTTTTTAAATTTTTTAAAAATTAAATTTTTAAGGAGGACAATATGAGCGATATTTATGTAATCGGTCACAAGGCACCGGACACAGACACAGTGTGCTCTGCAATTGTTTATGCAGGTATTAAGGGTTACAAGCCAGCAACAGCAGGACCTATCAATGAGGAAACAGAATTTGCACTAAAACAGTTTGGCGTTCCTGCACCAGAAGTCTTAGAAAATGCAGCTGGGAAAACACTCGTTCTTGTTGATCACAATGAACCGGGGCAGAGGGTTGATGGTGCTGAAAAAATTCTGGAGATTATTGACCATCACAAAATGAACTTTAACTATCCTGATCCAATATTCATTCATGTTGAGCCTGTAGGAAGCACAGCTACAATTCTTGCAAAGATGTTTTCCAGTGAAGTGAAGGCAAATAAAGCATATGCTGGATTGCTTCTTAGTGCCATTCTTTCTGACACGGTAATATTCAAATCTCCAACAACAACAGAGGAAGACAAAAAAATAGCAGCAGAACTTGCATCTGTAGCAGGAATTTCTGACATAACAAAATTCGGCATTGATCTCAAAAAAGCAAAGGCAAGCATCAAAGGAAAACCAATAGCTAATGTAGTTCATGTTGATTTCAAGGATTATGACTTCAAAGGCAAAAAAGTAGGAATTGGCCAGACAGAAGTTGTAGATATTGAAGAAGTTTATGAGCGTAAGGATGAATTTGTCAAATATCTTACAGAATTAAAGAATAGCAAAGGTTATGACATGGTAATTTTTATGGCAACAGATATTATAAAGGAAGGAACAGAGCTTTACTATGTTGGAGATTCTGCAAAAATTGAAAAAGCCTTCAATGTAAAAGTTTCAGGTCCTTCTGTATGGCTTCCTGGTGTAATGTCACGTAAAAAACAGGTGGCGCCACCTGTTGAAAAGGTTTATCTTGAGGGTTAAAATAAAAAGAGGGGGTAATACCCCCTCTTTATGATTGAAAAGGTAAAGAATCAAAAAGTATTAGAAATTATCAAACATCTTCAGAGCTGTCTGCAGGGGAAAGAAGTTGCAATTATTCTTTCTCTGATTTCAATATTTTCAAAGGGTCATCTTCTGATTGAAGATTTTCCAGGTCTTGGTAAAACCTCGCTTGCGATAGCATTATCAAAAGCATTAAATTTAACATTTGGAAGAATCCAGTGTACAAATGATCTTTTGCCAACAGATATTACAGGACTTTCAATTTATAATAAAAATACAGGCGAGTTTGAGTTCAAACCTGGTCCTGTGCTCAATAACATTGTTTTGGTTGATGAGATAAACAGAGCAACGCCAAAAACTCAGTCTGCCCTTCTTGAGGCAATGGCAGAAGAGCAAGTTACTGTTGATGGAAGAACATACAAGCTTCCAAAGCCTTTTTTTGTAATAGCAACCCAGAATCCTGTTGAACTTTACGGTACATTTCCACTACCTGAAAGTCAGCTTGATAGATTTACAATGAAGATAAGTATTGGATATCCCCAGATTGAAGCAGAAAGACAGATTCTTAAAAGTGGAAGTTCCAGGGATGATTTGTATAAACTCAATGCAGTGATTGATAAAGATGAAATATTAAAAATTCAGGATGAAATAAAAAATGTTTATTTATCTGACAAAATAATAAACTATATTTTGGAGTTTATTAACATAACAAGACAGAATGATAAAATTCTTCTTGGTCTTTCTACAAGAGCAGGTCTTGCAATCACATGCACTGCCAAAGCATATGCATATATCCGTGGCAGAGATTATGTAATTCCTGAAGATGTGAAGGAGATGATTCCTTTTGTTGTTCCCCATCGTATTGTTCTTAAAGATGAATCTATATCAAAGGAAGAGGTGATACTATCAATCCTTCAAGGTATTTCCACTCCGCCGTAAAGATTACCAATACAGGCTGGATATACATAGTAATTACACTTCTTATCGGATTTGGAGCTGTAAATACAGGAAATAATTTACTTTTTTTAATTGTTTCATTTCTTTTAAGTATTATGGCTTTAAGCGGTATAGTTTCATTTATCAATCTGAAAAATTTTAATTTTTCAGTATATCCTCCTCAGGAAATTTTTGCTTTAAAACCAGCAAACTTAAGAATAAAGGTTAGAAACAAATTTTTTGAATTATTTCTTGTGAGAATAAGGATTCTTGACAGTGAAACAACCATACCTTATTTAAAAGGAGAGGAATTCTTTAACTTAACTCTGGTATTTCCAAAAAGAGGCAGATGTATAATCCCGGAAATAACAATCTCATCTTACTTTCCCTTTTATTTTTTTAAAAGACTCATAAATATCCCTGTGAACCTGGAGTTCACAGTGTTTCCTTATCCTTTAAAATGTGATATTTCATTCTTATTATCAGAAGGAAAGACAAAAACAGAATCAGAGCTATCAAAGGGAAAGTCATATGAGGGAGAATTGACAGGAGTAAGAGCATATATTGATGGAGACCCATTAAAATATATTCACTGGAAGGCAACTGCCAAAACCTCTTCACTTAAAACAAAAGAGCTTTCACCTCCTGCTGGTCATCCAGTTGTTATTAATATCAATGATTTTTCAGGTTCAATTGAGGAAAAAATAAGCAAGGCAACATATGCACTGATTAAACTTTCAAGAATGGGAAATCCTGTTGGATTGAAAGCAGGTGCGGTTTTTTTTAGACCTGAAACAGGACAGGCACATTTGAGGAGGCTTCTTAATGCGCTGGCATTTTATAATGCCGAGGAAAACTGAAAATATTCTTTTTATACTGAGTCTTTTAATCAGTTTTGTATCTTTTTCATCAATTTTTTCACATATATCATTTAATGTAAACTTAGTTTTTATTATTATTGTTTCTGCCTCTACATTTTTACATGTTAAAAATATCTTTCTTCCTGTGTGGATAATAAACCTTATTTCTATTTCTTTGATTGTTATGCCCTTTTTAAGTTGCTCTCCTGATGATATTCTCCTACCATCCATAGAGGCATTAACAATGATACTTTCTGTCAGATTCCTTGGGAAAAAGACATCAAGAGAATATTTCCAAATTTATCTTCTTTCTTTGCTTCTTCTGGGCAGTTCCTCTTTATTTGACATATCATGGATATTCTTTTTAAGACTCCTGTTAATGCTTATTCTTACAATTTTTGCAATTTTAATTCTCACATACATGAAAGAGACAAAAGAAGAATTCATGAACTATAAAAAGCTCTTAAATCTTTTAAGGTTGGCAACTTTTATTTCTGTTGCCGCTATTCCATTAAGTACACTGTTTTTCTTTATTCTGCCAAGGACACCTGTACCAATAGTTGATGTTGGCTTTAGCAGGTCTAAAACAGGATTTTCTCCAATTGTAAATCTTGGCTCTGTCAGAGCAATTGAAGAGGACAGAACAGTTCTGATGAGAGTAAAGATGAATAAATTGCCTCAGGATGAGCTTTATTGGCGGACTATTACATTTGATATATTTGATGGAAAAGGATGGCATAAAACTGATCACAGGAGTTTTAAATTAACTGTTTATGGTCAGAGGATATATTACACCGTAAGTCTTGAACCTGAAACTGGGCAGTATCTGCCTGTGCTTGATTATCCATCAGATGTTTATATGAGAAATGTTTTTTATGAATACCCGGGAGTTTATAAAACAGTTCTTCCCGTTGAAAAAAAGATAAAATATACTGCAGCATCATTTATAAATCCTTATATTGAAGAACCTAACCCAAAATCCATATACCTTTATGTTCCCGCAGACATATCTGAAAAGATTAAAAATCTTTCAAGAAAAATTGCAGGAGGTTTATCAAATAAGGAAGAAATAGCAGGAGAAATCTTAAAATTTTTAAGCAGTTATAAATACTCATTGAGAGATCTCCCAGCAGGAGATAATCCTCTGGAAGATTTTTTATTCAATAAAAAAACTGGAAACTGTGAGTACTTTGCAACTGCAATGGCTTTAATGTTGAGAATTAATGGAATACCATCAAGGGTTGTTGGAGGTTTTAAGGGAGGAAGTTATAATCCCGTGGGTGATTATTATATTGTGAGAGCATCTGATGCACATCTTTGGGTTGAAGCATACATTAATGGAAGATGGATGAGGTTTGATCCTTCAGGTAAGATATCCCGTTTGCACGAACCAGTGATATTTTATTTTATTGATTATCTCTGGAATAATATTGTTATTGACTATGATTTTAAAGCTCAGATTAAACTTGCAAAGTCTGTTAAACTACCAACGATTGGTTTTGACAGAAAAATTTTTCTTATACCGTTATTTTTTGTATTTTTATTTGTTTTCTTAAAAATTTATCAATACCTGAGGAAGAGAAAAAATCCATTATACAGATTTCAGAATATAATGAAAAAATACGGATTTGAAAGGAATAAAAATCAGGGTCTTGAAGAGCTTATTGATCCATTAAAAGATTCTGTTATCAGAGAAAAAGCTGAAAAATTTATTAGAGCATATGAGGAGATTTATTTTAAAGATAAAAAATTCAAAAAAGAAGATTTGAGAAGACTTAATAATTTATTGAGGGATTTAAATGAGACTTCTAAAAGCAGATGATATAGATATAACAGAAGTTTTGAGGATACTGCAAAAGGGAGGGATGATAATCTATCCAACTGAAACCCTTTATGGCATTGGTGTAAAATATAACAATAAAAAGGCTCTTAATAAAGTTCTTGAAATAAAGAAACGACCGCCTGAGAAAACCTTTCCACTTATTGTAGATTTAAGACATCTTGAACTGGTTGCTGAGTTTATTCCTGCAGTTGCAATGAAACTTATAGAAAGATACTGGCCAGGACCCCTAACTATTGTTTTACCTGCAAAAAAAAATCTTTCTTCAAGAATTAAAAAAAATGGTAAGGTTGCGGTAAGAATGCCAGGTGAGTCATTTGCGTTTAAACTTATTAAGGCTTCTTCATTCCCGATCACAGCGACTTCTGCGAATATCTCAGGTTATCCGGCAGCTGATTGCATGGAGACTGTGTTAAAATACTTCAAAAATGAAGACATTGATCTTATAATTGACGGAGGAAAACTTCCTGGCAAACCTTCAACAATTGTTGATGCAACAGTAGAACCACCAGAAATATTAAGGCAGGGTATTATAAAGCTGGATTTATCTTTTTACTGACATTACTTCACTGACCTGCGATATCTTATTAATTATATCTGAAAGATGGAAGCTGTCCTTTACTTCAATTGTAAAATCAATTAAAGCCCTCTTATCAGCTGTTGAGTTTGCCTTTACAGCAGTAATGTTGACATGGTTTGCTGAAAGAAGACTTGTAAGTGTTGCAAGAACACCTGGTTTATCAATACATTCAATGCTTATTTTTGTAGGAAATCTTGTAGTATCATCAGTTGTCCAGAAAACTTCTATTAGCCTTTGTTGATCCATATATTTTATATTTATGCAATCTTTTCTGTGAACTGAAATACCCTTACCTCTTGTAATAAAACCTATTATTTCATCACCAGGTACAGGCATACAGCATTTTGCAATATGATAAAGAACATCATCTACTCCCTTAAGTGAAATAAACTGTTTATATTCTCGTTTTGAAGATATTCTCTTAGGAATTACAACATCCTGAACGGTCTCAGGATATATTTTATTTAAAACCTGACGAACAGATATTTTACCATGTCCTATGAGGAGACACAGATCTTCAAAAGTTTGAACTGTGAAAGATTCAAGGACTTCATCAAGCCTTTCTGTTTTAAGAACTGATAGCTGTAATCCGTGTTTACGCAACTCTGCCTCAAGCAACTGTTTTCCTATTTCTATACCCTGCTGCCTTTCTTCCTGTCGTAAAAAATGTTTTATTCTGCTTCTTGCTCTCTGTGTAACAACAAATTGCAGCCAGTCCTTTCTTGGTTTCTGATGAGGGCTTGTTATTATTTCTACAACATCACCACTTTGAAGCTGATAATTAAGCGGAACTATTCTTCCATTAACTTTTGCTCCCGTGCATTTTGCTCCAACTTCAGAGTGAATGGCATATGCAAAATCAACAGGAGTAGAGCCTTGAAGAAGCTCCTTTACATCTCCCTTAGGTGTAAATACATAAATTGTGTCAGGCATAACTTCTGCTTTTACAGCATCAAGAAGTTCCCTGGGATCAGAAATTTCCTTAATAAGGTCTCTGAGCCATGAAACAAGCTTTGCTTCTCTTTCCGAGAGGTCTTTTCTTTCTTTATATCTCCAGTGCGCTGCTATACCTTCCTCTGCGATTATATCCATTTCTTCTGTTCTTATTTGAAACTCAACTCTTTCACCTGCTGGTCCTATGACAGTTGTATGGAGAGATTGATAGTAATTTGATTTTGGAAGGCTGATAAAATCTTTAAATCTGCCTGGTATCAATGTCCATAAGGAATGAATTATACCGAGAATATCATAACAGTGTGTAACAGTATCTGTAATGATTCTTATCCCTATTACATCATAAACCTGTTCAAAAGTGATCTTTTGTTTTATCATTTTTTGATAGATTCCGTAGTAATGTTTTGCCCTTCCAAAGATTTTAAAAGGTATTTTCATTTCCGTAATTTTTTCAGAAAGTATTTTTATAATGCTGTCAATATATGCCTGCTGTTCTTCTTTTCTTTTTGCCACCTTCTTGACAAGTTCATTATATTCTTCTGGATAAAGAACCCTAAATGCGAGATCTTCAAATTCATTTCTCATCCACCCTATACCAAGCCTGTTTGCGAGTGGAGCATATATTTCAAGTGTTTCTTTTGCGATTCTTTTTTGTTTTTCAGGTGGAAGGAACTCTATTGTTCTCATATTATGCAGTCTATCAGCAAATTTTATTAAAATCACTCTTATATCCTTAGACATTGCAAGAAACATTTTTCTGAAGCTTTCTGCCTTCACCTCTTCCAGAGTTGCAAAGTCAAGCTTGCTCAATTTTGTAACTGAGTCTACAAGAAATGCTACCTCGGGATTGAACATTTCCTTAATCTCATCAATGCTCATTTCAGCATCTTCCACAGTATCATGAAGAAGTCCTGCTACAATGGTGGTAGAGTCAAGCTTCATCTGAGCAAGTATATCTGCAACTGCCAGAGGATGATAAATATATGGAATGCCTTCTTTTCTTTTTTGTGCACAATGAGCCTCATTTGAAAAAATATAAGCTTTTCTTATAAGTTCAACATTTGCCTTAGGTCTGTACAGCAGTACTTTGTTAATTACATCATCAATTGTTAACATATTTTTTTATCTCCTTATTTTAGTTTAATATATTTAAGATGGATAAGCTACTAATTTACGGAGGGAGTCCTTTAAAAGGCGAAGTAACAATAAGTGGTGCAAAAAATGCAGCTCTTCCAATTATGGCATCCACACTTTTAGCTCCTGGACTGCATATTCTTAAGAGAATCCCGCGATTAAGAGATGTTTTTACCATGATTGAGCTAATAAAAATAATGGGTGGGTATGTTAAATTTGATGATCTGTGTAGAATTGATACAACAAAGATTAATAAATTTGAAGCACCATATGAACTTGTTAAAACAATGCGAGCATCAATTCTTGTGCTTGGTCCGCTTGTTGCAAGATTTGGCAGAGCAAAGGTATCTCTGCCCGGAGGATGTGCAATTGGTGCAAGACCTGTAAATCTTCACATTAGCGGACTTGAAAAGATGGGAGCAAAAATATACCTTGAAGGAGGATACATTATTGCAAAAGCTCAAAGACTTAAGGGTGCAAGGATATATTTTGATATCCCAACTGTAACAGGAACAGAAAATCTAATGATGGCAGCCACCTTAGCCAGAGGAAGCACAATTATAGAAAATTCAGCAAAAGAACCAGAAGTTGTTGATCTTGCAAATTATCTTAGATCAATGGGTGCAAAGATAAGTGGTGCAGGCACAAGTATTATAGAAATAGAAGGAGTAAGTGAGCTTAAGCCTCCGGGAGAATATGAAATTATACCTGACAGGATAGAGGCTGGTACATTCATGGCAGCAGCTGGGCTTACTGGTGGTGAGGTAATTCTAAAAGGTTGTACAACAGAGCATCTTTATGCTGTAGTTTTAAAGATGAAGGATGCAGGAGTGAGTTTTAGGAAAATAAAAAAAGGCTTAAAGGTGATAGGTCCTGCAGAACTGCAGTCAGTTGATATAAAAACAATGCCATACCCGGGATTTCCAACTGATATGCAGGCACAGTTTATGGCAATGATGACAGTTGCAAATGGAACTTCAGTTATAAAAGAAACTATATTTGAAAACAGATTCATGCATGTTGCTGAACTCAGAAGAATGGGAGCTGACATTACAGTAGAAGGCAATTCTGCCACGGTTAGAGGAGTTAAAAAATTAAAAGGTGCTCCAGTTATGGCTACAGATTTGAGAGCATCAGCATCTCTTGTGCTTGCAGCTCTGGTTGCTGATGGAAAGACTATTATAGACAGAATTTATCATCTTGACCGTGGTTATGAGGAGCTTGATAAAAAATTGAGCCAGCTTGGTGCAAATATAAAAAGAATATAATGTTATGCTAATAAAAAAATCTTTTGATATTTATGAGAGACTCTCTCTTTTAACAGATAGGGCAGTTTTTGATGTTTCTTGTGCACCTTCAATGGATAGAAAAAATTTTTCAAAAAAATCTGACAGTTTATCAAAATTCGGGATACAGAATGTATGGATATCTGATGGTAGATGCATAAGTCTTCTTAAAGTACTGCTTACAAATTTCTGCATAAATGATTGCGCTTACTGCATAAACAGAAAAAGAAATGATATTCAGAGGACAATTCTGAGACCTGAAGAGCTTGCAAGAATAACTTACGAATTTTACAGAAAAAAACAGATTGAAGGATTATTTCTAAGCTCAGGAATTATAGGCAGTGCTCAGAAAACAATGGATATGATGATAGATACAGTAAAAATTTTGAGGCTTAAATATAAATTTAATGGATATGTTCATTTAAAAATCCTTCCAGGATCTGATGACTTCTCCATTAAAGAAGCAACAAAGTATGCAGACAGAGTAAGTATAAATATAGAACTACCAACTGAAAAGTCTCTTTCTTTAATTGCTCCAGATAAAAAGTTGAGTTCTATTATTGGAACTATTGATCATCTAAATAAAATTATAGAAAGAGGAGAAACTGCAGCAAAAAGTCAGACAACCCAATTAATAGTGGGAGCAACACCTGATACTGACTATCAAATTCTTAAATTATGCGAACATCTTTATAAAAAAAATCTAACACTTAAAAGAATTTATTATTCAGCGTACATTCCAGTAAATGATGATCCGAGACTTCCTCAGATATCAAAACCACCTTTAATTAAAGAGCACAGACTTTATCAGGCTGACTGGCTTATAAGATATTATGGATTTCAGGTTGAAGAAATACTCTCAGAGGAAAAACCTTTTCTGGATGAAAAAATAGATCCCAAACTTGATTGGGCATTAAAAAATATTCATCTTTTTCCTGTTGAGATTCAAAAAGCTTCCTTTGAGATACTGGTCAGGGTTCCTGGAATAGGGCCTACTTCAGCAAGAAGAATTCTAAATGTAAGAAAGAAGTATTCATTAACACCTGATGGTTTAAAAAATCTCGGTGTTGTAGTAAAAAGAGCAAAACATTTTATCACTATTAACGGCAAATACTACGGAAACAAAAATATAGTTAAACTTTTCAAGCAAAGCTATACAGAAAATATCGAACAATACAGTTTAGCTATCTAACAAAATCAAACATTTTAATGAATCACGAGCTTTTGCTGTAATTTCATAAGCCTCCTTGACTTTTTCAAGAGGAAACCTGTGTGTGATGAGTAAATCAGAGTTTACAATGCCTTTCTCTATAAATTTTAAAGCCTCCTTCATATCATCAGGTCCTGAGGAGTAGCTTGTTGTAATGGTGATATCATTAAAGTAAATATCATTTACTGAAATTGTAAGTCTTTCCTCAGGTGGTGTTGGAGTGAATATTAATATAGTTCCTCCCCTTGAAACAAGTTTCAGGGATTCAGATATAACATCTGTTTTCCCTGGACCTACAATCACTACCTGAGGCATTAATCCTTCTGTTATTTCCTTTAACTTCTCAGAAATATTTTCCTTTGAAACATCAATAACATAGTCAGCACCTGCCTGAAGAGCCTTTTCAAGTCTGAAAGCAACCATATCAGCACCTATTACTCTTTTTGCACCAAAAGCTCTTGCAAGCATTATATGTAATTGCCCCATTACTCCGAGTCCTATCACAAGTAATGTATCGCCTTTTTTTACATTTGCCCTTTTCAATGATTTAACAACACATGCTGTTGGTTCAATCAATGCTCCGTCTTCAAAGGAAACCTTCAGAGGAAGTTTAAGGGTATCATTTTTTAGATTAACTTCTGGTAAAATGATATACTCAGCAAGCCCACCAGGAATAATTTTTGTTTTTCTCCATGTATCACACTGAACATAATCCCCTCTTTTACAGTAAAAACATTTCATACATGGAGCATGATGATGTACAGCTATTCTATCCCCTTCTTTTAGAGATATTTCTTTTTTTATGCTTTTTCCTATTTTTACAATCTTTCCTGAAATCTCGTGTCCAAGAACAAGGGGAGCTTTTTTTTCAATATACCATGGCATCACATCTCCAGAACATATTCCACATGCTTTGACTTTAACTAATGCTTCCCTTTCTCCAGGTTCAGGTAAAGGTATTTCTTCAATCCTTATATCATCAAATTTGTAAAGTTTAACTGCTTTCACTTATACCTTTACGCCTTTAACCGCATCTATGAGTTTCTTTATTACATTATTTAAATTTTCAATCTCCTGAATAACAGAATCGGTTGTATTTTTAATTTCTTCTGCAAGAGTACTTGAGTGTTCTGCTGAACGGGCAACCTCTTCGCTGGCTGAAGATTGCTCCTCAGTGGCTGTTGCTATCTGAGTTATCTGATCTTTAACCTTCAGAGAATACTCAGCAATTTGCTTGAGTGACTTTCTTACTTCATTTAACGCTTTCAAGCCTTCAGCTACCTCTTTTGCAGCAGTATCCATGCTTTTTAAAGATTCACGTGATTCATTCTGAACAGCTGTAATTTTATTTGCTATTTCCTCTGTTGCTCTGATTGTTCTTTCAGCAAGTTTACGAACTTCATCTGCAACAACAGCAAATCCCCTGCCCTGCTCTCCTGCTCTTGCAGCCTCTATTGCTGCATTCAGTGCAAGAAGGTTTGTCTGATCAGCTATGTCTTTAATCACAGTTACTATATCTCCAATCTCTTCCACCCTGGTATTGAGTGTGTTTATTGTTTTCTTTAATTCAACCGTTGAACGATTTGCGGATTGAACTGTTTTCATGGCATTTTCAGCAAGTACATAACCATTCTGAGAGGTATTCATGCTTTCTGTTGCTAAATCTGAAGCAGATGCAGCATTTTTTGCAATGTCTGTTATAGTCTGTGTCATTTCTTCAGCTGATGTAGCGATCTGGTATGCCAGAGATGTCTGGTTAGAAGTTTTTGTTTTCACATTTTCTATATTTTGTTCCAGAGAACCAATTACTGATTGAGTTACACCCACAGATTTCTTTATTTCTCTTATTAATTCCTGAACATATTCTTCTACTTTTACGACGGATCTTGCAATGAGCCCTATCTCATCTTTTCTTTCCCTGTATCCTTTCCCAAATCCTACTGTGCTAAAATCACCTCTTGATACTTCTTCAAGTCTGGAAGCCATAATCGGAATAGGATTTAATGATTTTTGAGTTACAAAAAATATAAGCAGTGAAACAAGTATTGCACCAGCTATATTTACTCCCCACATCAGATTTCTTATTCCTGCAACCTCGCTTGCTATTTCCTCAATGTAAGTTCCGGATGCAATCAGCCATTTCCAGCCATCATAATGAGTATAAGCAACTACTTTCTGTCTCGGTTTTGTTTCTCCCTTTTCTTTATTAATCCATGGATAATAAATGAGTCCTTCTTTTTTATCAATCATCTCTTTTATAAACTCCCTGCCATGAGCATCTTTTGAATCAATAATATTCTGTCCTTCCTTTACAGGATGCACTATTAGTGTGCCCTTATTTTTTTCTGTGGTATCAAGCACATAAACATATCCTGTTTCACCCACTTTTATTGATCTGATATAGTCCTTTATTTTCTTCATCTGATTTGAAATATCAAAGCCGATAAAATATACACCAGCTACTTTCCCGGAACTATCTTTGACTGGAACATACTTTGTCATGTATTCTTTGCCAAAAAGGGTGGCTTTACCTGTATATGTTTCACCTTTCAAAAGGAAGGGATAAGCAGGATGTGCTCTATCAAGAGTTGTTCCAACAGCCCTGGTTCTGTCCTCTTTTTTAAGTGATGTCGCTATTCTCAAAAAGTCATCTCCTCTTTTTTCAAATATTGTTGCAACAGAACCACCTGTCATTGCAGTAAATCTATCGCAAACTTCATTGTCTGGTTTAATTCCTGTTACCATGGATAGGAATATTTTCATGAACTTTTCAGCGGTATCCTTGCTTGTTTCATCAAAGCTGGCAATCTGTCCTTTCAGAAAATAAACATCTCTTTTCAGTGTGTTAATGTTGTAATTTTCAATCTTTGATTTAGTCTTGAAATAGATTACAGCTGCCACCACCGAATAAACAATAAGAATTGATACCACAGCCATAAAAAATACTTTTTTGCTCAAAGAAAGAGAATTGAAAAAATTGAAAATACTTTTTAGCATACTTATCCTCCCTTAGCAATAATTTGTTATTATATATCATGAATTTTGTGAAAAAGCAAGACATTTATTTATGTGAGCTGTCATCAGATAAAAAATTTAAAAAAAGCAAAATAATCCGCTTTAAAAATGGTAAATGGAATGGAATTAAAAGCATTCCATACAAAAATGAATCAGGAAACTGGGCTTTGATTGAAAGGTTTCCGCTTGTAATGAATAGTGCAATAAAATTTGAAGTAAGATACTTTGAAATAGCTCCGGGTGGTTGCTCTTCACTTGAGTATCATAATCATGCTCATGTAGTTATATGCATCAGGGGTAAGGGAAAACTCAAACTTGGCAAAAAATACAGAATATTAAAATATCTTGACATTGCCTATATAGCACCCAATGATATACATCAACTGTTAAATCCTTTTAAGAAGCCTTTCGGTTTTCTTTGCATTGTTGATTCTGAAAGAGACAAACCCGTTGAGCTAATTTCGTGAACTACCTCGTATTGTTTTTATAACCACAGAAACAAAACCTGCTTGAGGGATAATAGTAACACTTTTAGGAGTCCCCTCTATTTTCCTGTGAATCCTTATCCTTAAGTGTGGAGTTTCTAACTTTGGAATAAAGAGTTACCGAATTTACCACTGGTGTATTCAAGTTGCCAGCCTTGTGGAATGTAAATACTACCACCGTTCTTTTTCTTTTTAAAGATGGGCTTATCTGATTCCCCTTTGAAATACTTTTTGTAGGCGTTATCCAATAGGCGTTATCCAATAACCTTACTGCTTCCTGTAATGCTTGAGAAGGGCAATCTCTTAAAAAAGGGTATTTCTTTTTTAACTCAGGAATAAGTTTTTTGTAATCGTAAACATTCCAGCGAAAACCATAATTTCTATAGTTTTCCTCCGAAAGATAAAGCATCTTATTATAAATAAATCTTGTACAACCAATTGATTTGTTGAGAAATTCTTGCTGTGTTTTATCAGTATAAATACGAAATTTATATGCGTATTCGTAATAGCCAAGACTTTGTAAAATTTCTCTTTGTTTTTTTCTTTCTTCTGTAGATTTTTTGCTTATTCCGTTTATCTTCCTAAAACTTAGTAAACATCTTCAGCTACTTTCACAGTCAGGTCTCCGAGCATGTTTGTGTAACTGCCAAGTTCGTTATCATACCAGCCATATATGACCGCCTGTGTTACAGGAATCTGTAATTTATCGATAGATGGTTTTCCAACTGTGCACATTTTTGAAATATCAAGTGTTATCATAGCAGTTCTTGTATGTGTTTCACTTCCTTCAATTATTGCAGCGGGTCCAAAAAATCCGATTATATCTGTAGATACTTTCTGATCTTCTGTAAAAAGCAAATATCCACGAGTTTCTTTCTCTGAAGCATCTTTATATATTTTATTTATTAAATCTCCATTTATCAGATTTTCCTCTTCATCTCTGAAAGCCACAACAAGAATAATCAGTGAGCCTGTTACAATCGGGACCCTTACTGATTGAGCAATAAAGCCTATGTTTTTCATTTCAGGCAGGACAAGTGCAAGTGTTTTTGCAGCACCAGTACTTGTAAGAATTATATTATTCATTGCTGAACGAATTTTTCTTAAATCTTTTGCCTCTGTCTTAGGCACTCTGTCAAGTACCTGCTGGGATGCTGTTACAGCGTGAACAGTTGCCATTGAGACACTCAGGATCCTTTCAGCTCCAAAATAATCAAGAAGAGGCTTCATCATATGAGCAAGACATGTTGTTGTACATGATGCACCTGAAATAATAAGATGTTTTTTGCTGTCATACATCTCCTCATTAATTCCCATGATAACTGTTACTGAATCCTCAGGGATATCTTTAGTTTTATCCTTAATTTTAAAAGGAGCACTGACTATAATCTTGTATGCACCTGAATCAAAATGCCCTCTTACAGAACCATCTTTTATATCTGAAGGAAGAGTTGGATCAAGAAATTTTCCTGTTGTATCAACTACCAGTTTTGCTCCATATTTTCTCCAATTTATATCTTTTGGATTTCTATTTTCAGTAAGAATTTTTACTGGCATACCATCAATTATAAGAGTTGAGTTTTTTTCGTCAATTTTTTCTATAACATTTTTAGAACGATAACCGTATAGATAATTTCGAAGCCTTCCATATGTAGAGTCATGTTCAATATAAAATGCTATATCATGTAAAGATGTTCCAGCTTTTCTTCCAAGATTTACAACTATCTGACTGAAATGTTTTCTTCCAATATGATGCCAGAGCGTTAGCTTTCCTATTCTACCCAAACCATTGATTCCAAGAACTTGCCCTTCCATTTTAAATCCTCCTGCAATAAATTTAAAAATACCCAGATGATAGGAAAATTGTCTGGGTCGGATGTTTTCCAAAATAAACTAAGCCATTTCTTCCATCTATGCTTATAAAGTCTCCTTTTTTGATTATTTTTTTACCGATTCTGCATTTTTTTTCATTTTGATAAACAGTCATCTTAGAAAACCCCACTACACAAGTTTTACCAAGCTTTGTAGCAATTATGGATGCATGTGAAGTAGAGCCTCCTCTTGCAGTTAGAATTCCATCTGCAGATGCAATATGCACTATATCGTCAGGAACAGTATCTGCCCTGATAAATATGACAGGCACATGAGGCTCCTTAGACTTAAATTCTTTTATATCTTCCACATCAAAAACAACCCTGCCAGAAAGTGCTCCTCCACAGACACCTATTCCTGTGCCGAGTTTGTTTTCATTCAGGGTTCCTGTTGGAACGAACACTGTTATAAGCTCCCGTTTAGCATAACTCATCTCTCTTGTTTGAAGAATATATAAATCATTCTTACCCCTTCCTTCAAATGTAAACTCAATTTCCTGATGATCCCATCTTTCTTTATAAACAAGCCTTTCTACAATTTCCAGCAAAGAATTATAAATTTCAGGAAAGGCTTCTTCAAGAGATTTTTCATTTATTCTTCTTTCAATAATTTTTTGTTCTATTGAAATTGGATAGGTTTTGACCAGCCCTGAGACGATATCCTCTCCCTGAGTTCCTGTTGTATAATCTCCCCACAGTACAACTCTATCAGTAGATTCCTTAGGATTTCTTGTAAAAAGAACACCTGAGCCTGAGTTAATATCAAGATTACCGAAGACCATCTTCTGGACAACTACAGCAGTTCCCCAGTCTTCAGAAATTCCAAGAATTTCTCTGTATGCTTTTGCTTTTTGTGAATACCATGAGTTGAAAACCTGAGAAATTGCAATTTCAAGCTGTCTGTGAGGTCCTTCTTCTATAAAAATACCATTTAAAAGAATAAAATCCTTGTATGCCATTGCAACTTCTTTCATCTGAGAAGGGGTAAATTGAATTTTAAGTTCTACTTTATATTTTTTCTTAAAGTCATTGATAATTCTATCAAATTCGTCCCTATCAATTCCAAATGACATTCCCCAGCATTGTAAAAATCTTCTGTAACTATCCCAAACAAACCATGGTTTACCTGTTTGTTTTATGAGCCCTTCTATAATTTTTTCATTAATTCCTACATTGAGAAAGGAGTTCATCATTCCGGGCATTGTGATTGCTCCACCACTTCTTACAGAAACTAAAAGAGGATTAGATGGATCACCGAAGATTTTTTTTGTAGTATTTTCTAATTTTTTTAAAGCCTTGAAGATTTCTTTATTAAGATGTTCCCTGACAGGTTCAAAATTGTCTATGGCCTCCTTGCATCTGAAAACCTCTGTAGTCAAAATAAAGCCTGGTGGTACAGGTATACCTTTACTGATAAGTTTAAGTAAATTATGTCCTTTGTTACCAAGATGAATTCTGTCATTGATTTCTTCATGAGGATGATAAATATCACATAGAATTTTTTTGGGGTCATATGTCATTAAAAGATCAAGATGTTTATATTCAAGTTTTTCTGCCTGATTGTATGAGGCTTTTATGATTCTGCTGATAAGTCTATCAAGCTGGCTTAAACCAGGATACTGTGTTACAATTTCTCTCAGAAATTTCTCTGATAAAGCATTGATAAGTTCAAATTCTGCAAGTTCATTGTTTTTCAAGTTTTTTGAAAATTTCATCAGGATTTTTTTAAGCCATTTTTTATATGGTGCAGTACAGTAAGTATTTACTATATCACTTACTGATTCAGCAAGATTTCTAAAAATATCCATATACTGAGAAAACGTAAACCTTCTTATTTCAAGTGCAACAGACAGCATTGAAAGAGTGTTTACATATTTCTGAGAAAAAATTCCATTCAGTTCAAGAATACGGCAGAAGAGTTTAAGATATTTATCTATTCTAAAAAGAGTAGCTCTTGTAATAAAACTGAGATCTATAGACTGCTCAATTTCGTCAAGAAGACTGTTAAGCAGGTTTTCAAGTCTTAAAAAAACAGACAGTGCATTAAACTTTTTTTCACTGTATCTTCCAGAAATAGAAGGAATCCCGGCAACAATATGGCGTTTATGTGTTATATCCTCAAAAGCTTCATATTTTTCTGATGACAAAATTATACTTTTTAAGCTTTCAAGATAGCCTACAGTAGCCTCAACTTTTTTATACAAGGAATCCTCAGATAAAATTTCAATTAAAAAGTTTGCATCTGGAAGTCCCAGATAAAAGGTTTCTTTTAAAAAAGTTTCAAGCTCCCTGCAATCTATTCTATATTTTGCATACAATAACTGATAAAGCCTGACTGTTAATATTGCCTTTGTTTTCACTGTTTCTGATACATTTAATAAGCTTATTTTATTTGCTAATGTGTCTATAGGAACGGAAAGAATTGCTTGAATTGAACCAAATTTTTCAGATTCTAAAAGATTTTTAAATAAATAGTTAAGTTCATCAAAGTGCTCTTTTGCTGAATCAAGCTCTTTCAAAATCTCTTCTGGCACATATTCTTCAAGCAGAGTTATGTCACCTGTGATCCAGAATTTTATTGCTTTCTCCAGTAAATCAATTACAACAGGGCTGTTTTCAACATGAATTTGCTTTCTTATGAAGTGCATAAGGGGATCTTTTCTTTTAACTATTTCATCAACCTGAGTTGAGACTACTCTCAGCTGTCCCTCTGCATTTATTTCATTGAAATAAACAGGAATTTTTTTCAGAAGAGTTTTTGCTAAATAAAATACAGGAGAAATCTCAGAATTAAGAAGTTTTGTAATATCTCTTTGAAATAGATCAGTATCCTTTACATGAATGTCTCCAAAAAATAGATAAATACAGAGTGCTGATATCAAATCCTTTGATTCAGATGGATTAAGTGAAATTAAATCAAACCATAGCCTTAAATTTTTCAAATGATAACGGTTAATATTTATTGTGTAATTTTCATAAAAACCCTTGAACTGAGGTGTATGAAATCCAAGTAAAATCAACCCTTCAATAAAAGAATTTAAAATTTCTTTGTTACCCAGTTTATAGACAGATTGTCCTATTTCTTCCAGCGAAAATAGTATGGAATCAGGAAATGTGTAAAAGAATCTATCAAACTGAGAAAATAAAGAATCAAAAAGTGAAAGAGCATTTTGTAATTCAATTTCATGAAGACTGGATAAGAAATTTTTTACTACCCGACCGAGTTCCCTCAATGAAAATTCGTGTATTTCTTTTAGCCGCTCATTATCAAGTATCCAGAATAAATAATAAATCCTGAGCCAAAGATTTTTCCATAAATCACCTGAATCTGAAAAATTTTTTGGAAGTTCTATGAACTTACTAAGAAGTTCTGATTCGGATGAAATTTCTATAAGTTTGTTGATATCATAAATTTCTGCAATGTCTTTCACTATTTTTTCAATTTCTTTAAATAAAAAATCGTATGCAGGTTTAACAAGATTTACTCCTTCAATAAAAAATTTTTTAAAATATTCATCCAGAGGAGTAATTGAAAGATAAAATGAATAAAGTATTTTTAGATATTTTCTGTAAAGTTTTATAAAAGAGTTACTGAGTTGTTCATCAACAATTTCTTTTTTTATTATGGTTTTTCCTATGTTTTTCAGGATACCAAGCTGAGATATGTAGTTATCAAGCTCTATAGTGTATAAGTATTCAAAAATATTTGATATAAGATTTGTATACCCATACTCCCTAACCACTTCATCCATTTCAAGAAGTTTAAGAATAATCTTTAAAAGAGAATTTAGGAATGCCTGTTTTTCTTCAGCAAAGCTCAGTCCTTCTATTAAGTAATTCATTAAAACACATGTTGCTTCATATCCCTGAGGATGTTTTAAATAGTAATTTATGTATTTGAGAAAGTGATTTCCTATTTCATCTGCTGTCTGAGCAGTATAGGATGCGATTTTTAATTTTTCTACCAGTTCATTGGCATTTTTTAAAATTCCCGGGTATGAGGAGAAGACATTGCTTATTTTTTCATAATGTTTTAAATTTTCAGGTTCTTTCAGAATAATCTGTTTCATTCAATTTAATTATATCAAAATTTTATGTTATTCCTAAAGTTAAAACTTCACAAGCCTCAGTAAGCTTATTTTACCTTCAGTAATAGTAATCAGAAGCATTCATGTGTTAAAATTAATTAAAACTATTTATAAAATGGATAAAAATAGGCTTTTTTACAACATTCACGAGGAATGTGGAATAGTCGGTGTCTTCGGTCATCCAGAAGCTGCCAACCTAGCCTACTTAGGACTTTATGCCCTTCAGCACAGAGGACAGGAAGGTGCTGGAATATGCTCATCTGATGGAACAAAGCTTTATATTGAAAAATCCCTCGGTCTTGTTGCTGAAATATTTAATGAGAAGGTTTTAAAAAATCTGCCGGGTTATATTGCTATAGGTCATAACAGATACTCAACAACTGGTTCAAGTACAATTGAAAATGTTCAGCCATTGATGGCTACCTACTCTCTTGGAAGTATAGCAATTGCTCATAATGGAAATTTAATAGATACTGATAGGCTGAGGAGCAAACTTGAGAAAGAAGGGGCGATATTTCAAAGCACATCCGATAGTGAAATAATTCTGCATTTGATTGCAAGAGCTAAAAATGGCGATATTTATGAAAGAATTGCAAATGCTCTGGAGCAGATTTCAGGAGCATTTTCGCTTCTTTTAATAACAGAGAAAGATTTAATAGCTGTCAGGGATTCTTATGGCATCAGACCTTTATCATTGGGACAGATGCAGAATGCTTATGTTTTAGCATCTGAAACATGCGCATTTGATTTAATCGGAGCAACATATATTAGAGATATTGAACCGGGAGAAATGCTTATAATTAATGATAAGGGAATAAAATCTATCAAGATATTCAACTGTGTCAGGAAAGCTCATTGTGTGTTTGAGTTTATTTATTTTGCAAGACCTGACAGTTATATATTTGACCATATATGTGTAAACACCATAAGAAAAGAGCTTGGCAGACAGCTTGCAAGAGAACATCCTGTTGAAGCTGATATAGTTATTCCTGTTCCTGATTCCGGTGTGCCTGCTGCACTTGGATATGCTGAAGAGAGAAATATTCTTTTTGAATTCGGGTTAATAAGAAATCATTATGTTGGAAGAACATTTATAGAACCCAAACAAAGCATAAGACATTTTGGAGTAAAAATAAAGCTTAATCCTGTGAGAGACCTTTTGAAAGGCAAAAGAGTTGTTGTAATAGATGACTCTATTGTAAGAGGAACAACATCAAAAAAGATTGTGAAAATGATCAGAGAACTCGGTGGTGCAAAGGAAGTTCATATGAGAATAAGCTCGCCTCCAACAATAGGTCCATGTTTTTATGGAATAGATACTCCTACAAGACAGGAACTTATTGCTTCATCTCATAAAATTGAAGAGATCAGAAGATATATAACAGCTGATTCTCTTGGATACCTCAGCATTGAAGGGCTGAGAAAAGTAATTCCAGATGCTGATTCATACTGTATGGCATGTTTCACATGTAAATATCCTATAGAGTTTGAATCTAAGAAGATAACTCAGATGGAACTCTTTAAATGAACATTACGCCGCTTAAAAATATATTCAAAATAAATCTTGGAATAAGACCTTATGAAAAGATTTTAATTTTTAATGATACCATTAGGAAAGATGAGAACCTATCTTCAGAAGAAATAAAAAGAAGAAATGGTTTGAGAGAGATAGCCAGAGCTTTGAAAGAAATTGGTAAAGATTTATGTAAAGAGATTTTATATTTAGAATATCCTGCAACAGGAGGTCATGGTATTGAACCACCAGAAGAAATATGGCAGATCGGGTTTGGAGAAAGAGTTATAAAAAAACTGAAAAAATCAGCAATATTTGAAAAGCTTGTTTCAAAAAATATTTCAAGTAAAGAACTTTCAAAAGCAAAACAAATTATCAAACAACATTGCGATGATTCTGTAGATGCTGTGATAGCACTATCAAATTTTTCCACAAGCCACACAAATTTTAGAGACCTTCTTACAAAAGTATGCGGGACAAGATATGCAAGTATGCCTCTTTTTGATATATCAATGCTTGACGGTGCAATGTGTGCTAACTGGCAAGAAGTCCACAAGAGATCATCCAAAATAAAAAGTATTCTTGATAATATCTCACAAATTCACATTGAAACTCCTAACGGTACAGAAATAAAGCTTTACAAAGACAACAGAAAAGTTCACATAGACTCAGGAATACTTAGCAGAAAAGGTTCTTTTGGGAATCTTCCTGCAGGAGAAGTATTTTTTGCCCCGATTGAAAATAAAGCAGAAGGCAGGCTTGTAATAGAATGGGCACCAACAAGAAAACTCAGTTCACCTTTAATTTTAAATATAGAAAAAGGAAGAGTTGTCAGTCTTGAAGGTAACGAGCCCTATAAGCTGGAACTTGAAAAGAAACTGAATGAGAGAGAAGAAAACAGAAGCATAGCAGAGCTGGGAATTGGTACAAATGAGAAGGCAAGCAGACCGGATAATATACTTGAATCAGAAAAAATACTTGGAACAATACATATTGCTTTAGGTGATAACTCCTCTTTTGGTGGTAAGGTACGAACACCATTCCATCAAGACTTTATATTCTTTGAACCAACAGTTTACGGAATGACTGATACCGGTAAAGAAATAAAAATTCTGGAAAAAGGCATCCTTGGGTTTAAGCAGAACCAGATAAAATAATGAAAATCGTCTGCCAGAACAAAAAAGCCTATGCTGATTATTTCATTGATGAGACTATAGAGGCAGGAATTGTTCTTACTGGAACAGAAGTAAAATCTTTAAGAGAAGGTAAAGCTAACTTAAAAGACAGTTATGTAATAATTAAGGATGGAGAGGCTTTTCTTCTTAATTGTCATATAAGTCCATATAGTCATGGAAATATTTACAATCATGACCCTTTAAGAACAAGAAAACTTCTTTTACACAAAAAAGAGATTGAAAGAC
>Ga0078972_1002841_pt1 | contig 55062 bp, 79 predicted proteins | sample YelNatPaOPGAMG01_FD_67568 | JGI IMG/M metagenome (GOLD analysis project Ga0078972, IMG submission 67568) | Hot spring thermophilic microbial communities from Obsidian Pool, Yellowstone National Park, USA - OP-RAMG-01 (SPADES assembly) (version 2) | ecosystem: Environmental > Aquatic > Thermal... | reverse complement strand
ATGAGCTGAGAGTTGCCCTCAACTTCTTAAGACAGAGCTGACCTTCTCCTCGCCCTAAAGGGCGGAGCTTTCAGTTGTAAAAAGCTTATGACGTGCTTAGAGAGCTGAGGTTGTATAGCCTTGTGCAAGTACCTTAGCCACAGCTGTGGATAAAATTAACCCTCTTGTTGCTTGAGAATGTGTGTTTCCATAGATGTGTTCAGAGTTAAGGTGTTTAAAAAAGTGTTTAGTTTCATGTGGTGAATCTTTCTTATTTGCATAGCTCTGTCAATCCATATTTTTTTATCTCTTCTGCCAATGCTTTGTTGCTGTCAATCATTGTGCATACTAGTATCTTTAGCTTGTTCAGAGGTGCCATGCTACTTATGTGCGTCTTTAGCTTTGCTATCTCAGCTTCCTTCTCTGCTATTGATGTTTTTAGCTTTGCTACAAGCTCTTCATACTCTAATACCTTCTTCTCGTACTCTGCAATCCTTTTCTTGTACTCAGCCCTAACCTCATCAATATCGCCACACCTCTCCTCGCACTTCCTCAAAGCATCTTTGCAACTATCATACCCAGACTTGAGCAGAGAAGCAAGCTCAGCAACATCCTTGAGCCCAAGCGAGATAATGCTCTTCGTACTACTATAAGACACAACAGCGTCCCTGAAGAATCTCGTTAAGGCAAGCTTGTCACTCTTCGGAAGCAAATCCCAGACCTTCTTAATCTCCCCATCAATCCTGAAACAAATGTGATGAGACCCAGACTTAGGCTCCACAGACTCAGATTCTGCAGACATCTTAGGGCCGATTACAGTAGCCGTGTTGGACACAGGTTCTTCACCTCAGAACTAGTGATATACATCAGGTTCTTTATAAGTTCTTCAGGTGACAGCATCCTAACCAATTAGATGCTTACTAAACATAATACCCTCCTCAACTATAAACCATCCTTAAGAAAACAAGAATGTGTATAAAAATAAAAATCATTTTTATATATATAGAATAGAGTTAAAAACCCCGCCCCTATATAATAATAATATATATATTTATCGAAAAAGAATTGATGCACGGTCATCTCTTTTAAGATGAATTTAAAAGTTTATTTCTTTACATCACCATAGCTCTCCAAGGTGCGCGACACCGGAGAGTGTGCCCCGGGGCGTGCTAATATTTTTCTTTGCCACAGCTGTGGCAAAGACCGCAGAGTTTTTTAACCAGAACAGTAACTAAATTTGTACTTGGGGGCATGTGGGGTCACCTGCGGATGTGGGCCGTGGGTTTAGATGCTTGCGACCCGAAACCCCATGATTATCACCTTCTTTCTTCCAATTCTTTGGAAGTTTTTTCTGTCTCAGTGTATATAAGCTGTGTGGTGGTGTAGACTGTTTGTTGGTGGGCATCTGTGTCGGTGGGTTCGAGGCTTGAGCTCGAGGTTCTGAGGGTTTTGAAGACGTTTTACGATGTTCAGAAGCTTAGGGTTGCTACTGAGCTTAGGGTTAAGGTGGTTAGGTTCAGCGTGTGTTCGAATAGGCACATGGTTCCAATGGCTGTTGCTAGGGATAGGTGCCCGATATGTGGTGCTCCAGTCACTGAGGTTGTTGTTGAGCCTCCGGAGGTTCTTAAAAGTGTTTTGGAGGGGCTTGCATCTATTGAGAGGGATCTGTATAAAGGGCTTGAGAAGGCTGTTGAGGGTCACCCGCTTTATCTTCAGTACCTCCAGCACGTCAAGGGTGTTGGAGCCGCGACATCGGCTTATCTGATAACTGTTCTGAATCCTGCGAGGTTTGAAAAGGTCTCACAGCTGTGGAAGTATTGCGGTCTCCATGTAGAGAACGGCAAGGCTCCCAAAAAGGTCTCTGGACAAGCCATCGGCTGGAACCCTGATGCAAGGACAATGATGTGGAAGCTGGGTGAGAGCTTCAGAAAAGTTGGGGACTTCTACAAAATGATGTACCAGAGGTTCTTCGAAGAGAGCACAAAGAAGCACCCCAACTGGACAAAGGCACACCACCTAGCACACGCAAGGAGAGTAACAGTAAAGCTGTTCCTAGCACACTGGTACACAGTTGGAAGAGTGCTTCAAAACTTGCCAGTCAGGAAGCCATACATATGCGAGAAACAGCCACACCAATGCATACCACCAGTGCTGGACACAGAAGACCCAGCAGTTCTGCAGAGCTTCTACGACCTAGTGCTGAAACCCCTCGGATGGTGGAGCGAAAGAGAGTACTACAACTGGATCACAGAGCTAAAGATATACAGACAAAAACAGAACAAAACATAAACCACAAAACAAACACATTTTTTTTTTAAAGCCGTATTCTAGATGAAACCCGTTGTAGACCTGCGAACCACAGCATGATTGGGGATCAGAAAAGGAAAATTATGCGAGCCGTCACGCATACGAAACTCGAACAGTTTATGCGAGCCAATATAGTTCTTGAACCCCGTGGAGGAGGTGCGAGCAAATATAATTTTGGAACCCAAAGAATAAGTACGAGCCGAAATAAAGGTTGAACCCACATATGCTTTGCGAACCAGTCTTAGCATGAACCCCAATTATCAGGTGTGAGCCGGGTTAAGAATGAAACCTAGTGCTACTGTGCGAGCCAGTGATGGAGTGTAAATCGTTAAAAAGGTGCGAGCCATTCCATATTTGAAACCCGGGGTAGTAATGCGAGCCTAAGCAAAGGCGAAGCCCATATATACGTTGCGAGCCTGTTTATAAGTGCACCCCATATTATAAATGCGAGCCGTGAACTCGATGAAACCCGTAAAGATTGTGCGAGTCGCTTAGCGATTGAAAACCAATGTCTTCATGCGAGTCGCACAGTTGGTTGAAACCGTTAAAAGCTTGCGAGTCACAGTATAGCTGAACCCCGAATACCTGGTGCGAGCCAGTTCAAAGCTGAAAACCAATAATGATATGCGAGCCATAAGGTTTGTGGAAACCGTCGAGAATCTGCGAGTCACTTTTACATTGAACCCCAACCTAAGAATGCGAGCCATAACAATATCGGAAACCATATCAATAGTGCGAGTTGGTGTGAACTTGAAAACCATGTCGGTAATGCGAGCCGTTTCCCAAATGAAGCCCAATCGTCTTTTGCGAGCCGGAGAATCTATAGAGCTCGTTTCCCAAATGCGAGTCGTAAGGCATATGAACTCCTCTATGCAGATGCGAGCCGGTTTTTTAATGAAGCCCATAGTGTGGGTGCGAATTCGTCCTGCTTTTTTCACAGCTGTGGTGATGACCGTGGTCTGGGTTCAGTTTCTCGCAACCCTCGCAACATATAAGCTTTGTTGGGAGAGCTGTGTGCAGGGGATTGTTATGAGGCTTGGTGAAGATGATGTTTCGAGGGTTAGGCAACTCAAGGAGGTGTTGCTGGACATGGATTGGTGGTTGCATGAACTTGTGCATGGGTTGAGCATGGTGGAGAGATCCAGCGATGCAACGGATGAGGATCTGTACAGAGTCTGGGAATCGATACAGCAACTCAAGAGCTGTCTAGCAAAGCTCGAGGAGAGGTACAGAGAGCTCCTAGCCAAGCTCTCAACAATTGAAATAGAGAAGCTCTGAAAAACAATTTTTTCTTTTTACCCACATTTGTACAGGTGATGTGAATGGGGTGCACAAAGGATGAGATATATAGTGCAATAGATGGCATTATTGGTAGATACGGCACACTAAGCTTTTCAGAGCTGGTGAAACTCGTGGCTCAGAGGCTTAGGGAGCTCGGTTGCCTCGTGGAGGAGAAAGACGTTGAAGAAGTTCTAGACACATGCACAGGGTTCATAGATCCAGAGCTATGCATAGCAATAACTCTAGGTGAGTAGCACACACCATGAATCTATGCACACAGCTGTGGCAATGGGAGAGAAAAACGCCAATACTTTCAAAAAGCTTTGAAAGCACCACAATTGCTATGTCGCCGTGGAGTGCAGAGAAACGTGGTAAGATGGCTCTGTGGCTTGCTAAAAGCTTTTTAATCTGTATAGCAGAGTTCTGCTATTCTGGTGAAAGATATGAGTATAAAGGTTGAGTCAAAGCGTGCTCTAGGGTCGGAGGAGAGAAAGGCTTTGGAGGAGAGGGAGAGAGTTAAGAAGGTGTTGGAGGAGCTGAGGAAAGAGCTACCGCTAACGATAAAAAAATTTGGTAAGGAATTTGAGAAGCGAACAGGATGCAGATTAGCGTACCACGAATTTAGTGTAGATTTAGCACATTTAAATGCGACAAGAATCAAGTTCTCTGACACAGAAATAATTATGGAAAAGAATGAAGAGAATTGGATAGCATTCTGCAACCACACAACAGTTGGTCTTCGGATAAGAGCTGTGTTCATGACAACACCGTTCAAAGAGGCTATTCTATGGTACGACTATGACGTATCATAACCTATTCCTTTTTTCACTTTCTATTGTTTTGAACAGCTACCCATTCTCTAGCACCCTCGATAACCGGCTTTGTTCACAGCTGTGGCTACGGGTTCATCAGAGCTTTTTAATGTGTTAGCAGAGATCTGCTATCTGGTGAGCCAGATGCCTGTCGAGGTGTGTCTAGTTGCAACTAACTATGCTGGTAAATCATCTGGCAGGGCAGAGACCGTTACGCGGGCTCTCTACAGATTGTTGGAGAGCATGGCTTACAAGACCCCGATAGCGTGGCTGGTTAAGGGAGATATCTGCAGAGAGAAGCTGTTGCCAAAAGTTGAGAAGCTCAACAAAGAGTACAGGGAGCTGACAGGGAAAGACCTGGCAGTCGTCATGAGGGCAGTGATATCAGAGCATGAGCTGAGGCAGTTACTTGGCTACGCAGAGTCGCCGAAGAACAGAGAAGCAGTCATCCTAACTGCCTAGCCACAGACCTTGCTATATCCAAACACATATCAAGGTACTTCTCAGCCCTTTTTCTGTATGTAGCAAGCCGGAATCTAAAATGATGTGACACAATGTTTGATGGTATGCGCATAACTAGCCCCAGCTTCTTAACCACGTATCGAAGCACATGCATGACGAGCTGTGTGTAGCTAAGCCTGGACATACCCCCGCTTCTCACAATCTCCGTAACTATACATGTAGTTGCTTCACAGAGTAGTGGATCCAGTTGTAGAATTCTGCACCAGCCGCGAGATTCAATCTCTGCCATTCTAATAGCATCTACATCAACGCCGAAGAGCCTCTTCATATCTATGCGGATAATAGCAGGTGTTATCTGCTTATCCTGGACGAGAACTGATAGCGGTACGTACTCGCCTCTCAGTACTGATGCTACATAGATTGCTAGGAGCACTTTCTTCATAGAGTAGACCTTCCTACCTCTAATCGCCTTCAAGAGCTTCTCAGCCAAATCAATAGTTTCATTGCTTAAGCCCAGCACAGCACTCCATGACCGCAACTGTCTCTCATCACTCACTCCTCTTCACCCTCCTGCTTGCTCTCAACAGCTGTCCCAGCCTCCTCCACAACCTCTTCCCAGAGCTTCTTCTTCACAGCTGTGATCAAAGAGTACACAAAGTCATCAACCTTCATAGGTTGCGGAGTTATAGTTGCTGTGAGGTCAACAACCTTATCACGCATCGACACATACCACAGAGACGTCACAAGTTGCATGCCCTTGGGCAAGAGGTCGTAGTGAGTGCTTGGCTCAAAAACCATGTGAGCAAGTCTTCTAACGCCCTTGAATGTCGCAGTATAGGGTCCGATGATCATCAGATTAGCTATCTTCTCCCTAGCTATTGTCAGAGCCCTTGTGAACTCTATCATTTTCCTCCTCGACTCAGTGAACCACATATATGCAGATGCTGTTACCGCGGCATCGTCGAACACCAGTATTGGTATCCTAACCTTTCTGTAGAGCTCGCTATCCTTGAGAACCTTCATCATCTCTATGAATTCATCGATGTGCTGGACATACATTGCTAGGAACAGCTCCTGAGCTTCCTTCTCACTGAAGCCTAGTGCCAGGAGCATGGATTTGATCGAGTTGTACACAAGGCTTGTCTTCCCAACACCAGTCAAACCGTCTACAGCTATAATCATCTGGGATAGCGTGAACGGCAACAAGTTATAGATTAGTGCAAACGCTAGTGGCGATGCAACAGCAGATGAGTAGTTGATACTATTTGCAGACAGTATATGCTTCATAAGATCTCGACCTATGGTCTCCTGCCACTCGCTCCGGATCTTAATATAGGAGTATGTTAGGGGAAGAGAGAGGAAGTCATACATGAAGATGTACCTAGCAACAACACGCTCCTTCACACCGTGCCTAAGCCATGACTTAAGCATGGACACAACACCATCTCTATGCTCACGCCTCTGCCTAATCAACTCAATCTGATCCCTGTTCTCAGCTACTCTTCTAAACAAGTCATTATTGTAAGAGGTAAGCATAGCTATGCGACGTATTGCAATACTCTTCAGATCCTCGCCCCTCAGAAGAGCAAAGACAATTTCGCTCATGTTTTGCACCTCTATTCTTCTGTTGCTAAGTAAGGTAAAAAGTATGCGGGTTTTGCCATATTGGTTTAACACTCAACTAAACTAGTATGTTATTCTATGCATTACAATAGTGTTTATTAGTTGCGTTACTAACTATCTATGCTCTGGTGGTTGTCGTGGGTTTGGAGGTCGGTGTCAACAAGTTTGTTCCAAGGTCGTTCTTTGAGCAACTCCGTGAAGAGACTGCGAGTGTGTCTAGGGATTCTATGCAGAGGCTCAGGGCTTGGGTCTCTAGGCTGTACAGCATGTTGTTAGATGTTTTGAGGGATCCGCAACTGAGGGCTTCTGCTCAGCGTTATGTTCAGAAGGTCTGTAGAGAGGTGTCTATGCAGGTTCTGAAGGCTGATATCATTCCTGAGCGCTTCCCGCTGGATGTTGATGAGCTTATCCAGAGCGTGTTCACAGCTGTGCACAGGGCTGTTTCAGACCCTGAAAACATGAAGAGGTTGATTGAGCAGGGCTTGGCAGAGCCGACAACTGATGGCATTAGGAGCTACTCCATGAAGCTGACGCATGAGATCCTTGGTGCATGCTTTGAGGCAGCTCTTATGAGGATTGGGGTGAGTGTGTGAGTAGCAGGAGAAGGAGGAGGATTGAGCCAGAGCCAGAGGAGCAGTTACTGAGAAAGGAGATCTCAGCAATCAGGAGACTGACATACATCTCACCAGAGAAGATATTCCTGCTGATGGACTCTGAACAGCCCTTCAGACTAAGGCTAGCCATAGCGAGGTCAATACTGCCGGTGCTCATAGCCGCCCTGAGCAAGAGGGTGGAGACAATGAGCTCCTTCATACCTGTGGACAAACACGAAGACGTGTCGATGCAGGCGATACTCAGCTACGCCAAGCAATACCTAGAGCTAGTAGACCCAGAGGCACCAAACATTCTTGAGGAAACCTGCAAAAAGCACTATGGAAAGGAGTGCTCAGGAGTCCAGACAGCAGAGCTCCCCATGATACCCCTGAAGATGCTGAAAGAAGGCGTCTCGCTAGACATAGCCATAGAGACGATGGCTATAGTGTACAGCACACTAGCATACGCACTACGATTAGTATCACCAGAGACAGAGTTCCTAAAAATGCTGAAGGCAAGCAGAGAAGCGGGCATCGGCTAAGAACCACAGCTGTGAATAAAATGAGGAAACCTGTTGCAGAAAAACCCAGTATATACTATTATAGTATATATAGTGTGCAGAGAGCACCCGTGTTTTTATATCTGGTTGTTCTAAGCATTGTGACCAGAAACGCTTTGACTAGGGTCGGCAAGGAGCTGTTTAGAGAGGTTCTTGACTCAAGTCTTCAGGTGCCATACAAGTCTATGGTTGTTGTTAGCGACTCTGATGATGATACTGATGGCTTTGTTGAGCAGTGGTGTGATGAGCACGGCAAGGAGCTGATAATCACTAGAACTAGATTAGGTAGCTTCACAAAGCCTACGAGGGCTTTGGCTAGGCAGACAGCTATAGACATATTCTTTGAGAGCTTCAATGATGAGTGGCTGATGTTCCTAGACGACGACTGTGTTCTCAGCTCTGGCTGGTGGCAGTGGATAGAAAGCAATAGTGTTCTTGAGGATCCTAGTGTTGGCGAGGTATGGGGAATAAACTGGGATGCTACTCCAGAGCGAGAAAAGTTCTTGAAGCTCTTTGGCATAGACCTTAAGAGCTATCTCATCAGAAAGTTTGAGGAGAGAGGCGGAACACATGACGCATTGTATCGTAGAAAAGCTATTGAAGGTGTTAGAATCCCTCCTGAGCTTCATGTGTATGAGGATGCTTTTCTCCACTTCTACGTGAAGTGCAGAGGCTGGAAATACGTTGTAAACCCTGTTGGCGTCACTCATTATCATCCTGAGCTCGAAGTTGATCTGAGGAGAGAGATGGAGAAAGCGAGGCTAGCCATCTACACAGCTGTGAGGTACGGCATAGTTGAGTACGAACATGCAAAGGTATTTCGCGAATCCCTCAGGAGCAGGCTCTCGGCATACCTATCGATGTTGAGACCCGTAGCAGGCTTTCCACCAATGCTTTTGGTGACCACAAGGCTCTACGGCTTCAAGAAAGGCTTTGCAGAGGCTGTTAAGAGGCAATACCTAAAGATCTGGTTCAGATGGCAAGTTCTGAAAAGCGTTAGGAGCAGGATACCAGATGTCTGCGAGGCGATTGCAGACGAGACGCGATTATGATTGGAGCGAAGCCAAGGACATTTACCACATACTCAGCTATCTTGGGGTTGCAGAGGTTGTTGATGTTGGCTGTGGAGGTGGAGAGCTTGTGCAGTTTCTTAGGAGCAGGTGGTTCAAGGCTGTTGGGTGCGACATTACAGTCACAAACAACACTTCAACACTATTCTACTGCGATGCCACAAAACCTGAGACAATACCCACAGCTGAGGCATGGGTTCTTCAACACGTCTTGGAGCACATACCCAAAGAGAGCTGGCTACCGCTATTCAGAAGAGCTTGGAGCACAGGTGTGAAGCACATAGTGATTGTTGTCCCTGGGCACACATGCAACGACCCCAGCCATGTCTGCAACCACTTCGTGCTGGGTGGGGAAGAGGATGTCAGAGGTCTGTTCGGCAAAGTCAAGCTGTGCAGACTTGCAGAGCTGGTAGAGATGCTGAAGCACATCGGATACAACGTGATCTGGTTCCCAGATGCACACTCTATCGAAGCTCCGTGGAGTCTAGACTACATTGTAGTAGCGAGCGAATCCAAACACCTGAAGCTAAGGTTCTTGCCATGGATAGCAACATCAGGTCTGGGATACTGGCTGTTGCTGAAGCTCTTGAGAAAGGTTCTGCATAAAATATTTTAACTCTGTTAGCAGAGCTCTGCTAATAGGTGAAGAATGTGTCTGTGGCTGTAGATAAGCCTAAAAGTGGCTCTAGGAAGGGACAGGGTCAATCACGTACTCGGAATATTGAGAAGGTGTTTGACCATGGTGAGAAGAAGTATGTGCTGGTGGTTGGACTTGATGAGCGTGGCAATGTGAATGCAATTAGTGTTAAGGTGAGGGAGTATCCTATTTATCCCTACAGCAATTTTGTGGATCATGAGTTGCGGATTGAGAGGCGTGGGGATCTAACTGTTGAATACTCTACATGTAGTGATAGTTGGGGGAGCCCAGGGTGCAATGTAAGCAGGGTGAAGTTCAAGAGGTTTAGGGAAGTGGCTGAAAAGACAGGTGTGTTCAACCCAAGAAGATATGAAGAGATAAAAACATTCAGCAACTTTATTGACGCTGTAGAGAACATTGCAAGATTCGTAGTTGAGCTGGTGAAGAACAGCAGAGAGCTAGAGTATGCAAAGAGATATGGTGGGAAGGTAGAGTCATATATTGTTCTAGAGAATCTGGAAGACATCCTCAACGGTGTAGAAGACATTATACACATGCTCGGCGACCCACTGCTCTACGAAGATCTTAGCAAAGAAATCAGCAAGTTGAAAACCCAGCTAATAACATAAAAAGTTGCATAACACCACCCACAGCTGTGATATAAAGCAAAACATTTTCACTTTTTCTACACATTCTATGCATGGCAAAGATTGCATCTCTTGCTGAGCCCAGCTGTGGGGAGGAGGTTTACAGCTTAAAAAGCTCTGGAGATATAGAGATAGTTTTGGGTGAGCCAAATGAACAATATGCTCCTTGAGAAGACTCTCAATGATATTAGGGAGGGTTTGCTGAGCAAGAGATATGCCATAGTACTGTATGACGCTATCTGTGGAAATGGTGGAGTCCCGCCTCTTCTGTCTGCGGATGGCAGGAGCATTGTTGCTGTCATAAGCGATGGTTACATGAGCTACTTTGGAGACTTCATTCTGAACATTGGATCCCGTAGGAATCAGTACGACAAGGTCATATACATAGTTACTGAGGGGAGGTTCAGAAGGTTCCTCAAAGACTCGAAACTAGCGGAGTTCTTCAAGCTCGTTGTTAAATATGCTGAGACGGTGAGCCCTGAAGACGTTGAGGAGGTGGAGAAAGAGCTGAGCAACCTACAAGGAGTATACATAGCGTCTCCAAAAACAGTCAAAGAAATGTTTGGCATAGATGCGAAGAGTTGTAGAGCATTGCCACTCACACACGAGTACATAGCCAAGATGATAGAGGGCTTCATAGACATAATCGAGATACTTGTGTTCAAGTAGCAACGGTTGAGAAACCAAATCCATTTTTCCTCCCCACCCCACCCATCACCACCTCTTCTTAGAACCCCTCTCCATGTGTTGGCGATGCAGAAAGTGGACTTTTCAACACCAGTCATGAAAAGTGGTACTTTCTGCAACAGCTGATTGCAGAAAGTGGTTGCAGATTTTCTACAACAGCAATAAGATTAGATTCTAAGACAAGGAATTGAAAAAGTGAAGTTCATATGAAAAGCTAAGCTGGTTAAAAAGCTTAGCGGAGTTCTGCTAACAGGTGAAAACATGTCTATTTAGATCCCAGTTAAGAGATCTTTAGACACAGAGAATAGATGGTATGAGCTGAAAGAGGAGGTTGAAACGGTTCTTGATGGATTGCTTAAAACGCTGAATGCAAGGTATGCTAGAGATCGTTATGGATTGAAGCTCTTTACGCTCATATCCTTAGCCCCATAGCAGAGCTCTGCTATACAGATTAATAAGTTCTTGTGCGTATGTGACAAGCCCGCGTGTTTAAATCTTGTTCAACGCTCTAGGTATTTACTTGGTGGAGAAACATGATCATCCCGTTCAATGTGTTTCTGTTTCCAGGCGAATACGAGGCTTTGAAGAAGCTGGCTAAACAAATCTATGAAACAGATTGGATGTCTATTGAGCGTGTAGATCCAGAGCAAAGCGATGGGATATTTAGTGAGGCTAGGTTTGCTCTGCTCATTGGCGATGGCTGGGTTGCTCACATAGAGATGTACCGTGGTAACGAGATAGAGGATAGGATAAAGCTTGCTGAGTGGTACAAGGATAAGGTAGAGGTTATAGAGGGGTACATAGATGCTTTCCCGCTCGACAACTTCAGCATAGAGGAACCAAGGATATATTGCGACAAAGAGCGAGACACATGCGAAGCGGAGGTGCTAGCCACTTACAAGTATCTAAGAATATATGCAACAATATTCATAGACTTCAGCAAGAATGTGCCGAAAGAAGTCATAGAAATTGCGATAAAGGGCTCTGCATTGCAAAAGACGCAGATAGTTGTCTCTTGATAGCACTTGCACACAGCTGTGGTGTATATGAGCCTGAAAAACATTGAAAACATTTGTGAAGAGTACTGCAAGCCGTTTCACCCAGATGTGTCAGAGTTCACATCTGTTTTTGACTACGAGCTTTGCTTGAATGACTGCAAAGAGCTTTACAGCATTCTAAAGGATCTTGCCAGCATCATTGCCGAGAAGTGCAAGAAGGATGCACAAGGAAATGAAAAGGCTTTCAAAGGCTGTATAGGGTACTACATGAACTTGCTCATATCAGAAAAGAGCTTGGTGGAAGACCTCCTCAAAGCAATAGCAAGCGAAATAGGTGTCAAGCTAGATTGATGTTGCTGACCACAGCTGTTGGGCTTGCCTGGGTGAGGTGATGAATATGGGTGCAAATTGTGTTGCTGTGGATGTGTGCACGGTTGTTGAGAATCTTCTTAGTGGTGGGTGGGTCTATGTCTCTGGGAACAGCTTTGATGTCGCGTTTGAGTGGTTTACCAGCATCTGTGCTGAGCTTGATCCTGGCGAGTGTCTGGAGCTCAAAGTTTTTTCGTTTCAGGACTACCGCTACTCACTTCTATTCATCAAAAAGTCGCAGTCTCTGCAGAAAAAGCTTGGAATGAGTAGCGATGCCTTCAAAAACCTCTACAGAGTGAGGGTAGCAACAAAGAGCGACTCCATAGAGGTCAGCCTAGTTGTTGCACAAGGCGATGAAGATGTTAAAGACTTTCTGCAAGAAACATGCAGAAAGCTGGCAAACGCTCTCGAGAGGGATAGAGTTGTCAAGAACCTGCCATCAATGTAGCCATACCCACAGCTGTGGTGATGTATTTGGCGGTAGAGGTTCCAGAGCACATCAAAAGAAAGCTTTGGACTATTCTTGTAGCTCTCGTGTTGCTGAAGTTTGGTTTAGACCTTGATTTTGGCATTGGTTTTGGTGTTGTTCTGGTGGCACCAGTTATAGTGCTGTACCTAGCACTGCTCACAGCCATGTACTTTGCTGTGGAGGTGCTTGTCAAGGAAGAGGAGAAGTGCACAACCATCTTTATGGTGTGTTCAACAGTCTTGGCGATATCTGCATACATACACCTTGCATGCCTCATGCAGTTCATGGTACATCTCCTGAGCAAATGTTCTCCACCACCTTAGACACAGCTGTGGATCCATATCCAAATAACCCACATGCATATATACCTTCTTATTACTAGAGATTGCAAGTGGTGCAGATGCAGAATGATTGATGTGAAGAGCAAAACACTTCCAGAGCAGAAGCTCCGCGAAATAGCCGATGCATTGCTATTCCTAGCCATTGCAAGAGCTGTTATGGAGAAGCAGATACAGGACAATGCTTCGCCATCGCTATTCCTGCTCGTTATATACATAAGAACGTATGCATGGCTTGTGGGTCAAATTGTAGAGATTTTCAAGAGCCACAGCTGTGAAAAAGGTGGGTGCTGATGGCGATTGACCCGCTGTTTGTTCTGTATATGGTTCTAGTTGGGCTTTCCTTAGTCACTATGCTGTTGCCTATTAACATTTGCGTAAAGTCAGTTGCTTTAGTTGCAATCATATTTGAGGTTCCAATGATTCTCTTCTTTGGCATCCCCCTTGTGCTAATGAGTAGAGAAGCAGAAGACTGGAAGGAAAAGGTTTTTGATCTAGCAATGCTAGCCACAATAATCGCATGGGCAGTATTCATAGATATTCTGTTCATAACCAAGTGGTGCTGGGTTGAACCCAGATGAAGCCTCAGGTGGAGAGAAAGTATTTTAAGAAGAACAAAGTTGTGTTTAGGCTTCGTAGTGATGGTGAGAAGACTGTGGTTGAGTTTGACAAGTCTGCTAGTGATGATGCGTACAGGCTTCTGAAGGATCTTGATGATAGTGTGGATCGCATCACCATATTTGCGGATGTGTTTAAGGAGGGTCTCATGGACATCATGTATGCTAGATCTGTTGATGCCACGGCTGTGAAGCATTTGGAGAACGAGCTCATATTTATGTACAACTTTCTCATGCAGGCTAGGAGCACGCTTAAGCTGTTTAAAGAGGCTCTGAATATGAAGGAGGAGTCGGAGGCGATGGAGGAGTTCAGACAGCTTTTAAACAGGTTTGCAGAAGGGGTGCTTAAGCCTTACTGTGAGGAGAAGTCAAAGGATATTAAGGATAGGGATTGGAGAGAGAGGGTGGTGAATGACTGCATACGCTACTACCTAGACTTGCTCATCATTTGGAGGTACCACGCAGAGGATATTATACACGAGCTGGAGGAGAAATACAGAAGCCGGGAGGTATTCTAAAATGAGGTGCGTCGCATACATTAGGGTCTCTACTAAGGAGCAGGATGAGGAGGTTCAGAGGAGGGGTTTGGAGGAGTTTGCAAGGGCTAGAGGCATTGAGGTTGTTAAGTGGTATGTTGATAAGGGGGAGAGCGGGGCGAAACTATTCAGAGACAGACCATCAGCTTCCCAGCTCCTTGCAGAGCTAGACTCTCTGAAGCCTGACTGCATACTTGTCTGGGCTATTGACAGGCTCGGCAGAGGCATGCTTGACACTATGAGCACGGTTCTAATGCTTGAGCAGAGAGGTGTCAAGGTGATCAGCAAGAAAGAGGAGTTTCTGCAGATGCTTGACACAAACATACGCAAACTCATATTATCGATCTTTGCATGGGTTGCCGAGTTCGAGAGGCAGAGGATTAGAGAGAGGCAGGAAGAGGCATGGAGACAAGGCAAACAAAAAGGGAGACCAGCAAAAGCATCTCTAGAAATAGTCAAGCAATACCTGAAGAGATACCCAAACCTAACACTAAAAGACATTTGGAAGATTATGAAGGCAGACGGCTACAGCATCTCATACAGAACACTAGTACAGAAAGTGAAGATGCTTAAAGAACAAGAACAAACAACAAAAAAATAGCTAGCATTTACTCAAAGTCCTCGTAGAGCTCAAAACAGTCTGGGTCATCAGGGTTTTCTAGGCAGTAGTCATACCAAAGCTCTGCACTTTCCTCTTCATCAAGCTCTTCCTCACACACCATTTTTGTTTACCGAGAAACTAGTTGGTGATGCAAAGATATTTATGCACTGAGGCATCCATAAGCACAGCTGTGGCTATTTGCAGAAGCGTTTATTGCTTGTGTAAGCAGAGCTCTTTCTTGTTGTGTGGGGAATGATGGGAGAAAAAGTGTTGTGGCTCTGCTGTTTGGTGCTCCCCGACCCTGAATCCGCTACGCCTTGACAAGCACAGGCTTCTTTGTTACTGAGACTGTTTTTGGCATCACGAATTGTTGTTGCTGTGGTGCTGTGAATGTGAATATGTATTGCGGTTGCTGGGTTTGTTGTGGTTGCTGGACTTGTTGCTGTTGTGGTGGGTTGGGCTGTTGTTGTCTCTGTTGCGTGGTGCTCACAGCTGTGGGTATAGATGCCTGCTGTTGCTGACCGCCTTGCTGTGGCTGTGCAACTTCAGGATACCTGTATGGCGTGCTTTGCTTCACTCTCTGAATGAGGTCTGCAACTTCTTGCTGAGTCATGTACCTTGACAGCAACTGTCTGAGCTGGTTCTCAGCTTCCTGCAGTTGCTGGAGCTCCTGCCTAACCCTCTCCTCAATCTGCTGAGGAGACATAGACCTGTAGACCTGTTGCCAAGCCTTGGCATCGCCCGGAGAAGCATCGCCAGAGAGAACCTTCTCAGCAAGCTCCTTTCCATGCATAAGGCTGTTCACATCCCACCACAGGTCATAGACCCTGCTGAGTAGCTCCAGAGCCCTATTAGCATCTCTCTCGTCCCACACACGCGAAGATATATACAAAACAGGGTCGAAAGACAACTCTCCTCACACCGAGAAGCACACTGCCTACAAAGTTTTTAAACCTATTAGCAGAGTTCTGCTAACAGCGGTCACAGCTTTTAAGCTCTTGCAAAGCAAAATATATGTTTGGAACACAGCTGTGGTGCATGATGTATGTCTCAGTCCAAGCCCGAGGTCGTGTTACCTCCACACTTAGCTGAAGTAAATATTGATGTTTCGCAAAACAAGAAAGTTGTGATAAAGATTGCTTCGCCAAACTGGAGCGAAATAAAGAAGACAGCGACATCAAGGGCTGTATTTGATTACGAGGTTTTTACAGGGCTTCAGGTAGCTCCTTGGAGAGACAAGTATTATCTTAATACAAGGAGGTGGAGAGGAGATAAGGGTGTAGTCCCAGTGGGCTCTATAGTGGTTTTCAGAGCCTTAGCAGGATCCCACAAACATGTTTACCACTTTTACGGCACGGCGTTTATAGTTAAGGAGGGTGCTAGGGCTGAACTTGAGCTAAAAGACTACGGGGAGTCTAGTGATAAAAAGCCGTTAAAGCTAGTTGTAGAAAACTTAGAGCCTCTGCCAATGCCCAGCAACGATGACCTCAAAAGCGCCGAGGCAGAGATACTAAACAAAGGTCTAGAGATTTCAAAGTTTGTTGACTCAAAGGATACGCTACTAGCTTTATACCACTACTACATTAAGCAGAAAGCACACCTATCTGTTGTCCCCGCACCACAGCAGGCACAAGCTCCACCCACAGCTGTGAGTGCCGAGGCAGAGAAGGAGGAGATCAGCGTTGAGGAGCTCAAGAAGATGCTCCAGGAGATTGGCAAGGGTAAGGAAACTATACCAGTTGTCCCCACAGGCAAAGCCACAGCTGTGGCTTCTGAGGAACAGCAAGCCCCGCCACCCCCGCTCCCACCTTCAAGAGCTGAGCTTGTCAAGATCTACGACCTTATTATGAGGCTCCCAAGCAAGTACCTTGTCCAGCAGAGCAAGTATGTCAAGACCGAGAGTGGCGGTGTTGCTGAGCAACGTGTCTGGGAGGGCTTGGCTCAGTCTGTTGCCTCAAGGCTTGAGGGCATCAGGAGGATTGCCTACGACAAGATCAGGCAGTTGGGTAGCTTTGCCCACGTCAAGGAGTTCGAGAGGTGGATTGCTGTCACAGACAAGGCTATTAAGGATGCTGAGGAGCTGAGCAAGTGGGTTAGAGAAGAGCTCAGCAAGCTACCGATAAAACAGCTGAGACCAGATATAGATATAGATAAGCTCTACGCAGTAAAAGCAATGCCAGTGTACCTAGAGCCAGAGGATGCAAAGCTACTGCTAGACACAGCCATAGCAGAGCTCGAAGAGGCTAAAGAAGAGCTGGAGAGAAGAATACAAGAAGCAGAACAAGAAAAGAAAAAGAGCAACCTCAGAAAACTCGAACAAGAACTCGAATCCACCAAACAAGTACTGGAACAGTTCAAGAAATACCTACAACAACTAGAAAAAGAAAGAAAACCACAGACAACCACAACACCACCAGCACAGCAAAAACAAAAGAAAGCAGTAGCAGTAACAACATAAACCAAACAACTTTTTAAACCCGCAAAACAAAACAATTCTTCAGATGAAGCCGGCAGAAGCCCCACAAGGGGCTCCTCAGATGAAGCCCCGCCCCAGGGGGCAGAAACAAAAGAAAACACCTCCCATAAGGGAGTAGAAAGAAAAACACAAAAGAAAAAGAAAACCCCAAAAGAAAATAAATGAAGTCCTTGGGGCGGGGCTAAACCAACGCTTTTCTCCTCTTCTCAACGGCATGTCACATCCAAACACAAAAACAAAACCATTTGTTTAACTCAACTCTTTCTCTATCAAGAAACAGTTTCGGCTCCACTATATACTATATAGTATATATAGGGCGGTCTCAGGACAAACTCAGGATTTTCTTAGGACGAAGTTAGGAAAAGCTTTTAAACCCCGAGACAAACAAAATATACTCGGCGAGACACATATGTCCCAAACCCAAATTAATTTGAAACCCATTTCACAAATAAAAAACACTCTTAGCAACATATTTGTTGGAAGGGAAAACGAGGTTGTTGCAACATTAGCTGGATTGATATCTTCTGAGCCAGTAATTCTGGTTGGAGAACCTGGAACTGCAAAAACTGCATTGATTGAAACGCTTAGTAGATTGATAAATGCAAGATACTTCTATTACCTTTTGACAAGATTCACAGAGCCCGACGAGCTCTTAGGTCCTCTAGACATAAATGCTTTGAAGGAGGGCAGATATGTGAGAATAACCAGAAACAGGCTTCCAGAAGCAGAGATAGTATTTCTTGATGAAATCTTCAAGGCGAGTAGTGCTGTTAGAAACATCTTACTTGATATTATCTTGAATAAACGTTACCTTAATGGCGGAGAATACCACAAATTGCCAATGTTAGCATTATATACTGCTAGCAATGAAGTTAGTACAGACGAAGAGGATAAAGCTTTCTACGACCGATTAACTATTAGAGTGTTTGTTAGATATATAGAAGAGACATTATGGGGTGAGTTGTTGATAAAGGGTGTTCAGCTACCATTAGCATCTCAAGAGCTGAAGCCAGTTGTTGATGCTAATTACATTAGAATGTTACAACAAGCTGTGATAACAAGGACTCAGTGGTTGGTTCAGCAACAAGAGTATTGCAATAAGTATATCGAAGCCCTGAGGACGCTAAAAAGTAAAGGAATTGAATTAAGCGACAGAAGAAAGATAAAGGTGCTGTACGTTGCAAGTGCAATCTCAATGGTTTATGGCGAAGATTTGCCGTCTCTTGATAGTCTCGCTGATGCATTACGATACACAGCAGTACATGATGAGGATGATATAAGGAAGGTTGAGGAAGTAGTGATGGAGGCAAAGTTAACGCCTTCCGTAGAGTATGCAAAGATGTTGATGATAATAATTAGCGAGGTCAATAACCTAATGCAGAACATGATGCAAAAGGACAATGTTGCCAATGACGATGTGGAGGTGCTTAAGCGACTAATAAAGAAAGGGGCAGAGACATTGAGGCAGATACCAGAATCGCCGAGGCTGGCAAGGCAAAAAGCAGAAGCCAGGAAGGTATTGGAGGATGCGACAGATCTGGTGAAACAACTCGAACGTAAGACGTCTCGCAGACGATGACTTTCTTGGGGTGATCCCATGTCTAGACACATATTCCCCAAATCCAAACCCGATTCTAATTCTATAGAAAATAACTTGATGAATATTACCACCAGAGATCCGATTTACAATATCACTGCTTCTGACATCTATAGATTGCTACTTGCGAAAGTTGATGGCAATCTCAAGCCATTCCTGGCAATTCCGCAGATACCGCTCATTGCTACCGACTCTTACTTCATTCACTATAGCGTAGCACCGATGCTAAGAAAGCAGAATCACGATGAATTAATGAATTCAGCACTAAAGTTTCAGCATGAGTACATTGCCACTGAGCGTTACCAATACCTTCACAACATAACGATGCTTGATGATGTGTTATCAAAACTATACTCCTTTGCTCTAACAAAGTCTATTATTGAAAAACTGTACGAGAAGCTCCAAAACCGATTAATGCAAATGAATCCCAAGGAACAGCGAGAGATCCAGAACATAATGCAACAGCTTCAGCAAACAGTGAATCAGCTTCAGCAACAGCTAATGCCTCAACAGCAACCTCAACAACAGGGTCAGCAACGACAAGGACAGAATCAGAACCAGAATCAGCAACAGCCTCAGCAGGGTCAGAACCAGCAACCTATGTTACCGCCAGACATTGGTAGTGGCATTGGCAGTGGATTGCCACCAGAAGGTGGTGACTTGCCTGTGCCTACACCTACGCCAGCACCAAGCTCCAACACATCAGCACCAGACATGCCTGTACCGACCCCAACACCAGTGCCAGCTCCGCAAGCATCTCAGCCTTCACAGCAACAAAATGTGTTGCAACAGCTTCTGAATAATCAACAGATTCAACAACTAGCTCAGAAACTTATGGAGAAGCTTGGTGTTAATGGCAATAGCTTTAAGGAGATGCTAGATGAAGCCAGCAAAGAGGCTGAGAAGACAACTAAAACTATGCACGACATTAAGAGGCTTGTTGGCGGTAAGCAAGCAGGCAAAGAACCTGGCACTATCAGTTTCTTAGCAGATCTCGCCGATGCTATCAGAAAACAGAAAGTTGATGTCAAGATCATTGAACTTGCTGGTAAAATAGCGGATTTCATGCCGAGGTTTACCAAAATAAAGAAGCAGAAAGATGAGCATGGAGACGAATTGGCAGGATATCGGCTAACAAAGAAGCTGGAGAAAGCATTGCCTAGAGAGCTTGCAATGCCTGACGAAATTTTCTATTACAAGTTAGCTTCAAGCGGCTTTCTGTCAAGGGAAAAACAAGCTGTGAAGGAGGGTGCTTACTATGTAGTGATAGACAAGAGTGGCTCTATGGCTGGCGAAAAGACTATATGGGCAAGAGCAGTAGCTTTGGCTTTGCTGAAGCTGGCAAGGGAAAAGAAGAGGAGGTTTTTCATGAGGTTCTTCGATTATGATGTCTACGATTTATTGTCTGACGATAACTTCCAGCAGTTGCTTACTACAATTCTAACGGTGCAATCTGATGGTGGGACTAGTATAGACTCTGCACTTAGAACTGCTCTTAGGGACTTAACAGAGAAGAAGCTAACAGAATACACTAACACCATCATCATAATAACTGATGGTGAAGATGAAGTTACTGTAAAGCCTGAGGAGTTCAAGAGAGCAAACGCCACACTAGTTGCGGTAATGATACAGGGGCTTAATGGTGCTCTGAGAAAAATCGCTGAAGATACTGGTGGGAAGTACATGAAAACCACGCTTACATCTGAAGGAGCATTAAAGCTTCTTGAGGAGGTGAAGTAATGTGAGCGAAGAAAACATTTCTGTTGAAGAACTAGAGAAGATGCTTAAGGAGCTTGCTGAGAAGCAGAAGGAGACTGTAGCTGTTGTGCCACAGTTGCAAGTGCTTCAGCAGCTTGTTCCCACAGTTGTGAGTGAAGAACGAAAGGAAGAGCCAAGCTTTGAGGAGCTTGCCAAGAAGTTTGAGGAGCTTGCCAACAGGCTAGACTTTGTTGAGAAGGCTATGACTAAGGGGCTCTGCTACCATGTTAGATTGCCGTTTGCTAAGGATGAGGAATACGCTACTGTTTGTCACTATCACAATGTTGATGAGCAGACTGCAAAGCTTCTTACTGACTTGCTGTTCAAGTACTACAAACATGCAATAATGGCTTTGCAAGCGATTGATGAGCTTGATGAGTGCGATTCATACCCGCCAGATTACCATGTTGTGATGTTCACAGATCCTATACGACTAGCTGTGCTCTACCCCAATGAAGTCTACCTCACGTTTGTGTTCAAGTTGCAAGAAAATGAATATCCTGAGGTCATAAGAGTTGTTGTTGATGTTGATGAAAACAGTAAGTTGAGATTCAGAAGCATCTGCAAGGTTGCTGATCATGATGACTTATTTTACGTCAAAGCGAGCTTGCTAGACGCTCTGGACATGCCATTGCATATTGAAGATGAAAACAGTAGTGCAGATAACTACTTAGAGTATCAGAGTAGCTCAGAGGTGAGGAAAGAATGAGGATAGAGAAATCAACAACACAGATAGTTATAGACATAGTGTATTCTCATAACTGTATAAAACGAGAAGAGATAGTCAAAGAAGTGATGCGGATAGTGCAGAAAGATAGAAAAGCAGTCGATGACAGGCTGACCAAGATTCTTGCAAGGCTGGTGAAGAAGGGGATAATTAAGCGAGTTGGCTACGCCATTTACTGCAAACCCTAAACTACTTTTTTCCTCTTTTCTTCCGTTCTGCGTGAGGATAAACTCAGGATTTTCTTAGGACAAAGTTAGGAAAAGCTTTTAAACCCCAGCCATGCTAAGTATATTCTTGGGTGAAAAAATGGCTGTTCAAACCCAAACAAAAACCACAACTCCACAAACCTCACAAAAAAGAATTATACTCGTAGGTGGAGTAGCTCCAAGCATGTTCACGGGAAGAGAGTACACAATGTATTACAAGAGAATAAGCCTTGAAGAGCTTAAGAAGCTCGCCAAAGACGCCGAAGTCATAAACTATGTACGTCACGAGAGCACTGTAAAACTATTATCACAGGCTCTCGGCAAGCCACTAACGCCAAATGCCGGGCTCTATCAGTGGGTCGATGGTGACATACTGGTAGTTGTTGGTTTAATGAAGCCAATACGTGGTCAAGAAGTTGAAGTCAAGCCTGAAGACCTAGATCTTGTCGCTGTATATGTCTATCCTGGTCGCTGGGTACCCTAAAATCAAAAACCATTTTTTCTTCTCTTTCCCATTTTTCTTCTTCCGCTTCTTCACTTTTTTCTCTGCATTTACCTAGTGCTTTCAGTTTCGTGGGGCGTTCTTGTTTCTATGTGTTTGTTTTGCCTGTATCTATGTTTGCCGAAAGTTTGGGTTTGCAACATAATTGAGTTGAGTTCTTGTTGCAATAACGGGTTTTTGAGTGCGTGGGGTTGCCGAAAGTTTTCTCCTTGTTCTTGTTGCTATGTTGTTATGCCTTTGGCTATCTTTTTGAGTCTCTCCATGTCTGTTATGTTGTCCCTCAGCTGTATTACTCTAAGCTTTTTTAGTACGGCTCCTCGCTTCTCTGGCGATAGGTGGAGGACTAGGTAGCCTCTTGGTCTAGGTATCTTCATGAATTCCTCTATGGTTTGTCTAACGTCGTCGTATCTCTCGCCTTTGTCGGCTTCTGCAACCTGTATTGCGAGCTCCATTGCTTCTGGATCTTCGTTTGCTTCTTCAACCCATATCCTCGCCAAGGCACCTCTGTTGCCTCGTGCTTGGTGCACCATTTCATGTATTCTCACAGCTGTGGTTACTAGGTGGATAGTCCTGTTGTCGTACTTCAGGCTCTTGAGCCACTCCTCAGCAATCTTCGCAGACTCCTCTGCGTGACCAACAAACATTACTTTGCCGTTGACCTCCTTCACAACCCTGGGCTTTCCAGCGTCGTGGAGGAGAACAGCAAGCACGCTGTGAACAGTCAATCTGTGGAGCTTCTTCAAGTTGTTCAGAGCCTCAATGGTGTGCTCAAGAGCTGTCTCTCCGTGGTGGTGAGCCCTGTAGTCGTGCCTAACCATAGCCATGTCGCCTAGCCACGGCATTATGGTTCTCCAAACATCTGTCTCGTAGATGAGCTTCACAGCTGTGGCTGGGTCGGCTAGAAGCATCTTCTCAAGCTCCTCCCTAACTCTCTCAGCAGAGACACGCCTGAGCTCCCCGTGAAGAGACTTGATAGCCTCGAGAGTCTCTGGATCTATCTCAAAGCCGAGCTTAACAGCGAATCTAATTGCTCTGAGAATTCTCAGCGGATCCTCCATAAATCTTGCCACAGGGCTTCTAACAGCTCTGACAACACCTTTCTCAAGGTCTTCAAGACCTCCGAACGGGTCTATCAAGGTGCCTCTAACCCTGTTTCCATCGATTTCCCTGACCTCTATAGCCATTGCATTGATTGTGAAGTCCCTTCTAGACAGATCCTCCTCAATGCTCTGAGCAGGTGCTACTTTCGGCTTTCTGCTTAGGAGGTCGTACTCCTCGGTTCTGAAGCCAGCTACATCAACATGCTTGTCGCTGTCTAGAAACACTTTCACTACTCTGAAGCTCCTAGCCTCCTCGCTCACCCTGTACCCAAGCTTTTTGAGGTGCTCAACAACTTTGTCAAAGTCTTTAACAGCTATGTCATAGTCATAGTTCTCTTTGCCCATGAGAAAGTCTCTAACTGTGCCACCAACTATGTAGGGCGTCGAGACAGTTGCAACATCTTTGAGAAGCCTTGCAATCTCTGGGTCAACCTCTAGCACAGCCTCGTACAGAGTCGTAACCGAATCAGGCACCTCAACACGTTTCAGCACAGCGGAAAGCCTTCTCCTAGCCTTGACAGCTACAGACGTAGCTCATCACTCTAGTGGTGCTCCTAGTGTCCTTGTCACTGTGTACATTGTTATGCTTGTTGTTACAATTGTCATCATCGTTGCTTTGAGTGCCATGAGCATTGCTGGTATTGGTTGCGATGCGTAGGTCGAGTATATGTCTATCACGGCGTTTATGGGTATCAGCATCGCTGCTGACGCCACGGCTCCTAGGATGAATGAAAGCCCTAGGGAGCCAGCCTTCAATATGTCTAGTGGCTGGATGGCTCGGTAGAACATGAGGTACTGCATAATGACCGTCAAGCCAGAGACAAGGGTCACACCAATGCCAGTAACAGTCATGCTACTGAACAGCTCGCTTGGGAGAGCAACGCCAAGAACGCTGAGAGCACCTAGCAAAGGTATGAGGACTGCGTAGACAATGAGCATGCTCATGCCAAGCATGTACAGGGCTCTGCCTATGCCAACCAGCACCATGGTTGCTCACCACAGCTGTGGCTACAGAGACACATATACCCACAAACCACAGCAACAAAAAAGAAAAAGAATCTATAAAAAATGGTTATTGGTTTTTTAACAGCTCTGAACAAAAGGGTTACGAAGTTGTTGCTCCACCTTCTTTGCTGCCGATTGCACCAAGCTTCATGAACACTGCTATCATTGCGGCTACTGCTGATACAACTGCTATTATTATGTACAGCGTGTAGACTGTTGTGCTCATGCCGACAGTGTTGCTTGAGATGAGTGGGCGTATAGCTCCATTGACGCTTTGGTTGACTTGTACAAGCACGTAGTTGCCTAGACCCCAAGCAAGGTTGATTGCTACAGCCGTTACAATGATTAGTATCAGTACTGTCATTAGCTTTCTAAAGTCGTTTTCCTCAACCTCTATCTTTCCTTCGACCACAGCCCTCAGCTTTGATTTCTCTACAACTCTAATTAGAGATCTGGTTCTTATCATGTTCACACCCATATGCAGAGCTCTGCTATCAGGTTAATTAATTTTACGCTCTTACTGCAACTTTTTGTCCTAGGTACTTCCTTATGCAGTCCTGTATCCTCTCTCCAGGTGCTCTATTCCTTGCACAGTACTTGGCAGCCTCTGCAAACTTTGCTTTCCATTCAGGACCTGAATACCCGGTTTTTCTATGTCTAGCCAAGTTTTTCACCTGTTAGCAGAACTCTGCTAAGCGGGTTTATAAACTTGTCGCTGTGTCTCCAATGAAGAGATCGGTGCTGGGACAACTCTGTAGGTGTTTGAACAGTCTGTGAACGCTATGAAGCCGAAGCCAACCTGAATGCTATCCTCATACGCACAGAACTCCTTGTCACCTACGCGTATAGTTATTTTCTTCCGTGGCTTGAGAGCTGGCTCAACAGGGACTAGAAGAACCTTTGACACTGTGCCTCACCTCTTCTTGGTGTGCATGAAGAAAACGAGTGTTGCTCCAAGGACTGCTATCGGCAACGCGACCACAGCTGTGCTCAGCATGTTGTTAGATGCCTGAACATACCTCATGTCAGCTGCGGAAGAGTTGCTGATCCTCAGGCTCCATGAATCCAGGATGGAGATGACAGAGTAGAGAGAGGCACCAACAAGTATGATGCCAGCTACGAGGAGCACCACGATTAGGAGCAGGGAAAACACATAGAACATTGCTTGGAGTGGTCTCAGAGAGGGTCACCAAAGCTACGCCGGTTTTTGGGCTCCATACCTTGTGACAGTTGTTGTGGTCACAGCTGTGACCACGGTTGTTGTAACCGTAACAGTAGTTGTCACAGTTACTGTGACTGTCACAGTCTTTGTCACCCTAGTTGCAGATATCCTAGTTGTTGTAGTAGTTGTGGTGGTTGTTGTTTTGTATTCCTCTCTATACTCCTCATACTCGCTGTATACAGCAGGCTGAAGCCTCAACCTCCTTCACGCTATGTATAGCGGTTTCTTCTCAGGAGACCCGCCGCCACCACCAACCGCTGTTGTTGTTGTGGTTGTGGTGGTTGTTGCACCAGCTCTTGTCACGGTTGTTGTTGTTACGGAGACTACGACTGTTGTTGTGGTTGTGACTGTTGTTTCAACAGTTCTGGTGACATATGTTGTTACGGTTGTGTACACTGTTCTGATCTCAAGAACTAGTGTATCAATCCTGACGGCTGGCACGGTCTGTGTAGCAGTTCTTGTGATTATAGCTGTCTGTGTGACTGTTGCTGTTACTGTTGCTGGCTGGTCAACGACCTTCGTTGTTATCTGACCAGGTACAATGGTTGCTACGCTCATGAGTATGCACCAAGTAGCTGTAGTGCTAAGCAAGCTTATAAAGCTATTAGCAGAGATCTGCTATTCTGGTGAAAAAAGTGGCAGTAGAAATACTTGAAAAGATCAGGAAAAGTGTTCAAAGCTCTTCCCAGACCCAGCCACCTCAGCTGATCACCAGCATTCTTCAGCAAACAGCCCCCGCACCCCAGCCCCCAGCCACTGCAGATGCTTGGAGCAGGCTAGCCGACTTACTGGCTCTCGACAGGGGCTATGTACACAGAGTGTGCAACTCCTCCCCAGACTGGTGCATGTGGCTCTACAACACAATCATGGGCACAGCTACACAGATCCCGAGCTCCGCACCAACAGCCGAAATACTGGCGCTCATCGAGCAAGCAAGCCAAAGGGGCTACAAAAACATTGTGCAGAAGCTGGACATCAAGGAGCTTGCAAAGAGAGTCGCGGAGTACATTGAGAACGTTGCCAAAGGGTTCGGCAGACCAGTTGCAGAGGCTAGGCAAAGCATTGAGCAGGCACTGAAAATGGTTAGAGATGTTTACGGCTCAAGGGCACAGCCAGCGATAGAAGAAGAGGTGTTCAAGAGGTTCAGAAACATGGTTCAGGAGAAAACAGCCGTAGAGATTGCAAAAGCTGTTGCAAGAGCCTCTATAGAGCTACCGCCTTCACAGGCTGTTGAGAGGCTTGAGCAGTTAGCCACAGCTGTGAGAAAGATCCAAGCAGAAGCAAAAGAAAAGCCACCAGCACTTAGACAAAGCGTTCAAAGCCCTGAGCAGGCAAAGCCATTGAGACCATCTGCAACTGTTAAACAGGTATAGGCTATGAGGCTTCTGCGAAGCTTTGTAGCAACAGCTGTGGCTACGCTCACAGCGATGCTCGTTCTTAGCCTGCCCTACGCATATGCGGAAGGCGTTGAGAGGGTTGTTATAACTGTTCAGCTAGCACCAGAGCTCGTATCCTCGCTAATTGTCTTCGCCGTGCCAATCAATGTGAGTAGCCCGAACCTGCTGACAGTTGACAGCCTCTATGTGCTTGTAGGGAACACGCCCAAGCTTAGCTACGCGTTCTCAAGCATACCAAGCGTAATTGTTTTCGCAGAGCCGTATGCATGGAGCGGAACAACCTATGAAGCATGGTACGGAGGAACAAACCCATACCCAAACTTCATAGCTTTGCCAGGGACAAACACAAGCTTCTGGTACGCATACGACGAGTTCGACTACCTCACAACACTTTGGAGCACAAGCAACGCCTATGTGGCGTCATCAAAGATGTTCATATCAGCAAAGGGCTTCACAGCACTGAAATACGCAATGCCAACAGAATCAACAACGCTCTGGCTGTTAAGCGGAAAAAGAGCTCTTCAGATAGTGTTCAGCAAGCAGTTCAACACATTCATAGCGTTTACACTTACAAGTGCTAACTTCACCGATTTTAGCCTTATCAGGGACGGAACAGACATCTACTTCACAGATCCCGCTGGCAGGTGCCTGTACTACAGCGTTCTCTACCTAGACAAAACGAGCCAAGTGCTTAAAGTCGCTGTAAACCCAGCAAACAACACAATAGTGTACATGCTGTACGGCGGCTCAAACCCGTGCTCAAGCTACTCAGCAAACCTCTCATGAGGCGATGTATATGGGTAGATACACAGCCTTGGCAATACTCGTGCTAATCCTCGCACCGCTAGCATTTGTCTTGATGCAAACAATTGTTGTAAAGGCACAGACAGTAACAGCACTAACACTAGGAGCAGGAAGACCTGTGACACTAACAGCAAACCTCACGATAAGCCCAGGAGACGCAATAGCACCACACCTATACACATGGTTCCATGATGGCGTAAACAAGTATGTTGTTGTAAGCAACTTTATTGTAAATTCACAGCCATTCGCAATTGTTATGTCTGTAAGGAAGCTCGTACAAAGATACGCAGCTGATTATGAGATGCTTATCAGGAAAGATGGTTCGTACTGGTTCGGCGAGTTCAGCATAACACTAGAACCAAATGGAGGCTCATACTTTAGAATACAGTACGTAGGCTCATCAACTGAAGCAGGGGTTGCCACTATATATTTAGAGGATTTAAGATGGCATGACATAGTCGCCATGTATGATGGTGCAACAATATATTTCTATGTTGATGCATCACTACGGAGCTCAAGAACATTGGGGGTCACTAGGTATATAACAACAAGCCCCCTGTACATAGGAAGAGATGGTGGAGGTTCAGCTCATTACCCATTCATGGTATCTCAAGTGCTTATCTATGCTCGTAACATTTCAAGAACTGAAATCAACAATCTCTACACTTACAAAATAGTCAATACTTCTGGACTTGCGCTATTCCTAGATCCAACATTTTACAACGGCACGCACTACATCGATTTAAGTGGAAACAACAACCATGGAATCGGCTACAACGGCATCACCAGAGCTGTTGACTCCAGAACCTGGCTCTACCTCATAAAGAGAAGATTCTCAGACAGCTATGTACACTTCATGTTCTTCCCACTAAACTCTGTTGTCTACATCTATGATTCTTCAGGAAATCTTGTGACAAGCTTCATGATCAGAGGCAGTGCTAATGTGGCTGGCTTGGTTCAGGACTACCCAATATCTTTGCCTGCAGGCACATATAGGGTAGTTGTCTACACATACCAAGATTATACAGCTTTTCAGAACTCTGGAACCACATACACAAAGCTTGTTGCTAGGTACGCTCCTGGCTCTAGCCTGAGGCTAATGGTTAACGCTACATCAGGTGTACAGGCTATTAGGTACCAGATAGCAACAGATCCCAACTTCAACAATGTTGCCTACGACAACACTGTATCGACAAGCAACAACTACATAGACATTACACTTCCAAGCATAAACAACACGTACTACCTAAGAGTAGCTGTGCAGTTCACTGACGGCACATGGAGCCCGTGGTCAAACACCTACAGCTTTAGGGTAGACTGGCTAACAGCCAAGATAATTGCTCAGAATGCATATCCAACAAGTTTAGCACCAAGCATACCCTACAACGTTACATACACAGACAGGTCATATCCTTACGCACCAACCACAATATATAACGCAACAGTTGTTGCTCTCGGGAAATACAACCTCACATCGTATTGGTGGAGAGTGAATGTCTACAAGGGTGCTACAACAAGTGCAGAGCCTCCGAACTCAAGCTACTACACCTACCTCGGAACCGTGTACACCATCCATCCATATTTCGATTTGGCATGGCTCCTCATCCCATCCTCTTACACAGCTAGCTACATACTCCGAGGAATAAGCGACAACACAGCACCTTACTGGGCATCAGCAGTAGGTGCTCCATCAACCTACTTCGCCTTTGTCTACCAATCCTTTGTGTACCTACCACTGTCAGGTACATACACGATAGAAGTCTATACAGATGACGGAGTTAGAGTGTATATCAACGGCTCGCTGGTTATAGACAAGTGGGTAGGCGGAACATACTCGCTGTCAGCATCTGTTAAACTCAATGCAGGATGGTACAACATAACAGTGAAATACTTCCAGCTAAATGCACGACTAAGACTCTACATAGGCGTTGTTCTGCCTAATGGCACAGCTGTGAGACCTTTGGTACCAGCTAAAGGCATTAAGATAGTTGCCCCGCCTCCGCCACCTGGCTCCTCTGCCAAGGTTGTTTTGCCAAGCATTGGAACTGCTTTGGTGTCTGTGTATGTTATTGTCAGCTCTGGTTCTGGCTCTATACCTGTTACACTATTGACTGCTGGTGCTGTCAACATTACCCTTGTTGGCTATGACATGGCTTACGGTTATTCGGCTAGAGCATCTGCTGTTGTTCGCTTCAGTGCTATTCTCAACGGCTATAGTGCTGATCTTGTGAACAACCGTGTAACTATATACGTTGTCGATGGTCTTGGAAGACCTGTTGACACAGGCTACATCAATGCTTCTGACTCTGGGAGCGTCATAGGCTTTGCCAAGGTGAGTAGCGGAACAGCTACAGTATCGTTCAACAGGTTTGTCAATGGAACCCTGAGCATTGTTGACCCAGGAGACAACAGCATCATATTCAGCAACCCGTCAAATGGTATCCTGCTGTACAAGAATGTCTTGAGCAACAGGGTGTCAGCGGTAGGTACACAGGCTCCGCAGATAAAGAGCTACAAGGCGTTGCCAGGGCTTGTCTATGTCAAGGCAGAGCTGAAGGGGAATGCATCTATAGTTACCAACACATCTCTGCCAACATTCCTTGTGAAGGTCAATGGAAAGCCAAGCAACTACGTAGCTGTGGGAACAAACATTATCTTGACAAACCTTGGTTCAACTGTTGAGGTTGTGTACGCCAATAGCACCACAGCTGTGACCAACATGGGTGCTGGTCCAGGTGGAGGCATCTTCCTAATAGGCTTTGCAGACACGTATAACCTTACGAGTGCTAGGTACATGATTGGCTTGCTTGTGAACGGCTCTGTCGCAAAGCCTTTTGCATACATCAACGGTTCTTGGAGGTATGGCACAAGCTACAGCATCTCGTTCCCAATGGTTCCCATGCTGAGCTTCGGCTACGAGGGAAAGAACCTGAGCGTTTACTGGGTCTTGGCACAGGCAAGAGGCTATGCAACAGGTTTCAGCAAGGGGTTCTGGGCATCGCCTATAACAGCAAACTATACGAGGATGTACCCGTTCCTAATGGTTTTGAACCAGTCAGCTGTGGCAGAGAGGTTCGGGGTGATACCATCTGCCTTTGCAAGCTATTTGGCTAAGAACTCGATCAGCATAAGCGTCCTCGGTCCATACCCAGCTGGGCTTCTTGTGACAACAATTGCTGTTACCCAGCCTATTCAGATAGTCTACAGCGGTTCAGACATCAAGGTCTCTTCAAGCCAGTCACCTGGGTTGACGCTTGTAGGGTTCAAGGGCTTCAAGCTGAGCATATCTGTTGGGAACATACAGCTCCAGAACATAGAGGTTAACCAGGATCCCATGACCCTGTATCTGCCAATAGGCTTCACAGCTCTGCTAGTTGTAGACACATCTGCTAAGACAGTCAGCTTGACGCAGATGGCTTTGCCACAGCCACCAGGAGCACTAACACCAGCACAAACATCTGTACCGATCCTAGCACCACCACCAACAAACGCACCACTGACACAGCCAGCCGTCGCAATCCAGTACACAATACTTGTAGCAGTATTCACAGGAGTGGCTCTAGCGATCTGGAGAAGAACAGGTGACTTCGGATACGGAACAGCAGTAGCAGGAGTAGCATCAGCAATAATAGGGCTTGTGCTGGGAAACGGAACAGCAGTAGCAGTAGCACTCATGATAATGGGAATAGGAATAGCAATATCAATAGCAGAGAGAAGAACCTAAACCCAAAACCATTCCATTTTTCTTTCCAAGCACACCACACACATATATACTATATGTATATATAGAGCAGAGCTCCTGCTTTGTTCTTAGCCATAGCTGTGAATATAAAGAAAGAAAAATAGAATGCTTTTAGCTATTGGTCAACGTATTGCAGAAGCCAAGAATCATCTTCTTGCTCTTTTCTCTGCTGTTTCTTATCTTCACTCTTTTTTAGTTCAAAACACACTTTATTGTCTCCCTCCTCCCACCAGTCAACAAGAATCCCCTTATGCTTGTAGTAGGCAATCGTGCTCTCAACAGGGTACTTCAACTTAGATTTCTCATAGCATTTTGTAATGGTGTTAACCTTATTTGCACCAATATTACCACTACTAGTGGTAACATTACCACTAGTACGGGTATTGGACTCAACTCCTTGTTTTACCTCTGCTAGTGGTAAATTACCACTACTAGTGGTAACGAGCTCAAGTCTTCTTAGGATGAGCTCCTCGAGAGATACGAGATATGCTACAGTATCTGAAAGAGTTGAAAAACCTCTCCTAGTGGCGATATCCTTAAGCTTGTTATAAACAGTTTCTGAGACAGATAACGACTTGAACTTCCCTTTAGCCATATTACCACCAGTAGTGGTAAATTACCACCAGTAGTGGTAAATTACCACCAGTAGTGGTAATAAGCTTTTCAGCCCAGAGCCCTTGTTATTTGCAAACCTTTTTCACATCCATGGCTATCTGTTGCATTGTTTTATCTATGCTTATTAATCCGCATAGCAGAGTTCTGCTAAGTGGTGGGAAGCATGAGTGTGGCTGTAAAGCAAAAGAGTGATGACATAATTGCACAGATCCGCAGGCTCAGCACAGATGAGCTCCTATCCACGCTAATATTTGCGATAAAGTATGGTGTGCCTGCCGATAGAGCAGTAGCAGTCGCTAAAGCAGTTATTGAAGAGCTTGAGAGAAGAGGCTACAAGCTGACAGCAGTAAAGGTCTAGCCACATAAGCCACACTTTTTTCTTCTTCTCTGTCAAAACCACGTTTTTAGCTCTCTAAAGCATTGCTAAGCATTGCTGGCTCCTTGGGCACAGCTGTGGCTGTTGTGATTAGCTTTATCTCTACTTATAAGTCTGTTTAGCGGAGTTCTGCTATTAGGTGAGGTGTGTGAGTCAAAAAGTTGAGACCCGGGTTGTCGGTGTTGATCTGAAGAACGCTGTCATAACTGTTGAGTACGTGACTAGGGTAACAACTACTGTTACAACGACTGTGACTGTTACCAGGACTAGGACTGTTACGGCTGTTGTTGCAACTGCTGTGACAATGATCTACACACACCCATTGACAACTATAACAACTGTTGTGCCTACAAACACAACCATAACGGTTATCGAAGGTGGGGAAACAGCCTCAACACCGCCAGCAACAATGCCTCAACCACCAGGTGCTAGACCACAGCTACAGCCTGTAATGGCTTCGCCAGCAACAGTTGTTGGTGGCGGTAGATCCCCTGAGAAGAGACCGCTATACATTGAGTAGCGGGTGGTGGGGGTGAGTGAGGAGAGGAGAGAGCCAACGCTAGTTGAGCTCCTAGTAGCCCTGTTGCTGATAGGCTTAGCAGGCTACGTAGCATCAACAGTTGTGACAGGATCTAACTTCGTGAACAACCTGCTCACAGCAACGCTCAGCAACTACAGCCCTGGAAACCTGTTGCCAGACCCATACCCATACTTCGTAACAGTTGGCGGAGTAATCGTAACAGTGCTGATACTTGCCATAGCATTCAAAGTTGCATACGCACTCAGAAGAGGTGAGTAGGCATGGTGTACAGGAGGAACAAGTACATAGGCACAAGATCATGTTACGCAACATATGAAGATGCATACGTGCCTGGCAGGGGCTTGACAGAGGAGACCTTCCTATCAGTAATGGCTCTTATACTCAGGGACATGAAGAGGGGTTGGAGCTATGACGACCACTGCAACAGAATACCGTTCTCAAAGAGCTACGCTTTGCAGAGAGTGGTGTGGTCAGGAGCACTAGCCTTCACACACACAGACAAGGAAGTTGCAAGAGCCCTGATGGATCTCGGCAGAGAGGTGCTTGAAGAGGAGAGACTACCAGAGTGGGCTAGAATAAGCTTAGCAGGTAAAAACGCTGAGAAAATAGCGCAGGAGCTTGTTGCTCTGGGTATTGCCAGCCCTGAGCAGATCGAGGTTAGGAGGGGTGAAGCTGTATCGCTCAAAGTGTGATACCTACAGCTGTGGTCAGGCAGGCAAATCCGCCAACCACAACCATAACAACCACTATGACCACAACAGTCACTGAGTACCTCATGCAACTCTTTGACGAGAAGGGGAGGCTCATATCGAGCTACAGAATGCCGAAGTATGGCTTGACCCAGAACCTCGAGGAGCTCCTGAGCTACGCTATGTACAGCCCCGAGGTTATTAACAAGCTTTTGGAGCTATACCCGCCTCTACCGCCAAACGCAAACATCCCACCACCCCCAACAACGCCTCCAAAGGATCCAGCTCTCCAGAGGCTCTGGGTAACGCAGTGGGCTCAGTACATATCCACGCTTGCAGATGTTGAGCAGAGGAGGCAGTGGCTCCTAGACCTAGCCAGCCAGAAAGGGAGAGCAGACCTCGTACCCAGGATCCAGCAGGCGAAGACATTGGGTGAGCTGTATGAGATTCAGAAGGCTCTCGAGTCTTAGCCTAGTCCTCATACTCACAGCTGTGTTCACGCTTCTGAACCCACACATAGCTGTGCCTATGCCTGTTCTTGCTCAGGGAGAGGAGGTTGTAGTTGTTAACGCTTCTGGCACATACCTCAAGGTTCCTATTCTAGAAACAAACACGTCGTTTGCTGGCGTAACATTCTTTGCATACATGTATAACAAGACGCTTCTCGGAATCAGCTTTGCATCGGCTGTGAACGCAAACATCGGTGCGAAGGTGTATGACCTGAACATGAACCTGCTGGCATCAGCATCTTACCAGGTTCCAGCAAATAAGAGTGCCAGCTACAACATTACACTGTCTAAAGCAGTTGACTACGCTGTTATCTCGCTAACGATAAACGGCTACTCAACACCACTATTCGTTGTCAGGGTCTTTACACAGGCTGAGCAACTGCCTGTAACAGGCTACGGAGGCTACCAAACGCTGATAACAATGATCAGCGGGCTAATGGTTGTAGCACCAGTGCTGGGGCTGTTGCTGAGGGGCACACCAAGAGCAGGGGCACTCATGACAATAACCCTTTCATGGGCTCTCCTAGCTGTTATGATATACTTCGCCACAGCTGTGGGCATAGACATGAGGCTGGTGTACGCAGTGCTGGGAGTCTCATTCGCGTATTCAGTCCTTGCATTCGCTGTGTATAGGAAGGGCTAGGGTGGGGAGCCGTGAGCATCAGTCTAGGCACATTCGCAAGCAGGTATGGACCGACAATCGCCACTCTGATAATCCTAGGCATAGTTATCTTCGCAGTCATCGACATACTGCTGAGCGTAGTCGACTACACAGTTTCCTCAGCTGTTAACGCCACCTCGATGGTTGTTCAGGTAGCGTCTAGCCAGGCAAGTGCAACAATAACGCAGACAGTTACATACACAGTTGGAAGCTATACAGCAACCATGGTGAAGCCAGACGCATCATCAATTGGCTTGAGCGCTCTGAACAAATTCATGGACACAGCCACCAGCTTCCTCAGCTTCGTGCTCAAAGCATTCGGAGACAAAGTCATTTTTGTTGCACTCATAGCCCTAGGCATAGCCATATTCATCTACGAAGAGCTTGTAGAAGGTGAGCAGATATGAGCAACCCGCAACCAGTACCCGCAACACAGACCAGCACCCCTGCCCCCACACCCACCGCGACAACCATAACAATTGCAGGAACAGCCACAACCAGTACAACCGTAGTGACATCAACAGTTGTTGTAACAGCAACAACCACAACAATAGTGACAAGAACAGCCACAGCAACAGTCACAACCACAACAGTAGTCACAGTAGCTGTATCTGCACCTGTTCCAGCCCCTCCACTAGCCTCTGAAATAGCTCAGCAAACACTACAACAGGTCATGGAGAGTGAGAGGACAGAGCTGGTGAAAGAGATTGATGACCTCATCAACCAGCTCACCCAGAGAAGAGCATCTATAGGCACACCCAGAGACGCTCTTGAGGCTAGGGCTCTTGCAAACCTCGATGCAGACATAAAAAGACTTCAGCAGATCAGGGACAGCGCTCTGAAGGCTAAGACACCTGATGAGCTAAAGTCTTTGAGGCAGGAGCTTGAATCCATTAAGAGCAGGTATGCTACATCTATTGCCCAGCCCACCACTGTTAACATTGACTACACGTTTTACACAGTTCCAGACTACGCTGTTTCTGTTCCTCAGCAGGAGCAACCAGTTTCATCACCTACGCACACAACTACCACTACACTCCCTGGGGTGCTGAAGGCTGGCGACGCATCTATACCTCTTGTAGAGAAGAGAGTTACATTCACATACGATGTTCAGCAGACTGGTGATGGCTACAGCGTCAAGGGTAAGAACATAGATTACTATGCAAACATATCGAAAGACTCTATAACAATTGGCAACAGCAGGGAGTCCCAGACCCTCAGCAAAAATGATGTCGCCAAGATGTTTATCCAGTTCATGCTCAGCTCAAGTGTTTACACCAGGGAGCGCTGGCAACAGCTCTACAGCCTCATCGGCGGAGACAAGTTTAGAGATGTTCTGAGGAAGTGGCTGAATGGAGAGAGCCTGACACCCGATGAAGTTGCTTACCTGGCGGACAGGGTCAAGAACCTCGCCAACCTGAGATTCATGTACGACTTCAGCACATTAAAGCAAGCTGACCCAAACCTGGCTATGACTATGTATGACACTGCTTGGGGGTCTCTACCGCTTTCTGAGAGGGTGCAGTACAACTTAACTCACCTGTTCAAGCCCCAGACAGTTGATGAGAGGTATAGCGATGTCATAAACATGCTTGTGGATAGGTTTAGGCGTGGAGAGCTCAACACACCTCCTGGTGAGGGTAAGTGGAGGTTTGAGGAAATTGCTCAGAAGATTGCACAGTACTCGCCACTCAACTGGGTATATAACCAGATCTACAGCGCTCTATACCCATACATGGGTCAAGGAGCATCTACAGTTGCTGGTGCGGCTGTAGGTGCGTTGCTTTCCCTCATACCGCTCGTAGGTGCTGGCATCGCTGGCGCTACTGGTGCTGGCATTGGAGCAACAGTTGCCACAGGTCTTGGCATAGAAGCTCTTGGAGCAGGCTTAGCAGGCTTCGCAGGTCTAGCATCGAAGCTCACAGATCCCGAGGCTAGGAAGGCGTTCATAGATTGGCTGAACAGCAACTGGGCACTCCTAGCAATGGAGACAGCGGGGGCAATAGCAGGAGGCTACCTAGGTGCAAAAGCTGTTGAAAAACTGCCTACAGACATCCTTACAAAGCCAAGCATATGGAACAGGTTGCCTGATAACGTCAGGCAGAACTTCATTAATGCAGGCATAATTCAGAACGTCCCAGGCTTTAAGGGGACTGTCGCAGAGGTCAAGATTGTGGAGACACCTGCTGGCAAGTTCCAGCTGAAGAGAGTGTATGATCCAAACACCAAGTCAATAACAATAACACTCTCCAGCGAGGGAGGAGCAAATATTGCTGAGATTAACTTGCCCAAGGAGATCACTGAGGAGGTGTTCACACTTCTTGAGAAGAGGGGCGTTACTGGAGAGGCGGATAAAATAAGTTTTATTACTGATAGAACTGCAATGCTTGTAAAGGCGTCGTTTGTCGGCGAAGAGTCTAAGGAGGTAGTTCTTCAAAGGGTTCAGAACTTCTTCAACAATGTTGCATCGCTTGTGAGGAAAGGCGATGCAGGGGCTTACCAGCTTGTTAAGGACATTGTAGAAGGCGATATTGCTGGCAATGTTGTGATAGGGGCGGACTCCTCTAGGATTGCATTCCTTGACAAGGCTAGGAATGTGCTCTACTACGGGACAAGCGAAAGGCAGTTGATGAGGATTGATACAGCTGGTGAAAAGACTTCTCAGATCATTGAGAATGCAATCATTAGGAACGACCTTGCAAAGATTGGCAACATTGTTGAGAGGGTTGTTAGCGAGGCTGGTGTTGGCAGGCAGATCTACATAGATACAGCATCTGGTGTAGGCACATATGCAAACATCTTGAACATCAGGCTGTCACCTGTAGAGCCAGGAGAAGCTAATTACATTACTTGGCAACTGCAGAGGCTAGCAAACCTCATAAGGCTTAACATGGCTTTCAGGCAACAGGCACTAACAGGCGGTGTTCCATCAACCCAGCTAGCCTCTATGTATGGTTTTGACCCAGCATTTCTATCGAGACCTGAGGTGATGCAACTAGCTCAGGACATAGCTAGGCTGGCTAGTGGTGGCGTGGACTTCGGCTTGATCTTCATACCATCAGCAAACACTCTTAACATTGGTGTAGTGGCGTTTGCACCATCCCCGCAGGCACTCAGCCAATCCATTGCCAAAGCAGTTGAGCAGGGGCTGAAGCCCGAGTCAGCAGGTCTCAGGGCTATTCCCATCCACAGGCAGGTTATAGAGACAGCTGTTGCCACAAGAACTGTTGAGACAGCTTTCAACATCACGAGAACTATCTTCACAAATGTTGCTGAGACTGCTAGACTCAGCGAGCAGGCTATCCACAGAACAGTTACAGAGCCAGCACTATTGACAAGAACAGCTGATTTTATATCGACAAAGACAGTTACACAGCCAACAGCTATCACCAGGACACAGCAACTAACTGAGAAGCCTGTTCACAGGGTTGAGATCGCTCCATATGTGGCTACGAAGACTGTTGAGGCTGTTGCCACAGCTGTGAGAACAGTATCTACTGGCACCATAGAGACAAGGTTGTTGAGTGAGAAACCCATTTACAGAACTGAGATGGTGCCAGCTATTGATACTAGGATTGTTGAGGCTGTTGTGCCAGCTATCCTCACACAGCCTACAGCTATCACAATGACCAAATCGCTAGCTGAGAAGCCTGTTCACAGGGTTGAGACTGTGCCTATGCTGGTCACTAAAACTGTTGAGGTGGTAACTCCTCAGCTCGTTGTACAGCCCACTGCCTTATCAAAGCAGGTAGCGTTAATTGAGTCAGTTATTCATAGAACGGCTACGGAGCCGTTTTCCGTTGTATCGAGCACCACAATAGTTGTTGTCACAACATCAATAGTTGTGGTACCTGTTACTGGGATTGGGACGGTATCCATTGTTACGATGCCTGTTGTCATCACCTACACCTACACAATACCTGTGACAATAGCTACAGCTGTGCCCGCTCCAGCACCACCAGCAACACCACCTCCGGAGACTGGCACCGAAACAGTTGCACCAACACCGACATCGCCAAAGTTGCCAGGCATTGAGGGCTTGGCTCTCATACCAACACCTGCAAAGCCTGAGCAGAAGCCAAAGCTGGAGAAAGAGGTTCTGGTGATCTAGCGTGGTGCTCGACAAGATTAGGGGCTTGCTCAAGGGCAAATCTGGGAAGCCTGGTGGGGGTGCTGAGAAGCCATCATCACAAGATGTTGCAGAGTTTGCTCTTAATGATCTCAAGAGCGGCTTGCTTGATGGTAGTTACGCAATCGTTATGTGGGATAAGGCGTGCAGTGATCCTGGCATGAAGCCAGATCTGCAAAATGTTGTTGCTGTTGTTGATAGGGGCTCCTTGCTGTATGCGAGCATAGCTGAAGGTGGCAAGATTGTCACGTTAGAGCTAACATCGGGTACTGCCCAAGGCTTTCTGACAGCCTACATCATCACCAGGAGCTTCCTTGACAAGTTCATAAAGCGCTTTGAGAGCTACATCAAGGGTTTTGACGTAGACCCAGAGGAGGTTGCAGTAATCTTCATACTTTCGCCAGAGACACTAAAGAAGTTTTTCGATATAGAGTCCAGCACATGCCTACTTGCACCAATTCCCCGAAGCTCGGCAGAGAACACCATTAACGAAGTTGTGAACGAAATTGAAAAGCACTTGAAAAGCACTATAGAGGCATCAAAGCAAATGGAGTTGGTACAGACAGCTTCAGACAACAAGCTGTAGTAGGATTTGCAGTAGTAGTACTAGTAGTGTTAAAGAGCTTTTGTTCTCCAAAAAAGCCTTTTTGGAAACACAGGAGCTAAACCAATTGCCTCGAGGAAACCCACCCACTATATATTCTATATATATTATAATAGTATTAGTAGTGTGAATGCTTCGGGCCCGGGTTCGGATCCGAACCAGTGGATGAACCCCCTTGGCCCTAGACCATAGCAGGTGCCCGGGTCCACATCTCAGCATGTTTTCTGCTTCTCGGGGTTAAAGAGCTTTTCAACTCAAAAAACTTTTTTGAAACCATGTTTTAGTTGGTTAGTGTGTATAGTATGTACAGCGATTTGTTGTTGTTTTTTGTGTTCAGGTACCTAGTTATCCATGTAACCGCTATTGTTATCAGCTTCTCTGTGTACGGCATCGACATGTTTATTGATTGGACTAGGCGCTCCGCATCCATGACCCCGCGCACCATTAGCCAAGCTGTTGCAATAGTGGCTATGAATAGTGGGCACAGGATTAACAACAGTAACAAGAACCTAACCCACTTAGCGTCTTCACCCATTTTCGGCACCTAAAATTTATTTTCACAGCTGTGGTTTTGAGACGACTTTGCTGATCTAGATCAGTGCTTATTTTTGTTTTTGTAACAATGTTTTCTTTGGTGTGGAATGTGGCTAGGCGGAGAAGAGAAGGTGTTGTTCCTATAACTATCTATATATCTAGAGATGTGTATGAGGAGATCAGAAAACTTGTGAAGGAAGGTAGGTATCCAAGTGTGTCTGTGTTTATAAGGGCTTCTGCCCTGTACATGCTTCAGCAAGAGAAGCTGAGGACAGGGAAAGAGGAGAACTTGCCGATCTAACTAGCTTTAATCACAGCTGTGGCAAAAATAAGCACTAGAAAAGACAGAGCGTAAGCATCTCATTGAAATTGCAGGAAATGGAGAAACACAGGCAGAAGGAAAAGAGACAAAAATGATTTTATTTTGCTAGCACAAGTAGGGATATGTGTTACAATAGTATGTTTGTCTCAGCATTTCAACAAATGCTTTTAGTGATGGACTTGCCTTTGCCAGATTATCTTCGTTCATATCAAACCTGTGGATTCTGCCTCTTCTTGTCTCAGCCACAACTTCTTTGAGAATTGATTGCTTCATTTTCTCATTCAAATCGTATTCATAGCAGAACGACTCCAACGTCTCGCCATCCTTAACAAGCTCGTAGACTTTTCCATCAAGAGTTATTACCGTTGTGTGCCATGTTTCTCTCGGTGCATGACCAGTAAAATGCGTGTATTCTACCACTACATCATCGCCTGTTATTAGCCTTGAATGATAGTTCCCCCACTCATCCCTAACACGCATACATTGAGTCTTTTGTGCTTTAGACACCTGACTCTTCGGCTTTACAGCTATACTCATGTCTTTCACCAGAATAGCAGAACTCTGCTAACAGCATTTATAAGTGTTACGCTAAATCGTATCCACAGCCACAATGGTTGCTGAGAAGATAATCCACCATAGAATACACTAAACACACCGACGCAATAACAACGATTGCTATGACAATCACAGCAAGTATCTTCTCAAACACTTCACTTGGCTTCTCCTTTGAAGACTCCCTCAGAATCAGAAACACTGCAATCAAGGCAAGAATAACGCTTGTCACAGCACAATAGAGACATATCGCCACATTCATGAGGCGAATCACCAAAGACTAGCAAGCTCCTAGAAAGCTAAAAAGCACTTGGCTCACATCTGCAAAAACTGAGACGTGTGCAATGCTGTGCAGTAGCCACAGCTGTGGGGAAAGGAAAAGAGAAAAAGCTGTTTCTAGTTTTTGTCTTTGTTGCTTGTGTAGAGCTCTAACAACTTTGCGTAGTACTCTGACAGGAGCTCGGAAACAATGTTGCTCTCTTTGTCTGTGAGTTGCTGAAGCCCTAGCTCCATGCCAAGCACAAACGCTACACAATCCTCCAAACCCTCTTCAGACTCGCTACCAGCCTCCTCCTCAAAGGATTTGCAGAGCTCGTAGGCAGACACAAACCTAGGTCTAAACCTTTTGCACAGAATCTCCACACATCTTTGTACACGCCCTTCATCAACATACTTTCTACACACATCCAACTCAATCTCCAGAGACATGCACACCACCAAGCACAGCACTACACAGCACCACACCTTTTAAAAACTCAGACTCTTTTGCGATACCAACAGCTGTGGCTACATGTAGATGATGGACTCGACAGGTTTGCTCTTCCTAGAGCCATAAACAAGCCCATCGACTGTCTGTTGCTCCTTTCTCAGTAGCTCTAGTATCGCTATCCTTATGAGCTCGCTTCTCGATGAATACCTGCCTCTCCTTATGAGTTTATCGATTTCCTCAAGTATCTGCCTAGGCAATCTTATAGATATGATCTCCATACAGACACCACCAGTACTGTGTTGCATGTTGAAGAAATATAAGGTGTGAGGGTCGACATGGTTACTGCTTGTAGTAGACTATAGCCTTTGTCTTCTTATCCTCTATCCTGAGCTCCATAACCCTAACAAGGAGTTTATCACCCGGCTTAATAGCTAGCTCCTTAGCGAACCCAGCAGGTATAGATACGCGCAGAGTGTTCTTACCACGAACAGTTCTCTGAACACTGACAGCCCTGACCTCGCCAATCACCACCACGTTCTCACCACTTCAGAAACTCCTAGCTACCACTACTTATATGCAATAGGATCCATGAGCAGAAAGCCTTATATATAAGCAGTAACAAATTGTACAACTGGTGAACAACTTGAGCTACATATACATCTTAAACCAAAAACCTAATGCAGACGAGCTTGCATGGGACTACAAAAACGGCTTCATTATCAACACCCAAAATGGTGAAGTGGTTGGAGAAATTCTATACATAGATCCGACAACGGGGTTTGAAAACCAGCTTGAAGACAAAATAAAATTCAGCCACTACAACTTTATGCTCACCAAGATCAGGCTTACAAGTGCTCAGAGACTTGCATGGAGAAGGGCTTGGCTCTACCTCAAATCCCATGGCTACGACATCGATCCAGTTCTGCTCGCCAAAATCATTAGGCAGATTTATGAGTCTAAGCGCGGTGCCTCGCTAAATGCGAAGATAGCTTCAGCCACAGCTCTATCACTTCGAATAAGTGGATACACTATGGACATCAAGCAGGTTTGCCAAGAGTTTGAACTTAACGAAAAAGAATGCAATCAAGTGCATGAAGTTCTTAAAGAGGTGTTCAAAGATGGTGTGCACATTCCAGCAGAGAACCGCTATCTAAAGATATTGGATATGATTCAGCAGCACCCAGATAAAGAAGTTGCCTCAGTTGCTATGAGGCTTCTGATGCGTGCAAAGATAGATGGAAAGTCGCGTGCTAGTGTAGCATCTACACTCATTTATGTTGCTGGCTTGCTTCTTGACAAAGATGTGACAATGAAGAGTGTTGCAGAATTCTATGGAGTTTCAGATGCCAGCATAAGAAACAACAAAGAAAAGATATTGCCAATAACAGTAAAGCTCACAAAAGCAAACGCTGTTGAAGCTATCTACATACCGAAAAAGATCTGCAAAGACCTAGAAGACTTCAAGCTGTCGCCAAAAGTGGTCTGCGTATGAGCACGGTTGAATCAATCACAAAATATATTGTTGCACAGAGACTGGCAAACAATGAAGAGTTCTTCTGCGTGTTGCAACATGTTATAAAGGGTTATAGCCCAAGCAACATTGCTGAGCTGTGCAACGTCACAAAGAATGTTGCCCGCTCCTATATATACAGAATTGTGGAGAAGTCAAGCTCGTCTGTGAGGGCATTGATTGTGGCTAAACATGTTCTGCCGTTTGTGCTCCAGCTTGTCCCCACAGCTGTGCTGAAGGAAGATGGCAGAGCGATTTGCATGCTGTGCAACACCGAAGTTGATGGGATGTTGCAGTACCACATAGCATCGAGCCATGCAGACACAGTAAACTACTACACAAGGCTTGTGATCTCCAAGCTTCGTGAAAAAGTTCTTACCCATAGCTAATCTTCTTTTTTGCTTTTCTCTTACTCCACATCCAGAGCTGAATTGTTGCATTATGTGATCTCTGTAAGCACTAGAGCTGTTCCATAGGCTAGTGTTGCTATTGCTATTGCTGATGCTAGCGGGAACCTCTTTGTGCATTTCCTCAGCGCACATATGTCTAGTGCTATGATGCTCGCCAGCGTGATTATTGCTGATGGTGCTATGCTGAGCAGGGGGCTTGTTGTCTGCTCTGTGAATGGGTATATGGACACAGCTGTGAGCACTGCAAGCACATCGCCGAAGCTAACAACCTTGCTGTAGTAGATAGATAGAAATGTGAATATGCCTGCGAGCGATAGTGACAACAGCAACTGTAGCTTCTGAATTGCTGTCAAGCCATGTGCCATCACAAACCATGTGTTCACAGCTGTGGAGATGGCTATAGGTGTGAGGAAAGCCCACACAGGTATCAGCCTGTAGCGAAGATCTCTATACGCTATGTAGATCAGGAGTGGTGCTGATGGTGCGAGGATCAGCACGTCTCTGAGCATTTGAGGCACCTGCGTAGCTCTGCATTCTGGAGCAGTTATATGCATTGGGTGGTCTGATTTGGTAGTGTTTATTAGCTGGGTACCACATTGATGCTTTGGTGCCAGCAAAATGTTTGAGTCCCTGATCTTCACAGCTGTCTCTGTAGCCCTTGTACTGCTGATGGTTCTGTGGCTCGCCTTGGAGAGGGGGAGCTTCAAAAGGCTTGTAGTGGCAATGATTATTGTTACGCTGTACTGGGTAGCGACATACATTGTCTCGCACATGTTCTACATACAGACGCTGACAGTTGCATACGTAAATACATCGACAGTTGTGACTCTAACTGTTAGAACAGTGATTAACCAGACCCTGACAACAACCACAGCAACACCTGCCACCGCACACATGAGCATACCTGTAACGATATACACAACGAATCCAGAGGCGGGGACAGTTATAAACGTTGGTATGTGGGCAACAGCGATAATGGCGTTCATGCTCCTGTTCTACGCATTCATGGTCTTGAGCAGGAGGCTGAGGGTGTAGAGCTGTGGCGGACGCAATGCACATCCTGATACATGGCGAGTGCCCCTGGGTACCGAGCTCAATGGGCAAAGTGACTCTGTGGCTAGCACAAGAGCTCGCTAAGATAGGTCACCAAGTCCTTGTAGCGTGCCAAGGGGCACCAACATCAACTCTGTACGCTAAGCACCTGGTCTACAACCCGAGGAAACAGTGCTTCGACAAGTCAAAGCTCTGCGAACACCTGCCAGACGTCGATATACCGACTATACTGGCTAAGAGAGGTTTCCTTGTGCAGGAGGCTGTTGAGATACTTGGCAAGCTAGATGCTATAGTCACCTACGGCTCTCACCACGGAGGAGCACTAGCTGAGTGGATAAACAGCGAGGTGCTCACATCATGGACAAGGCTTGGGAAGCCAGCTGTGGCATACATGCAGATAGACACACCTTACGAGAAGCTGGGGACAGCCCTGTCTGTCGCTAGCTACAGCATAGCTACATACCCATCAGAGTTCTCGAGAAGTGTTGCTGTCAAGGCTGTTGAGAGGTTTATGGGGCTTCAGACAGCTGAGAGGTTCTCTATGCACACAGCTGTGGTGCACCACGGCATAGACACGGACATCTACAACGAGAAGACCGCGAAGGTATTCGAATCAGAGAAGCAACCGAGGGACTACAAGATAATTGGGTTCGTGTCCAAGAACCACCCGAGGAAGGACTACGGAGCTCTTGTTAGGTGCGTAGCCAAGCTGAGGAAGAGGGGCTTCAATGTCTATCCAGGTGCATACATGATTGAAGCTGTCGGGGTGCCTGTGTGGAGCGAACACAGCTTAGCTGATTTCGCTAAGCTCATGGAGGGAGTCGATATAGCTCCACTCATGCTTCCACAGCCCCTGAGAGCCATTGGATTGACTGAGTACGAGCTTATACACTTCTACGTCAACTTCATGGATATACATGCCTACATGTCTAGAGGCGAGTCATTCGGTATACCGCCTCTGGAGAGCGTTATGCTGGGCATCCCCACAGCTGTGAGCGACATACCTCCGCAGAGAGAGATATGGGGAGACACAATACCGTTTGTCAGGACTAGGGAGGTGCTGATAGACAACTGGGTTGCTCTAGCTCCTGACCCAGAGCACTGTGCAGAGGTGTGCGAAGCTATTCTGGCAAGGGGTCAAGACCTCTCTAGGGCTAGGGAGAGGGTTCTGAACATGTTTACAGCTAGGCACATGGCTCAGAGCATGCTGAAAGCTATTGGGAAAGCCTTTGAGGATCCTGCTCCAATCGCTCTGAAGATCCCTGAGATCGGAAGGGCTGTGGGTGTGGTGCAATGAGTGAGGTGGCTATAGGCAACCTGCTTGGCTTGGCTCTCAGGCTCTGCAAAGTCTCTGAAGATGCTGGGGGGAAGATTGGCAAGAACCCGCTGGAAGTTGCAAGGATCTGCGCTCAGCAGGGGCGCAAAGAGATTGCACTGCTCTTGCTACACATACCGCTGACACACAACCTGATGACAAGCGCTGGGCTGGTGCTTGCAAACCCATGGGAGAATGTACTCGACGTGTGTGTGCTTAGGAAGTCGGAGCTTGAGGGGGTGAATCTACAGCTACAGGAGTTCAAGTCGTTCACTATTGACGCATCTTTCAGCAGAAAGGAGGATGAAGAGGAGGGACAAGAGGGGGTGAGGTCAGAGTCCTACTACACAGCAGTACTAGATGTACTGGATACAAGGACAAAGACAAGGAGTCGCAAAGCATTTGTATACTACCTAGCACCCCTCAGCGGGTCGTACATACAGTTCAACGTGTTTATTATCCTCGATACGCAGTGGATAGAGAATGTGGTGAAAACCCTATGTCAATCATAAACACATTGATTGATCTTGGACTTGTAGACGAGAATGGGGAGCTCGACCCCGAGGCAGTTAAAGACATGTGCAAAGCGTTTGCAGAGACATACACCTCGGTTTGCCCGCAGTGCCTTGCCGAGGATCCAGAGTTCTGGATGCTGACACCTAGGCAGAGGGTTGTCCACATAATTGCATACGGCTTGTCGTTGCACCTCAAACGGTTCGTCAATCCATTGACAGTTGCAAGCGCTGTGAATGTGGATAAGCTTGCTGTCGACGCCTGTAGAGAGGCTTTTGAGGAGACTGGGCTGAGGTGGTAGCATGTCCTGGCTCTTCGGCTTCAGGAGGAGGCGAGAACAGCAACAAGGGGCAGAGCAACAACCGTTCGGCGCAGTTACACAGATAGGTGCAATTGTCCAGGTCGAGTGGGAGCCGTTCCTAACAAACTTCATAAAGCAATCCATACAGAGGCTGGGTCTCGAAGCACAGCTTAGATCAGAGCTGTTGACAGCCGCCAGAGAGCAGGTAACAAGAGTCCTGTCAGTTGCTGTAACACCCGCAGACATAACTGTGCCTATATGGTCTCCAGAGGCATTCATGATTGATATGAAGCGTAAGGTAGCCATAATACTGTCGCTGTTTAAGAGCATTGCGCATGAGGATGCTGGCGACCTCACCACAGCTGTGAAAACGTATCTGGAGGCTGTGAACCGCAATGATGAGAAGCTCAAGGAGGATGCTAGGCAAATGGTTGTCAAAACATTCACCAGGTTGCTAGCCGCACCAACATCGTTGCTGGTGGCTTTAAACGCCTTGGTTGGGATGATACAGGCTAATCTGCCGTTGCATAGGATGCCTAACGTGCCTAAGATGACAACTGGCTATGCATCGCAGTGAGGGGGTGGCTCTCTGTGCCTGACATTAAGATACCTGTTAGGAGGGATATTGTTGGCTATGCGATTGTTATGGATGCCTCTACTAGGAGTGTTAGGATTGCTCTTCTGCGGAGGTATGCGGGGCTGTTGTTCTACTTGCCTGAGGGGTGGAAGGGTGCTAAGTACCTCTTCATACCGGCTGGCTCGCCAGTAGGTGTGTTGGCAGGTACAAACAAGCCTGTGTATGTGGCTCTCCAGTTCTCTAGGACAGCTGTGTCAATACCTCTCGAGGTTCCGCTGATACTCAAGGCGTACGGCATGGATGTAGATCTCAGCACTCCCCAGGGACTCCAAAAGTTTCTGCAGGTAGTTGGCGAGAAGCTTCTCCCAAAGGAGCAGGTAGCTGGAGAGCTACAGCTATTCGACGGAGTGGCGATATCGATACCCTTTGAGAAGGCTGTGGAGTTCATCTCGAGCTGGATATCATCGACATGGAAGTCTGAGTTCGACAGCTTGGCAGACTTCTGGAGCGAGATTGAGAGGGCTGTGCAGGCGCTTAGGGGTGGCGGGGCAGAGTGGATGAGGTACCTAGTATACGTAGCAATAGCGGTAGCAATAATAATGATCACGTTTGCAATTGTTGGGATGCTCAGGGTTACACCTGCTCACTTCATACTCACAGCTGTGAGGTGGTTGCTACGGCTCTAGAGCCCCTATCACTAGCGAAAGTAGCTGTGCTGGCACATGCATTGAACCCATTCCCAATGCCGTTGCCAGTCAGAAAGAGGAGGTATAGAAAGGCTGTTGAGTTCAGGGCTCTTGGCACAAGGCTTAAGCTGGTGGCAACACTCATTAGTAGCAATAGCGTTAGAAGCAACATCTTCACACCCATTATCCTGAGGGCTAACCAGTTTGCACAGTCATTCAGAGACTATGTCACGAATACCATCAACGAGGTTGAGCAGGACAATAGAAGCGTATTGCTTGTTTATGGACAGATGCCTCTGAACCTTGGCTACAGCTTCTCAGCAAAGATGTCTGCAAAGGCTTTGAAGAGGGGCGGAATATTTGTGCCAACAGCTGTGGTTCTAGACAGGTGCGAACTCAATAACTATGAGGCGGACTACTGCCACGCTGAGAACCTCGATGGGAATGAGAGGGTTGCGTATCTAGTTGACGGCGGTCTGATAATAACAGTTTTCTACATGTTTGCAGAGTCAAGCTCAACAGCTATGCAGATACGTTTGCAGTCAGCCAGCATCGCAGGTGAAAAGAGGTGAGCCTCAGGGTCTGCAATCACGTTGCCGTGGTGTGCGATGGTGTGCCTAGGTTCACAGCTGTGGAGAGCGTGGGCAACAGACAGGTCAGGGTGCCGACACTCATATACGGAGCTGTGAAGAAGGGTGACAAGATATTTGGTGGTTGCACCATTGTTTCCTGCTACCCGAATCCATGCCTCTACGTAGCGACTATAACAAGGCTGATGGTTCTCGACGAGTATAAGGATGTTGAGCATGAGACGAGGGGCAATGTTGCTGTTGTCAGGGTTGGCAAGAAGGTTTATGTGTACCCAGCCAAGGTGTGGCAGGAGACCATGGATGTTGTAAGCGATTTTGAGAGCGGTAAGAAACTTAAGAGGCAGGGAATTGCGTACATCGGTCCGCCGGGCACAGGCAAATCGTCTATCGCCTACATAGTTTCTGAGATGCTGAGGGTTCCGGTTTTCGAGGTTGCGGTTCACAGGATCCTTGTTAAGTGGCTTGGCGAGTCTGAGAAGAACATGGCTAAGCTGTTGGCGGATGCTGAGATGGGTGCGCCAAGCGTTGTGCTTGCTGATGAGGCTGACTGGCTCTTTGCATCTAGGTTCACGGCGTCTGAGGAGGAGGTTGGCAGGGTCTACCTAAACCTGATGTCACAGGTCTTGTCAACACTCCAGAGATGGAACAACCAGTCAATACCAGTACTAGTCCTTGCAACAACAAACGCACCTCTTGAAAGGCTTGACAAGGCTTTGTTCAGAGCCGGTAGACTTGGAGACCCTGTCTTCGTCCCATTGCCAGACATAAACATTGTGAAGACGTTTATAGCTGAACAGCTGAGTGCATGGAGCGTTAAGAGAGGTGATCAGGAGATTGCCGAGGCTAGTGCAAAGGCTCTGGCACTAGGGCTTTCAATGGCTGACATAGCCTCAGCCCTGGAGTCAGCTGTTGAGAAGAACAGGAGCCTTGTCGAGGAGCTCTCTAGGCACAGACCAAAGGAGTCTCCATACTATAGAAGGGGATTTGCAGAGCCCAGGACAGGGTTTGGTGGAGAGCTCCTCAACATGCTTAGAAACAGGTGGGGCTTTCTGCAAAGGCTTGAGAGGTTCCAGCTCCACATCGCTCTTGACGAGCCTGTTGCAGTTGCTCTAGCCACAGCTGTGGCGATACACGTCATAGGTTCACAAGTTGTTATAGCTGTTGACTACAACTATCTGGATTCAACAATTGAGACAGCAGAGCAGTTGGAAGCCGTTCTAGTTGTGCCCACGGAGTCAATGCCTAGGGAGATCCTGTCGAAGGTTGTTATGAAGGCTAAGAAAGCTATCTTCGCAGGGAACGTCAAGCCTGCTCCATGGGTTGTTGACCTGCCCATCGCACTAGAGGGAAAGACACTCTACGGCGTGCTGGACATAGCACTGTCGTTCTATGGAGCTAGCTACACAGAGAGAGACATAGAGTCGCTGAGAGGGGCGGCGAAGTCAATCAGAGAAGCTGTGAAATACGTGGCGTCAGTACCAGCAGTAGAAATACTGAAGCTTGTTTAGCAATCTAACTACACTCTCTCGGCGGATCCCAACTTGCAGGAAGAACATGTTCCGTGGCTAACCCTAGCTATCTGCGTTACACTAATCGCTGTATCCATTGCTGTGGCGATTGCTTTGACAGGGTACCTCACACTACCGAGCAAACCTAGATCACTGACCATCGCAATTATCATCCCCCCAAACTCCTCGCTAGTACCGGAGCTGACATCAATCGAAATCAGCGACACAGCACCAAGCGTGCTGATTTCAATTAGAAGCACTAACACAGCTCCACACAGCGGAAGAATCGAGGTAGTGGCGTACCATGTGGGATGCGGTGAAGATGTTATCGCATATGGGGAGACAGGGATTGAGGTGTCGCCAAACAGGACAGCTACAGCAATAGTGCAACTAAAACTGAGACAAGGCTACAGCGTGAGAGACATCAACAGCATAGAAGTAATACTGAAGATAGTCTGAAACTGTTTAAAAAATGTTTTTAAATGTTTTTAGAAGAATATAGCACTCAGTTCAACGTTCTTTAACTTGAAGTTCGTAACATACGCATTATTGCCACTAACTGTAATTGTGTAGTCGGCATATACATCGAACTGCACTTGTGGACCTTTAGCAATGGATATTATTAGTATATTAGTAGCGTCGAGGTAGGTTCTGCTTGTAATAGCATTGTTGCTAACATCCTCAATTACACGATCGCTGAAGTGGAACTGCACCTCTTTTATATCTTGATACGGGTTGAGCTTCTCCATAACCTTCTCCTCGATAATCTTCTTCACCTCTACCATAGTCAGAGACCTGTTTCCAATTGTGGTTTCAGCTTCCTTCAAAGCCTCTTTCACATCCCAAACGAGGCGATCAACTATGAGTATGTCAGATTCAAAGTATCTGTTGGGCTTCCACTCCTTGCTTCGGCTTTTCTTTAGCTTGAGCTTGATTGCCATTTGTTTCACCTATATAGCAGAACTCTGCTATTCGGTTTAAAACCTTTCTGCTTTCTGCACCCTCAATACATATAAATGCAGAGAACCTGAAGTGAATGCACATGCTCTGGAAGAGGAAAAAGCTGGATGAAGACATGTGCATAACAGCTGTGGTGAGAACACATGGATGTTGATACAATGTGTGTATAGTGTTTTTGCGTTCGCCATCATTACGTTTGTTATAGCCATTATAATGATAGTGATGAAGCTGAAGGAGCTTTTAGGCAAGAAGCCCAGCGAACGACTCATAAAAATTGTTGTTGTGCTTGTCATAATCCAAATGATAGTAGGGGTGATAAACCTGTACTGTGCACTCAAACCATCTCCATGTGTAGTCAGATATAGGTGAATCAAATACTTTTTAGCTTCTGGGGATAAACAGCTTGCTAGTCTTTGGTACACGCAACTCATTGCTTTCTGCAAGCAGAAAAACCGTAAAACTGACCACTATATAGCCACAGCTGTGGAAAAGGTGAAATAGAAATAGAAAATAGAGCTTAACACCTTTTTATCCCCTTAGAGACCTAGAGTATAGAATTTGGTGGGATTGTGATTAAAGTGGAGGCTAGGTCTAAGTCTAAATCAAAATGTTCAAGGTGTGGTGCGGGGTCTAAGTCCTTGGGGGAGGGGGTTGAGTTTATAATCAATTGCTTGAGGCATAGAAAGTCGGTTTGGGAGTCAATTAGCAGGATTGTTCCTGATAACTTGGAGGTGTGGAGCTGGTTTGTCTACAGAATAGCACAATACATTGACCACTTGGTGTTTAAGCTTGGTGTGAAGCTTGGGAACAAGGACAAGGCTTATGAGAAGCTGGCAGAGGTCTTTGAGAAAGTTATTGCACCAGAAATTGAGAGAATTGAGGGGAGTCTCAGGGGACTTCCAATAACAATATATTTGGCATCAGGCGACATGTATGACGAGATCCACGTGTGCGTAGACCTGGTGGAGCGCATTGATAAGCAGAGGTTCGAGGAGTACAGAAACATTGTTAAGAAGCTTGGTCTTAAGTACACAGGCACAGCGAACTGCAAGCAATTGTACAAAGTGTGAAAAGAGCCTTGAAATTCATGTTAACCACAGCTGTGGTGAGAGTGCAAACATTAGTCTTTATTAGTCTTTGGTGGTTTGTATGGATATAGTGTATTTGTACAATGCTGTGGCAGGTGCTATCATCGCCTCTGCTGTAATCGTTATAGCGGTAATACTGAAGCTGAAAGAGCTGTCAAATCAGAAGCCCAGCGAATGGCTCATAAAAATTGTTGTTGTGCTTGTCATAGCTCTCGTGGTTGTCGCAAGCATAGATCTGTTCTATACTGTTAAGCACTATCTACTCGGTACAGGTGGATGCGGACACGATTGTTAGGGGCGATGCATGTTTACCACACTATGGCTCTATGTTTTCAGCTCTAGTGCATATAAATGCACAGAAATTGAGAGTAGTTGTTGGTGGGGCTCTGTGCTCTGGAGGAGAAAGAAGCTGGATAAAGATGAGTGCATTGTTGCTTTGGTAGCTCTGCATGTGCTTAAGAGGCGACTCGATGCTGGGCAGGGGCTTGCTGTGTCAGCTAGGGATATTGCTGGGTTTGGGATGGATAGGTACGGCATTGAGATCCCGGAGAGCCTCGCCGAAGAGACGCTTGAGAAGCTTGTTGAGATGGGCATCATGAGAAAGGGTGAAGAGGGGTGCTACACGCTGACAGACATAGCGATGCAGGTGTTCACAGCCTCACACAACATAGCACGCAAAATAGACAACATCAACCTGCCGGATATCGCCAGGCAAGCAATAGTAGTAGCAACAATGCTCAGAACATCAGGATACAGCGCACCACAGCTCATAAAAACCATGAACACTCTGCGAAGCGTAACAGAGTGCGGAATCAAAGCACTTGAAAAGCTTGCAAAGAACGTTAAGTAACCACAGCTGTGTACAGAGATGAGAATCCATACTAATCACAGAATATTGAAAACAGTGGATGAAAAAATGGAGGGGTTAGAAAATATCTGTGATAGGATCATGCGAAGAATTTCATCTTTGCTGCTATTGTTTAGTAGTGCCGGATTTATGCATGCTATTAGAAACTTTCTGCCAATCCTATATCTTGCTATAGATCCGCCAGCCCAATAGCAAAACAGCTCAAAGTCCCTTTTATTGTTTTTCCTCTTCACTATAAATCCTACCTTAATTAATTGCTCCATGAACATCTTGATCTTTGGAATCTTGTCCTTCCCCATCAGCATCACCTAAAACACTTAACATATTCAATTGCTTCACAATACCTTGGTTCTTCAGAGTCCCTGCATCTCTTTTTCGCAAGCATTATACAGTTTATCGAGTTCCCAAAGACTATTGCACTCATGCTCTCGCCCTTGGAAGCATTTTTCTCATATCCTTTGCAAAGAGCGTAATGTCGTTGGCTATATCCTCAAGCTTTGCCAATACAAGAAGGACTTTCTTTTCACATATATCACTATTTATCTCTTCAGCCAAACCAAACAGTTTTGAAGCCAAGTCATACACATATTGGGATACTGCATTAACAACAGGCTCGTAAGGGTTGTTTCTTCGTTTAAAGTCCTCTTTGAGAATCTCCATAACAAATTCATCAAACTTGACACCAAGCTCCTCAACGCACTTCCTCCAATACTCTTCACCATGCTCAATTTGGACTTGGGTTTGGCAAGGCTTGGACATGTTCGCACCGTATATAACTTTGTATGTAAGTGTTTTTATACTTTTGTGTTAGTAATACCTAGCCAAGGAATAGAGAATCTTACATATGTTAGATAAAACTATAAAAAACTGTGTGAGGTATTAAGAGAGTTTTATATTGCTAGAGGTTTTTGAGGAGCTCTGGGTGGTTCAGTATGTAGCTTGCGAGCTCTGTTTTTGTTTTGAAGCACAGTATCATTCGTAGCGATGTGCTTCCTGTCTCTATGCAGAGCTTGTTTTTTCTGGCTGGTGAGCGCATAGCTATGTGTTTTAGAAGCTCTCTGTACTTCTCATGCGCTTCTCTGACAAGCGTATTCAATCCTCCGTGTCTATACGCTATGTGTAGTTTCAGACCCTTTCTGCTTTTGATGTGCTTTCCGCATATGGGGCACACATGCCTTGAGAACATCTCCCTCTCAGTTGCCAGAACTATGTGTGTGACCGCCATTAGCAATGGGAAGACCAGCCAACAAGAGTCTTTGTCATCCCCATAAACATAGGACTCGATGCACCTGGATATATACTCAGACATTATACTACCTCAGGAGAATTAGAATGAGCCCAAGGTCTCTGAGTCTCTTAGGCTCCAAACAGAGCCGTACAGTAGTGCCAACCCTGTGCCTATTCACAACACCCTTCCTAGCAAGCCTATGGATATAGACATACACAGACTTGTCAGAGTAGCCATAGTCCTTGAGAAGCCTCTTAACGTCTCCCTCGGACACGCAAAAGTCTCTGGATCTGAGGAGAGTCTCTATAATAGCTCTTGATGCAAGACCTAAGGACATGTGTTGCCACTATAACATAGCATGTTATACACGGTTAATATGCATAGTGATAGGCATAAGTATTGCAACAAAAGATTCAGCAATGCTGCTACAGAATTGTGGTGAGAATCTGTGGATCTATATAAATGTGTTTCAAGAATTTTGACAGGGTGTTGATGAGTGCATCCCTATCCCCAGAAGCTGAAGTGCTGTACGCAACCAGCCTAACCCTGTGGAGATGGTCTGCAGAGCAAGCAAGATGCACCTCGATAACTGTTGAGCCGTTCCTCAAAAAACTTATGATATAGTTATCCTCGTTGCCTGTCGCCAGCAACAGCGCTACAGAGATGCTGACATCACCTGGCTTCGACCTGAAAGCCCTTGAGAGAACTAACTCGATATTGATTGTCACGGGCTTCTCAAAAACTATTTCAACACCTTTAAAGGATCTCTGCAATCAAATCACCTAGAGAAGCTCTGCATACCAGTACTAATATATTGTTTATAGCTGGTGCCATTATGAGAAAAGGGTCTCTGCAACTGGTGGGATCCTGGCTTTCGCCCATGAGCTGAGAGTTGCCCTCAACTTCTTAAGACAGAGCTGACCTTCTCCTCGCCCTAAAGGGCGGAGCTTTCAGTTGTAAAAAGCTTATGACGTGCTTAGAGAGCTGAAGTTGTATAGCCTTGTGCAAGTACCTTAGCCACAGCTGTGAACAAGGCTGGCTCCATTTAATCTCAGCTCTTATAAGACTGTGGATGCTGTAGCTAGTGTGGTG